>Ga0315293_10007009_pt1 | contig 10488 bp, 8 predicted proteins | sample YL17G13_20_MG_FD_203071 | JGI IMG/M metagenome (GOLD analysis project Ga0315293, IMG submission 203071) | Sediment microbial communities from Yellowstone Lake, YNP, Wyoming, USA - YL17G13_20 | ecosystem: Environmental > Aquatic > Freshwater > Lake > Sediment | place: USA: Wyoming | collected... | reverse complement strand
ATTGGTTCAGAAGACCACGGAATGAGCCAACGGGGAGGCTCTGTGATCACCTATCTAAAGATTGGAGACTTCAATAGTCCCCTTGTAAAGAAGGGAGGCGCTGACATCCTCTTATCCCTTGAAAAGAATGAAGCCTATAAAACCCTTTACTATCTCAAGCCATCTACGAGTGGTCGAGACGGCGGTCTCTGTTTTATCAATGCTCCAGATCCGAACTATCTGAACGATGAAATCAAGACATACCTGAAGGAAAACGGGATCGAAACTTATGTATTTGGAGCCGACCAATTAGCAAGGGAAATGGGATCGGTTCAATCTGCAAATATTGCCCTCATCGGTTTTGCCGCTGCCCATCCCAGGTTTCCCTTCCCCTACGACAAACTCAGAGACGCTATAGAACAGGTGACCTCCCCAAAGTTTCGAGAAGTGAGTCTGAAAATATTTGAAAAAGGATTCTTGATGAACTCGTAAAAAGTCATATTCCGTATGTCGTTCATGCTTCGACAAAGCCTGTGCTGAGCGAACCGTCTACCCTTCGACAAGCTCAGGGCGAACGGTGGGTCGAAGCGCTCAGCACGAACGGAATATCAATAGGTTATCCCGCGCTTCGCGGGATTCACCCTGAGCCTGTCGAAGGGTGATGCTGACTTTTTACGAGACCATCATTCTTAGAAGGTCAAAAATCTATAAAAAAATAACTTCCTTTTTTAAACATCCTTTCTTATTCATCCGATATCCAACGTCATTTGACAACCCAAAGAGAAAAAGATAAATTATTAATATAATTAATTTTAAGGAGCGGACGATGGGTAAAAAAATGGTTAAAGGATTAGTCTGGTCTTTCTCTTTTCTTGCTCTCCTATTTGGCCTTTTCTTCTGTATGGGTAAAGACAAGGCTGACTCACTGCCCAAAAATGATAAATTAACAACGGCCAGATCCCTTGGCCAGGCCTTTGTGGAGGTGGCCAAAAAAGTACAACCTTCTGTCGTCAATGTCACCACAGAAAAAACAGTTACGGTGAAACCCTGGGAAAGATATGGAGAAGACTTCTTTAAGGGGAGCCCCTTTGAGGATTTCTTCAAAGGGTTTGGCATTACGCCTCGAGAAAAAGGGAAGGAATATCGCCATAAACAGAGAAGCGGGGGATCAGGGGTTATCGTCGATAAAGAGGGTTATATTCTCACGAACAACCATGTTGTTGAAGGGGCCGATAAGGTTAAAGTTCGGTTGAATGACGGAAGGGAGTTTACCGCGACGCTCAAAGGCCAAGATTCAAGAACAGATCTTGCCGTCCTCCACATCAAGGCAAAAGATCTCCCTGTGGCGACTCTGGGCGACTCCGATAAGCTGGAGGTCGGAGAATGGGCCATTGCCATCGGAAGCCCCTTCGGCCTGGAGCATACGGTGACGGTGGGAGTAATCAGTGCCAAAGGCCGCTCCGGATTGGGGACGGGAACTTATGAAGATTTCATTCAAACCGATGCTTCCATCAATCCAGGCAACAGTGGGGGCCCGCTGAGCAATATCGATGGGGAGGTGGTCGGGATTAATGCCATGATCATCCAACCGGGCACAGGGATTGGATTTGCCATTCCTATTAATATGGCCAAACAGATCTTGAACGATCTCATCAAACAGGGCAAGGTGGTCCGGCCGTGGCTGGGAATCAGTGTCCAGGATCTCACCCCTGAGATGGCAGAACAATTTCAAGTGAAAGAGAAGGAGGGAGTTCTTGTCGCTCAAGTCCATCAAGGAACCGGTGCCGAAAAAGCAGGGCTCCTTTCAGGAGACATCCTCAAATCGGTGGATGATAAAGCCATTAAGAATGCCAATGAACTCATTAAAGAAATCCAAAAGAAAAAGGTTGGACAGAAAATAAAACTCAGTGTGGTCAGGGATGGAAAACTCATGACCCTTGAGGTCACCACCACAGCGATGCCAGATAAACCAGAGGCCATGAAGGAAAAAGAGAGTGAAGAAAAATTAGGGGCAAGAGTTCAAGAATTGACTCCTCCGCTGGCCGCCCGATATCGAATCTCAAGCGAAATAAAGCGCGGTGTCGTCGTCCTCAGCGTTGAGGAGGGTAGCCCTGCCGATGAGTTGGGCCTTCAGGAAGGAGATGTGGTCCTTGAAATCAATCGAAAAAAGATCGAGACGATAAAGGATTTTGAAAAAGCGACAAAGGATATCAATTTAGATAAGGGGATTGTTTTTCGCCTTCATCGGAGGGGAAACAGTTTTTATCATTCTTTCAAAAAACAACCCTAAAAGGGATTTACCCCGTTAGAAATAATGCCCCGCTGCTCTCTCCGAGCCAGGCTCCGCCCCGGAAGGGCTCATGCCCCGGAGGGAGGCTCTCCAAGCCGGAGGCTGCAACAGGATTAGATTTTAGAATAATTCCGGGTTCCGCCCCGGAGGGCGGGGTTTATCCCGTTTAGAGATAAATCTCTAACGGGATTTAATGCCCCCTCGGTTTCGAGCCGTTCGACAGTGCTCACGGCCCTAATTATGTTGAAGGGTCCTAACGACTGGAATTTCTAACGGGGTTTAACCCGCTGCCTTGACATACCTCATCCTCATATCGTAGAGGACATATTCGATTACCCTTTCCTCTTCAGGGGTAAGATTCCCTTTTGTTTTTTCCTTCAGCATCCCAATGAGGTCTATCGTCTGTTTGGCTAAGGGAAGGTTTCTAACTAACTTTTGAGTAAATGGATCCTGAATCTCCCCTAACTGGATGAGAGCTGAAGTACTTAATGAAAAGATGAAACTAGTAAAATCAATTTCAGGAAGGGGGCCCTCCTGAGCAGATGCATCTCCTCCGGGAGTTTCCTCAATCTTCTCCTCTTCCCTGTTCTGAGATTCCCCCTTCTCTTCTTTCTTGGCACTAAACCTTTTGTCCCTTACAACAAAACTTTTTTCTTCCTCTCCGTCTCTTTTATCATTTCCCATGGCAACCTCCAAAAAAACTAAGGCTATTTTGACAGGCTCTTTCTTTAAAATTATTTAATAAAATCAATTACATATAAAAATTGCTTGACTTTTTAAGCACCCATATTATATTATAATGTTAGCACTCTAATACAAAGAGTGCTAATTTGTCTGAGGGGTGGTTTAAATGCCAAATCCAAATCTTCCCGTTGTCAAGAATTCCTTAGAATCCTATCTTGTTCAAATCAATCAGTTTCCACTCTTAACCAAGGAACAAGAATTTAAACTTGCTGTAAGATATCGTAAACATACTGATATTGAAGCTGCGCAGAAATTGATTACATCAAATTTAAGGTTTGTTGTCAAGGTCGCCTTCGAATATAAGTCCTATGGAGTTAAACTTCTCGACCTCATCCAAGAGGGAAACATTGGTCTGATGATGGCGGTTAAAAAGTTTGACCCTTATAAAGGGTATCGATTCATCTCCTATGCTATCTGGTGGATCAGGGCCTATATCCAAAATTTTATCATTAAAACTTGGAGCCTGGTTAAGATCGGAACAACTCAAGCACAAAAGAAACTTTTCTATAAGATTGGGAAGATAAGAAAGGCATTGGAATCAAATGGAGAGGATGAAAAGAAATATGAACTTCTGGCCCAAGATTTAGATGTGGCCAAAGAGGATATTATTGAGATGGAGCAGAGGATGGCGGCAAGAGACCTCTCTCTCGATGCTCCCTTTGATGAAGGCCAGGAACTCACCCACCTCGACCTTCTTAAAGAAGAATCTTTAAACCAAGAAGAGGTGTTTGCACAGGATGAAGAAAAAAAGATTCGGGAGCACGAGGTTCAGAATGCGATGAAACGTTTAAACGAGAAAGAGGTCTACGTAATTAAAAATAGGATCATGGCTGACGAACCCCTTACCCTTCAACAAATTGGGGACCACCTTAAACTCTCAAGGGAGCGGGTGAGGCAGATTGAAAGTGAAGCATTAAAAAAGTTAAAGAAAGAATTCAGCACCAGATTAGAACTCCAAGCTTAAAGCGGAGGGTTTCGAAATGCCTGTTTATGAGTATCAATGTAACCAATGCAATGAGGTCTTTGAGATCTTTCATAAAATAGATGAAGATTGTAAAGTGACCTGCCCTAAATGTCTGGGGCCAGCGAAAAAGCTGATTTCAGCAACCAACTTTGTCCTGAAAGGATCTGGTTTTTATGTGAACGATTATCCTTCAAATAGTCGAAAGGAAGGGAAAAAGGCAGAGAAAGAAGGAACCGAGAAGGGACAAAGTGGAAAAGGTGAAGAAAAAAGGGCAGAGAAAAAGGCAGAGAAAGAAAGAACCGAAAAGGGACAAAGCGGAAAAGGTGAAGAGAAAAAGGTAGAGAAAAAGGTCGAATAGAAGGGACTAATTCTTTTTGGAAACCTTCCTTTGTTTTAACAACTCAACCACATCATCCAAAATAAATTGAGAGACTTCCTCCTTTGCCATTAAAGGGAGATCTCTTACCTTCCCTGATGGATATAAGATCTTGACTTGATTGGTATCCAAACCAAAACCTGCTCCTGGCTTGGTTACATCATTCACTACGATAAAATCCAGATTCTTCTCCACTAATTTCTTTTTAGCATTGGCGATCAAATCCTCTGTTTCTGCAGCAAATCCAACGAGAATTCGATTTCCTTTCTTCTTTCCAAGTTCTTCAAGAATGTCCTTGGTCCTCTCCAGGGCTAAGGTAGTATCGGAACCGCCTTTTTTTATTTTTTTCTGGCTGGCCACCTTCGGACGATAATCTGAGACAGCCGCTGCTTTGATCACAACGGAGGATCTCTCCAAATGGGAGAAGACAGCTTTTCTCATCTCCTCTGCTGATCGAACAGCCGCCAATTTAATATCTCTCCGTGGGAGAGGAAGAGAGGTGGGACCTGTGATTAAAATAACTTCTGCTCCTCTTCGCCTGGCCATCTTTGCCAGGGCATATCCCATCTTTCCAGAGGAACGATTGGTAATGAATCGCACAGGATCGATTGGCTCGTGAGTGGGACCCCCTGTGATCAGGATTCGTTCTCCTTTCAAATCTTTTGGAGACAAAATATCTTCGATCTTCTCCACCACTTCATTCAATTCAGGCAGCCTCCCCTTTCCATACCAATGGCAAGCCAATTCCCCTTCTCCAGGTTCTAAAAGATGGTAACCTCTCCCTAGTAAAGTCTGAATATTTTTCTGGAGGGCTTTATTTTTCCACATATTGACATTCATGGACGGAACGAAAAGAACCGGTGCCCTGGTAGCCATCACCATGGTGGAGAGAAAATCGTCAGCAATCCCATTGGCGATCTTTCCAATGATATTTGCCGTTGCAGGGAGGATGACAACCAGCTCTGCCAAATCAGCCAATGCAATATGGCCGATCTCTGCATCCTCGAGCAGAGCAAAGGGGTCGGTCACAACTGGATTTCCAGAAAGGGTTTGAAAGGTGAGCGGAGTGATGAACTTCTGAGCATTTTCGGTCATGACGACATGGACATCCACCTCTAACTTGACTAAAAGCCTGATAAACTCTGCTGCCTTATAAGCAGCAATCCCTCCCGTAATACCTAAAACAACCTTTTTCCCTTTCAGCATGGATATTTACCCTGTTGTTGTAAAAAAATGATTTCCTGAATTCAAAAAACTCTTCGAGTAGATGAAAGCCTATTATTAACTCCATTCAATTTTAGTTCAGCTACAGGATTTTTATACCACAAAAACAGCCCATTCTCAATAGAGAAGTGAAGCTCCAAAAGATTTGACCCATTCGACGGCGCTAAGAACTTCCTTTCAGAGCGGTGTGTAAAGCAACGCTCAGGGTCAACCCTGAGTGAACCCCATCATTTATAGCGGGAAATCGAAGGGGAAATCGAAGGGTTGACATTCTACCCATCCGTTGTTATCTTCGCCTAATCTCCCTTGTCCCCCCTTTAGTCTCCGACCCAGAGCGGTCTCTGACCCGGAGGGCAAAGGGGGGTATGGAGGGGATTTAATAGAGAGGATGGAAAATGTCCGAACGGGATTCTATTGACCTGATCAGAGATCAGTTAAACAGAGTGGCTGAAATGGCAGGTCTTCATGCCGACCATGAAAATTTTAAACACTGGCATGCCGAAACCAAAACGATATTAGAAAAGGTCTTCAGTTCCAAATCCATCCACTATCAAAATTTCTTGGCTCTCCGATTTCTGGAGATGAGTGTCAAAACCTTTGCTTCAGCTGAGATCGGTAAGATCAATGCAGCTCGCTATAAAAAGGACCTCGAGAATATAAAAAATATCCTTCAATCAGCGATCAAGGAATTGACTTTGGATAGAACCCTCTTTAAAAAAATTCAGACGACTCCGAAGACCGTGGAGGTCACCCTCGAGGGTGAATATTTCATCTCTTCCGGAATCGAGGAGTCCGATTTAATTCGGGCAATCAAAAACGCCTTTGAAGGAAGCGGACTGAGTCCGATTCTGGATACAGAAGCCTCTGAAAAAGGAGAATCCATCCATCAACGAATCAATCAGATCAAACGTTCCAAGTTTGGAATCTATGATCTCTCAACCCCTGAAAAAACGGATACCCTCCTCGAACTCGGTGTAGCTCTGGGCATGGGGAAAGAGGTTATCATCATTTATAAAAAAGGTTCCCCCCTTCCTGAGACGATGAAGCAACTGAAACGAATTGAATACGAAGATGTCTCTGACCTTACCGAGAAATTAAGAAAAAAGGTTTCAGGCTGAGGAAATCTTTTTCGAAGGATGAGAAACCCAAATGAAAGAAGTCTCGAAAGACATCTTGAAGGCCGTCTTCGATAAGGTCAATCGTGAAGACACCTTTTCACAACGGATCGGAGTGAAATTGATTGAACTCCTCCCGGGTTTCGCCCGCACCACTCTTCCCATTACTGGGGAAACCATCAATATCTACCAAATGGCTCATGGTGGGGCCATCTTCTCCATTGCTGACCAGGCCTGTGAAGCAGCGGGAAACAGCTTTGGAGAGCCAGCCGTTGCCCTCCAACAAAATATTCACTTCCTGGCGGCTGGTAAATCTGGAGACTTCCTCGAGGCCATAGCAAAGGTGACCCATCGATCCAACCGAATCGGTTTGATTGAATTTGAAGTGAGGAATCAAGAAGGAATCCTCATTGCCATAGGCCAACAAGTCATCTACTTCAAAAAAAGAGAGCTTTGAAAAACCATTATATGCTCTCTTGATTACTCAGATTTCAAAGATGATTACAGAGATTTCTGGACTTTTTCAGAAATTTCAAAAAAAGGAATCTGGACAAAAGGTGAATAGTTCGACCCATTCGACCGCGCCAAGCCCCGCCTTTGAGGGCGGGGTAAAGAAGCGCCGCTCAGGGTCAATCCTGAGCCCCTCGGCCTGAGCTCGGGTCGAAGGCACGCTCCGGTCTTCAGGCCGGGGGGTCGAAGGGTTGACTTTTTCGTCCTTTAGATGGATGGTCCCTAAACGTTCCAAGGGGATGAAGAAGAATGTTCTAACAGTTATATAAAAACGCTCCAAAAGGGAGGTGGGTGTGCTGGGAAACCTTTACAGCGGCACCTTTAAATGTTTCGCTACCTCGTTTCGCAGCCCATAACAGAAATCACCTTAAATGACATAGCCTGTTACCCATAAAAATTATAAAAAACCCGTATTGATGGTCTCGTAAAAAGTCAGCATCACCCTTCGACAGGCTCAGGGTGAACGGTGTAACCTATTGATATTCCGTTCGTGCTGAGCTTGTCGAAGCATGAACGACATACGGAATATGACTTTTTACGAGTTCATCCGTATTGTAAAGGTTGAAAAGCGCACTCACCTCCCTTTTCTAATCAACGTTAAGTTTCATATTCTCTCAAAAATGGCTGCAATACCCAAGCCGCCCCCTCCACAGATGCATTCCAGACCGTAACGGCTGTTGTGTCTTTTCATCTCGTGAAGAAGTGTAACCAGCACCCGGGTGCCTGTACAGGCAATCGGATGCCCGAGGGATATTCCAGATCCATTCACGTTGATCCTTGGATAATCTTTTTCCGTAAGCTTCATCATTTTTAGGTCTGCCAGGACTTGAGCAGCAAAGGCTTCCTGGATCTCGATCAGATCCATCTGCTGGAGGCTTAAACCGGATTTCTTCAAAGCCTTCTCAACTGCTTTTGGCACTGTCAGATAAGTACGACAGGGATCCGAACCCACAACAGCAAAGGCTTTCATGTAAGCCAACGGCTTTATCCCAAGTTTTTTGGCTGTCTCCTCAGAAGTCATCACGCAGGCAGCAGCACCATCGTTCTCAGTGGACGAATTCCCAGCTGTACAAACACCTCCAAGAACGGGTTTGAGCTTGGCCAGCTGTTCCAAGGTGGTATCCGCTCTCGGATTTTCATCCCGATCAACGATCATTTCACCTCCCTTGGGATTTGGAATGGCGACAGGCACAATCTCCTCTCGAAATTTTCCTGATTCTATGGCTGCGCAGGCCTTTTTATGGCTCTCCAGAGCCCAGCGATCACATTCTTCCCGCCGAATACCCTCTTCTCTGGCAGCAGTTTCTGCCCAGGACATCATGGAGGATAGTATCCCGTACCTCTCCTCAGGTTGAGACATCACCCTGGCCCGTTGGATTCGATCATAAAAGGGAATTCCCCATATAGAAAGGTTTCCATGTCCACGGGGCATCCCTTTTTTACCGCCGATTCCCCATTTGATATCACCGGGCACATAAAACTCAGCAGTGCTCATGCTTTCAACCCCGCCCGCCACAATGATATCCGCATTTCCAGATTGAATCATCATCGCTGCAAAACAGATCACATCCAGTCCAGTACAGCAGCGCCGGTCCAGGGTGATTCCTGGAATGGAGTCAGGCCAACCCGCCTTGAGAAGAGACATGCGTGCGATGTTGACATACTCGCCACTCTGGTACGATTGACCCAGAATAACCTCATCAACCTGAGCCGGATCCACTCCAGCCCTCTTTACAGATTCGTTCAAGACGAGAGCCCCTAAATCATAGGCGGCCACTTCTTTTAACACCCCCATGTATCTCCCGACAGGTGTCCTCACTCCGCTGATAATGACAACCTTCTTCAATGCTCTCTCCTTTCTATGTTTTAGGTACCCCATGACACATTTACCTCTACTCATATTTCACTGTATGCTTTTTGTCAACCCAATCTTCAACTGGAGTTCTCTGATTTATTACCCGATAGGAGGATAGGAAAGATTTCTGGAAAAGTGTAGAAATCCTAAAATAAAGGAAATCTATTTAATCATTTTTTGAAATCTGTGTAATCAAGAGAGCGTATAGTAGTTTTTCATAGCTCTCCAGGAAGTATCTTGACAGGGAGGCTAAAGTATGATTAGTTTTGAATCTCTCCTGTTATTGATATTGAACGACAACATGGCAAGAATTCGCACCCCCGGAAGTCCTATGAAATAAATTGCTCGGATAGACGTAATCAAAACATTATTCAGGAAAGGAAGATACATGAACGATGCTTTAATTATCAGCGCAGCAAGACTTCCCATTGGAAGATTTGGCGGGGCTTTAAAAGAGGTGAGCGATTGGGACTTGGGGACTATCGCCATCGCAGAAGCTATGAAAAGAGCAGGTCTTAAGGGCGATGAAATCGATGAGGTCATCATGGCCCATGGCTTTAGAACGGGCGATCTCCCCGCAAATTCCTCAAGGGCTGTAGCTCTTAAGGCTGGAATCCCAATTGAAATTCCGCAGTTTACAATTAATAAGGCATGCGGGGGAAGCCTCAGGGCCATTAGTTTAGCCGCCCAGATCATTAAGGCTGGAGAAAGCGATATCATTGTCGCTGGAGGAATGGAAAGTATGAGCAGGGCTGCTTACATCCTGCCCAAAGTGAGATGGGGCAGCCGGCTTGGACATGCCCGGCTCATCGATCAGTTGGTCCTCTTAGATCCTATTTCTGGTTATTCATTGGGAGAGACCGGAGAAAATGTGGCCGAACTTTATAAAATTTCCCGTGAGGACCAAGATGGGTTTGCTTTCTTGAGTCAGCAGAAAGCTGAACGTGCTATTAAGTCGAATAAATTTAAGGAAGAGGTCGTGGCTGTCCAGGTTCCTCAAACTGGCAGATCTCCTGTGATCTTTGATTCAGATGAACATCCAAGGTTCGGCACAACGTTAGAGGAACTATCAAAACTGAAACCTGCATTTAGAGAAAATGGCACCATCACTGCTGGAAATGCAAGCGGCTTGAATGATGGGGCCTCTGCTGTCGTGGTGATGTCTCGAAAGAAAGTAAAAGAAATGGGTATCCATCCGCTCGTCTCGATACGGTCCTATGCATCCATAGGAGTGAAACCTGAAATTATGGGGATCGGCCCCATTCCTGCAACCCAAAAGGCTTTACAAAAAGCTGGGCTGGAGCTTAAGGATATCGATTTAATAGAGTTAAACGAAGCCTTTGCAGCTCAGTGCCTGGCCGTGATAAGAGAACTAAGGTTTGACATGGAAAAGGTAAATGTCAACGGTGGAGCAATAGCCCTTGGCCATCC
>Ga0315293_10007006_pt1 | contig 10490 bp, 10 predicted proteins | sample YL17G13_20_MG_FD_203071 | JGI IMG/M metagenome (GOLD analysis project Ga0315293, IMG submission 203071) | Sediment microbial communities from Yellowstone Lake, YNP, Wyoming, USA - YL17G13_20 | ecosystem: Environmental > Aquatic > Freshwater > Lake > Sediment | place: USA: Wyoming | collected... | reverse complement strand
TAGTGGCTGGTACCGGTAATTTAATGCTGGACGGCAAGGTGTTGGGCAACTTACGAGCAGGCAGCGGGACAATTTCCATCAAGGGCTCAATCGCCGGCAACGCCGATATCCACACAGGTGACAAATTCACATTTGGCGACAATGCGAAAATTGGCGGAACGTTAAGCTATTGGGCAGCTACTGAAAGTGCTGACTTTGCTCAACACGCCAGCAAGGTGGAGTATCACAGGGTGTTGGTCAAGCACTGGGCCAAACTGGGGGTTATCGGCGCATTCACGGGGATAGCTTTGACATTAATGTTCTGGAAATGGATAGGACTGCTGCTGCTGGGCATGGTGCTAATCTTGCTATTGCCCAAGTATATGCCCAAAGTGACGGAGGAGATAAAAAAGAATTATTGGGCGTCGCTGTGGTGCGGCTTGTTGACGGTGGTGCTGACCCCGTTGCTAGTTTTTGTGTTAATGATGACGGTAGTTGGGCTGCCGCTCGGTTTATTTTTACTATCGGTGTATATCTTAATGCTGGTGATGGGAGCAGTAGCTGGTTCCTACCATCTTGGCCGTGCGCTAGTGCGCAGTGATAAAACCCTTTGGATGCAGTTGGGTAGCTTGTTGGTGGGGACGATTATCTTCGGGCTGCTGGCATTCCTGCCGGTAATCGGTTGGTTGGCTGGATTATGGATTATGCTGGTGGGATTGGGTGGAATGCTGACGGAAGAATGGAAGCTGGTCAAACAATACAGGTAAGGTAATCAAAAATGATACGAGCGGCGAGATTTCGCCGCTCTTATGTATAATCTAAATATGATTTCGGTTTATAAAACACTTCGCTCAAAAACCCTAACGAAGCAGATTTTGGCGGGAGGAGTTGGCGTGGTGCCGACTGATACTTTATATGGGCTGGTAGGCTCTGCTTTGAGTCCAGGGATAGTCGAACGGATTTATAAATTGCGACGGCGTGATATTAAAAAGCCGATGATCATTTTAATCAGCGGAATGGGGGATTTGAAGAAATTCGGGATACAACCGAATCAGTATACAAAGAAGTGGCTGAAAAGATACTGGCCGGGAGCAGTAAGTGTGGTGTTGAAATGTCGAGGTAAAAAATGGACTTATTTACATCGGGGTGGCGAAACACTGGCATTTCGCCGGCCAAAACACATCAGTTTAATAAAACTATTAAAGCAGACTGGCCCGTTGGTCGCGCCGAGCGCGAATTGGGCAGGGGAGCCGCAGGCGGAAACGGTGAGGGCGGCACAGAAATATTTTGGCGGAGGTGTGGATTTTTATGTAGATGTGGGTAAGCTGGCAGGTAAACCGTCAACATTAGTTCGTTTAGATGAGAGAGGCCGACCAACTGTGCTGCGAAAAGGAAATGTTAGAATAGAACCATGAGAAAAACAATCCATCGGGATTATCGCAGAATGATGATTCATATTCAGTAAGTGTGACATTCTGAAATATTTGTTTGGATAGTAGAAGCCCGCGAATTCATTCGCGGGCTTACTTTTATACTCCCAATCCCGTTTTTTGCGCCTTGACTCTGCGACACTTGACCGGCTCGAGCCAGCAGGGGCGAGTCCGAAGCCATCTTGCCAGATAGGCATAGGCCTGTTGCTTATCTCTTGCTGGCACTAGATAGTAAGTGCCGCTGATGTTCTTCATCGGATACTCGATACGCCCCGAGAAGCCGATGAAAAATATAGGGTGGTTACCGCTACCACTAGCCGGCGATAGAATCTCGCCATCTACAAATGCGTTCCGAAAGGCGCTTTCGATAGCTTCTCGCTGGTCGGCTTCGAGCCGACTGACACGGGGAAGCACCGAGGGGATAATCCAGCTGTCGTAGTGGGTAGCGGCATGAAACTGGATGGCCCAATACATCGAGCCACCTCTAAATTAAATTGAGAGTAAAGGTACGAGAAAAGAGTACTATGCATAGGAGGAAAAGTCAAGAAAATCAGCTTCAGGAGCGCATTTTTTGCCCCTTTGGAACGGTTGGGGATAGGGGACTTGCTTGGGTCTAGTGAAACCGAAAAAATCACGATTTGATTTTACACATTTTTCTATATGATTTTGGAGGATTTTCTGTATGATTAAAATAATCAATTTTCTATGAATTTGACTAAGCGAAGAGTTCTGGTGATGAGGCACGCGACGGCGGTCAATCAGACCAATGTCATTTATTCGAATTTGCCCGGATTTCCGCTAAGTGACTTGGGCAGACGGCAGGCTGAAGAGGCCGGCCGTTTTTTTAATGCGACTCCCCTACAATTTATTATTACTTCAGGAAGAGAAAGAGCGCGGGAGACGGCTGGGATCGTCGCCCGGTTGAATTCAGGTCAGCCAAAAGTGATAGTTGATGACCGAATTCGTGATGTTGGTTTGGGAGCATTGTCAGCCAAAATTGATTGGGGCGATTGGAATAACCATCGTGAAGCATATTGGCAGAAACAAATATCCGGCGAGGGCGGGATGGAGTCCCCCGTTGCTATTCAAAATCGGATGAAGGAAGCATTTGAAGAATATGTAACTCACTTCCCTACTGCCAATATCTTGTTTGTGTCGCATGGCGATCCGATCACATTTTTGTTTGAGGTGCTGAAGCAGGCGGTTCCGACAATGAGGTCGGTCAGCCGATACCATATTGGTCGGGCAAATGTCTTTGAAGTTAAACCGGGCCGGCCAGTGGTAATCAATAAAGCGTTTGAGCCGATGACTGCGGGATTTGGCGGGGTGAGCCAGAGGGTATAATGGGCGTATGGTGAAAAACAGGCTGGCGGGATCGATGGTGGCAGTTGTGGGCTTAGGGCGCGAGGGGATCGAACTCGTCAGATTTTTGATTAAACAGGGAGCCAATGTCACGGTGCTGGATACGGTGGGCCGGCAGGCGCTGGGAGCGCGGTATTTGGAAGCGAAAAAATTGGGCGCAGATTTTCGTTTGGGAGGGGATTATCTCCAGAATCTAACGGATTTTCAAATTGTGTTCAGGTCTCCGGGAGTTTCTTTGCAACAAAGAGAATTTAAAAAAGCAATGCGGGCGGGTACGGAAATCAGCAGTACCACTCGCCTATTTTTCGCAATTTGTCCGGCTAAGACGATCGCGGTTACGGGGACCAAGGGAAAATCAACAACCACCAATCTTATCCATCATTTGCTGGAAGATAAAAAGAAAAAGGTTTATCTGGCGGGTAACATTGGCCATTCCCCCATTCCCCTGCTGCCCAAATTAAAAAAGACCGATTGGGTGGTGTTGGAGTTGTCCAGTTTTCAGCTGGAGGATCTGACCAAGAGTCCGCAAATCGCAGTTTTGTTAAATGTGGTACCGGAACACTTGGATAGGCACAAAACAATGGGTAAGTATTTACAGGCCAAACAAAATATTTATAAATATCAGAAAAAATCAGACATTTTGGTGGCATCCAAGAATTTTACACCGACCAGATCGGCATTGCAGCAGGCAAAAGGAAAAACTTGCCCCGTTTCAACTAAGCAAATTCTGAAAAAGGGCGTGTATCTGACGGATGGCGAAATAATTTATCGGGATATTAAAACCGGCCGCCGGCAGGTGGTAGCGTCGGTATCAGCTGTTAAATTGCGGGGTGAGCATAATCTGCAAAATGTTTTGCCGGCTGTGGCGGCGGCGATCGTAGCCGGCGCACCGGTGAAAAGGATCGAAAGAAGATTAAAAACTTTTAAGTCGTTGCATCATCGGCTGGAAATTGTGCGGACGATAGGAAAAACAATTTTTGTGAATGATTCATTGGGAACTACGCCGGAGGCGGCTGCCGCGGCGGTGTTGGCCTTTGCCGATATGCCCAAAGTGCTGATCATTGGCGGAGTGTACAAGGGCGGGGACATCAAACAGTTAGTGAAGACCATTGCCAAATCGGATATCAGATTTGTGGCGCTGATCGGCCAGTCGGCCAAGAAATTTAAGGCGGTATTTAAAAAACAGGCGCCATATGTGCCGGTAAAAATCATAGCGAGATTTGATGACGCGATTAGAACCGCTTATACGAAAGTAAAAGACGGCGGAGCGGTAATTTTGTCCCCCGCCTGCGCGAGTTTTGACATGTTCAAAGACGCCTACGACCGGGGCGAACAGTTTAGTAAGATAGTAAAGCAATTATGAGGTCTTATCACCGGCAGGATTATTATCTGGCGATTACCACCGTGATTTTGGTGGTGTTTGGGCTGATTATGGTGTCATCGGCGTCAGTAGTGCAGTCGTATGAGGTGACCGGCTCGAATAACTTTTATTTCTTTAGACAGAGCGGCTATGCACTGGCAGGGTTGTTTTTGTGGTGGTTTTTTTCGAAGTTAGATTATCATTTTTGGCGGAAATGGGCGACCACCCTGCTGGTCATCGGCGGAATTTTGCTAGTGGCGGTGCTGATTCCCGGGTTAGGGCTAGAATCCGGAGGCGCTCGGCGATGGATTTCAATTGCCGGCCAGACATTGCAAGCAAGCGAATTTGTAAAATTCGCGCTGATTATTTATTTGGCGTATTGGTTTGAAAACAAAGGGCACAGGATTACCGATTTCTACAATACATTTTTGCCATTTGTTTTTTTGCTGGGCATTACTTTTTTGCTGATTATACAGGAACCGGACTTGGGGACGGCTGTGTCGCTGGCATTGACGACGACGGTAATGTATACGGTTGCCGGAGCAACTTGGGGGCAAGTAGCGGGTTTGATCGGGACGGGAGTGGGGGCAGTGTTCTTGTTAATCAAAGTTGAGCCGTATCGACTAAGTCGCTTTCTGACCTTTTTAAATCCTAATGCCGATCCGCTGGGGGCGGGTTACCACATTAATCAGGCATTATTGGCAATCGGTTCCGGCGGATTGTTCGGAGTGGGGTTCGGCCGAAGCCGGCAAAAATACAATTTTTTGCCGGAAGCTGCCTCCGACTCGATTTTTGCTGTGATCGGCGAGGAATTGGGGATGATCGGTTGCGTGGCTTTGATCGTTGGTTTTGCTGTTATTATCTGGCGCGGATTGCTCATTGCTAGAAGAGCGCCAGACATGTTCGGCCGGGTGCTCGCCCTCGGCATAACTTGCTGGATTGGCTTCCAGGCAGTATTAAATATGGGGGCGCTAGTGGGGCTGTTCCCCCTGACGGGTATCCCATTGCCGTTTATCAGCTTAGGGGGCACCTCGTTGGTGATGATCCTGGTGGCTTCGGGCATCCTGTTGAATATTTCTAAACAGACCATAATTACACATGCAGATGAGAATCTTACTGGCGGGTGGGGGGACTGGTGGTCACATTTTGCCAACCCTAGCAGTCGCCGCGGCCTTAAGGGCTAAATTGCCTGGCGTAGAGTTGTTGTATATCGGCTCGCTGCGAGCTGAAGATAAACGCTTGGTGGAAGCGGCGGGAATCGAATTTAGAGGGATTCACGCGGGGAAACTGCGGCGGTATTTGAGCTTTGAAAATATCGCTGACTTATTTAGATTTTGGCGGGGAATTTGGGACGCGGGAAGAATTTTAAAAAAATTTAAACCGCAAGTGATATTTGCGAAAGGAGGGTATGTATCTTTGCCAGTAGTGATGGCGGCAAAACATTTGAATATTCCCGTGGTAGTGCACGAGTCGGATAGCTATTTGGGATTGGCCAACAAATTGGCTTTAAAGTCGGCTAGAAAATTGGCGGTATCATGGCCGATTCAGAATTATTGGCAAAACGAACCGCGGTTGGGCAAGTATGCAGACAAATTTGTGTATACCGGCCTGCCGATCGCGGAAGAATTAGTAAACTGGCAGGCGAGCAAGTTATTTGATAACAACCTGCCGATGCTCTTGGTGACCGGTGGTTCGCAGGGCGCTCACTCATTAAACGAGGCCGTTTGGGGAATTTTATCGCGGTTGCTGCGGGATTATAATGTGGCGCATCAGGCGGGAAAGCTGGATATCGCTGAAGCCAAACAGAGAAGAGCGGACTTGGCTCCGGAACTGCAAAACAACTATCTGCCATTTGAATTTGACCGCAATATTTTCCTATCGGCTTTGCACCAGGCAGATTTGGTGGTGTCGCGATCGGGTTCATTCGTGTTTGAATTAGCAGTATTGGGCAAGGTAGCGGTGTTGGTGCCGTTGCCGGGTTCAGCCAATGATCATCAGCGTAAAAATGCGGCAGTCTTGGCGAAAGACGGCGGGGCAGCGGTGCTGTCGCCGGAATTGTTAAGCGGCGAACTGCTGTTCAATACCATTCACGATTTAATGATGGATGAGCCGGCGCGGGCAGCAATGTCACGCAAAATCAAGAATTTGGGCGAACAATCATTACATGCGGCCGATACAATTGCTAAACTAGTAATAGATGAGTCGAAAGAAATCAGCTAAGCAAAAAGTCACCCCGATTTGGATAGATGTAATGCGGGTGGCGCTGTTGATCCTGTTGGTGGCAGTGGTGATGAACTGGGGATATTTTGCCAAGCAGGTGTCGGGGTGGGTATTATTTGATTTATTCAATCAACAGCCGAATGAAGACATAATATTGGATCAAGCTGACCGCCTGGCGATTCCCAGCCTAGGCCTAAATGTGCCGCTGGTGTATGTTGATTCAACGGACGAGGTGACTTTCCAACGCGGATTGGAAGACGGCGTGGTGCATTATCCAAAGACGGCCTTGCCGGGAGAGTTTGGCAACGCGTACTATTTCGGCCATTCATCGGATTATGTGTTTAAAAAGGGCAAATACAAAACCGTATTCGCGATTTTGCCCAGGATTGAGGTGGGTGCCAAGGTTTATATTACCAATCACACCGGCAGACAATTTGTTTATGCTGTGACGGAAAAGAAAATCGTTGAGCCGAAAGATGTCAGCGTGCTGGCGCAAGGCGGTAGAACAGAACGGGCGCTGACATTGCAAACGTCCTGGCCGCTGGGAACCGCGTTAAAGCGGTATGTGGTGGTGTGCGAGATGAAATAGTAAGGGGGCCTAGACCTTTTTCTTCTTTGTCATTGCGAGCGAAGCGCGGCAATCTTCCCATCGTCATTCCCGCTTTTACTTTCGTCATTCCCGCGTAGGCGGGAATCCAGAAAGGAACAGAAAATGTTTCTTTTTTGTTTCAAGCGTCTCCGCGACGCTTAGATCGCGGTTACTTTCGTCTTGGCGAAAGTAACCAAAGCCGCCCGCCAGTCGCCCTCGCTGTGGGTAAAGTAAAATTGGCTTTCTGACTTTCGGCGAACTTGCCCTACGGGCTTCAAACAGCGCCTTCGTCAGCGCCAATTTTACTAACCCAAGACACTCGGGCTCCAATGGCGGATAATGGGGAAAAGATAACGAAAGAGAATTATGAAGTTGACTAGTGTGGAATTCTTAGATGGGGGAGAGTTGCCCGTGCGCTACACTTGCGACGGCGAGGGGATTGGTCCGCCGCTGGTGATTGGTAATGTTCCGGCGGAAACCCAGAGCTTGGTGTTGATTTGTGATGATCCGGATGCTCCCGCGGGCGTATGGGATCACTGGGTGGTGTGGGATATTCCCGCTGACACTAAGGAAATTCCAGCCGGAGCCCGTATAGGTACAGAAGGGATGAACAGCTGGCTGAAACGGGGCTATGGTGCGCCCTGCCCGCCCTCAGGTGAACATCGCTATATCTTTCATCTCTATGCGCTGGACAAGGCGTTGGGGCTGTCGGAGACGACCAATAAGGCGGGGGTGGAGGCGGCGATGGCGGGGCATATTTTGGCCCAGACGACCCTAACCGGCCGCTACCGCCGACAAAAAACGGGTTAGTCCATGCTTCGTTCGTGCTGTACAGCAGAACTACGCAGGACAGTCCTCGCTTTTATATTTTGGGGCGTAAGCCAGGCGAAGCTACTGAAGGTAGCGATGACTGGTATAATAGGCAGGTGAAGCAGTCCAAGAGCTACTTTTTGGTTGGCATTGGGGGGATCGGGATGCAGGCGGTAGCCCGCCTGTTGAAGAGTATGGGCCATCAAGTAGCCGGCTCGGATATAAATGATTTTGAGGCTCGTCCGGATTTAGAGACGGAGGGGATGACTGTTTATATCGGCCATGACGCCGCGCATATCACCAAAAACGTTGATGAGGTGCTGTATTCAGCGGCGATTCCGGCGACCAACCCGGAAATTCAGCGAGCCAAAAAATTAGGCATTTCTCTGCGCAGACGGTTGGAAGTAGTGGGAGATTTGATGAAAGAAAAAATCGGAGTGGCCATTAGCGGCACTCACGGCAAAACCACGACCACTACGATGATTACACTAATTATGCAGGCGGCGGGGCGCCACCCGACAGCGTTGATCGGCGCAGAGGTGCGGACATTGAAATCAAACTTTGTTTTGGGAAGCGGGCCGATAATGATTGTGGAGGCCTGCGAGTATGACAGGTCGTTTATGGATTTGCGACCGAAAATTATTGTGCTGACCAATATCGAGGCCGATCATTTGGATTACTACAAAGATTTAGAGGACATCAAACAAGCGTTTGTTGATTTTCTGAAATTATTGCCCAAGGACGGCGTGGTGATCGGCAACGGGGATGATGCGAATGTCCGTGAAGTGGTGGAGAGAGCGCATCCCCCCAGAGTGGTCTGGGCGGGGTTTGGCGATAACAATAGCATTCGGGCGACCAACTTAGAATTTGTGGAGGGAAGTTTATATTTTTCCATGAATGGTGCCCGGCTGCATCTGCATGTGCCGGGACGGCACAATGTGCATAATGCGGTGCTGGCATGGGCGGTGGCTCGAGAGCTGGGGGTGGATGACACTACCGTAGAACATGCTCTGCATGATGAGTTCCGGGGCGCGGCGAGAAGGTTCGAGATTTTGGGTACGACCAAGGGGATTACCTTCTTGGATGATTATGCTCATCATCCAACAGAAATCCAGGCATTACTGGAAGGTTCCCGACAATACTTTCGAGGCCGGCGGTTGATGGTGGTGTTTCATCCGCATCAATATAGCCGGACAAGATTGTTGTTGGATGATTTTGCCAAAAGTTTCCATGATGCTGATTTAGTGGTGGTAGCGCCGATTTATGCGGTGCGCGATAGCGAGGAAGATAAAAAATCGGTCAATAGTGAAAAGTTAGTGGAAGCCATTAACGCAGTGAGTCATAATGCCAAGTATGTCGGTGACTTTCCAGCTATTAAAGAATTTATGCTGGAAGCCGTTCAACCGGCTGATGTGGTCATCACGCTGGGAGCCGGACAGGCAGATGTACTTGGTAAAGAATTATTGGAAGAATTAAGGAACCAAAAGTGAAATTGCGGTGGGGGTGGAAATTAGGTTGGGGAAAACGCATGAAATTGGGCGGCGTGGCTCCGTTGGTACAAAACGAAGCTGTCCGCCGGCGGTTAGAGTTTCGCAAACAACTGCAACACCGAACCGCAGTCCAGGTGACTGACGCCAAATGGCAAACTTTTAATTTACGAGGGGGCAGGTGGTACAAATGGCTGGTGGTGCCGGGATTGATCGGAGTGCTGTATTTGGTGTTTGGGAACAAGTTTTTCTGGTTGGATGCATTGAAGATTTACGGGAACCATCTCTCTACTCAGGAACAAGTTCAGGAACTGCTTTTCCCTAGGGGGTTTAGGGGGGTCAATGCGGTCACTTGGCCAGAGGGAATGGCTCGGAAAAAGCTGTTGAGCAAAATCCCGCAGATCAGCGAAGTGAGGTTTGAGAAGAATTTAATCAACAACCAGCTGACAATAGTGATTCAAGAACATCAGACGTCGATTGTTTGGCAAACGGCGGGAGAAAAGTTTTTGGTCAATCGCTATGGCGTGGTCTATGACAAGGCGGGTGACAACACACCCCTGATCATGGTGGAGGATTTAAAAAATGTGCCGGTGAGCTTGAACCAAAAAGTAGTGGCGCCGGACTTTATTGAATTTGTCACCAGTTTTGTGGCTAATCTGCCGCGGAAGACCAATATTTCAATAACGCGGATCACGATTCCCGAAACTACTTTTGAAGTGGAGATGTACACTAACCAAAAATGGCGGATTATTTTGGACACCACTCGACCGCCAGATGATCAACTGAATAGCTTGGTGCGGGTGCTAAGGGAAATGGAGGGGAATCCGCCGAAGGACTATGTAGATTTGAGGATTCCGAATAAGGTGTTTTATAAGTGACCTTTAGGTCATCCCTCTTTTTCTTTGTCATTTTTCCCCTTTTGTCATTGCGAGAAGCGTAGCGACGAAGCAATCTTCGTCGTATTCGTCATCCTGCCACAGTCCCTTGTGGCGGGAATCTATTTTCTCTTTCGTCATTCTGGCTCTTGACCGTCGTAGCCTTGGCGTAGTCGGTTGACCAGAATCTTATATTCTTACCGTCATTCCCGCGTAGGCGGGAATCCAGACAGAAACAAAACAATTTCTTTTCCAGCGCTCTCGCCGCGCTGAACCGACGGTTACTTTCGTCTTGGCGAAAGTAACCAAAGCCGCCCGCCAGTCGCCCTCGCTGTGGGTAAAGTAAAATTTGCTTTCTGACTTTCGGCGAACTTGCCC
>Ga0315293_10007004_pt1 | contig 10496 bp, 9 predicted proteins | sample YL17G13_20_MG_FD_203071 | JGI IMG/M metagenome (GOLD analysis project Ga0315293, IMG submission 203071) | Sediment microbial communities from Yellowstone Lake, YNP, Wyoming, USA - YL17G13_20 | ecosystem: Environmental > Aquatic > Freshwater > Lake > Sediment | place: USA: Wyoming | collected... | reverse complement strand
CGTTCTAATGTCGAAGTGATTCTTTCTTGACTTTCTTTATCTAAATTCTTAAATTGATCCAATGATTTTTTAGAATAAATTATATTATACACTATAAACCAAGCTCCTTTTTGACTTGTTCATGTGTATAAAACTTTCCTTCTTTTATTTGTTTTCTGGATTCTTCTATATTTCTTTTTGTTTCTTCTGATAATTCCATTGTATCTTCGATCAAATCTACAATAACCTCTTCATAGCTTTCATTAGCCACAATTTTCCTTTCTTCAAGCTTTTTTTGAAGGTTTTTGCTTATTTGAATAGTTGTAGTTTCCATAGTAATCTATAGTTAGATATAGTATTTAAACATTTCGGCTCGCCTATTTATCTTTTCAGCGCCAGCTCAAGCTTGCTTGGGTCTTTTTTTATGTCTTTGACAATGCTTGCAGGCCCTATCACGGTTATGGATTCTCTGTCTCCTACAAGAGCTCTTGCGATATTGCTTTTCAAGCCTGTTAGAATCATGCTGCTCTGCCTTTTCGGAGCAAGAACAGCAAGCTCAACTCCTTTGAAGCCCTTGACATGGCCTATCATCGCCATTGTGTCTTCTATAAGCCTCACCTCTTCTTCTGCCCTCAGTTTTCCCTGCAATACCACTATTTTGTCTGCTAAAACTATCTTAAGCAGTTTATGGACTCTCTCGCCGCTGCTTAATCCCTCTATTTCATTAAAAGGAATAAACTGAAGTGTCAGTTTTGTTGTTTTTTTCATCGTGTTCTCTTTAGCATTGCCTGTTTTCTGAAAAATTTAAGCTGTTCTGGAATCAATTCAATCTCAGATGTTCCGAATGCTATTTCCTGTTTTCCGCATTTCAAAATAAATTCATTTTCAGCCAAGTCAAACAAGACTTCAATAAAACCTCCAAATTCAGAGGCATATTTTTTCCTGAAAATCTCTGAAAGCCTTGCAGCCATTTTTCCGCCATCTTCTTTATATTTGTTTTTTGTATCTTCCAAAAACGCCATGTCTTTCTGCATGTCTTCATCAAGCTGTCTTATTTTTTCTTTATCCATTTTCTATTGTATCATACAAGTTTGAATAGTGATTCGTAAAACTCTTCAATATTTTTGCCGAATTTCGCTGAAATCCCCACAACTTCATATTCAGGGAATGCAGATTCTATTTTTTTAATATTTGCTTTTCTCAAATCAGTCTTGTTCGCAACAATTAGTACAGGTATTTTTCTCGCGACAAGATTGCCGATGATTGTTATGTTTACCTGTGAGTAAGGGTTTTCTGTGGCGTCAAGAACAATGACAACCGCATCCATGTCATCAAGCCATTTTATTGATTCAATGACACCTTGTGTTGCCTCTTTCGCCCTTACCTTAGATTCTTTTTTGTTGAGCCCATAGTGCATAAAATCCTCGTAATCTATTTTTGTCGCGATTCCAGGAGTGTCAACAATCTTGAAAGTCAATGTTTTGCCTTTATGCTTTATCTCTACTTTTTCCTTGATGCTCACTTCTCTTGTCTCGTGCGGAATCTTGCTGACTTTTCCTATATCTTCCCCGAGCCAGTCCTGGCATATCTTGTTTGCAAGACTTGTTTTCCCCGCGTTTGGCGGGCCGTAGAATCCAAGCTTGATATTGCTTTTTCTCGCGAATATCTGTCTTATTATATGCTTCACAAAATTCCTGATAATTTTTAGCACCATCTTTTAATCAAACTGTTTAATTAATCTAGAAACTCGGGGTTTAAAAACTTTTATTATTTTTTGTTATCTGTTATTGAGATATATTCAGAAATTATATTATGCGGCGGGCGTAGTAGTTGTAGTAGTAGCAACCCCCAGGCAGTCATCAATGCAAAGCTGTCTCATCTTCGCATCTGTAGGCTCGTTAATAAAACATTTTAAGTGGCACCAGATATTCTGCAAGATGCCATAAACAGCGACGCATTTTCCATTCTCGCAGTTGTTTGCGAGGCATTCATAATTTTCATCGCAGGCTGCTTTGTCTTCTTTTTGTGTTATCATCACTCCGCTTAAATCGCAGAATTTGCCCTGTCTTCTTGTTCCTGTCATGACGCATCTTCCTTCAAGATCGCATCCATTGCATGCAGCAACTCCGCTAGTGCACATTCCAGCAACACACACACCTGATAGGCATTCATAGCTGTTTTCGCAGACAGCATTCTGCGCGTTTTGTGTTTTTAATATCTTGTCAATATCACAATATTGCCCTTTGATTCTTACACCCATCGATATGCAGCTTCCGCTATACATGCATCCGGATTGGCATTCAACTTCAGATGGGGCTGGCACTTCTCCAGCTCCGATAGTTGAAAAAACAATCGAAGTTTGGCCAGCAAAATAAGCTGTATCATCCATCAGCTTTTTCGCGGCAATTTGAGTGTCTTGAGGAGTGCATCCTGCAATGGTTACTGCTATTTTTGTAGCATCATAAGGATTCGCAGTTTTCTTGATTAATGCTTTTCCTTCATCATTGAAATCCATAGCTGCTTGCCATTCGGCGCTAGGGCAATAAGTCGGATAATTTGTCCCTAAAATCTTGGCAGCAATCTTGTTCACATTAGGTCCGCCTATGACAATTAGATTTGTGTTTGGATAAGAAGTTATCACTTCGTTGTCTGTCATTACAACGTCGCCTAGTGCAACAACACTTGCAGTTTCTCCGCCGCCGACAGTACTGCTTTTTACAAGCACACCCGCACTTGCATAAACGCCGTTCCAGTCAACAAACTTCACTCGTGCGAAGTCATTAGGCAATGCATAATATCCGCCCATTGTTATAGGGTTGTCATCTGCAGACAATTTTTCTGCGTCATCAGAGTAAGAAACTCCAATTATAAGCCTGTTTGCAGAGGTATTGGTTATATACCATTCCCACACAGGGTCGTCTTCATCCTCGCCTATATAGGGATCGCCGTCTGTATATGTTCTTAAAATGTTATCTACATTGACTGTTATTCTAGAATTAGCTAAATTAATGGCAGTGATTTCCATATCTTGGCCTAAAAAATTTAATGTAATCCTGTTATTTGGGGTTATCGCATTTGTATTTATGACTTCATCAAACACATACTTGTAGATTATATCGTCTTCGCCGACAGTCATTACAGGATTATCAAAACCGCTTGTCTGTATCTTGAGCTTGCCTCCATCATTAAGAACTATCTCTTCATGCACATCATAGTCTTTAGGACCGGTTCCATCATTCCAGACAATTCCTGTATCTAACAAAGAATCAATCTTAGCATCTGTCAAAGCACCAGCCAAATTTCCAACGTTAACATTAGATTCTATAATATCACTGTATATACTAGCATAAACTATCGGTCCTCCCTGACCCCTTGTCTGTGATGCGAGATAAGTTGCAAGATCGCTTGCAAAATACCCTGCTGTTTCAATATCAGCAGCCGGCGCATCAGCGCCGTAAATTATTGTGACATCTGCCGCGCCGTTAGCAACGAAAGGAGATGGATAAGAGCCGAGGCCTCCTGCTGCTCCGCCGCCACTAACTTCAAGAATTTCGATTATTGCATCGCTAATCGTAGGAGATTCATAATTGTAATAAATGTCATCTACTTTTATTCTAATTCCGTTTATGGTCGCATTTTTCCCTTTTGATACTATTTTTTCAACGCCATCAACACTGATACTCACAGAAGATTCATAGACAGCCATTACCATAATTGTCTTTCCGCTGGTCTCTTCTTGCATGTGCTCTCCAGCTTTGAATGAATATGTCTGCGTTTCTTCTGCTTGAATGCAGGCGCCGTTGCTGCAGCCGTTTGGACAAACATGAGTATCTGTATCTTCAATCCCATTATTACAATATTCTTCATGAAGATACCATATACCTCTATCTAAATCATGAGTGCATACATCTTCATATACCTCTTGCCTATCAGGATAGGATAACACGACAGTCCCTTTCACATAATAATTCAATCCGCCGTCGGAATCTGTGCATGATTTGGTCGAAACATTTGCAGGCTGAGTTGTTACAGGTGAAGAGGCTTGTGTTGGTGGAGAAGGCTGGACGACAACAGGAACAGAAATCACACAACCGCAATCAGAGTCTGCACAATCCACTAATCCATCGCAATCATTGTCTATTCCATCAGCGCAATTTGTTTCAGTAATCTGTGCCTTGTTGCACCACATATTGTCTGCCATGCAGACATAGTTTGTTCCATCGGCATTTGTAATCTTTTCGCTTGTTTTTTTAACAACCTGCGGAGGGGAGCTGTAACAATCTTCATTGCCGCAGCATTCTGCTATGGTTGAAAAACCCGCTACATGTTTGTAGCAGATATAACCATGATCATTTATAATATTATTTGTATTTACGCTCATTTCACTTATTGCAGAAATATCAGTAGGCTCTTTTCTTGAGAATGCATTGCATCTTCTCCAGAGATAACCGTCAGAAACCATGTCAAACTTATAATTTTCGCCAATGCCCGCATATGCTATTTTTCCCACATTGCTAGAAGCCGTACGGCACGCCCCATCAGAGCAAACTGCGTTAGTTGGGCAATCAATATTACCTGAAGTACCTGCCCATATATGCCCTCCAAATGTGCCTTTATTGCATTTTAACCACCATTCCTTTACTTGAAAAATAGAATTACAAGAGTCAGTATGTGTAAGCGCATCTTTCATGGTTCCTATTTCACAAATATCTTTTCCGATAATACTATCATCCGCAAATAAATTACCTGCCGTACATCCAGAGTCTGTATCATTTCTACCGTCCTTTCCATATACACATCCGCCACCAGTTGATAATGCAGGGCATCCAATATTACAGAACTCTTCATTCGCTTGCACTACTGCTTTCCCGGTTATCAAGGGGCTAAAAATCTTGTTAAAAAAATCAGCAACAGCATTCAAGCCGCTTTTGCTGTTGTCAGCAGCAGAAACAGAAACACTGAACAGAGAAACTAATATAATTGCCGCTAACGCAAAACAAATTGTTTTTTTCATCCTCTTTTTCCTAAATTAAAAGATAACAAGGAAGTTTAAATATCTTATCATTAGAATGATTTATTTCTTCACACTTTCGACTTTCTTGCTTTTCTCGCCTTCTTTGACTTGCTGCTTCGCATTCTTGAGCGCAAATTCTATCTCAGTGTTTTTCCATCCTGCTTTGAACATTCTGTCTTTCAGCTCGCTTTCTTGCACGCCGGTTTTCAGCGCATCAAGCATGTAAACAATCATGCTGTGCGTTTTTGTTTCCATCTCTTCATTTTTCTTCTTGGCTTTTTTGAGCTTTTTTGGAATGACAATCGCACCAACTATTACTAAAACAATAATTATTATGTAAGGAAGAATTGAGCCACCTTGTTTAATGCATTGCTTGTACTTGCAAGCCTCACCTTCAGAGCATTTGACATCTAGGGCGCAGTTCAGGCAATTTTCTCCTTCTTCAATAATCCCGTTTCCGCATTCAGGGCTGCATGCTGCGCAAGGCCCTCCGCAGTCCATTCCAGTTTCTCCCTGATTTTTTATCCCGTCATCGCATGTTGTGGCGTTTTGCCCGGCTGAAATGCAGACATTGCCGCTGCAGCTTTTTCCCGCAGGGCATCCGCAGTCAAGGCAGCAAGTCGATTGGCTCTCGCCGCCAGTGCATGCGTTATCTCCGCAAGCAATTGAGATAGCATTTCTCTCAGAAGTTATTGCAAAAATGCTTAATCCTGGAGAGGTGGCTTTATAAAAAATATGTGTGCTTGTTTCGTTTATCTTTGTTGTTACAAGGCGCGTCCATCTTTTTTCTTCACCGACATATCGAGATAACACAACTGTTGAAGAATTGCAGTTATTGCTTGCAAACCAGTTTTTTTCAATTTTGAAATTTATAATCGCATTGTTTATGCTGCCCCTTGCACTTGCAGGAAACGTAGAGACATCCAGGTATTGGTAAATTTTCCCTGGAGGAGCCGCATTTACTGATGCAGGGATATTTGTCCCGATGCTGCTTGTGGATACTGTTGCATATACGCTTTTAGAACTTCTAATCCTTACCTCATAAACTGTGGTTGAAAAGTTAAATGTTGTAGTAGTGTTCGCTGTAATATTTTCTGTTCCAACAGGCAAGGGCGTTTTAAACAAATCAAGTATGTTTTGCAGAAGCCCTTTTTGCTGGGCTATTTCAGCTGCAACACCGTGGCTACAGGTCCCTTCAAGGCATTTGGAGCCAAGACATTCAAAATCGTTCTCGCAGCTCACCCCATCTGCTTTAAGACTTTGCATCTGTCCAGATAAATTGCAGAAGCTTGCGCTTGTCATGTTTATCTCGCCGATATTGCACTGGGCAGAAACAACTGATAAAAGAGCAAAAGCAAAAATAAAAGAAAAGATGAATACGACAATTTTTTTCATTTTAAGCTTATCCGCCGAAACATTCTTCTGCTTCGCTTAAACTTGTAGCATCTGTTGCGCAACCTGTGCAAACATCTCTTAATTCAGCATCAGTTGGACTAGCAATCCAGCATCTTAGATAGTACCATATTTTGTAAATTAATCCAAGAGCTTCCCTGACTCCTGTGCATTTTCCATCAGCGCACACATTGCCCGCACATTCAAAGTTGCTTTCACAAGCAATAGTTTCAGTTTTCTGTGGTTTTAATGCTCCCCCGCCATAATCACAGTATTTTCCGCCGCTTCTTGCTGTCACAGGCAGGCATATGCCTGTAGTTGCATTATAACATCCTGAGCATATTACTTCAGTCGAAGCAGGAATTATAGGGGGAGTAACAGAAGATGGGGTGTATCCTGATTTTCTCTCGCAAGACACTTTGCAGCACATCATATTATTTGCCTCGTCATTATCAAAAGCATCTGTCCAGAATACATTATCAGGGCAGTATTGAGTTGTAAGATTACACATGTCTCCATAAAGCTCCCAGCATGCAGGAAGAGGAGGCATTGCTGTTATTAATACAGGGTCTTGAGCGCAGCATTTAATTTGCGCAGTATCATTATTTGTCCATGTCCAATTGAAATTAGGGCAGGAATAAGTAGCTAAAGTAGTTAGCTTGCCTGCTTGTTCTGAGCAATTTCCTGCAGGTTTAGTTATTGGCTCGCAAACTTTATCACAGCAAGCCAAGGCAGCGTTATCAGAAGCTGCCAGTATTGTTATTCCAGGGCATGTTTCAGTAGTTAGATTGCATCTGTCCATACCATTCAGTTCGCTGCAAGTTCGCGCAGTTATTTTTTTACAATATGTTGTGCGTGGTAGGTTGCAGCAAAGAATGTCTGCTGAAAGCCCTAAAGGATAATTTGAAATCTTGCTAATGCAATTATATCCAGCTGACTTATCACAATCAAAACCGCCAAGCGCAGCGCATGTTTTGTTTGTTGGCGCTACTTCGCAGCACCCAACTGTTGTGTTTGATAAGGTAGCATTTATTTGAGCGCAGTTCTGTAATATATAATTATATTCCATGAAGCCATTCTCGGTACAACTTGTTTTTTTAGCTTGGCAAGCAGGGTCAGCAGAACAATCAGAGTCTGCGCAATCTATTTTATCACTACCATCGCAGTCGTTATCTGCTCCATCAACGCAATTTGTTTCAGTAATCTGTGTTTTATGGCACCATGCTGAATTCGCCATGCATATATAATTGTCAGAAGTAAGCTTATTAGTTAAAACATATCCTGGTCCTGCCCTGCATCCATCAGGACTTCCGCATTCCATTGCAGTTGGAGCTATGCCTGCGCCGTTTCTAAAAGGGTTGCTAACGCAATTGTTATTGCCGCAGCATTCAGCAATGGTTTCAAAAGGATCGTTAGCAAAGCATATGTACTCATTGCCCGCTATTTTGACTGTTTCTAAGTTACTCATTAAATCAATCGTTGCTTCCTCTTGATTATACCTTTGTATAGGATTTGCAGAAGTCTCTTGTCCGTAGGCATCACACATATACCATTTGCATCCAAAAGCACATCCATCATCTAAAATATCAAAACTTCTATAATTTGTTGAAACAGGGTTTGTAGCGCTGTCTTGATACATCATTTTTCCTGCGTGGCTACCATGAGTTTCTCCAGGATAATGGCAAGCACCATCATAACAGATATAATCTGTTGGGCAATCGAAATCAGCAGTAGTACCAATCCACAGGTGCTTTCCAGCTGCATTTAAATTACATTCTAACCAATTTTCAGTTACTTTAAAAGAAGTCTTACAAGAGTCAACCATATCAGTCCCATCATTCATGGTTCCTTTTTCGCAAACATCTTTTCCGATAGTATCGTCTTTCGAAAATTTATTACCCAACGTGCATCCAGAGTCTGTATCATTTCTACCGTCCTTTCCATATTCACAGCCGGCATCTGATGTTGCAGGGCATCCAATATTACAGATATCCTCATCCGTCTGTATCGTCGTCGCCGCCCCAGTTATTCCAGGAACAAAGCTTTCTAAATTAGTAACGACAACGAGAGATAAAAGAAGCGCGAGAGTTACTGCGAAAATATGCATGTTTGAGAAATGAATCTTCTTGTTTGATTTGCTTTTTGCTTGTTTTCTCTTTTTTATCATCTGACTTCTCTTTTTTACGATTTAAACAGAGTTAATGTTGTTTATATACTTTACTTTTTAAAAGCTTGCTGTTTATCCAGCTGTTTTGGTTTTTCCTCTGCGCGGAAATGCAGTCATAGGAACATTTATATACCGTAAGGAACATTTATGTACATAATGATACAAAAATGTAGCCTATGGCAAGTATTAAGTGTATTTTTTGATGAACCTCTTAAAATCCATTATATTAAAGAGATTGCCAGAAAGATTGATTTGGCTCCAACCTCAGTTAAAAATCACCTCAATAAATTATTGAAAGAAAACCTGGTCTTAAAAAGGAAGGGGGAGCGTTTTGTCGGTTTTATCTCAAATAGGGAAAATGAGGGCTTTTTGTTTTATAAGAAAATAGACAATCTAATGAAACTGAGAGAATCCGGTTTGCTAAGCCATTTAATTGAATCTTTTTATCCAGAAGTGATTATTTCCTACGGATCTTATGTCAAAGGAGAAGATGTGGAAGGAAGCGATATTGACATATTTATTTTAACAAAAGTAAAAAAGCAATTGAATCTGAAGAAATTTGAGAATATCCTAAAAAGAGATATCCACATAATCATGGAATCAGACCTAGAAAGACTAGCTAAAGCGCTTAGAAGTGAAATAATAAATGGCTCAATCCTGTATGGTTATTTAAACATATCAAAATGAAAGAAGAAATATTTAGAATTTCAAAGAATATCGTAAGAGCAAAGGCTTTGAGAGACATGGCTTCAGAAAGGCTGAAAGATATAAAGAACGAGGAAAAGCCCTATAAAATTGTCGAGCAATATTATGAGGTGATAAAAGAATTAATAACCGCGATAATGTATTCTGAGGGATTTAAAACATTAAGCCATATTGCACTTATAGAATACTTAAAAGAGAATCATTCAAAACCATTTAACGGTGAAGAATTTATCACATTGGATGAGATAAGAAGATTAAGAAATGACATTTTATACTATGGCAAGAAAGTTGATGATATTTATCTGAAAAATAAAGAGGAAAAATTGAAGGCAATAATAAATAAGCTTTTTGAAATATCTGACAGCATTGCATTTTAATACCAATAACCGCCTTAGTCATGCAAAGACGCCATGAACTTTTAGTTTAGGTTTTTCCTCGCGGATTTTCAGCTTTTTCTTTACTTTGCTCAGGACAAATGCAATCTGCTCCTGCTTCCAGCCTGATTTTTTCAGCTGTTCTTTTATTTCTTTGTCTTTCTTGCCTGCTTTGAATGCCTGAGTGCTATAATATATTATGCTGATCAGATCCTGCTGGCTCTTGAAGAGCCTGGCAATCATTTTTTTGTCATACCACACAGCATAGAATTTCCAGATTAAGAAAATAAGAACTGCAGTTGCTATTATAATAATAGCTATGAGCTTTATTGCGGTTATTGCAGGGCTGCAGTCTTCAAGGCAGTTATTGTAATTCTCCCCCTGCTCTGGCTCGCATTTTTCATTTCCGCAGTAAATTTCAAGAATTTCAATTTTGCTGAAATCTGGAGATGCAGAAATCTCTATGCTTTTTATGTCAATTTCTCCAGGAACAGAAATCAGGATTTCCTTGCTCTGGAACTGTTCAAACACAAATCCTGCCTTCCCGTCAAGGTTCTGCATTCCATAATTCGCCATGCTCACTATCTGGTTAAATGGAACGCCAAGAGAAAGGGCAAGGAACAGTTTGTCAACAGAACTGGTTAGGCTGTTCAGCTGAAGATTCAATAAAGAAACAGCTGTTCTGCTTGTGCCGTCATCAAAATTAACTTTCTTTGCAGTTATTACTGTCTTGATGTCAAGATTTAAAACCTGCCATGCAAAAACAGAGTATTTTAACTGCTCTTCTTTTTCCGTGCTGAATGTTCCGGCTCCGAGAAGTTCCAAGCTTGCTAAGTCAATAGAACCTTTTGAAGGGTAAACAGGG
>Ga0315293_10007000_pt1 | contig 10500 bp, 8 predicted proteins | sample YL17G13_20_MG_FD_203071 | JGI IMG/M metagenome (GOLD analysis project Ga0315293, IMG submission 203071) | Sediment microbial communities from Yellowstone Lake, YNP, Wyoming, USA - YL17G13_20 | ecosystem: Environmental > Aquatic > Freshwater > Lake > Sediment | place: USA: Wyoming | collected... | reverse complement strand
TCACAACAAAGAGCATCACAATGACCAGAGTTGACCCCCGAATGCCTGCCACTGCATGCCTTAGGCAGGGGTTTTTATCGTGGGTAGAGCCGGCTTTTTCTGATTGTAATAGGCTCCTCATACTTACCTCACATTTTCAACCCGTATTTAGCCCCCAAATTTATTTGGGGGTTTTTCTGCGCAGTTGTATTATCGGCTATTTCGACTTGTTAATTAACCTGCCGCAAGGTGCGGAAATGCATCCCCCATTATATCAATGTATCAGAAGCAAATTGTGGGTTAAAGCCCCACCCTGCAATCTTGATGGACGAAGAGCGAAGGACGAAAGACGATAGACGAACGACGAGCCACGAGCGACGAGCCACGAGCGACTGGCGACGAGCGACGGGCGACGAGCGACGACTACTCTTCTCCCCAGCGATTCAGAACGAATTGCACACCCGGGTCGTTGGGGTTCACGTCACTAAGCGCCGCATCGTAGTATAGCTTGCCGCTGTTCATCATCGTAAAATCGTATGTAGTAAATGCCCCCCATAACTCACCACTTTTAGATTGATTATTAACTTGAACCGACGCCTCCGGCGCATAAACCTGTCCAAAGTATTCGTTCTTGGCGTTAAGCTTCCAGTTCTGAAGCGGCGTCTCCGACAGCGGGTCGTGCGCCAGACCCCAGAGCTTCAAATCGGGTGGAGTGCCCAGATTGTTGAACCCGGAACCTGTCCCCGAAGAGATATCGCCGTCCACCCATAGATTCAGGGTTGCGCCCTCCATTATTCTGATTTCGCAGCCGGTGCCGAGGGAAATTGAATCTTTATTGCCGGTGTTGGTAAGGTGCAATACCACGTCACCGCTCGCTACTATTAATATGGCTGGTTCTCCTTCTCCCGGCTGTCCTGTTCTTACTGCCTGAGTCTGCAAATCAATCATACTATAGACGCCGCTGTCGGCCGCGGTGATGATTAAGGGATCCCAATTGTCCGTTGCCCCCCCTCCCTTTTTGTACAGCTTGGCTGGCTGGTAGTCTGTCAGTGCCGGCGGCGTTACAGGCGGAAGATACGGCTCCTCATCCAGACTACCCATATGCGGCTTCCCATCATAAGGGCCCTCTACACCTAAGTCTCTTATGCAGTCGCACGGGTCGCCACCATAGCCCACAAGGACATCTCCATCTACGTAAACCCCGTTATAGAGAATAATCGGCGGTTGCGGTTCGTACACGATGCTGTCCGTCGCTATCTGCGCAGTAAGGGTAAACTGCCCGGGGTCATCCGACGGGAGACGGGAATCGCGGGCATCGACTATCGTGTCGTTCTTCAATATCAGAGAGTATCGCGAAAGAAACTGGGTCTCACCTAGCCCCCGCAATCTCAACCGGCACCAGACTGTCCTTTGGGCATCATATTTGCCGGACGCCTCATCATAATTGCATCTTCCAGTAGATTTGATGAGGAACTCGTATTTCAATGGCAGTGGCAGTGGATTGACCTCATACCTAAAAGTAGCTGCAGGTTCGGAACCTTGTAACGGTATGAAATTCAGTTGTTGCTGCGGCGGGTTATTGACATAGTAGCCGGGGTTGACGTTCATAACCGCGATAGCTTTTGTAAGCCCGGTATCGGCGGCGCAGCGGGCCTCGATATCTTCTGCCGTCCTGATAGAATAAATCCGCGCGTCCCAGCCCAGCGTTAATAGAGCGGCGCCTATAACAAGAAGTATTACAAGACAAATGACTACAAGCGCTAGAATTGAACCGCGCCTTTTCAGTCCGACCTTGAACATTTTAACCTCTTTTCTCCCCTCTCCTCTCAACTTTGCCTCCTGCGCATTTTTCTGATTTCATCCTTCGCCCTTCGTCCTTCGCTCTTCGAACTTCTGTCTTCCGTCCCTCGTCCTTCGCCCTTCGCTCTCCGTCCCTCGTCCTTCGTCCTTCTTCCTTCGTCCCTCGTCTTTCGTCCTTCGCCTCCTGCCTTCTGACCCCTGAACCCTGACCACCGACCCCTGAACCCTGACCCCTGAACCCCGACCCCTGACCCCTGAACCCCGACTCCTGCTATCACGGATTGTGCAAAACCGCTGAAGTAACAACGGTTGCCGTCTGCCCGAGCTTGTCGTCATTTAGGGTAAGTATCATTTGAATAGAGCGACCGTCCACTTTGAAGCCGCTAACGTCCCGATCCACATTGGAGCAAACTATTGCGTTCCCCGATTCCGTCTTGTTGCCCGAAGCATCTATAATAACGCCGTGGTTTAACTTTAGCTCCCTGCCCTCTAAATAAAAGCGGACGTAGCGGTCGGGATAAGGAAGTGTTGGGTCGTAATAATAAGAAACCTCCACCCATGAACTCCCTTCCGGGGGGAAGAGAGAGGGCAATACTCTCTGCCTGCAGGACTTTCGAATAACAGCATCAAATGCCCTTTTCGCAGCGTAGCTGTCCGTATTTACGGAGGAATACACACGACCGTATGTCGTCTGCCAGCCCTGTATGTTCCCGGCTAACGCTATCCCGACAGCCAGTATTACAATAAGCCCGATTATGGTCGTTACCATTAGCTCTGTAAGTGTTAAACCGCGCCTCATTGAAATCCTGCCTTTGGACATAATCGACCTTTATAAATCCTAAATACTAAATTCTAAATCCTAAATAATATCAAAATTTCAATGACCAAATTACCAAAACAATTTGAATTCCTGCCTGCCAGCAGGCAGGTGTTTAGTATTTAGAATTTAGTGCTTTGTATTTGTTTAGTATTTAGAATTTAGATATTAGAATTTCCTATTTTCTTCTGCCTTCTGTCTTCTGAACCCTGACCCCTGAACCCCGACCCCTGTCTAATTAGATACAAACGTTGTCAGTCTGAACACCTTCGCGTCGGCATCATAAATAGTCGGCTGTGAGCTTGCCTGATGCCAGGCCACGCTAACATTCAAGGAACGCAGGTTCGGGGTTGCTGCATCATCCTTCCAGGAAAGCGTGGCCCAGTAATAGGTGTTCTCAACGTCAATCTGAATCTGGTAACGGCCCAACAAAGTCCAGCCGGCGGGGGCATCGGGGCCCACACCGATGTTAATCGTCAATGCAGAACCGGAAAGTCCTGTTGGGTTGAAGTCAGCAGTGCGGTCGTAGCCCCGACCTCGCCAGTTTTCGCAAAGTAACAGCGCAATTGCAGCACCGGTCCTCTGCATCCAGGCCTTGCGGGCATCAAGCATAGCATAGTATCTATACCCTGAGGCGCCGATGACGGCCACCGTAAGGATGACCATTGCCACCAGTGCCTCAACTAAAGTAAGCGCCCGCCTCCGGCCGGCAAATTTGTGCCGCTTAATAGCCAAACCAACTCCCTCTTCTTAAACGGTTCATCCCGATTATGGGTCTGTTGCCAAATTCCACTTTGTGGGATTGAGATTGCCACGGCCGCCTTCAGCGGCCTCGCAATGACATAAAAACGCTCTGTTTGTCATTGCGAGGAGACCCGCACCAATTGTACTGTGGCACGGCCATTCCTTCGACTATGCTCAAGACAGGCTTGGCCGTGTCTTCACGGGCTGGAAGCCCGTGCCACTATGACCATGGTGCGGGACGACGAAGCAATCTCCTGTTTGGCAACAAGCCCTTATATGGGCATTTTTATTAATGCCCCACGATAACTACACTTGCATTATGGAGACCAGGTCGTTGTCCCATCGGCGTTTCCGGTCAGGGTGTAAGCCGCAGGCGTCGTAGGAGCGTTGGTCCTTACAGCAGGCGTGCAAGTAACTGTGAACTGTGGTGGGGAAGTTATAGGGGCCGTTACTATGGTGTAGGTAAAGTCCGCATCTGCGAAGTAGGTGCCGTCACAATCACCGGCTACGAAGCCCAACACGGTATCGGGAAGAGTCCCGGACGGTGTTGTCACTGGAGTGTTACCAACGCCTTGTTCAGCGCAGTAGGCACGTATCGAGGTTGCAATGCTGCCCATCATTGACCTTCCTTCTGCCCACTTAGCGGCCTCGATTCTGCCCCGCAGAATCGGAATCGCGACAGCGGCCAGGATGGCCACGATTAAAATCACGACCATCAACTCAACCAATGTGAAGCCTTTTCTACTCTTCATTTCTCATTCTCCTAAAAAAAAGTTAATTAAATGGACGTTGCCCCCAATTTACTACATTACCTAACTTTACTATTTTACCCAATCGACCAAATATGTCAAGCACTTTTTTGCAATTTTTTACTTTTTTTAAACTTTTTGCCACCAAGGCACCAAGTCACTAAGTCGCTAATTACCTGATTTCCTGCTATTCTACGTCCCTCTGTGGCTACTTTTTTGAATTTTGTATTTTGGTTATTTGATATTGTTTAGGATTTAGGATTTAGTGCTTCGGATTTCCTTCTTTTGTGCCTTTTCATGGCCAATAAATCAGTGTTAATCCGTGTCTAACCTTCTTTTTTTGTGTCTTTGTGCCTTTGTGGCAAACCAGACTATTTCACCGCTCCACTCATAGTAAATATGGGTAGATACAGGGCGAGCAGGACAGTCAGGACAATCCCTCCAACCGTTACAATCAGAGTCGGCTCAATAAGGGTCATTATTGTGCTAATAGTGGCGTCAATCCGCCTCTCATAATGTTCCGCCGTCCTCTCCAGCACGGACGGCAGCGAGCCGCTTTCTTCGCCCACCTGGACCATTTTGACAAGCATATTCGGGAAAAAGCCCGCTGCCGACATACTCAAAGAGATGTTTGACCCGCCTTCGATATGCGCCCGCGTCTGGGCTATCGACGTCTTTATAACGTCGTTAGCACTCATCTCATACAGAATATCCAGCACGTCCAGCACCGAAACGCCCGCCTCAAGGAGTGTCGCCATTGTCCTGCACAGCGTTGCCACAAACGCCTGCGCAAGAAGTTTGCCGAATAAAGGCAAACGAAGCACAATCCTGCTGAAGGCGTAATGGCCTTTTGGGGTCCGGTGGATAAGAATTATAGCTACAACGAAAAGAAATATCCCGCCGCCAAGAAAGATTAAATTATGCACTATAGCATCGTAAAACCACATAAAGCCGCGTGTAAATGCAGGAAGCTGGCCGCCAAGCATGTCAAATATCGTTTTGAACCGCGGTATGATAAACAGCATTATCACCGTTATTATCACCAAAACAAACGAGAATACAAAGATAGGATATGCCATTGCCGCCTTGACCTTCTTGGCCAGCTTGTCCCGGTTGTCAAAATACTGTGCTAATTTTTTGGCGGCGTCTGCCAGGTTGCCGCCGGTCTCTCCCGCCAGGATTATTGCGCGGCTGAGCTGGTTGAAAACATTGGGGAATTCGGCAAGGCATTGCGAAAGCGGCTGGCCCTTCTTGACCCTGTCGGAGACGTCCGCAAGGACATGATGCAGACGTTCGTTTTCTGCATCCTCGGCAATCGTATCGAGCGACACGGTAATAGGGATTCCGCCCTCAAGCATCGTAGTCAGCTGCCAGCAAAAAGTTGCCAAATCAGCGCTTCTGATGCGTTTTCGATGATGCGCGAACCGGCCTCCGGCAGCCTCTGGAAGCAGCTCGCCGATTGCAATAGGAATAAGGCCCTGCTCACGAAGGAAGGACAGCACATCATTTGTGGTAAGTGCCCTGCTAAAGCCTTCCTTCCGCTCACCAGAAGAGTCCCGAGCTACATACTTGTAATTCTTCATTTCCGGACCTACTTATGAAAATTCAAAAATAAAAAATCAAAATTGTTGAATCCCGCACTTAAAACGTTCAAGTGCGGGATAACTTCCTCAATTTTACATTTTGCTCGCCGCCGCGTAGCTACGACGAAGCGGGGCATTTTGCATTTTGATTTTCTTCAGAACAATCGGCTTGTCTGAAACTTAAGTTTACTAAAAAGTGGCACGCCCCATAATATAGAGGGCAAAACTCAGAACTCAAAATTCAGCGAACAAAAGGTTCAAAGCAGCCCCCTGAGTTGAAAAATGCGAAAAAGCCTTTTAACGTATCACAATTAACGAACCACGAACCTGCGGATATTACCCTTTGTCCGCAAATGTTACGTCGATGACCTCTTCAACGGTTGTTAAACCCTCCAATATCTTCCTTACCCCGCTTTCGAGCAGCCCCCCATAGCCTTTGGCCCGCACCGCAGCTCTTATCTGCGCCTCGCTGGCGCCGGCTATTATCATTTCCCCTATCTGGTTATCAACAGGCAGGAACTCAAACACCGGTAATCTCCCCAGATACCCCGTCCCTCCGCACGCCGCACAACCACGCCCCTGATAAAACACCGCGTCCCGCACCTGCTCGGCGCCAATATTTAGACGCTTGAGCACCTCCTCGTTCAACTTCACAGGCTCCTTGCACCGCTTACAAATCCTGCGAACAAGTCTCTGCGCAACAATCAGGTTCAGCGTCGATGCCAACAGATACCTTTCAATCCCCATATAAGTTAATCTGCTTATTGCGCTGGGTGCATCGTTGGTATGGAAGGTGCTCAAAACCAAATGCCCCGTCAAAGATGCCTTTATCGCAATCTCTACGGTTTCCTTATCACGAATCTCGCCTATTAAAATTATGTCCGGGTCCTGTCGTAAAATCGCCCGCAGGCACTTCGCAAAGTCAAGGTCAATATCGGGCTTGACCTGAATCTGGTTGATGCCGGAAAGCCGATACTCAACGGGGTCCTCGACAGTCGTAATATTTTTCGCAGGGTCTCTTATATAATTTAACGCCGAATACAACGTCGTGCTCTTGCCGCTGCCCGTAGGCCCCGTAACAATTACGATGCCGTGCGGCAGGGACAGCTTATCTTTGAATTCTTGCAGCAGCTCCGACTCAAACCCGAGCCTGTCCAGATTGTGGTCCACTGCCGACGCATCGAGTATTCGCATCACGACCTTTTCGCCGTATATCGTCGGTATCGCCGATACGCGAACATCTATGTCTCTGCCGGAAACCTTTACCTTGAATCGGCCATCCTGCGGCAGCCTGCGCTCCGCTATATCCATCTGCGAGAGAATCTTTGTCCTGGCAACTATTGCAGGATGCATCTTTCTGGCAGGCGGAACCATATTGCGAAGCACGCCGTCTATCCGCATCCGAACCACAACCGCATTTTCCTGCGGCTCAATATGAATATCGCTCGCCCTGGATTTTACAGCCTGGCTCAATAGCAAATCCACAAAGCGAATCACGGGCGCTCTGGTCGCTGCCGCCTCACCGCCGGCGTCCGTCTCAAGCGCCTCTTCCAGAACCGAATCTTCCTCCGTCTGCACTTCCTCATCCTTGCCGACCTCAATCTCGACCAAATCCCGCAACTGCTGCTCTTCTAAGTCGCTGCCGTGATAAATCAGCTCAATCGCCCGGCGAATCTCCTTAGGCGAACTAATCGCAGACCTTATCGGCCGCTTCATCTTCAATGTCACCGTGTCTATCGCGATAACATTGAGCGGGTCGGCCATTACAATAACAATCCTGCCGTCATCCTCTCGGACTGCCGCAAGGCAAAATCGCTTCGCAATACTCTCAGGCAGCGTCCTTGCAATATTCATATCGACCCTGGTAATGTCATCAAAGCGGAAATACTCTATTGCCAAATGCTCAGCCAGCGCGTATGTAACAGCCTCATCATTTAATAGCTTCAGTCGAAGCAGCACCTCACCCAGCCGGCCGCCACGCTCACGCTGCTCGTTGAGAACCTCCACCAATTCCTCAGGACTCAGCAGCCCCTTAGAAGCAAGCAGCTCACCGAATAAAAGGTTGGTCGGCACCTTGGAATTGTTAGAAAGAGGTTGTCCAGAGTCCGTTCCGTCTCCTTCACTTTGGATCTTGCGGTTCACCAGAGTATTACTCTCCATACAAATAGCCTATAACCACGCACAACGGAATGACACGGTTTTTGCACTTAAATGGGTAAAAGCTTTTGAGGTCGGGCAAGAAAGCTTACTCTCCTCATCCAGCTTATACTCAATTTTCTGCTGCTTAAATTATACACCATAACTCGCACAAGACAAGAGAAAAATTTGCCCAGTTTGCCTATTTACCCTCTTTTCTCTCTTATGACCACAATACTATAATAGACTGGCAAAACCAACACCCTCCCTGAATTCAATAAATCTCAGCCGTATATCAAATCTCAAATACGACCGATTTGTAATCGCTGCCGTAATTTGTTGCGGTGTAAGTCCTTGCGAATAAGCAACTAAAACAAAATCGGCCATAATAACGCCCAGCTTGAGTTGATAAATTAGAGAAAATAATCTCTTGGTCATTGAGCTAAAATTAGCAATTTTTAGCGGACAGCTTGCTGTGCAACTGCTTGTTATAGGACGACACTCCATTTGAACAAAAAACGCACCCGATAACCTAAGTTTTCCTCCAAGGTCTGCTTTGCACTCTTTTTCTTTACGCAAAACCCTTGACTATTTACCAGAAAGCCTTAATCTATTATTCTCGTAAGCACAATTTGCTAACCAGTAACGTAAAAATCACTGGTATCAGCCAATCTTGCGGATGTGGCGGAATTGGCAGACGCGCAAGCCTCAGGAGCTTGTGGGCATTAGCCCGTGGAGGTTCAAATCCTCTCATCCGCATTAAACCGACCCACACTATAAAAAATTGTCCTTTTTCCCTCACATCTGTGCTCGAATATCCAACCTGCTTAACGGAAATTACTCTTATAGGCCGATAACAAGTTAGTCGCCCGTAGTTCGCTCTTATGAATATCAAAAAGCGAAATTGAGGAATTTTCCTCATTTTTGCTATCTTAAAAGACTATGTTTGAGCTTTTACTAAATTTTCAAAAGGCAGCAGAACAGTTCGGCCCCATATTTTTAATCGCGCCGGGAATAGCAGCCGTTCTCGCCGGACTTTTCATCTGGCTCGGCGGCCTCGGCTTCACAAAACTTCTGGCCGGTCTCACAGGCGCTATCGCCGGCATCATCTGTGGACTTTTTATTGTCGGCCGAAACGCACCCTCAGCTCTCTTTATGGCAGCCGTCCTCGCCGCCGCTGCAATAATATTTGACAGGCCATTTACCATAATATTGGCAGCAGCGTTAGGCACACTGGTGATTTTTGCCGTCCTGGCCTGGCCTTACCTCGGAAATCCACGACGACTAACCGCAGCTACCGCCCCTACGCTCTCAACCCACAGAACAGCTCTCACCGCCCGTGAAACTACCAAAGTATTAAAAAGCTATATGGTTAAGCTTGATCCCGAGATAAAACAGCTCTGCTCACAAACGCCGAATTATCGCTGGGTAGTAGTAGCAGCGATTGCAGTAATTTCCCTCGCAGTAGGATTTTATTCCTGGCGTTTTGCATCAGCCTTTAGCTGCGCAATTTTAGGCACAATGCTTGTTTTTGCAGGAATGGTCACACTGCTGTTATATAAAGGCAGTGTCCCCATCAGCGCAATTTTTCGTAAAGGAAAATTTTATGGCACCGTCTTTATCGCAATGACCGTATTCGGCACACTCATCCAGCTCCTGCTTTACTGGTGCGCTGCCAAAAAAAAGAAAAGGAAAAAACCGGGCGAAATTGACCAACAACAGGAAGGCACAGAACAACCCTGGCGGACTATATAAAAGAAAATTCGCTTTTGGCTCGTGAAAAATTTACAATAACCGATGGTTACTTATTCCAAAAAATATAATAAATCACAGGAGAAAAAATAATGGATTTGCTCACTATCCTCGCACAAGCAGTTGAATCCGCATCCCCGGAAACCGCCGGAGAAAAAATTAGCCTGCTCGACAACGTCAGGCAGCACATCTGGACGTATATTACTTCGCTCGGCCCGGTCGAAGCCCTGACCTTTATATCCTTCGGGACGGTTTGGCTCTTCTATGGCTGGCGGGTTTTTAAGATACTCGTAACGATATCCTTTGGCGTCCTGGGTCTACTTCTCGGCGTATGGGCAAATAAAGAGCTTGTGGGCGGCAATGTAATCTGGCTTAGTCTTATGACCGCAGCTCTCCTGGCTATTGTCTCCGTACCCCTGACGCGATGGGGCGTCACTTTCCTCGGCGCTGCAGCGGGCGGACTTCTAACAGGCGGCGCCTGGTTCGCTTTTGGCCTGCCTGAAAAATACATCCTGGCAGGTGTCCTCGTCGGCTTGGTCGCAGGCGCAATGATTTCCTTCATCGTCTTCAAAATCGCTGTTATGCTCTTCACAGGCCTGGGCGGCAGTTGCTTAATGGTAGCGGGCGCCCTCGCCATCCTCTACAAATATATGGGGGCAGCAGAAAAACTACAAGGATGGTTCTTTAATGAAAAATGGTTCCTTCCCCTGATGCTGCTAACCCCAATGGTGATAGGAATAATCATCCAATACAGGTTTATCAAGGGCGCTAAAGACTGGACCGTCTAACCGTCTCACCAAACCTCTTTTACCTCCAGGCCACAGGTTATCCTTCTCTCGCTTTGGGGGTTCCTTTCCTATTTTTACTGTCTAATTTCATTTTCGTTCCTTAACCCTTAGCGGAGCCAATAAGTTATATCGCTTATAATGATGAAAACGAG
>Ga0315293_10006999_pt1 | contig 10501 bp, 9 predicted proteins | sample YL17G13_20_MG_FD_203071 | JGI IMG/M metagenome (GOLD analysis project Ga0315293, IMG submission 203071) | Sediment microbial communities from Yellowstone Lake, YNP, Wyoming, USA - YL17G13_20 | ecosystem: Environmental > Aquatic > Freshwater > Lake > Sediment | place: USA: Wyoming | collected... | reverse complement strand
CTGCGAAGCTCGCCATGTAGCCAACGCTGAGGTCGAACTCGCCGGCCACGAGGACCCATGTGAGCCCGAGAGCAACGAGGATGGAGATCGCCGACTGGGTGATGACGTTCGAGAAGTTCGACAGCGTGAGGAAGTACTCGCCTTCGATCAGGGAGAAACCCACAAGCTCGAGGACGAGGACAAGTGGTGTCCCGTACCTACCCAAGAACCGGATGAGCCGCACGTTTGCCGGGGCCACCTCGCCGGTAGCGACCGGCCCTACTGCCGGCTCGGTCTGAAGGTTGGTCACTGGTTCTCTGATCATGGGACCATCTCTTGCGCCTCCAAGCCCTCCGCTACTCGCCTCCGACGGAAGCAGAGCTGGGTCAACTCCTCCTCGTCGAAGGCCGTGCCGCTTGGTGCCTCCCCCGTCGTCATTCCATCCACGATGACGACGATCCGGTCGCACTCGCGAAGGTCCAGCAACTCAGAGGACACGTAGATGACCCCAGCTCCGGCGTCGGCGAGGCGCCGGATGATCCTCTTGAACTCGACCCGCGCCCCTACATCGACGCCACGTGTGGGCTCGTCTAGGAGTAGCAGACGCAGGCCCTCCACCATCACGCGTCCCAGCACCACCTTCTGAGCGTTGCCGCCGCTGAGCGTGCTGATCGGATCTCGGAGACTTCGAGCCTTGAGTTCCAGTTCTTCTGCCACCGATTGAGCGGACGCTTCGTAGGCTCTGAGATCGGCCCAGATTCCCGAGGGGCCCCGCCCCAGGGTCCGTAGACGGGAACTCACGATATTGAACATGATGTCTTTCCCGGGGAACAGGGCTTCAGCGCGGCGCTCCTCCGGCACGAGCACAACTCCGTCCGCCATTGCGTCAGCGGGGCTGTGTGGGCGATACGGCTGCCCGTGCAACAGCACTTCACCAGCGGTGGGCCGGTACCTTCCTGCCAGTACTCCGAGCACCTCGGTCCGTCCTGATCCGACGAGTCCCGCGAGCCCGAGGACCTCACCCTCGTTGACGTGTAGCGTGACGTCCTTGACTCGCGTAGAGACGCGGAGACCACGGACCTCGAGGAGGGGGATGTCGCGCCCCGACGCTGCGGCGTCGCGCGGGGAGCCCACCGCGGTGACGCCACCGGGTCCACGGGCGCCGACGATTCCGTCGCGGAGCCGGCCGGTCTCGCGCGCCGTAGTGGGCTCCGAGCCCCGACGGTAATCACTCGCGATCAACTCGATGAGGTGGGCCTCTTCGCGGCCGCGCGTCGATCCGTGGTACACGCGGACTCCGTTTCGAAGCACAGTCGCGGAATCGCACAGCTCCGCGACTTCTCGCATGCGGTGGCTGACGAAGAGAACCGCGGTGCCGGCCGAAGCAAGTCGCCGTATGATCCCGAATAGGCCCGTCACCTCCCGAGGTCCGAGTGATGCCGTCGGCTCATCCAGGATCAGGAGCCGCGGGCGGCCAACGAGACCATGGGCGAGGGCTACGCACGCCTGAATAGGCGGCCCCAGATCCCGGACGGTCGCCTGGAGGGGGACGTCAACCCCCCACTCGTCGAAGAGGCCCACGTACTGCTGGATGCGCTCGCGGCCGCCACCGGCATCCGACCCGCTTCTCTTGCGGATCGCCAACTCGATGGCTCGCAGGTTCTGGGTCACGGTCAGGCTGGGAAAGACGGCAAGTTCCTGGTAGACGACGCGAATCCCAGCGCCGAGCGAGGCTCCGATCGAACCCAGTTCCATCGGTGCGCCCGCGATGCGGACATCGCCGCTGTTCGGCGTCTCTACGCCGGCAAGGACCTTCACGAGTGTCGACTTGCCAGAACCGTTGGCGCCGAGCAGGGCGTGAATCTGGCCCGAGCCAACATCGAGATCGACGCGGTTCAACGCCTGAACTGGGCCAAACCACTTCGTGACCGCCCGAACCTGCACAAGTACCGGCGGGGCAGGTTCTCCTGGCGAGATCCCCGCCGAGGTCCCGAAGGCGACACCGTGACCACTTGGGGACGGCTCGCAATCGGGCGCTCGCGGCGGGGACTCGTCGACGGTCATTCTCGTGTTGCGCCTATTGGCTCAGGCGATCATGGGGCTCTATGTACCCCGGTCCGACCTATCCCCCTGTCATAACCCAAGTATTCTCTGCCAAGATTTGGTCGATGTTGTCCTTTGTAACGACTATGCCGCCAGCTTCGAGGTTCACGGGCGTCCACGTCCCGCCCGCATCCTTGGCTGCCATGTAGTCCTTGATCATCTGGGTCATCTGCTTCGCGCCTTCGGGCGGCGACCAGATCGCGCTCCCCATGAGCGTTCCCTCGCGGACCGCGGCGGCTGTCGGATTTGTGAGATCCCACGTGTACATCCAAGCCTTTCGGCCGGCCTGTTTCAGAGCCGCGATCGCGCCCACGACCGGGTCTGCCCAAGCGCCCCAGATCACGTAGGACGTGTCGGCCTGTTCCGGGTGGGCGGAAAGCCAAGCGCTAGTAAACTGCTGTGACTGCTCTACCTGCCCGGGGACCTGGAATTCATTCTTGGTGATGTTGACGTTGGGCAGCCCGTCGGCGATCTTGTTGAACGCCTCTGCGCGGAGTCGTGCCGGCTCGCCCGGCGTGAAGGTGAGTTGCAGGAGCTCGACCTTCGGCTGGGAGTTCAGATACTCGAAGTAGATGTCGTTGATCAACGGGGCGATGATGACGGAGATTGCTCCGGCCTCGCCCTCGCCGGCATATCCACCCCCGTTCTTGAACACCGGGATGCCCGCATCGTTGGCCGCCGCCAGGCCGGTCTGGATCTGGGTCCCGGCATACACCGACACGACAATCGCATCGACCTTGCGGCTGACCAGCGTCTTCATCAAGTCGCTGGCCACCTCCTGCTTTCCCCCCGAGTTCATGCGGATGACGTCCCAGCCCTCAGCCTTGAAGGCCTTCTCGTCCTCATTCGCCGCCTGGTTGGCGTAGACGGAAGACGGGTCGAACTCAACGTAGCCAATGGTCAGCTTCTTAGCCGTTGTGGGGGCCGCGGTGGGGGCCGCGGTGGGGGCCGCGGTGGGGGCCGTTGTGGCAGCACTCGAGCAAGCGCTGGCCAACATCAGGACGGACGTCCCGACGGCAATCAGCCGCCAAACGCTCCTTCTCGAACTCATCGCGAACGTTTCCTCCTCTGGTAGTGCGCTGGCCGCTGGATGAACTCCACCGGGTAGCCGTCGGGATCCTCGGTGTAGATCGCCGAGGAGCCCTTGTTGGGGCCGGTCGCGATCTCGACCGGCTCGTTCGATCGAAATGGGTGGCCCGCTTCGCTGAGGCGCGCGAACAGGGCCTGAATGTCATCGACCAAGAAGCACAGGTGGCCCGTCGCCGGGTCCATTGGGATGTAGGTCGGCTTCCTGACGTCAATGCCGCCGTACTCAAGCAGCTCGAGGACGGCCGTGGAGTTGGGGATCGCCAGGAACACCAATCGCACAACGGTGAATGGCAGCCCGTGCATCCGACGGAGGTAGTCCTCGGATGCGTCTCGCTCATAAAGGACTTGGAGGCCGAGCTCGTCGCGGTAGAAACGTAGCGAACGCGCAAGATCGCTCACGGAGACGCCCCCGTGAAGAAGCCCGACGATTCGACCGGCGGTGTGGGTCCTGTCTTCGATGGCGTTCTCAACTTGGGTCATCCTGCCTCCGTAATCTCGCATCGTGAGATCAGTAATCACAATGCGCTACATGCCGCTCCAATGTCAAGGTCCGTCCCGAACTTGTGGACGGCAGTCACGTTGTCTCGTTGGCGCGGCAAGAGATCGGCGGGCGCGGACCGGCGAGGCGTTCGGCCTTCCTCCGGCGAGCCGGAGGAGGTGCTGACCGGCGAGCAGACGTGCTGACCTGTTCGGGCGCCACCTGCCAACCCTGCGCAGGTATCGACCGGCGTTGACAGTCAATGCGCACAGCATCCGGTGGCGCACCCTGGGAGGGCAATCGCGCAGCGCTAGGTAGGACGCGAGGCGCACCTCGCCGACGGCGCTCTCGTTGGAGCAGGCAGCCGTCATCCCCGTGCTATCGATGGGCCATGCGCGCCGACTCACCGTCACCCCGATGGTCGGGCGTGCAACGAAGGGCCGGGCCGGTTGGTGCATCCATGCCGGTCATAGCCGCGGGCTGACGCGCCGACGCGACCGCTGTCACTGTCCATCGGCGGGTCTAGGGCGGGCATCGTCCGTGACTCGGGCACGCCCAAACTGAACAGTCTCCTCGTCCGCCTCGGCCAGACCGACCTCCGCGGCGGGTCGCCTGACTCCGACGAGGCGCTGGGTCCCTGCGGCAGCTTCGCCCCTTTGTCCACGCGGCCTCTAGCCAGGGAGTCGGCAAGGAGGCGAGTCGCCGGCCGCTCGATGCAGGACCCGCGTCAGCTGCCCGGTCGGGCGCCCAGTGCCGTCGACACTCGCGCCGCGGACGCACAGGTCCGCGCCACGAGGACGCCCAATCGCTCATCCTCGAATTCATGTCGGAGGCCTGAGACGCTGATTGCCGCGACGACCTTCTTCGACGAGTCGAGGACCGGTACTCCGAGGGCAGCGACGCCAATGGTCACGTCTTCCATCGAGAGCGCGTATCCCCGTTCTCGAGTCAGCTCGATATCGGCCAACAGCTCGTCTTTCGAGGACAGAGTGTGTGGAGTCAGCCGATCAAACGGAGCGTGCCGGAAGTACGAGTCGAGTTCCGTCCCGCTCAAGCTCGCGAGGAGGACGCGACCACCAGCGCCGCAATGGAGCGGCAGGGTTCCGCCGAGGCGCAGTCTCATCACATCGACGTCCGAGCCCGGAATCCGATCGATGCAGGTGGCTTGGTGGGCGTGACGTACGATCAGGAAGACGGTGAGCCCGGTATCCCGCCTCAGGAGTTCCAGCTCGGGTTCTGCGATCTTGCGGAGATCCAGACGCGTCTCTACCAGACTGCCAAGCTCCATTAGCCAGAGCCCAAGGGTGTACGAGCCTGCCCCGTCCCGGTCGAGCAGGCCGATCCGCTCCATTGAGTTCAGCAGGCGGAAGGCCGTGCTCTTGTTGATTCCGATTCGGACCGCGACCTCAGAGGGGCCGGCCTTCCCCGCATCGGCCAACGTCTCAAGAACCGCCCTCACCTTGCCCAACACGAGGATTCCGTTCTCGCGGGTCCCCCCGCGCGGAGCGGCAAGATCAGCAGGTTCGAGATCGCTTCTCACCGCCGGACCCCCAGTTGGCCTTGACAACCCCACGCCATGATCGCACTATACGATACATGCTCTCGCAATGCGAGACGCACGTCAACGAGCGGCCCGCCACCCGCCGGGTGATTAGGGTGGCTCGCTCCCATTCTCGCTGCGATTGCAGCGCGTCGATGATAGCGAGGAGCTCGCACTGGATGATCCGGCCGCGTCAGGGTCAGGGCGGGCAGCGGGATTGGGGTAACCAGGAGTCGGCGTGCGAAGCGACTGGCTAACGAACAGCGGGGAGGGCACAGGTGGTTAGCGACGATCCTCAGTCTCAGATCACGTTCGAGGAGCTTCTGCGGGACGCCCCGAAGAACTGGGGCCGCTGGGGGGATGACGACGAGGTCGGGGCGCTCAACTTCCTGACACCGGATGTGATCGTGGCGGCCACCCGATCGGTTAGGCAGGGCAAGGTGTTTACCCTCCAGGTGAAGATGGCCAACCCTGAGGGCGACCCAATCTCGCCCGGTCGGACTCCGGCTCAGCGCGCGATGGTGATGGACGAGTCGCAGTTCAGCGCGGGGAAGGCCACGCCGTGGCCAGGGGGATTGAAGTGGGCCGATGACCTTCTCTTCTGCTTTCCCCAGGGAACGACTCAGTACGATGCGCTCGGTCACGCGTGGTACGGCGACCAGATTTGGAACGGCTATGACGCGAAGACAACGCACGGCGGTCTCGCCAAGGCCAGCGTTCTACCCATAGCCGAGCGGGGCGTCGTCGGGCGGGGAGTGCTCCTCGACATGGCCCGACATCGCGGCAAGGACACCCTCGATCACGGCGAATGGTTCACTCACGAGGACTTGATCGACTGTGCCCGCGCCCAGGGGGTCACGATCGAGAAGCGCGACATCCTGGTGATTCGCACCGGCTTCATCGCCACCTTCTACAAGGACCGGGAATTCTTTGAGAGAAACCCCCTTGGTCGAGGACCCTTCAGTGAACCCGGGCTTGCATACAGCCCCGAACTTGTCCGGTGGTTTGACGAAATGGAGATCCCCAATTTCGTCACCGACACGATCGCTAACGAGGTCACGATCGATCCGAAGACAGGCTGCATGCAGATCCTCCATGCGGCCCTCTTGCGAAACATGGGCGTGACCATGACGGAGATCGCCTGGTTGGAAGACCTGGCGGACGACTGCGCGGCAGACGGACAGTACGACTTTCTCTACGCGGCGGCTCCCCTCAAGATCGTTCATGGGGCCGGTGCCCCGGTTAACCCGATGGCGATCAAGTAGCTCGGTGTCCATCCGGTGCAGCCGCATGACATGGACACGAGAAGGAGGTGCGGGTTGCTCACAACGCCGGAGTTCCTCCGGGCATATGAGACGATGCGCCTCATCCGGGAGTTCGAGGAATCGTTCCTTCGACTCCATGGGGAGGCGAAGGCGCCAGCGGTAGGGCACTCCTCCGTGTGGCAGGAGGCGGTGCCAACCGGCGTCAGCTTGAATCTGCGCCCCGACGACCTCGTATTCACCACCCACCGCGGCCACGGCGACCTCATCGCCAAGGGTGCGCCCGTCGAGGGGATGTTCGCCGAGCTCCTCGCCCGTCAGGGCGGCCTCTGCCGCGCCAAGGGCGGGACCATGCACATCGCCGACGTCTCGCACGGGGTGCTCGGGGCGAACGGCGTCGTGGGTGCCGGCATGCCGATCGCCGCGGGTGTGGCGCTCTCCATGAAGAAGCAGGGGAGAGATGCCGTCGTGGTGGCCTACGTCGGGGATGGCGCGATTGCCAACGGCGAAACTCACGAGACCCTGAACATGGCCTCGCTCTGGCGTTTGCCGCTCATCATCGTCCGGACCGACAATCAGTACGCCGAGTCCACAACGGCTCGCGGGTACCTCGGCATCCCCGATGTGGTCCGATACGTCGAGAGTTACGGGGTGTACGCGGAGGCCGTCGACGGCAACGTTGTGGATGCTGTGGCGGCGGCGGCTGGCCGCTGCATTGACCGCACCCGCTCGGGCATGGGCCCGAGCTTCCTGCAGTGCTCGACCTTCCGGAAGCACGGGCACAACACCGGCGACGTCGGCGCCTACCGGACGCCCGCCGAGGTCGAAGCATGGGGGCAGCGCGATCCGCTCATCCTCGCCCGCGCCGCCGCCGTCGGGCGGGGCGTGACCGACGCCGAGCTCGACGCCATCGACGCTCGGGTTACCGCACGGATCGCGAAGGCCATCGAGTGGGCGCTGGCCCAGCCCGACCCTCCGATCGAGTGGGCGCTCGAGGACCTCTACGCCGACCCCGCCACCCTCGCTGCGTTCGGAGGGACGGTGCGGTGAAGACCCTGCGCTATCGAGCCGCGCTCAACGAGGCACTCCGCGAAGAGCTTGACCGGGATCCCAGTGTCTTCCTCATCGGCGAGGATCTCCGGGACCCTTGGGGCGGCACGTTCAAGGTAACCGAGGGGCTCTCCACCGACTACGGCGACGATCGCATCCTGAACACGCCCATCGCGGAGAATGGATTCGGCGGGGTGGCCCTCGGCTGCGCCATCACGGGTCTGCGCCCGGTCGTGGAGTACATGTTTGTTGACTTCACGTTCCTAGCCATGGACCAGCTGATGAACCAGATCCCGAAGATCCGCTACATGACGGGGGGTCAGGTCAAGGTGCCTATGGTGGTCCGGGCGCCGAGCGGCGGATATAGGTCATCGGCCGCACAGCACGCCCAATGCCTAGAGGCGCTCTTCACCCACGTTCCCGGCTGGCTCGTCGCAGCACCATCCACGCCCGCCGACGCGAAGGGGCTCCTGAAGACGGCCATCCGGCTCGACGATCCCGTCCTCTTCATGGAGCACAAGCTCCTCTACATGCTGAAAGGCGAAGTGCCGGACGGCGAACACCTCGTCCCGTTCGGAAAGGCGGACGTCAAGCGAGCGGGCTCGGACTGCACGATCGTGGCCTGGTCGAAGATGGTCCAGCTCTCGCTCGAGGCCGCCGGGAAGCTCGCCGGCGAGGGGATCGAGGTCGAGGTCGTTGACCTTCGCACGCTCGTCCCGCTCGATGAGGAGACCATTCTCGCCTCGGTGAGGAAGACCGGCCGACTCGTGATCGTCCAGGAAGCGCCGGAGCGCACCGGGTTCGGCGCGGAGGTCGCCGCGATCGTCGCAGACAAGGGCTTCGGCTCGCTCAAGACGGGCATCCGGCGGGTGGCCGGTCGCAACGTGCCGTCGCCGATGGCGCCTGTGCTCGAGAATGCCGTCCTGCCGCAGGCCGAGTGGATCGTGGATGCGGTCCGCTCGGCGGTCAACGGCGAGGCCGTGTGATGCGCGTCGCGATCGAGATGCCGAAGCTCAACTACGGGATGGAGACCGGCGTCGTCCAGGCTTGGCGCAAGGGCGTTGGCGACCCGGTCCAGCAGGGCGAGATCGTCGCCGACATCGAGGCCGAGAAGGCGACAGTTGAACTCGAGTCCCCAGTGACGGGCACGCTCGTCGACATCGTTCACGCCCCGGGCGACGAGGTGGACGTCCGGACGCCCATCGCCTGGATCGACGCCGACGGCTGAGTTGAGCGCAGCCACTCACCCTGAGGGTGGCGCCCGCCAGATCCGGGGGCCCGGCCATCGGCGACGTCGCTGTGGCCGGAATGACCACCAGAGGGACGGTGATTGCCTCGCTCAACCCGGGCGTCGTCAGCATCAGCGGCCACCTGAGCGCGGCGTCCACGGGCACCGACAACACGGTCGCATGCGACGTGGGCGTCCAGCACGTCATCACCGCGCCGGCCAAACGCCAACGACGCGAACGCGATCGAAGCGGCCGATCCTATGCGCGCATCGCAGCCGCCTATCATCCCCTGACGGCCCGGGCTATTCCCGGGCGGTTGATCGGTCATCGATGCGACACGCATGACAACCACGCACGAGGAGACCTTGCGTGCCGATGATCGACAGCCCGCTCCTGCGGATGGTGCAGACGACCCCGACCGACTACTGGAACGACTCCTGTGCCGTCGCCGAGCTCGACTATGCGGTCGAGCGCGGCGCGACCGGGGCCACCTCCAACCCGAGCATCGTGCTCGAGGTCATGAAGAAGGAGAAGACACACTGGGTGCCCCGGGTGGGCGAGATCGCGGACGAGAACCCGACCTGGTCCGAGGTCGAGATCACCTGGGCGCTGATCGAGGAGATGGGCGTCCGGGGTGCGGCCATCCTCGCCCCCGTCTTCGAGCGCGAGGACGGGCGCACGGGCCGGCTCTCGCTCCAGACGAACCCGGCCAACTACCGCGACCCCGCGCGGATGGCCGACCAGGCCGTCCACTTCAGCACGCTCGCCCCGAACATCCAGGTGAAGTTCCCGTCGACCGACGCCGGCCTGGCCGCCCTCGAGGACGCCACGGCCCGCGGCGTCAACATCAACGCCACGGTGGCGTTCACGGTCGCCCAGGCGCTGGCGGTCGGCGAGGCGGTCGAGCGCGGCCTCCGGCGGTACGAGGCGGCCGGCGGCGACACGAGCCGCTTCAGCCCGGTCTGCTCGCTCATGATCGGGCGGCTCGACGACTGGGTGAAGGTCCTCGTCGAGCGCGACGACATCGCGCTGGAGCCCTCCGCCGCGAGCTGGGCCGGCGTCGCGGTCTTCAAGCGCGCCTACCGGCTGTATCGCGAGCGCGGCTACCGGACGCGGCTTCTCGCCGCGGCCTACCGGCACCGGCTCCACTGGACCGAGCTCGTCGGCGCCGACGTCGTCCTGACGATGCCGTGGGCCTGGCAGGTCCGCTTCAACAAGAGCGGGATCGATCCCGTCGAGCGGATCGACGTCCCGGTCGACCCGGCGATCATCGACGAGCTCCTCACCCGCGTCCCGGACTTCGCCCGCGCCTACGACCCCGAGGGGCTCACCCCGGCCGAGTTCGCCTCCTTCGGGGCGACCGCACGGACGCTGCGGGGCTTCGTCGCCTCGTACCACGACCTGCAGGCCGTGGTACGCGACATCGTCCTGCCGAACCCCGACGTCCGGACGTAAGCTACCCGCGCTCTCGCCGCGACGGGGAGGCGCATCTCGGTCATCTCGGCGCAACGGGCAAGCCTCCGACCGGGGTTCCGCAGCTCAGGCCCCTGAAAGCGCTCCGGAAGCCTCGCTCTGAGCACGATCGGCACGCACCAAGGCCCGTTTGGAAGCCGAGTTCATAGATACCAGCATTGAGCATGTCTGGTATTGACAGGCTAGGTGCTCTCAGATACGCTTTCGGCATGTACCTGCGGACCACCAGCCGACGCGCCGCGGATGGCACAACGGTCCGCTACCTGCAGCTCGCCCACAACGTGTGGGATCCCGCGGC
>Ga0315293_10006996_pt1 | contig 10503 bp, 7 predicted proteins | sample YL17G13_20_MG_FD_203071 | JGI IMG/M metagenome (GOLD analysis project Ga0315293, IMG submission 203071) | Sediment microbial communities from Yellowstone Lake, YNP, Wyoming, USA - YL17G13_20 | ecosystem: Environmental > Aquatic > Freshwater > Lake > Sediment | place: USA: Wyoming | collected... | reverse complement strand
ATTGGGCGGCGTTCCATCCGGAAGGGTGAGTCCCTTCGCCAGGAGCCCGGCCGTCATCCGGCCGATGTTGAAGGCCCGGGTCCGGGAGCCCTCGTCGATGCGCGGGTCGCAGGGAACAAACACTCCCAGCGTCGGTGCGTCGGATCTTTTCTTACCTGCGTATGGCATTTGATTCTCCTCGCAGCGCTGCCAAGCTGACCGGCCCGGAGACATTTCGAAACCAGGACCTCTTTTTTCTCGTTCCTCGCATGTCTCGCTTCTTGCTTGTCGGGCCTTTCCAGCCTATCTCGTTTCTTCCACTCCAGCTCATCCGTCTTTGTTGGCTATCTGACTCGTTCCGGCTCTCTAGATTCTCCTGTTTGTCTCGCCTATCCTGCTTTTTCGACCTGTCCAGCCTGTCCAGCTCTTCTATATATATTCAATCGTAGCCGGCGGCTTGGGCGTCAATTCGTAAGCCACCCGCGTGACCTCCGGAATCTCGGTTACGATCCGCCCGGCCATCTTCGTCAGGACCTCCCAGGGGACGGGCGTGGGCTCGGCCGTCATGGCGTCCCGGCTCTCCACCGAGCGGATGATGACGATGTGGCCGAACTTCCGCTTGCCGTCTTCGATCCCGGTCCCCATGTCGTTCATCAGCACGGCAAAAGCTTGGAAGGGCTTGAGCGGAGCCATCTCCTGCTCCACGATGATAGTCGCCTTCCGCACCAGGGCCACGCGTTCCGGGGTCACTTCACCGATGATCCGGGTGGCCAGGGCCGGTCCGGGGAAGGGCATGCGGAGATAGATCGACTCGGGGAGGCCGAGCTCCCTGGCGACCTCGCGGACCTCCTGTTTGAACAGCTCCTTCAGGGGTTCGATGACCTTGAAGCCGAAGCCCTTTTGGGGATCGATGCCGATCTGCTCGAGGATATTGTGCTGGGTCTTGATGCCGCCTTTCGTTTCGATGATGTCCGCGGCGATGGTGCCCTGAACGAGATACGTGGCCTTGCTCCTGAGGACCTCCCTGCCGAAGGTCCTATAGAACGTGTAGCGGAACGCCTTCCGTTTCTCTTCGGGGTCGACCTTCCCTTTCAGGGCGTCAAAGAATTCGTCGCTCGTATTGACGATCTCGACGTCGATCGCGAGCTTCCCGAAGATCTTCCGGACCTCCTTGGGTTCGTTCTGGCGCATCAACCCATCGTCGATGAAAAGCACTTTGAGCTGCGGCCCGAGCGCCCGGTGGGCCAGGACGGTGCAGGCGGAGCTGTCGACCCCGCCCGAAAGCGCGGAGATGGCTTTGCCGCTCCCCACGGTCTTCTTGATCTCGTCGATCTGTTTCTCGATGAATTTTTTTGTATTCATGGACGCCTCCCTAATTCACGTTTGTCAAATGATACAACAACAGGACCGAATTGAAAAGCGGCGGCAGTTTTTTGGGGGGATGTCCGGGTCACCCCAAGAGATGAAGGGAAGGGGCGAAAAATCACCCGGGGAACTACCGGACCGGATGATTGACGGGGCCTAAGGGGACTGCGAATATTGGGTCACTAACAAGGAGGGCCGCATCCAAGGCTTTTGCGAAGATTTCGGTGAGCAGGGTTAGGGTCCCTCTCCCGGCCCTCCTTTTCCTTCCTTTGTCCGCGCCCTCCGGAGTTCAGCATGCAGGAAAAGAGGACGGCCGGTTTGGTCGCCGACCACTTCCGCAAGCTCGGCTTGGAGGTCTTTATTAATAACGTCCAAACGGGTTGCCTTTCCAGCGATTCCGTGTTAAATTTTGGGCCAAGTATGATATCCAAGGAGGGCCGGGAATGAAAAGAGTCCTGACGGGCTTTCTGGCTGCCTTTCTCCTCGTCTGGCTGTCCGGATGCGCGTCCATGAGCCGGACCGAGAAAGGGGCCGTTATCGGCGCCGGGGGGGGCGCCATCGTCGGCGGGTTGATCGGAAGGGCCGCCGGGAACACTGCTTTGGGCGCCATTCTCGGGGCGGTCGTCGGCGGGGCGGCGGGGGCCTACATCGGCCATTACATGGATAAGCAGGCCGCTGAGATGCGCCGCGACCTGGAGGGGGCGAGGGTCGAGCGGATCGGCGAGGGCATCAAGATCACGTTCGACTCCGGACTCCTTTTCGACGTGGACAAGGCGTCTCTTCGCGACATGAGCAAGGACAACCTTGAGCAACTGGCGGCGATCCTTAACAAATATCCCGACACCAACATCCTTATCGAAGGCCACACAGACTCGACCGGCGGCGACGACCACAACCTCGAGCTCTCCCGGCGGCGGGCGGAGTCGGTGGGGCACTGCCTCGCCACCCAGGAGGTCAGCGCCGCCCGTTTTTCCATGATGGGCTACGGCGAAGAGCAGCCCGTCGCCACTAACGACACGCCGGGCGGACGCCAACAGAACCGGAGGGTCGATCTGGCCATCATGGCCAACGACAAGCTGAAAAAGGCCGCCCGGGAAAAGGGTTAAAACAGGCCGGACCGGCCGGAACCGAAGACCTGACGGGTTGAAGTGAAACTCCTCAAGATCGGTATCTCGGGCGTCCGCGGGATCGTCGGCGAAACCATCACGCCCGAACTTGTGATGGATTTCGCCTGCGCTTTCGGGACGTCCCTCGACGAAGGCCGGGTCCTCGTCGCCCGGGACACCCGGCTGTCCGGACCGATGCTCCATAAAGCGGTCCTCTCGGCCCTCGTGTCGACCGGCTGTGATGTCCTGGACCTGGGCGTCTGCCCGACCCCCGTGCTTCAGGCCCTCGTCCATAAGTTCAGGGCGAAGGGTGGGATCGCCATTTCCGCCGGCCACAACATCGCGGCCTGGAATGCCCTGACCTTCATCAATCGGGACGGGACCTATCTCAACGACTTCCAAGGCGAGGAGGTCCTGGACATCTACCACCTCGAACGGTTCCGCAAGGCCCCCCTGTCCCGCTTGGGGAAGGTCAAGAGCCAGGAGAGTTTCCTGGGGTCCTATTTCAAGCGGCTGGCGGCTTTCCTCGACCGCCCGGCGATCGCGACGGCCGGCTTCAAGGTCGTCATCGATCCCTGCAACGGCGCGGGCGCCGGCGTCGTGGACCTCTTCTGCCGGGCCCTCGGCTGCGGGCTCGTGCCCGTGAACAACGAGCCTTCGGGTTACTTTCCGCACGACCCCGAGCCCCGGCCCAGGAACGCCGCGGAGGTCTCCTCCATCGTCAGGATCGCCGGGGCCGACGCCGGTTTCCTCCTAAGCAGCGACGTCAGTCGGGTCTCGGTCGTGGCCGAAAACGGGGAAACGCTGTCCGAGGAATACACCTTCCCCATCGTCGCGAGCCGCCGCCTCGAAAAGGAACCCGGGCCGATTGTCACAAACCCGTCGACGTCCCGGATGATCGAAGACGTCGCGGCTAAATACGCCTGCCCGGTGATCAAGGCCAAGGTCGGCCAGTCGCACATCATCCAGGCCCTCCTCTCCGAGGAGGGTTCCATCGCGGGGGAAGGCAGCGGCGGCGTCGCCGTCAGGAGCTTCCAGCCGGCCTTCGACGGGTTCCTGGCCATGGGGCTGGTCCTGGAGGCCATGGCGGCCGGGAGGAAAAAGCTCTCCGAGCTTGTCCAGGAGCTCCCTAAATACCATATCGTTAAGGAGAAGGTCTACTGCCCCCCGTCCCGGGTTCATTCGGTCATGGACGGAGTAGAGAAGCTCATGGAAAAGGATGGGCCCAGCCTCATCGACGGCGTCAAGGTTGAGGGGCCGGACGGATGGGTCCATGTCCGGGCCTCGGGAACGGAGCCGATGATCCGTGTAGTCTCCGAAAACAGGTCGAAGGAAAAAGCCCAGGAGGACCTGGACAGGCTCACGGCTTTCATCACCCAGCTCGTCTGAAACACGCCATGAACAAGAGGTTATCGCTCAAGATCAGCATCTCGGGAGTCCGGGGCGTCGTGGGCGATAGCCTGACCCCCCAGCTGGCCGCCCGGTTCGCCGCGGCCTTCGGCACCTACGTGGGCAGAGGGAAAGTCGTGGTCGGCCGGGACGCCAGGCCTTCGGGGGAAATGCTTATGGACGCCGTCTTCTCCGGGCTCCTGGCGGCAGGCTGCCAGCCCGTGGCGATCGGCATCTGCCCCATCCCTTCGGCCCTGGTTTTCACCAAGGAGAGCCGGGCCCTGGGCGGCATCGTCGTCACGGCCAGCCACAACCCGAAAGAGTGGAACGGGCTTAAATTCCTCAGCCGCCGAGGGCTCTACCTTACCTCGGCCGAGGTCGAAGAGTTCATGGACATCTACCACCAGGGAGAGTTCTCCTTCGCGGCCGCCGACAAGCAGAGGCCCATCCTCCGGGAAGAAGACCCTGCCGGCCCCCACCTGGCCAGGCTCCTCTCCAGCCTGGCCGTGGAGACCATCCGAAAGAAGAGGTTCCGGGTGGCGGCCGACTGCTGCAACGGCGCCGGGGCCATCCTCCTCCCCGCCTTCCTTGAAGCCTTGGGCTGCCGGACGGTCTTTCTCAACACGACACCGGATGGGACGTTCGCCCACCAGTCCGAGCCCATCCCCGAGAACCTGGTGGAGCTCTGCCGCCAGGTCAAGGAAGCGGGAGCGGACATTGGCTTCGCCCAAGACGCCGACGCCGACCGCCTGGCGGTCATCGACGAAAAAGGCGAAGCCCTTGGAGAGGAGATGACCCTGGCCCTGGCTGTCCAATACATCCTCGGCAAGGAGCCGGGTCCGGTCGTGGTCAACCTTTCCACGACCCGGGCCATCGACGACATGGCTCGGAAGGCGGGGGTCCCCGTTTACAGAACGAAGATCGGCGAGACCAACGTCGTCGAGGAAGTCATCCGACGGAAGGCCGCGATCGGCGGGGAGGGCAACGGCGGCGTCATCTGGCCCCGCGTCCACACCTGCCGGGACTCCTTTACGGCCATCGGCCTCATACTGGAAGCCCTGGCAGCCTCCGGAAAGCCGGTTTCGGCCCTGGCCCGGGAGATCCCGCATTACGTCATGATCAAGGACAAGGTCCCGGGGACGCCTGAAGAGGCCCGCCGCATCCTGAGCCGGCTGAAGAAAGCCTACGCGAAAGAAGACATTTCGACGCTCGACGGCCTGAAGATCAATTTCGGCGATGCCTGGGTGCACATCCGGCCGTCCAACACCGAGCCGATCATCAGGGTCCTGGCCGAAGCTAAGACGGAAGATGAAACGCGCAGGCTGTTGGAGGAGTTTATAACCAAGTTGGGGTCAAACCTGACCCTAACTGCGGCATAGACGGGCGGAGGCTGGTTCGCTAAAATAGGAACAGGGAGAAGAACATGACAAAAACCACCAACCTGAAAGCGCTTGCATTTCTGTGCGTCCTGACAACGATCCTGCCGGGGTCCTTGTTTTCCCAGTATTCCCAAAGGCCGCCGATGGGGGCCCGCATGGAGGCGCCCACCGAGGCCGATTACGCTCTGACCTTGCGGAACTGGTTCATCCAGTCGTCGGCCAAGGTCACGACCGGAGGGGAGCAGATCTCCCAACCGGGCCTCCTCATGGACCGGTGGTACCCGGCCAACGTTCCGGCCACGGTCCTGGGGACGCTTGTTCAGAACAATGTCCACGCCGACCTTTACTTCGGCGACAATCTCAAGAACATCCCGGGGGACGATTTCAATGTTTCCTGGTGGTACAGGACGGAGTTCCCGTTGACGGCGGACCCGTCGAAAACCGCGTTCAAACTCGAGTTCGATGGGATCAACTACAAGGCCAACATCTGGCTCAACGGGAAGAAGATCGCCGACGTCTCGGAAGCTTACGGCGCCTTCCGCCGTTTCGAGTTCGACGTGACACCCGCCGCCGCGCGCGGCGGGATGAACGTCCTGGCTGTCGAGGTCTTCCCGCCCCGGCCGGGCGATCCGACCATGGGCTTCGTGGACTGGAACCCGGCCCCGCCCGACAAGAACATGGGGATCTGGAGGGAGGTCCGTGTCAAGTCGACCGGCGACGTTTCCATAAACTTCCCGTTTGTCATCACAAAGCTGAACCTCGAGACGCTCAAGGAGGCCGGCCTCACCGTGAGCGCCGAACTCCAGAATAACTCACCGAACAAAGTCTCCGGCACGCTTGAAGGCCGGCTGGAATCCGCGAAATTCTCCAGAGAAGTGACTCTGGAGCCGAAAGAGTCCAAAAAAGTCATTTTCGCTTCGGAGGACACGCCTGAGCTGAAAATGAAGAACCCGCGGGTCTGGTGGACCCACGACCTTGGCACGCCGGAGCTCTACGTCCTCGGCCTCGCTTTCCGGCAGAAAATGGAAAAACCCAAGATCGAAGAAAAGCCCGGGGTTGAAGAGAAGGCCGCGAAAAAGGAAGAGGACAAAGCCAAGGACGGCCCTTGGGGCAAAGGCAAGGACAAAATGATGCCCCGTAGCTTGTTCTCGGACGTCAGGATAGTCCGCTTCGGCATCAGGGAGGTCTCGGACTACTTCAACGACCAAGGCCACCGGGGCTACAAGCTCAACGGCAAGAAAGTCCTCATCCGCGGCGGCGGCTGGATGGACGACCTGCTCCTCGACAACCGCCGGAGGAAGGTGGCGGCCGAGGTCGCCTACGCCCGCCATATGAACCTCAACGCCCTGCGGCTCGAAGGGTTCTGGGGCTCGAGCGAGGACATCTACAACCTCTGCGACGAGAACGGTATCCTGCTCATGGCCGGCTGGAGCTGCCAGTGGGAATGGGAACACTACATCGGTAAGCCCACGGACGAGCGTTACGGAGGCATCCTGACGCCGGAAGAGATCAAGCTCGTCGCCCAGTCCTGGAAGGACCAGGTCCGGTGGCTGAGGAACCACCCGAGCATCTTCGTCTGGACGGAAGCAAGCGACCTCATCCCGAAGCCCGAGCTTGAGAAAGAATACATCCGGATCCTGAAGGAGGATGATCCCACCCGGCCGTCCCTCGTTTCCACCAAGGGCAAGACGAGCGAGCTGACCGGCAAGTCGGGGGTCAAGATGCTGGGGCCCTACGACTGGGTCCCGCCGGTCTACTGGTACGTCGATACCAAGAACGGCGGCGCTTACGGGTTCAACACCGAAACCGGCCCCGGCCCCCAGGTCCCTCCGATAGAGAGTTTGAAAAAGATGATCCCTGAAAAAGACCTCTGGCCCATCAACGATATTTGGAACTTCCACTGCAGCCGGGGCGAGTTCAGCACACTCGAACGCTATAACGAGGCCATGACGAAACGCCTGGGAGAGCCCAAGAACCTCAACGACTACCTGGCCAAAGCCCAGTATTTGAATTACGAGGGCATGCGAGCCATGTTTGAGGCCTTTGTGGTTAACAAATACAAGTCGACCGGGGTCATCCAGTGGATGTACAACGCGGCCTGGCCCAAGCTCTGGTGGCAGCTCTACGACTACTACCTCATGCCCAACGGGGCGTTCTACGGCGCCCGAAAGGCTTGCTCCCCCCTCCACGTCATCTATAACTACGGGACGCGCGAAGTCCTGGCGGTGAACAATACGCTCAATCCGGAGAACGGCCTCAAAGCCTCCATCCGGGTCTATGACATCGGGCTCAAGGAGAAATACGCCAAGGACGTTCCGGTCGTCGGGCTGGCCGCCGACGAGGTCAAAGCCCTCGACGTCCTCCCCGAGGTCCCGGGGCTCGACGCGGCCCGCTTCGTCGACCTCCGTCTCAAGACCAAGGACAACGTCCTCGTCAGCGCGAACTTCTACGTCCTCTCCCCGAATGCGGAGATCCTGGACGAAGCCAACTCGCTCTGGTACGTGACGCCGGTCAAGCAGTTCGCCGACCTCACGGCCCTCCAGGGGCTCCCGGCCGTCCAGGTCAAGGAGAAGCATTCCTTCAAGAAGGATGGACTGGGGCAGGTCATCACAGTGGAACTGGAGAACCCGACGCTCAACCTCGCCTTCCATGTCGAGCTCAACGTTTATAAGGACGGCACGGACGAGGTCGTCCTCCCCATCTTCTGGGACGACAACTACATCACTCTCCTCCCCGGCGAAAGAAGAAAGGTCCAGGGGTTTTTCGCCCTTGAGGACCTGGGCGGAATGGAGCCCGAACTCAGGCTCCGCGGCTGGAACCTAAAGTAAGGGATGACCCCTACTTATTCTTCAAACTGTCGACGAGCGCCTTAATCTTCGGTTGGCCGGGACTGATCTGCAGGGATTTCTCCCAGATCTTCAGGGCCTCGTCCTTCATCCCGAGCCGGAAATAGCAGGTCCCCAAAAGGTTCATGATTTCGATATTCGTTCCGAAGCGTTCGAGATACTCCCGGTAATAACCCGCGGCTTCCGTGAACTCGCCGAGGGCATGGCAGGTCTTCCCCAGAACGGAGAGAACCTCGCCGGACGCCTTCCCGGCAGAAGCGAGAGGCAGGAGCACGGCCTTGGCCTTCCCGTAGTCCTGGAGGAAATAGAGGCATTGACCGTAGCCGGCCGCGATCTCGGGCCGGTCGGGCTTCAGGCTCCTGGCTTCGGCCAGCCTCCATGCAGCTTCCTTGAACGAACCCGTGTTCATGAGCTCCAGGCCCGTCGCGTAGAGGTAATCCGCCCGATCAAAACTCTTCGAAACCTTGGCAACGACCATGGGCCTGGGGATGGATGGAAGCGCAGAGAGCTCAAAGTCCCTGGACTTCGAGTCTAGTTCCTTTCCGGCCGCGTCCAGGAGCGAGACCTTGACCTTATAATAGCCCGGCGCGAACGTCTTGAGGGTCTGTTCCTCCGAGAAAAAAGCTCCCGGGGAAAATTCACTAAGCCTCTTCTCGGAAGACGCGATCTCCTTGTCTTCCTTGAAGTAAACGAACTTGATCCAGCCGCCGGTCCGGAGCACGTCCGTCAGGCCGAGGACCTGAAAGATGACGTGAAGCGTGTCCTGGGAGCCGAAACTCTTCCTGGACGAAGAGAGGATCTGCGATCCTCCGAACGCGAAGGGGACCTTTTCCTCCGAAGAAGAAGTCCGCTCCATCCCGTAAGCCAGCTCGAGGGGGCCCATCGCCGGCGCCGAAAGGTCACCGGGAATGACGATCTTCGCCGCGAAGCTCGAGAACTCCCGGGAGGCCGTATTCTTGAGGAGCAGGTCGAACGAGTAGCGGCCGGGGATGAGAGGGAAAACATCCTGGAGAGAGAACGTCCTGGACGAGGGCCCCTTCCCCTGGACCTCGTTCTTGTCGAAAGAGAACGGGAACGCTTTGTCGAACTGGAGGACCGTCTTCCCCTCCGGGTCTGTGACACGACCGGTGAGCTCAAAACGGACCGCATACTGCTCCCCCGCATCCTCGACGGAAATCTTTCCGGGCTCGACCGAATAGTGGACATCGAAGAAGCCCGACGCGTCGCGGGCGATCCAGACCTGGCCGTCGCTATCGATGTAGTTGGCCGTGTATTCGACATCGACGAAGTCCTTGTATTTAAGGATGGCATCGGCGTAGGCATCCTTGACCATCTTCCGGGGCAGGGCATAGATGTTGTTCATCAGGGTGTTCGAAGCCAGGGACAGGCTGCCGGGATTCACACTCTCTCCGGGGATGAGGCTGAGCGTCTGGCGGGCCAGGTTGGGTTCGAGCTTCTTGAGTTCCTCGTAAGCCGTCCGATCGTCCGTGTAATTTCCCATGGCATCGGCGATGAGGGCCTTGGGCCCGTGCTGGGCCGGGGAATAAAGAATGTAGTCGCCGGTCCCGTTCTCCTTGAAGAAGACGACGTTGAAGCCGGGGGGAAGCCCCGTGGCCGCGTCCGGCTGGTAGAACCAGATCTCAGCGGGGAAGACGTTCTGAACGTTGCTGTATTGCTCGATGTTTCTGGGTTCGCCCAGGATGATGTAGATCCTGCCCCTGTCCGTCCTCCAGCCGGGAAGCGGCGCGCTCCTGCCGTAGATCTTGTTCGCATACTGGATGCGCCTGTAGTGTTCTTCCCGGAACTCGTTGGCCGGAGTCCCGGGCATCGGGTCCCTCTGCTTCCAAAAAGCATCGATGAAGATCTCCCGTTCCTTGTCCGTCTGGAGTTTGAGGAAGACATCCCGCTCCTTGGGCGTGATGATATAGACGACCTCTTCATCAAGCCACTTCTTATGCTGTTCGGGAAGGCCGATCACGGCTTTGCCTTGACCATAGAGCGGGACCAGGAAGGAACATAGGACGATCCCGGCGATGAATCTTATCTTCATGTTCGACCTCAGACGGCTACTTTAGACCATTTCCCGGGTTTCTTCAACAAATCCAGAGTCACCCAAAATCGCCGACAGGATTCTTTCTTCTCGCGAAAAGCAAACCATCGCCCATAAAAAAGCCTGGAGGGCGGCGCCCTCCAGGCTTTTGAACTCGCGAAACGGCTTAGAACTGGTACATGATGCCCAGCCGGAAGTTACGGGGGGAAACCAAGCCCGCGACACGGCCGACATCCCGGGCCATAACGCCTGCAGTAATGACTCTCTTGACCATGGCGTTGGTCACGTCACGGGAATTGAAGATGTTGAATCCGTCGAGCATGACGCGCAGTTTGCCCCGCCCCAGTGTGAAGCTTTTTTCAAGACGCAGATCGAGTATTTTCTGGACG
>Ga0315293_10006994_pt1 | contig 10507 bp, 25 predicted proteins | sample YL17G13_20_MG_FD_203071 | JGI IMG/M metagenome (GOLD analysis project Ga0315293, IMG submission 203071) | Sediment microbial communities from Yellowstone Lake, YNP, Wyoming, USA - YL17G13_20 | ecosystem: Environmental > Aquatic > Freshwater > Lake > Sediment | place: USA: Wyoming | collected... | reverse complement strand
AACTACATCCTATATAAGTTATATCTAATAATTCTTCAACACCCTTTCTTACAGGGATGGGTTTGGGTAATTGACAGATTCTTAATACTGTTCTACCCGTATTAGAATGGAAGTAAATTACGCCTCTTTCGGCGTCAATTTCTAATATACCCTTTATTTCTTTTTTCATTTTCACTCGATTTTTATGGTCACATTATAATATACAAAGACTAATTTTTAGAATCAAGCACTAAACCCTCTAGAAATGCTATCTTTACCTTACCCCAAGTTGCGGACGTTATCCGCATGCTCAATACAATAATACACACATATACACACATTATCTTTATGTTCTCTGTCATATCTTTATGTTATCGACACATTTCTAGCATTTTACATACAATAGTACACATAAACTCAGCAAATCAAACGTCGTTTAAGCATAAACTACGCAATTGATGCACATTCTAAGCAATTCGTATACATAAACTCGGATAATATCCGCATTCCCATAACAAGTAAGAAGAGGTAAAGAACCTCTATTTCGTCACTTCCACCAAAAACACCATGTGAAGATGAGGAAGATTGTATCCTCAAATCTTACTTCTAGAAAATCCAGTGCTATCCCGAGTCAATATCAAATCTTTGAATCTTCGCTACCTGGAGCCGTACTTAATTCAAACATACGAAATCCCTACCCCTATTGACATTTAGCATCTGCTATATCTAATAATTGTTATCTAGGTAGACGACGCTACCCATTTATAATCCATCCTTTAAAAGTCTTAACCATATTACACACCCATATCTAACTATTTCCAGACCGTCTTTTCTCACTCTCTATTTATAATCTATCCTTAGGTAATCTCAATCATATTACACACCCACATCCAACTATTTCCAATACACCTATCTGCCCAACGGCTAAGAGTTCTGAGTTTCAATCTAACTTATCCCTATAAAGGTGGAAGAAATACACCTATACGCTTTCTTATATCACAACGATATCGCGTATCACATTGGATACAGGTCACAATCTGGTCTCTTGTAATACCACTTAGTAAGGTAACAGGTGCGGACTTTATATTATAGTCTTCATATAACCCCACGCCCGTCTTAGTCTGGAAGCTATTTCTGGTATTACATTTTGGACAAGGGACAAGTATGATATCGTAACTACCCATTCTATTATATCCTTTTTTATTTCTGTTTAATTATACAAGAAGTATCTTTTGTAAACCTATGGATATTCTTTATCCATTATCTGTTAAGTGTAATTATGAGTTAGACTTAAGTTCTTCATTCGTTGATTTAATTAGTGTATCTTTGAGTGCTTTTACCATATTTAATGCGTTCTCAAGATTAGGCTTTAAGAAGAAGTTCATCCAAGGAGAGCTAACTTCCATACAATTTACACCTATAAAGAGCCGTAATGGACAAATGCTACAATCTCCATATTTCTTACAGAGTTCACAATCGGTTCCGTAACAAGGGACAAGCTCCATTGTATCTACCCATCTAATCTCGGTTCCATTCTTTATTAATGTTCTACCTTCTCTTAAAGGATTTACTATATCATTTTCCCAATGCTCTATTGATTTCTTTATTGCTTCTATTTCAATTTCTTGTGCTGTTGGTTCACAATCTTGAAGGATTGCCTTGAGAGTATCCCTCATTACACACGCTGTTTCTAATGTAGGATTTAAGAAGAAATTCATCCAAGGAGAACCTGAATCTTCACACGATTTACAATGGAACTTAACATAAGGGCATAAGCCAATTCTCCCCGGCTTAACTCTAACACAATAGTATTTTCTACAGAGTTCACAATCCATTGAGAAACATGGAACTCGCCTCGTTGTCGACCCCCAAACCAATCTTTGTAAATAAAGGGGATTAATGTCTCTTATTATCTCTTCCCCATTTCTTAGTGGTTCTATTATATCCCTCTCCCAATGCTCTATTGAGAGCAGTATTGCTTCTTTCTCTTGTTTTGTAGGTTTGTAAACTTCTTCCATGGTCTTTATCCTTTTCTTATTTAGAACCCACAAATGTTTGAGCAAATAACTTGGCTTCAACGGTGGTCTGAAGAACTTTAGTACTAATCACACCCTGAAGACTTCCATGAATCGACGCGCTAACAAGATCTAACCAAGAATCTACTAAATCTCTCAAAGCAGATACCTCCATGTAATCTTCTTTATTTTTCTTTACTACTGTTTGAAGAGCTTCAAGAGCATTAAACTGATGAATAAGAAAATGTTGAGCTCCACCGATTGAGACATTGCACCACTCACTCAATTCTTTACAGGCTATTTCAAAATCTACAAACGCCATCTTTCTGTGAATTCTGTAAGCACACTTATCCCTTCCAAATTCCAATCCTGATAATTCTCGAATGCGAGCTGTCAAAAGGCACTTTAGATTTTCTGTTTTTCCAAAATCTGGACCCCTTAAAGCTGTGATTAAGTTCCAAATCTTTGCACGGTCTTCAAGCACTTTCTCTAACTCTTTAAAATACCTCACCCTTGTTCCTTTCTTTATTAGAATTAGCCTAATTTGCTAAAACACATCTGTTATTGATGGAATCTTAATATTATTTCCCGAAGTATTTTCAACTATTATTTCTGCAAGCGTCATCTTTTCTTCTTTAACGTATTTTTCCATAAATCTACTTACAGAAAAACCCTTCTCAAAATCTTCTGGCTTTAGCTCCTTATCCCATTTACCCATAATAGAATTCCAATCTAAGGCTAGATTTTTTAAAAAATTTGCCTCAATCTTCTCCTCACCCGATAAGATTGGAGCAAGAACTTCAAAAGCTTGTCCTTGATGAGCAAGAAAATGCCTGACACCAGATTTATTCTTTGAATAAACCTTTGCCAATTCTTTACACGCCTCACTAAAATACATTGGTTCTATAATAGCATTCCCCCTGAAAGTGCTTCTAATTTTACCAAAGGTAAGACCTGTCAAGCTTCTTAATCTACAAGTTAGAATTCTCTTTAGCTGTTCAGCATCGAAGTCTGGCCCTCTTAAGGCTGTCATTATATCCCAAAGATTAGCCGAAGAACCTAACGCATCTTCAAGAATTAATTTTTCTCTTAACTCTAAAATTTCCATTCCTGTTTCCCCTTATATTGTAAGCTTAATATTGTACTTTTGTTCTATAAGTTCTTTGGTCATTATTTCCATCTTACCAAAATCTTCGTCAAAATAAGCATTCTCTTCAATTACCAAATACATATCTTTTAATCCTGTCTTAATAATATAGAATACCACTGGCGCATTTCTATACTTAAAGGCTTGAACTGCCGGTTTTACCTCTTCCAATAAATTTTCTTTACCCATTCTCGTCTCCTTGTTTCAAACATATAATTGATAAGGGGCTCAGTTTCCTAAGCCCCCTAATGTTATTCTTATTGAACCATGAGCATTTTCTCATCGTTGAGCATTTTGCCTGACATGAAATCCTCATGTTTCTCAATTGGAAGAAGCACAAATACAACCTTATCTTCCAGTCTACCGTACTTGTATGCAACAAACTTTTCACCCTTGAAAATCTTATACTTCAAGAATCCAAAGATGAAATAGTTTGCACCATCAGCGTCGAATTGATTTTGGAAGTTAAAACCATTTCCATACATCGTATTGGTCTTATTCTCTTCCTTATTCAGACGCTTAGATTCTCTTGGAGCTATTTCCTGTTGATTGCAAACAAGATTCAAAAAGGCAGTACGAGAAACCACACAAGGCGTAGTGACAGAAAACACTTCAAATGCTTTCTTGAAAGCATCATGGATGTTAACTTCTACGTCACCGGCCTTGATTTTTAAGTCGGCAGGCACTTCCTTTGCAGTCCTTACGAATTCCCACAACTTCTTTAGGTCTATCGTTACCTCTGCACCTTTTTCCTCTTCTTTCACAGTTTTCGTTTCGACCTTCACTACTTTCTCGGTCTCTACTACAACTGGAGTTTTAGCAACAGCAATAGCTTGCTTTTTTCCTTTACCCAATGTTCTCACCTCCTTTCGGGTCTTATTTTTTATATTCATATAATAAGTTAATAAGAAAATTTTTAAGAACCAAATTTTGCTTAAGAGACTTTTTGGATAAATCTTATTCTAAAATTAGTCTTTATATTTCCTTCTGAAGATTTCCACATCGTAAATGAAGTCCATATACGAAATAGATATAACAGTATCTCTAAAGGTCACAGCATATCTTGATTGTTTAAATTTATCCCATGATACAAAAACAAGAGCAAATGGCTCACTCCTTTCTACAGTGTGCCATTTAATTCTTTCATCTTCATGATTAGGATTTAAATAATCTCCGATTTCTATACCTTCATAGTGGTTATATTCGTCGCTAATATGTATAATACCCACTATCATAACTGGAGACATAATAAGAATCCCAATTATTCCCATTATAATCCACATTGCTTTATCTTTCATCTTGATTCTCCTAAAGACATATATCAGTTTATTATATTCTCATTTGGGGAAAAGGATTCAAAAAGTTCTGGGTCGTAAATAGAGAATATTGCTGAAACTCCTATTATGGTGTCTTTATAGGTTACAATATATCTACTAATTTCCTTCTCAACCTTATTTCTTGTAATGTATAGAAGTTTATAATCAGTATCTGAACTTCTAACAGTAACCCATTTTATCCCAGAGTCGTAATCGTGAGGATTAATATAATCTCCAATATTCAATCCTTCGTAATCATCGCGTGCGTTGATTAACTGAAAACCTATGAAAAATAACGCACCGCAACAGATACCTATGATAATTGTTACGATAACCATACTTCTGTCATTCATCCTTTTACCCCTTTCAAACAATTTATCTCGTCATCACAAAGGCCAATTGTATCTGCCCATTTACCAACCGACTGATATGTTGGAATTTCAAAGGGTCGTGCAATCCACTTACCACAACATCCACAATGGAATCCTGGATACTTTATAGTTGGTTTGCCACCTCTTAACCATTGAAGCCACTTGAAAAGATATCGCACTCTCCAAATCATTTTTAATCTTCTATTATAGTTAAACTTTCTGTTAAAAGACCAATACAAATCTGTGCTTTAGAAGGCACAAAATCTAAATTCTTATATAATTCTATATAAAGTAAATCTAATGGACAAAACACCCTCCAAACATCCCCCATCTTATCTGCAGGTTCTATCCTTGAAGATCTTCCACAGTATTTACAGAACACATACCTTTCTTCACTCATAGATTTATTTCATTCTCTTGAATCTCTTTAATGTATGAAATACCATGAACATTCCAGTTACCCCAAGTCCTTAGAGTTCCATGGTCAATATCTTGCACAGTATAACGAGGCTTACCATTCTTGAATTTCCAATTATATTTTATTCCGTTCTTCATGTCTATCAAGACTTTCGCTAAAGGAATGAAATGAAGATTATTAAAAGGTAAGATTTCACAAATTCCAACAATTCTCCAAGAATTGTGTGGACAGGTAAACTTACTATCATCGTATCTTAAGATACAGCCATGCTCATCAAAAACATATCTTGTAGCATAGGGTGTAACAAGCTTATAGAATATAACTTTATCAGCCATCTTTCCACCTATTTATAGATTTCATGCTAAAGTACCTATTATACCAATTTGGTAGCATAATAAAAAACTTTTTTCTCTTGCCATCCTGAAATCTTCTAAATGGAAGAAAAAATAGAAGGCATTTCAGTTTGCTATTTTTCCAAAGTGCTTTGAAAGTTTCTCTCGCTGTCATATCTAATATCCACACTTTCCAAAAAGTTCTTTTAGATCTTTGGGCTTTTCAAGTCGCATCAGTTGAATTGATAAAGAGCAAAGAGCAAAGCCTTCTTTAATTGCCATCATTTGAAAGTTAGTTTCTTCAACATCTGACAATTCAACAGAAAAACGAGCTTGGTGTACATCATCTGAAGCATCTTCAATTTTTGCTTCAGGATAATGCTCCAAAATTTTCTCTTTAATCTTACCATAATCTTTAAAGTCTGCACAATAAATTAAATCGTACATATCTGTACTTCCTCATTATTCTGCATCATATTTAATATACCACAATATACAAAGAAAAATACAAAGAAACAAGATTAAACTTCTCTTAATTTTGCGAATCTTCCTGCGAAATCCTCACCCAACCACCTTAATTCTTCAAAGACAACATCTTTCTCAACTCTCTTATAAGATATAACGCCAAGCTTTTCTTGTTTCCTATCTCCATATATTGCCATTATACATTCTTTGGCATCTGGTAATTGTGCTACTTTAAGAGCCCCACTAAGAACGAGTGGTAATAAGGTATTTTCTTTCAAGTCGAAATCCTTAAAATAAGTATCCATAACGAAAAGATACTCGTCAGGATTTTGTTGCTTAATAACAGTCCTAAGGGCTTGTGCAATCTTCTCACTTTCTTTGGCATCCATCATTACAACATTTATTGCCATCTTTTGAGCATCCACGATGAAACAGACAGGATTTACAACCCCACCGTCTCTTACAATGGTCTTTGCTGTTTCAAGCATTCCCTCTACCCATTTTGGATACATATTTGTTCCTCATGCAGAATAAAATATTCCAGTATTTTCATCAAATCTTTTAAGACACGCATCCACGCTTAAAAGTTCCTGATTCCTTTGTTCTTCAAAATCTATGCCAATATCTTTAGGGTCTATATCGAAGACATTACCACAAGCTTCAGCAGACACAAAAAGAATATCAAATCCATTTCGCCTTAATACATACCATCGAGTGCTTAGAACTTTGTCAATTATGTCTTTTAGTGATTTATCTACAGGTTCTACTCTAGATATTCTAAAGGGGTCTGGAATATGAAGAACAACCAAATCTTTTGGTATTTCCCTTCCATATTGGTCTTTCAAGAGTAAATCTCCTCTGTTTTTTCTTCGACATCTTCTTTTAGTATAAAAACACATTTTCCATTTAAGCAAAGCTCACCAAAATAAAAATCTGGATATTCTCCATGGAGAGCAATTCTCTCTCCCCTTTCTAAGGTGGTTGAAACAGACTCATTTATAATCCCAACTTCTCCAGGTTCTATTTCAGCTTCTACCGAAGCTAAAAGTTCTACGACCTGCGACTCATCTCTTGATATGAACATAATTCCTCCAAAATAGTAAAAGCGAGCAATCGTGTGTTTCACTAAGGCACAACATAAGGAACGCAATGTGATACATTAACCCTAAAAGCCTCGTCGTTAAATCTCTTAACGCACCATGCACAACTGCTCACTTAAAATAAAGCCCTCTCTTTGTGTTTCGACAGCGATTAAATGACATGCCATTTCCGCGATAGGAAACCACATCTAATTAAACGCTTAGTTCCTCACGAGAACCTGACGATTTGTATGCAAAGTTCGTGAGTCCTTGCACTTTTGTCGTCCCCAACCGGGTTTCGGCCGGATATCAACGCCGACCATTTCTTATCTACTCCAGTTTTCGAGAGGGCTTTCATAAATCCTTTCAATTCATTAACTGATATAATATACAAAGAAAAACATCAAGAACAAAATTAATGATTTCTAATTATTCTTAAACTTCTAATATACCATAAAACTGTTTAGAACCAAGAATCAATAGATAATTTTCTGGAGTTCGTAATTTAACGGAAGAACATCCATCTTTAGACTACCATAATACACGGGTTCTATCTTTAGGACACCCACACAGCTATAACCTGCTCTTGTAGAATCTATCCGCCACTCCTTTGTTGGTTCTTCTTCAGTAAGAATAATATATTCATCGTCACTTGAATCACTTCTAAATAACGCAATATAGTAATCCATTAAAACCCCACTTCATACTATTATAAGTTTTTCAGTTGCTTCAGATTCAGATTTAAATTTCTTCTTGAATTTTCTAATGGTATCTTCCGTTCCACCTTTTCTACCTTGAGCAACACAAGCTATAAGCACATCAGCATCATTAGCAATATAAGTATTTCTAATAAATCCAGCCCCTTTACCATATTTTTGCCAATCCGCCTTATGAATCTTTATAGGTATATTATATATCCATGCAATTTCTTCAGCAAAATTATCTGCTCCCCTTGGACAACCACCACTTACTATCGTGTCACCCTTCTCATAAACCTTCATAAAAGCATCACTAACTATCTTAAAATCTAATACAGTATTTCTACGTCTGCTACCTACTATTCCTATGGTCTTTGACATCTTTAATCTTCCTAAATAATATTTCTCCTAAAGCACGATTTTTAAAATCTAATGCATCTTTATAACCTAATTTAACACATTCATTATCTAATTTTTCCCGCATTCTACCCAATTCTACAAGGTCTTCTACAGCAATATCTTCATCTTCTATAACCAGATAGAGACAAACAAGAAAATAAAATTGAGCTAAATTCATCTCAAGAGAGATCTTTGTTTTATCCATTATCTTTTCCTTTAATATAAATCCTCACTTATCAATACATAAGCAACACCTTTTTCTGGAGGTCTTATTATTTGACCCGCTTCTTTAGCAATCAAAAATGCTTTCTTTCTATCAACATATCTATCTTTAGACGTTAAAAATCCTTGACGACTTAATTTGTATATCTTTTTACGATGCACTTTTGAAGCCAGTATTGCTATCGTGGTGTAGCAATTGTGATGCCTCATACCACAAACCACAAATCCAGTCTTTATATTTCTTGGCTGGTGTTCATACTTTTTTCCATCTTCAATATGAATTGCCGCACATAGTATAAATTCTTTACTCATTCTTTTGGCTCTACAGAAATTATAAATTTTAATTTCATACGATTGGGATAAATTCCCTGATAATAAATTGTTAGTGCTTTTTGCATAGCATCAACAGGATTTTTAGCATCATCGACTTCTCCAGAATACATTGTAGAACCACTCCTAAATTCCCTTATCTTCCAGATATATTTCTTACTCTTTTTCATTGTATCTTTACCTTTCCTTTGACTCCTTAACAAAGACGTCTAAGCCCATACTTTCTGTTCTATCAGGCGATGGATGTTCTTTAACGTAAGTCTTAATAGCCACGATAACAGCATTATCAAGATTCTTTGCTCTTGTTGAGCCAATATCGAAATTCACGCGCCACTCATATTTTTTCATACATCACCATTATTAGACTATATGTTTTATTCAAACACCTTTATGTCACCGTCATTAGAGTTATCAAGTTAGTATCAATATATAACCAATCAAAAATCTAAAGTGGGTAAGTCATAGATTTTAATAGTAAATCTAAAAAGTTCTTAGTTTCATAAGCATACGAATAAAATCGACAGCTTCTCTACCATGCAATTTCTCTATATGCTGTGCTGTAGAAACGCTATCAGGCGTTTTAAGAAATTCATCAAATTTAATAATATCAAAACTTGTAATAGGATCGCAAAATCTCATTATTCCCACATTAAAGAATTTTCTAAATTCTGCATCGTGTTCTAAAAATGGATTATTCATGATTTGTATAGTATCCCTTGTATTTTATACACTCTAAGAATATTTCTAATACTCCTAAGAAACTTTTCATCCTACTTCTTGAATTGTTTCTATTATTCTAACCACTCTTGAGTCGATAAAATTTGGAAAATCAATAACAGAACCCTGTTTATATAAAGACGCATCTTTTCTAGATGAAAATCTCATAGCAATATAGATATCTTCAGAAAAGTAATTTCCTGTTCTTTCCAAATATCTAGATTTCATTATTTCTTTACTATGCTTCAATTTAAGAAGAAACCATTCTTGCTTTCCAACAACTTTAACTCTTGTCATCTTGAGGTTCCTCAAATAATTCTATTTGACTCTGTTTTGGAACTATCGGTCGCCAAACTTTATCAGGAATCTTTAGCCTCTTTAAAACTTTCTTTCTTTCCCTGACTTCCCAATTATGCCAAGCCGCTTGACTCATTACTTCTGCAAAGTCGTTAGATTCTATTGTGATTCTACCATTAGAATCTATAGCATAATACTTGAATTTATAATTCTGTTTTATTCTACCCACAAATTACTTTCTAATATCTTCAAAAATTGGTTCACGAACCACTTCTCTTCTCTGCTTACCCTTTAAGGCAACCGTAACTTTCTTTACAGCTTTTCTTCTAGCAGGGTATTTATCCTTTGGCATCCTAAACCCTGTAAGATTCAGGTAACAATCATAAAGATGCTTTAAAACTTCATTCTTCCCAATCAATCTTCCCATTCTTAACGGGATAAGAAAATAATCCCATCGAGTCCCACTAAAAATTTCAGACATTTCAGAAAAAACATAAGAATATGAGAGTTCTGTTTTCTTATAATACTCGAGCAGACTAAATAATCTTGTTTGTGTAATGTCTCGTATTTCCATAAAACTTGAATTGAGCTTTATCTTCTTAATTGATCTCTTCTTAATATCTATCATTAATCTTCTCCGATATCTTCAGGTGTTTCAAGCTCTTTCTCTTCACCTTCTACAAAGATTGTGAGACCTAGATAAGATTCACCAGAAGGCTTTA
>Ga0315293_10006991_pt1 | contig 10510 bp, 8 predicted proteins | sample YL17G13_20_MG_FD_203071 | JGI IMG/M metagenome (GOLD analysis project Ga0315293, IMG submission 203071) | Sediment microbial communities from Yellowstone Lake, YNP, Wyoming, USA - YL17G13_20 | ecosystem: Environmental > Aquatic > Freshwater > Lake > Sediment | place: USA: Wyoming | collected... | reverse complement strand
GTTGGCTGGGGGGCAAGGATTCGAACCTCGGTTGATGGAGCCAGAGTCCATAGTCCTGCCGCTAGACGACCCCCCATTTCTTAAGTTCGGAGTTTGGAGTCTAGAGTTCGGAGTTCAAAATTCTAATTCGGGATTCATCATATCATCAAAAGGTGCGTTGATCAATGGAGAAGGAGTATTGGCTTAAAAGCATCGAAATCTTCTGCATTGGAACGAAAAGAGTGTTTAAGAAAAAATTGCATTTTGTCGTAAAATCGGATAAACCCTGAAGGGAAGGAAAAGGACTGTTCAACCTTAAGACAGAAGAAAGGATCTGAATATATGACGCAGGCTAACTCATCACCTCCGTCGGATTTCATAAGGGAAATTATCGATGAACACCTAAGAACCAATAGATTTCAAGGCCGTGTGGCTACACGATTTCCGCCGGAACCAAATGGATACCTCCACATCGGACATGCCAAGTCCGTCTGCCTCAATTTTGGCATCGCCGCCCAATATGGAGGCACCTGTAATTTGCGAATGGATGATACGGACCCCACCGGGGAAAGCCAGGAATATGTGGATTCGATCATTCAAGACGTGAAGTGGCTGGGCTTTGACTGGGAAGACCGCCTGTACTATGCCTCCGATTATTATGAACAACTCTACCAATATGCCGTGCAGCTCATCAAGATTGGGAAAGCCTACGTCTGCAGCCTGAGTGCAGCTGAGATTCGAGACTACAGGGGCACGTTAACCGATCCCGGCAAGGAAAGTCCTTACCGCAACAGGTCCGTAGAAGAGAATCTCGATCTGTTCGAACGCATGCGGACCGGAGAGTTTAAGGAAGGGACTCATGTGCTTCGGGCCAAAATCGATATGGCATCTCCCAATATCACCATTCGAGATCCGATTATGTTTCGAATTAGATATGAACCCCACTATCGAACCGGCAACAAATGGGTCATCTATCCGATGTACGACTTTGCTCATTGTCTCTCTGACTCCATCGAAAAGATCACCCATTCAATTTGTACCCTAGAGTTTGAAAACAACCGGCCCCTTTATGATTGGTTTCTGGATGAATTAAAAGTGGAATATCATCCGCAGCAGATCGAGTTCGCCCGCCTCAATCTCAGCTACACGGTTTTAAGTAAACGGAGGCTTATCGAATTAGTTGAAAACGGAAATGTTAGCGGATGGGACGATCCGCGGATGCCTACTTTGGCGGGTATGCGGAGACGGGGTTATACCCCCGAGGCAATCCGCAATTTTTGTGAACGTATCGGTGTCGCTAAAAACGATAGCCTCATCGATCTAGCCTTGCTTGAGCACTGCGTTCGGGAGGACCTCAATATAAAGGCTCCCCGCCTGATGGCTGTGCTCCGTCCTCTTCGAGTGGTTATCGACAACTACCCGGAAGGCCAGGTAGAGGAATTTGAGTGCCCTTATCATCCACAGAATCCCGAAATGGGATCCCGGAAAGTCCCCTTCTCCCCGATACTATTCATTGAGCAAGAGGACTTCATGGAGCATCCACCTAAAAAGTTTTATCGCCTGGCACCCGGTAGAGAAGTGCGTCTCCGCTATGGGTACTTCATCAAATGCGTAAACGTCGTTAAAGATCGAAACACAGGTGAAGTAACAGAAATTCACTGCACCTATGACCCGGAGACACGAAGCGGGTTTGCTCCGGATGGCCGGAAGGTCGATGCAACCATCCACTGGGTATCAGCAAAGCATTCCCTCTCGGCTGAGGTGCGCCTTTATGACCGCCTCTTCAGTGTCGCCGATCCAATGGAGGGAAGTTCCGATTTTACGGAGCATCTAAATTCAAAATCGCTGGAAGTTCTCAAAACATGCCGGGTGGAACCGAGCCTAAAGGGGGCGGCACCCGGAAGCCGATTCCAGTTTGAGAGGACCGGCTATTTTTGCGTGGACCCCGTTGATTCTTCGGATAAAGCCCTGGTCTTCAACCGGACAACCACGTTGAGAGATTCGTGGGCCAAGATTTCAGAGAAAGAAAAAAGGTAAACAAGAAATAATTGGAATGATGCCTACCTGCAGTAGGCAAGGAATAGTGGAATATTGGAATAATGGCTAAACAAAATAGAGATACTAAATTCACCGCAGACGGTTTAGTCTTTGCCGTTAGATTTCTTATAGGATTATGAGAAATTAATTTTAGAAGATAAGATTGAATTGGCAGAAACTGTTACGCTATCTCTTGATTGGCGGTTTCACCTACAAAGAGTTAGAAACAGGGCCCGCTAAGGCTTGTTGATTGCCGAATAAAAAAATGGATAACGCGGAGTTAAGCTGAATCTCGGCTGTAATCCGGAGATTTTCTGCTCGAACGATCTTGTTCGAACTTGGTATTCACACTAGACTGTGTCCGAGTCTCAACTTCGTCAGCATATCTTCAACCATGCGCACATGCTTGTGTTCTTCGTTTTTGAGTGTCTCGATCAATTTCCTTACAAAATCGATCCGGCACCCTTCTGCGAGACCTGCGTAGAACTCATAGGCCTGGCGTTCCTTGGCCAAGGCGGCGTTCAGTATTTCATCTGGCGTTTTCAAACGTAATTCGTGTGGCATAGCATCACTTCCTTTCGATTCTCTTTCCGTTCGTAAATTATGTTTCATGTTGATGCCTCATTTTTCATAAAACATAGGACCATGTATGTTAAAATGGTCTTCTTCTGCCCCTTGATGACCCCATGCACGGTGCTTTGTGTAACAAAAAACCTTTTCGGAGGCTGTTATAATACTTCGGTATAATCTAAAAAATAATTATATGGCGACATCAGGACGTTTGCCAGCCAACCATTTCCACTTGTACTATACACTTTTCTTAGAATTCTCGGAAGTGCGGACTTCAGGAAGAAATGTTTGGGGGAACAACACAGGTTTCTTAATCCCGAATACTTCATTTTTGCAGGAATGAGAAACGCAGAGCCATTCTAATCCCGCCTCCGCTCTTTGACAATTGAATATCGATTTATTTTTTGCTCAGAGAAGGTTTGCTGTTGGCTTTCTTTCTCGATCCTGAATAAATTTCACTCTATTTTTTGCCTTTGATCAGTTTTTTTTTGTAGGGAGCTATAAGAGGGCTCTGGATAATCGCACTACCAATATCCTTCTTTAAATAGGAAGGGACCTTCTTTTCTTTTATTTCACACGGACCACCTGGATCAATCCTTTTCTTCAATTCTTCTTTGGATAGCAATTCCGCTTGATTACAATCTATAATACTTTTCTTATTAAGAAACGAAAAAATATTCCTATCTATCGGGACTAAAGATTTTACTGCCTTAGGATTTGTGCGTTTGTAATGTCTCTCGCTCGATTCTATTTGGGAAGTTATAATGCAGATAATCAGGCTTAAATCATCTTTGATAGGAAAAGTTACATAAAAATGAGAGGGCGCTTCTTTAGCATGCTTTGCGTCCTTGAAGTACAATATGCAAAAATCTTTTATGCTATTTAGTAGGACTCCAGGTGGGATGTCCATCCTAATCGTAAGTTCCCGTGAGGATCCGACTAGATCGTTCTATATGGTCAGGAGGCATGGCAAGGCAATCATCTTTGAGAACGGATAAAAGTTCTGCTGTCTCTATTCTTTCCCTCCTTGATGCATTCCGTTTAAAAAGGTTTTCATATTGTTTCCATTCGGGGTATCTGTGGGTATATTCGATAAGATCCCTCTCTTTCATTTTCCCGAATTTCTCTAAAATAAAATCAAGAGCTTCTATGTCTGTTTCCGACAGCATATCGAATTCATCACTATCGCAAGAACTTCCTTTTTCGAATATGTGCTCACCAACTTTTTTCAGGTTCTTCTTCGCATATTCATATTCTTTTTTATCCAAAAAATCTTCATCGAGACTCAAAATATCCTTTGCCGCCGTTCCGACAGGACCATAGCTCATTGCCCAGTATTCATCATTTGTGATCGTTCGCCCATAACGAATAAGGTGATACTTGTCCGCAAGAAACAATAATTTAACAAGTGTAAGTTTATCTGCTCTTTTGATTTCGGTCAGAAGGTAACACAAAACTTGGACTATTTTGGTTGTCTCGGTCATTTCTTCTTCCCCTCTCTACCTGAAAAGGTTCAGAATAATTCTTTTCATTATAACGCTGAATTTTACTAAAAAGCAAGCATGCCAATCACAAGAACGCCTTTTGAACATTAGAGGGAAAAAACAAAGAAAAGTCAAGGGAATAAATTTGCCAATGTCTGGAGGATTATAAAGAGAGATATTAAATGGGTGAGGTAAATAGGTTCGGTTTTGAGATATTCATGAGGGAGGCCCGAGTCCGAGCGCCCTGTGGTCGGTGAATCCTCAGGATCGGACCTATATGGATTACCCCCCCTCGTTGAGGTTTCTTGGGGTCCTCGCGGTCTTGTTCACCACTCAGCCGCACAAGGAGTATCCCATTGTTTCCTAAATTCAGAGAGCGGGCCCCCACTCAATAGGTTGGTCAGTCGCCTGGTCATATAAATCACCCCCTTTTGAGTAAGAGATTCCTCCCTCGATTGAAAGTTTATCAAAAAAGGTTGAGAAACCTCAAAATGGTTACCTTGGTCCGACCCAGACCGACCGTTTCCTGACTTTTAAGATTTGATCTACTTCTTATCCTTCTCGGAAGCTGCGTTCTTTCCAGCAATCCGGCCAGAAAAGACGGGTCAGGGGGTCAGTCCGTGAATTTAGGAATTTCCTTCTTACTCTTATCCGAACTCATAAATCCAAATTCATTTAAAAAAGAGATGTTTCCCTGTTTTAGTTCCTTCTCCATGGTAATAAAAAAGGGTCTGGTTTAATTTGGCCAAGCCCTTTTTTATTCTATGGCTGGGGGACGAGGAGTCGAACCTCGATTCGCGGAGTCAGAGTCCGGCGTCCTACCATTGAACGATCCCCCAACAACCACCCATTGCAAATTTCAAATTGCAGATTTCAAATTGAAAAATATAATATCATCAAAAGAACGAATGATCAATCGTGAAAGAGTTTAGCCTTTAAAGTATCCAAAAGATCTTTCATTGGGATTTCTTCCTGGGATTTGGTCTCCATATTTCTCAACACTGCCCTGCCCTTCTTTAATTCTTCTTCTCCCAGGATCAGGACATAACGGGCCTTTAATTTATCGGCCCTTCGCATCTGACTTTTGAGACTCTTCCCTTCGTAATCTAATTCGGCCCGGATTCCTTCAAGATGAAGCTGGTTCACCAATCGATAGGCCTCCCGGTTTGTCTCACCTCCCAAAGCAGCAATGAAAAGGTGTGGATATTGGACAAATTCCTTATCCTTCGGTAACAGGGAAATTAGTCTTTCCATCCCGATGGCAAAACCGATCCCTGGAACATCAAGCCCCCCGATATCCTTGAAAAGATCGTCATATCGTCCACCGCCAGTCACCGCATTTTGCGAACCTAACTGATAGGAGACAACCTCAAAGGCAGTTCGGGTGTAATAGTCCAATCCCCTCACCATCCGGGGGTTTAGAATATAGGTAAGACCGGCTGCCTCAAGGTATTCCTTCACTTTACAAAAATGATTCTGGCATTCATCATCGATGAAGTCGAGCACTTTAGGAGCATCGGCAATGGCCTTCTGACAGGTTTCAACTTTGCAGTCGAAGATACGGAGCGGATTGGTTTCGAGTCTTCTCTGACAATCCTCACAGAGTTGAAACGACTTTTTCGTTAAGAAACTCTTCAGTTCTTCACGATATCTGGGCCGACACTTTCGACACCCCAATGAATTGATCTGAAGTTCAAGTTTTTCGAGCCCTACCCTTTCCAAAAAATGGATGAGCATGACGATGACTTCAGCATCGACCATGGGGTTATCCACTCCAAAGACTTCTGCGTCGATCTGATAAAACTGCCGATAGCGACCTTTTTGTGGCCTTTCATAGCGGAACATGGGACCAATGCAGTAGAGTTTTGCTACCGAATCAAACGTGTGAAGTTGATGCTCAAGGTAGGCACGAGCCATGGAGGCGGTGGCTTCAGGGCGAAGGGTCAGGGAGTTACCACTTTTGTCCGTGAAGGTGTACATCTCCTTTTCAACAATGTCTGTCGCTTCGCCAATGCCTCGAGAGAAAAGTTCTGTCCTTTCTATGATGGGAATGCGAATTTCTGAGAAGCCAAAACCCTCAAATACCTCTTGGGCAGTCTTCTCAACAAATTGCCACTTCCCAATCTCATCGGGAAGGATGTCATTGAAACCACGAATCGCTTTGATCTCCACGCTTATTCCTCCGGTTTAATTCCAATAATTTACCCTATCAATGCTTAAAAGTCAAAATGAAAGAAGTCTGAAGCAAACCGAGATTGCTTCATTCCATTCGCAATGACATGCTTTAATTATTGATTCTTAACAAAATTTAAGATAACCTGATTTATCAGGTTGAGGTTAAGAAAAAACAATATGTAGCCGCGACCTTTAGGTTGCGTTTTAAAACGCAGGCTAAAGCTTGCGACTACCAGTGTCGTTATTAAAGGGAGTGGCAATGAAGATTAATCCGCAGATCTATCGGGAGTATGATATCCGAGGAGTAGTCGATAAGGATTTGACACCTGACATTGCAAAGAGATTGGGACAAGGATTTGGGACCCACATGGCACGATTGGGTCGTAAGAATCTTGTGGTCGGGAGAGACGGAAGGCTCAGTTCACCTTCTTATGGAGAGGCCTTGATTGAAGGTTTAATTTCTACTGGTTGCAACATCATCGATGTTGGTGTCTGTCCGACGCCGGTTTACTATTTCTCCGTTTTCCATCTCGATAAAGATGGCGGGATGATGATCACTGGAAGTCACAACCCACCGGAGTTTAATGGATTCAAAGTCTCTGTGGGGAAAAGTACCATCTTCGGGGAAGAGATACAGAATCTTGGGCGATTGATTGAAAAGGGGGATTTTGTCACTGGTAAAGGGAACTTCTCTAATTTTGAGATCATCCGGCCTTATCAGGATTATATTAAGAAGAACATTCAACTGGGAAAAAAGACGAGGGTCGTGATCGATGCTGGAAATGGAACAGCAGGGGTTGTAGCTGGACCGCTTCTCAGGGATTTAGGATGTGAAGTTGAAGAACTTTACTGTGAGATCGACGGCCGGTTTCCAAATCACTTCCCTGACCCAACGATTCCCGGAAATTTAAAGGATTTGATGGATCGGGTGAAAAAGTCTCATGCAGAGGTGGGAATTGGCTATGATGGAGATGGAGATCGCATCGGAGTCGTGGATGATCAGGGCAATATCATCTGGGGCGATCAACTGATGATCCTTTTTGCCAGGGAGATATTGAAGCAACAAAAAGGTGCCACCTTTGTGGCAGAGGTAAAATGTTCTCAGAATTTGTTCACGGATATTGAGAAACACGGCGGAAAGGCGATCATGTGGAGAACAGGCCACTCCTTAATCAAGGAAAAGATGAAGGAAGAGAAGGCCGTCTTAGGCGGAGAAATGAGTGGCCATATCTTTTTTGCAGATCGGTATTTTGGTTACGATGACGCCATCTATGCCTCATGTCGCCTGATTGAACTTTTATCAAAGACGGACAGAAAATTGTCCCAGCTCCTCGAGGATGTCCCCAAGACATCGATCACCCCAGAAATTCGAGTCGATTGTCCAGATGAGATCAAATTCAAGGTTGTTGAAAAGGTAAAGGGGGAACTAAGAAAAGACTATTCCATCATCGATGTGGATGGAGTGAGAGTCCAATTCGGAGATGGATGGGGATTGGTGAGGGCATCGAATACCCAACCGGCACTGGTGCTCAGGTTCGAGGCCCTAACACAGGAACGACTCCTGCAGATTAAAAAACTTGTGGAGGATAAGGTTCAATCTTCGGTAGCCGCTTTGAAGGGACACTAAGTGGCATGGCGCACAGATTTATAAATAGCAGATTGCAGAAAGCAGTAGGCAGAAGGCAGATAGAAATTAAAAAGCAAAAAACCCGCCCACAGACATTCTATGTCGTGGCTTTAGCAATAAATTGCCCAAAACCAAAATAGAGATCCCGAAACAAATTCGGGATGACAGAAAACGATGACCACACTTTGTTGTCATGCTGAACTCGTTTCAGCATCCCCTATTATTTAGAATTTCAAAGGAGTCCTAAGATTAATCTCCTTCAAGCCATCTTCCTCGGGATAGTTCAGGGGATCACCGAATTTTTCCCAATCAGCAGTTCAGGGCACCTCGTTTTCTTCCAATCCCTCTTTGGAATGCAGGAACCCCCAATCTTCTTCGATGTCATGCTTCACCTGGGAACCCTCCTTGCTGTGGTGGTCTATTTCTGGAAAGATATTTTGGAGATTCTTCATGGAATAAGAACAACTTTAGGAGGAAAAGGAAAAGATCAACAGGGAGCAACATTTTTTCTCTGGATCATCCTCGCCACCGTTCCCACAGGTCTCATAGGGTTTATCTTTAAGGATTGGTTTGAAACTCTCTTTTCCAAGCCTAAACTTGTAGGGGTCATGCTTCTTGTCACTGGTCTGGTCCTTTGGCTAACTCGTTTCACTAAAAAAGAAGGGAGACATATAGGAAAGATGGGATGGATCGATTCCACCCTCATTGGAATTGCTCAAGGGATGGCCATCATTCCTGGAATTTCTCGATCAGGGGCTACCATATCGACAGGGCTTTTTTGCGGTCTGGATCGTGGACTCTCGGCGAAGTTTTCTTTTTTACTCTCCGTTCCCGCCATTCTCGGTGCCACCCTATTAGAACTTAAAAAGATCGATTTCACCCAAGAATTCTGGACCATCCTAATTGGCACCATTGTTGCTTTTGGGGTGGGGCTTTTATCCTTGACGTTTCTGATAAAAATCAATAAGATAGGAAAAATTTCAAATTTTTCCTATTACTGCTGGATAATCGGAATCGCAATAATTATTATAATGTAGGAGAGGAAACCCAGTGTCCTGCGTACACGGGGCATGCAATTTAATGGTTCAAGGAGGAGATCCACGATTTAATAATTTTAGAAAAGTCGGTTTTCCCCTTGCAAAATTTGGAAATTAGCCGACTTTTAAAAAAGGAGGGATAACAATGAGAATACGGGATATGATGACAAAGAATCCGATTACCGTGGATAGCGAAACATTGGTCCTGGATGCCCAAAAAATAATGAAAGAGAATAATATCCGAAGGCTTCCTGTCGTCGATAAAGGCAAATTGGTGGGAATGATCACGAAGCACGATCTACTCGAGGCGTCACCCTCGCCTGCTACATCATTGAGCATCCATGAATTAAACTATCTCCTTTCAAAAATGAAAGTGAAAGGAATTATGACGAAAAATCCTTTAACCCTCACGCCGGATACACCTTTTGAGGAAGCGTTAAGAATCGGACAGGAGAAGAAAGTCGGTTCATTCCCTATAGTGGACAAGGGAAAAGTGGTGGGTATCGCGACCGAGTCTGATATCGTCAGGTTTCTGACCCGGGCCTTGGGCATAAGAGAGGAAGGATCGAGAATCACGATTGAGGGATTGGGTGGAAAGTTGACAGATCTCGAAAAGATCATTTCGATTGCCAACCAACATCAAACCATCATTTTAAGTATGATCTCCTTGCCCAGACCAGAGAAGAAGGATTGGATGATCGTACTTCGATTAAAGACGAGTGATCCTGATCCGATTGTTAAAGACTTCAAGAAGGCGGGTTTTAATGTCACCTATGCGTCCTGGTTCCGTTGTGAAACAGGACAGACCACAGCACAGGCCTAAACGACATAAATCTGCTGTTCCTCCAGCGAAGCAAGAATAGCAAGGAGGAACAGACTCTTCAAGCCAGTTTTGAATCAAAACTGGCTTTTTTGTTTCTTTGATACTTCTGAAGTGTTTTAAAAACGTCCTCTCTCCAAGCGGGATTTAATGGAGCGATCTGGAACCCAACTTATTGATATCTCTTCTTGAGAATTTTGATCAATCGGTTAGGATGGTCAGTGATAATCCCATCGACCCCCATATTGACAAACTGTTCCATATGTTCTTCTGTGTTGACGGTCCACACGAGGACCTTAATCCCTTGCTGCCGAGCTTTAGAGGCATTGGTTTGTGTCAGAACCGTGCCCCGGCAACTCAATACGGGGATAGGTCTTCCTCCAGTAACTTCCTGAGGAGAACTCCAAGACCTGCTATAGATCAAAGCCACCGGGATTCGTGGGTTCTTTTCTCTGATTCTTTCGATGGCGGACGAATCAAAGGAAGCAAAGAGTACCTGACTCAACATCCCTGCTTTCTCCACTTCCTGAAGAGACCGATCGGCTAAATCCTTCAAGGTATATTGGCCCAGATCTCCTCCTTTTAGTTCGATACAGAGGAGGACTTGGCCACGCGTCAACTCCAACACTTCCTTAAGCGTCGGGATTCTCTCTCCAGAGAATTGAGAACCAAACCAGGATCCCGCGTCCAGTTGTTTCAATTCATTGAGGGTATAGCTGACCACTTTCCCCTTGCCATTCGTTGTACTATTTAAGGTGTCGTCATGAATCACCACAACTTG
>Ga0315293_10006989_pt1 | contig 10512 bp, 10 predicted proteins | sample YL17G13_20_MG_FD_203071 | JGI IMG/M metagenome (GOLD analysis project Ga0315293, IMG submission 203071) | Sediment microbial communities from Yellowstone Lake, YNP, Wyoming, USA - YL17G13_20 | ecosystem: Environmental > Aquatic > Freshwater > Lake > Sediment | place: USA: Wyoming | collected... | reverse complement strand
AGATGCACATTAACGAGAACTGGCAAGCCATCTTCATGAGCCAAGTTATGCATATGCCCTTGGAGGGACACTAGATGGCCGACATGATCTCAATTGAATTCCAGAACAAGTTAGAATTCTTGGCTAGATTAGATCTTCTTGAAACTCAAATTGATGAGGCAGTAGGCAGAACGGCCCAGTTCTTTGCACTTACCGGCAGGACGGAGATCCAGCGGAACCTTTACCCAGGGCACGGCTACAAAACCGGTCATCTTCGCTCATCCTATCAGGGCGAGATAATAGAGCGATCTAAATGTTTCGCGAGAATCAAGCTCTGGACCGAGGTAAGCTATGCTCCGCCGCTGGAATATATGCAGAGCGGGAAGTATGCCCATTTCCGTCCAGGAATCCAGGTAGCCAGCCAGAAGGCAGAGATATACTTCAAAGAGCAACTCGGAGGCGTGCTTAAATGATGCCTTCTGACATCGCATGGCGGGAAGCATTAAATGATCCATCTTGGGACGAGAGAGAACTGAGGAACCTAATTTCTATTTGCGAAGAGAAGATCATGCAACTTCAAAGAATGCGAGAGGATAGGCTGGCGACGCGATGGAGAGGAGATTATGGCAAGTAAGCAGAGCATATACCTGGAAGCTGTTCTGCGGTCTATCTCGGAAGATACAGCTCTGTATAGTGCAGGCGGCATCACGGCAACCTTGTTCAATCTTACAGATGGCGAAATTTGGGTTAACAGGTCAGATGGCTATATCAAGACCCGGCTCAATAATACATATCAGACGGCTATCAGGATAGCAAAGCCTCGCCATACCAGCCAAGGAGTTACCGGCTCATATTATAACCACATTGAGGAATCCCAGCTCATAATTCAGATTGACGTTTATTCGCGATATGGAGAGGACTATGCAAATGATCTGCTCAGGATTTTGGAGCAGAAGTTTGTGGCCTGCGTCGAGAAGGTGGTAAACGGCACAAACATATATCTTGACGTAGATTCGATACAGGTTCAAGATGCCTATGAAGATTCCGAAGTTGAGGCCATGCACGCAGTCCTGAGCCTCTTTGGTCACTTTAGAGGTAATGTTGCTACATAAAATAATATCGGAGGAATAAATGGCAGATTACGACTCGATTAGAAAAGTAATAGTAGGTGGTAAGCTACAGGCGGCGCGTGGCACACCCGAAGCAGGTCCAGCCGCATCATTTATTATCCCTGCGGCTCAGGTTCTCATGGACGCAAAGAGAACCTTCTCGATGCTACGTGGAGAGGCTTCGCAGTGGATGATAGGAGCTGTCCCCCTGGGCTACAATGTGCCTTTCCCGCTCACGATCTACGGTTACCCGGACAAATCGTTTCTGGGCGAACTGATGGCGATGACCATCGGTGCGAGTACTGTGGCGCGCCTTGGAAGTGTGGGCCTGGCAAGCTATGTAGCCTACGTTCCAGCATCGCCTACAGTGAACGATCTCACGGCTGGGGGAGTATATACTGGTGCGGCGGATGCACTCTTTGAAGTCAAAATAGCTGTTAAGGGCACCCCGGATACCTACGTCTTCCGGAAGGACGGCGGAGCATGGAGCACGCCAGCAGTGAACATCACCGCAGGATTGGCAATTGCATTAGGGAACGGCGTGACTGCCGCCTTTGCCGCTAATACTGGCCACACTGCGCTCGATGTCTGGAAGATCAAGGCATTCAATACGTTGGCCTATAAGCATACCTTCCTTCCTGCAGATGTCCCAGAAGTAGCTACAATGTGGCAGAAGGAGAATGCAGGTCAGCTCATGGCCGGAGATGTAGTAAGCAATAAGCTCACCTTCAAGATAGCGCAGAACAAGGAGATGCAAGGAACAGCTGACCTTATAGGCGGGTCGGTAGCTATAGCAACCGACATCGGCACCCCCACGGCCTCCGACTATCCAGATGCAGAAGACTCAGATAAGATCTTCCGAAGCGGAATTGCTACACTCGTCTACGGCCAGAGCGGTGCAGCAATCAGAACAAACCTCAGAGATATAGAGATGGCTATAGATCGCGGGATTAAAGCAGAGGAGGGCAGGACGCAAGATGCAGTAACGAATAAAAATATGTTTCCAGAGGATTGCCTGCTAACGGTCTCTTTGGAGTTCCTGCTAACCTCCTTGGAAGAACTACAAAGATCATGGGACGGTATAACTGCTACGGCTCCCATTGCAACAAGTCCAGACTGGACGGCTACTTTGCTTCCCGCATGTAACATTCTCCTGAAGACTCACGCGCAGATATCGACGACTATTGACTCAGCTATTCCAGGTGGCGCCAACACTAGCCCGAATGACCTGATCATAGCAGGCACATTCACAGGCGAGGCGGATTGCGTCTATACGATCAAGATCTCGACGGCTGCGAACCCTGACAAGTTCCAGGTCAAGAAGGATTCTGGATCGTATGGTGCAGAGATCACGGTTCTGGGAACGGCACAGGCTATTGGAGATGGCATCACCGTAACCTTCGGGGCAGTCACAGGCCATGTCGCTACGGATACCTGGACCATAACGGTGAAAGAATATTGTTATGAACTGGAGTGCGACATCACCCACGCAAATGTACAATTTACTCCTGGGCAAGCCGGTGGAAGGAGGACGGGGAAGTTAGTCTTAACACCAATTGCAAACCCCGCTCAGAATCCTTTTACATTCTACCTTACGAACCTTCATAGTTCGGCATATACGTAGAATACTTAAAGGATCGAACCCGAATAAGGTCTTGGCTAGGAATTGGTTGATCCCCGATTCCGAAAAGCGGCGTCCTGACCGCCTGCCAAATCTCCATCATTTCAGGGTACATTGCAGGAGATGTATAAAAATGGTAATCAAAATCGAATTAACTAAGGGAAGGCAGGCACTCGTGGACGAAATCGATTCGGATTTAGGAAATTTATCATGGTATACATTAAATAAAGGCAGCCTTAGTTATGCACGCAGAAATGATTATAGTCGTGGCAAAGGAAAAACAATATTAATGCATCGAATAATATTATCTAGGCTTGTAGGTAGGCCACTGGACTCCTTAGAAAAGTGTGATCATATAAACCGCAACGGGTTAGATAATAGGCGAGAGAATTTAAGATTGGCTACGCGGGCACAGAATGCCGCAAATCAAAAGAAACGCGTTGGACCAAATAGTTTTAAAGGGGTGGCTTGGAGGATGAATCACAAAAATCCGAAACGTGGAAGGTGGGAGGCAAGCATACGCGATGAAGGAAAGAAGATCCACCTTGGTTATTTTGCCTCAGAACTCGAAGCCGCCCGCGCCTACGATCGAGCCGCTCTTGAGCATTTTGGAGAATTTGCTAGAACCAATTTTGATAAAGAGGATTATAAATGAGTAAAGATGAAGAGATGGACGAGGAAGAACTCGGCGATGAAGAACTCATAGAGATTTCGGATGACGATTTCGTAGGGCTCGATGCCTTTGGCGCAGATCCTACCTGGAACGTGCCCATCATCCGCAGGATACCGAACCCGAAATATAAGCCTGGCTCCAAGGAGAAGCCTGTGTTGGCTTACGTCTATAAGGTTCCAGTAAAGATGCTAACTCAGGTAGAACTCATGCGGATGTCGGAGGGGAAGAGGATACCGAAAGGCTCTAGGAACATAATCGACGACATGATGATCAGGCGGTACAGCAAATCTCAGGCGGATATGCTGAATATAGCGATCCAGAGAGCCGGAGGCAAGCTGAAGATCACGGCAGATCCGCGAGGAAATGCGAACTACTCTGCCGGAGAACTCTCCATCAACGACCTTTCGACTGAAGACATCAAGCGGCTGGAGGTAGCTATCTCGCCAGGCGTCTCGAAAAGTCAGGCGGATTACGAGGACGAATTTAGGTCTGATGGCGGTAAAGCTGGCCCAGCTTCCCCGAAGTCCCGCAAGGGTTATACTCCCAAGAGCGATCTACTCAAAGATGCCCGAAGTCCAGAGGGTGTTCTTTGATATCTTTGCTCTGGAATATTATGATGAAGAGTACGCTAAGGCCATGAAAGAAGAAAGAGATAAGCAGAAGTTTGAGCGAGATCACAAGATGGAGGCTCCTGTGAGCTTCGAGACTCATCAGGAGCTATTGAGGTTAGCCCGCGAGAATACCGAATCCGAGGCTGACCTATCCGATGATGAGGCGGAGGATTGACGCTCATCTCATACATACCTAACTCCGAGACTTGGTAGAAACGCTAGCATTTGAGGCCATTCTAAACGCGCAGAACTACATGAATGGCATCAATCAGATCCGGTCTAGCACTGGCCAACTTGATTTGAGCAAGGGGCTAAATACGGCTGGGTTAGCTGCCAATCTCGAAAAGGATCTGACGAGTGGAGCCACGAAGGCCGTTACCTCCGCCGAAAAGGCAATGCTCGGCAAAGGTGAAGTCATCGGGGCGGGGCTGTCGACAAAAATCATGTCCGGATTCAATCCTGGCCAGATGGGATCAGCACTTGAGAAGAATCTCACTGCCTCTTTGGGGAAGGTCCAACAAAGTTTTGCGGCTCAGGCCGGTATGGGGGGGCAGATCCTATCAGTCGCTGGACCTATCGGTATCCTGGCGGCTGCTACTATTGGATTGGGGTTAGCTGCAGAGCGATCTGCGGAGAAATGGGAGAAGCTGAACCGTGCCACAGCTAAAGCGGCTGGAGTGACTACTTCCTCTCCTGAAATGCAAGCCCTGATGAGGTCCGAACAAGAGAGCCGGATGAGGACTGGAATAGGCGGCGAGACGTACACCACCGCCGCCACTGGCCTGGTGCAGGGCGGCGTATCCATGAAAGAAGTCACTGAAGGAGCAGCAGAATCTACGGGCATTTGGGCTACAAAATGGAAAACCGACGCTGCTTCTGTCGCTAAGTCCATGACGGAGTTAGGGAGCAAGATCAAGCCGGAGACTCAGAGCTGGAAGCAATTCATCGATCAGCAAGGGACCGCGATGGAGACGCTGGCAAATAAAACGGGAACAAGCGCTACGTCAATTATGGCAGGGATGACACGGATGGCACCTATCATGTCCAGGCTAAACGTTCCAGCCGAAGCGGTTCCGTCCTGGCAAGCTCTAGTAGCCGTTATGGAGCGAGCCGGTATACCAGCAGAAAGGGTAGGCAAGAGCGTTCAGCAAGCGGTCCAGGCCATGACGGGTAAGAATGCTCCGGACTTTGCCAAACTTCTTGGGCTCGATACCTCCCAGTTCGAGGCCCAGATGCAGAAGGATGTTATAGGAACCATCCAGAAAGTAGCAACTGCGCTAAAGGATCTGCCTCTCCAGGAGCAGACGGAATTACTCCAGAAACTCGGAGGCGGTAAGGATATAGTCTCTCTCATGGGAGATCCTGCTAAAGCTGCACAGCTCGCCACGGCAATCAAACAAGCCACCGATGCAGCCAATTCTGGCAAGACCGCACAGACCGCATGGGCAACCAGCCTAAAAGACGCCGGAACCCAAGGAGACCGATTCAAAGAAATTTTATCTGTCATGCTAGAAAAAATAGGTACGCCGTTGATGGGGGGAGGCGCCGGAGTCCTATCGATTATCAACGACACGCTGGTAATCATGATCAAATTAGGAGAGCAGGCGGCTAGTGCGATTGGAGGAGCTATAGACAAAGCCAAAGAGTGGGTTAGTAAAAACATTACTGGCGACACTGATCTCATGTCTGGAGCAGGCACTGGATTCCTGTCTAACGATTGGTTTGCCAAAACATTTGGTTATGGTGGAGAGATAGCAGCAGATTCAATAGGCGCTGGGATCGAAGCTAAACAAGATAGCATCACTAAGCCTATCGTAGATGCTGCCCAAGCAGGCGGAGAACTTGGCGGGGCTGCGGCGGCTGCCTCTTTTGCAGATAAATTCGGCGAACTGACAAAGTCAGGAGTTAGCTCTGATTTGGCGTCTGTCATGGTTGGAATGGGAACTACCTATGATGAAAAAACCGGAAAAACCACCTATGGCACGATAGGTTCAGAAGAAGCGGTTATTCAGATGAACAAATGGGCGAAGGAGAACGAAGATACAAGCGAGAGAACTATCAGAACGTGGGAGAATCTCGGCAAGACATACAAATACGTGATGACTGCCGTGGATGATTTAACTGCCCGCTCTTATAATTTGGTCGAAGTTACCAAAGATGGGGAGAAGCAGTTAGCAAACGCAAATTGGCAAAAGGGCAGGCTTGCCATGCCAGAATATTCTCAAGAAGATTTAATAAAAATGGCTGGAATTGAAACTCCTTTTCCGGGCACTCCTGATTATTATCGAATGACAGGCGATCTCAAAGCAGCCGAGGAAGCCGCCAAAAGGCAAGCTGTAAACTATTGGGACACTTACTCAAAAGAGGATTCCCATTATTTTGCCAAGTTTAAAGCAGATAATGAGGATCTATGGACCAAGCTAGGAGAAGGCAATGCAGATAAGCTTTTCCAGGCCTGGGAGACTGCATTAGGGCGCGGCGATGTAACTCTGACGGAATCCATGCAGAATATCTTAGATGCCGTTAGTGGAAAAGATATAAACACCGATATATTAAAACTATCAATTGAGGATGCAATTAAGGCAGGCGTCATAAGTTCTGATTTTGGTACTATCCTGATGGATGCGGTAGGCGCTAGTTTGGAACAAGCCTTTGAGATCCCTATAGCCAATACTAAAGATTGGGTCGTGTCTGAGATCAAGGATATGGCCTCTCAAGCGGCAGACGCTTGGAAGGGAGGACTGACCCAAACGGAAGCTGATGCTCTCATTGCCTTTGAGCCCATGCTGACTTACATGAAAACAACATTCCCAGAAGCATTCAAGGAAGCAGGCGGTGAGGGGAAGCTGCAACTGATAGCGGCGTTGAGGGCGGGCGGTCCTGCTTTAGATGCAGTGATGGCTGCTCTTGGACAACAAAGCGGAGAAGCCTTCACAACAGCGCTAGGTGCATCGGTAGATCCGACTAAAATCGCAGCTCAAAAGCTTCTCTCTTCACCGGAGTTCTGGAGCAAATCCGCTTCAGAACGCGATGCTTTGATTAAGCAGTATGTAGGCGATACTCACGTTTGGTTCTCTAACTTCCTGAAAGAAGAAACCAGCTATAATCAGCAATTGATAAGCCAGGGCCTTAAGGCAAGTACTGAATCATGGGACCGAGCCAGACAACTATTTTCAGAAAATCGAGATTGGTTCAACAAAGAGCAAACGGCAACGATGCAGGATATGGGCTCCTTTATTGACTACGTTGGCGATATAGCCAATGTCTCAAATCGGGGTTGGGATTCCTTCTGGAAACATATGAGTGGCGAGGATGCCACTAATAAGCTCCAGGATAATGTGAATAAGGCCACGGTAGGCTACGATCAGCTCAAAGATGTGATTCAGGATTGCGCCGATTGCGCTATTTCTGATTTTGGAGCATGGCAAGAAGCACAGGAAGGACTCTTTAGCGGGGCTTATCTTGGCGAAGGTGGGGCGGCATATGAGGCGTGGGAAACAGACCGAATCCAGGCCATAGCCGATGTCCAAGAAGCGATGCGCAGAACTGGCGGGATAGTAGTCGGGAGAGATTATACACAGCTCGCCGAAGAATTGAGCCGGCAGACCGTGACGATAGAAGCCAATACGACACCTATGGAGACTGCCGTCCAGGACGCCAAAACGAAGACCGAAGGAACGCCTATCAAAATTGAGATAGATGCCAATACCGACCCCCTGGTTTCAGTAGCTACTTCGGCAATTGCATCAATATCATCACAATCCATCACTATTCCCATTTATGGGGCCTATCAGGGAGAGACGGGGGGATATGGCGGAGCTACAAATGCGTTAGGTATGGTATCTTCCCCCGGCTTCCAATATAATACATATGATTTCCTCTATGGCAGTTACCAGGAAGGAATCAATTATGTTCCTAAGACCGGCCCCTATTTGCTCCACCAAGGCGAAAGAGTAACTCCAGATGGAGGGGGCTCAGGCGGCAATACGATCATTCTAGGCGATACGATTATAGAGGGCAATGTCTACGGCGTGGATGATTTCGAGGAGCGGATGGACGCACGAGATGCTGCTCTAGTGAAGAAATTCAACTCTGCGTTAAAAACCATGGCAAAGGCGGGATAAAATCATGGCAGACGAAATAAAAGCAGACCAAATAGCGAACAACCCGATAAGTCCGTTTCAAACGCACTATTATCAGGCGATCTATGATCATGAAGGCCAGGATGCAAAAACAGAAGTGGAGATCCGATTTAACGAGATCGAATTTGAGAGGCTTAAGAGCTTTTGTCTCTATCCTCTCCGTGGCGCTCCTTTCCAAGTTGCCCTGGTCGTTGACTACACGCCCGGATTCAGGCTGATCTACAGGAAGGAAGGTATTCTTAGCATGGTCCCTGATCCTGCCAAGCCGGGCCGTTTGGTGCCTCAGCAGCGGGCCTATACCTATATCATCGGCTTAGTCGAGGATGACGGCTCGGAAGATCTCAAACGCGTCGAGAAGGGGGAGATCTGCAGCCTGAAAGGCATAAATTTTGGCGGCGGGTTCCGGGTAGTGATGACACCGGACGGCAAGCTGCAAGCTATAGGATCGTATGACATTCATGAGGATAATCAAGAGATAGCAGGCTCCCCAGTTCAGTTCATTTATTTTGCTGTGAAAACGGAAGTGTAAATGATACATAAATATAAATTAGGAGGATAAAATGACGGCAGTACCTAAGTTTTATGAGCACAATGGAGCGGGTCCGGTAGTAACTGAGTTGTCCGCACTGGTATTTTGCTCAGCGGATGAATACGCGCCTGTAAATGAGCATCCGATGGTGAAGCCGAGCGGTGCAGATAACAGGAGCTATGTCAAGACGCTCGGGTTCGGGTTCTCAACAGGACCCTCCGTATCCTGCTCGGATTTCCGGCTCTACTCTGATGGCACAATAAGCTGGACCGGCTGCACTTGGTACATCGGGGATCAGCTACCGACAAGCTATATTCAGGCGACCGGAACTGAGGGGCTTACCGGGACGGATATACTGACACTCTACACAGGAGTCATCACTAGCAAGACGGCATTTTCGACTTATACAAGTGCCGCTCCAAAGACAATCGACTCAATCAAGACCACAGGCACCGGCGTATTCACAAAGTTCTTCTGTTTCCAAGTCTACATTTCCAGCTCTGCGGTAGTAGGCGCTCTTGGAGCTGAGGCACTTACGGCTACGTGGTTAGAGGTGTAAAATATATTTATAGTGTTGTAGTAAAATCAAACAGAAGGGAGTTCACTTAGATCCATGGGGTTCGGTACGGAATGGTTTGGCCTGAGCTGGTACGGGATCGGAGCAGGGTACTCTACCTATCCCATTTTAGCCGGGGGCTTCATCGCAGATCTGAAATCCCAGGCTATCAACGTGGGCGGCACTATAGCCGAGAGCAAACCACTATCCATAAACGCAGGCGGAACAATATCGGAACGTAAAGATACATCGATCTATGCCTCTGCGAAGGTTGCTGCTCTCCTTGGTCCAGTTTCGATCAACGCAGGCGGTACTATAGCAGAACTCAAAGGGCCGGAATCTATCAACGCCTCCGCTTATGTGGCACAGCTCCAGAGTCAGGCAATCAATGCCTCCGCTCATGTGGCACAGCGCATATCTACGGAGATCTATGCGTCCGGTATCATTTTTGGCGAATCGATGTGCATCCTCATGGCTGGAGGACGTGTAGGAGAACAAAAGACACCACATTCGATTAACGCCTCTGCAATGGTAGCCCAAGTCAGGCAGAATTACGTTAATGCTGCCGGAATAGTAGCTCTAAAGAACCAGGCGGCCATTAATGCGGGTGGCTTAGTGATAGGCTGGTCGGTTTGCGCCATCAATGCTTACGGAAATATCGGCCAGTGGGTAATCGGGGCTATCAATGCTTCTGCTAATGTGGCTATTAGAACTTCAGGATACCTATTTGCTGCGGGAGTGATAGCCGAAATCAAATCTCAGTCTCTTAATGTAGGTGGGTATCTTTCAAGTCTCATATCTCATCCGATTAACGCAGGAGGGCGTGTATCACAGATAAGTGTCCCCTCATCTATTAATGCAGGAGGCAGGGTAGCGGCTAAATTAGATCAGGCAATAAACGCAAGCGCGACAATTAGCCAGCAGACCGCTCACGCCATAAACGCATCTGCGTTTATAGGGGAGTGGGTGTTAGCCTCAGTAAACGCAAGAGGAAATATAGCTCTTCCGGCGGGCAGTTATTATATAGCAGCTTCAGGACTGATAATAGCATCTCCATATTATTATCTAAATGATATAGATATAACCACTGTGATGCTAGAGGGACTGAAACCACGTGGCCCAGATCGAAAACTATCCAGAAAGTATTACCCTGGGCAAGAGAAGGTTTTGATATCTGATGACGGCTATGATGTAAAAGAGTACAACTTCGAAACTTATTTCAAGAATGAGGCAGCAGCGTTTGATTATATCGATGAGGTTATGGACGGCGCCGGAGATATGCGGTTTTATCC
>Ga0315293_10006987_pt1 | contig 10513 bp, 14 predicted proteins | sample YL17G13_20_MG_FD_203071 | JGI IMG/M metagenome (GOLD analysis project Ga0315293, IMG submission 203071) | Sediment microbial communities from Yellowstone Lake, YNP, Wyoming, USA - YL17G13_20 | ecosystem: Environmental > Aquatic > Freshwater > Lake > Sediment | place: USA: Wyoming | collected... | reverse complement strand
CTCTTTTGCCCATTTTTTTAGGTGGTGAGTTTTTAATATTACAAACATTTATAAGAGTTAATAATCTATTAAGATGCCATTTTTGACATTCGAACGGAATGTTTAAGGATATCATCCAATGATATATTATCTCTGAGGTTATTATTTCTCTATTGTGACTATTAGGTTTGGGAAGTCTTGTTGCTGTCATTGTAGAGTCTATATACTCATTAACTTGTATTATTATTTGATTAGGTATCGTTTTGTAGACCTCTTCATCCACATTTTGAGTTATGGTCATGCATTTAATATACTCTATAGTTTCTTCCCTTGTTTTTTCAGTTTTAGTTATGAAAGGTTTGTTCCATTTTGACTCCCATTTTGATAGGGAGACTAGAGAATGCTCTAACTGCAATGTTTGCTCTTTTGAGACTATGAATTCATTAAGTGATTCATCGTATTGTTCGATAGTAGGTATCGTGATCTTTAGCATTCTTATCTAGCCTCCCATGTCAAAGTTTATTTATTTAGATTTGACGGTACGATACCGTTTATAAACGTTGAGGCTAACTCAGCATCTGTTGCTAGTTCCATAAACAAATCGCTATAAGCGCCTGATTGTGAGAATGAGTCTCTTATTTCGTCATTCTTAACAAATCGTCTTCCATCTGGGGATTTTTCACCGTAAGCTTTTAATATTAGAGCTTTGAATAACTCAACAATCTGTTTACTATCTTGTTCCGCTACGATCTTTTGTAATTGTTTTACCAAACCACCCTTTTCCGATAGTACCATTTCGGTTACTTCGGCTTTAGTTAGGTTAAAGTAAAAATCCTCAGTTCTTTCATTACCGTCAAAGTCTGTGTAAGTAATTGTCTTTTTAAACATTGGTATTTTCTCCTTTCAAGATTAAAAAATTAAGGAGCCCCCATTTTCAGAGAACTCCCACTAAGAGGATGAGTTGATTAAAGTGCTATGGTAGTAAAGTTCTTAACCGCTGTTGCTAATGCCTGATTATAAATATCTACTACGCCACCAATAGTGACGATGTATACTGTGGCATTGGTAAGATCGGCATTTGGGTTAAATGTAAGAACTTTTCCAGCCGTATCCCAAGTCTTTGTTCCCGCAACAACAACACCAGCAGCAGTAGTAACAACAACTGATTCGCTATGTATTTTATTGTTAAATGTGAGAACGATGTTTGCGTTGATTGCAACATTTCCTAGTTCATCGGCTGGAGCGATCGATGTTAATGATACTGCTGGTGGTACACCTCCTGCAACTAATGTTACCAACTCATTAATTGATGGTAGACGAGGATTTACACCTACAGTCCCATATAATATTAATTTAATAGCTGCTAATATACCAGAGTCTACCCTTGTAGAGTCGATAACTACTGTTGCTGATGGTTTCTTACCACTAACGGGTTCTGGAGTAGTCTTTGCTTCCCATGAGAAAGTATTAGCTTCTGGAGACTCGTTAATTGTACCATATGCTTTTTCTGAAGGTGAAGCCAAAGCACCATACATGAGATGAAGTTTGTAACCATAGTCAATGCCATCTACGTCATTACCTACAACTGTTTTGTAGCACAGGCCAAACGTTTTTCTTGTTTGCTGACCAATTTCTACGCCCGTAGCCAGCTCAACAGTTCCGTCACATACTCCAAATTCTTTTGGGTAATGATAAGCTTCGATTGTTGCGCCAAACTCTTCTGCCGACATAAGATTAAGATACTTAGTATCATCAGCATATAACGGATTAGCTTCTGCGCCCGATGGAGCTTCGTTTATAGCTATTAAACCATTCCAAGCAACACCTAATGGATATGTACCATCTGAAATTTGTGGGTATAATACCCCATTTTTAACACCAGTTTCATACAAACGTGCTCCTACTGAATCCCATACGATTTCTGACATTTTTGTTTCCTCCTTTAATAATAGATGTTATAAACATCATGATTTAGATTATTAATAGTATAGTGTCTATCAAATAAACACATTGGCAACATTGAAACTTTTTCAGGTATTAGACTATCTGGGTCTTTATCTATCACTGTAACTTTATAACCTACGGTATGAGAATAAGGTAAGTTATCGGCAAATGTTGTATCTACTTTGTTACGAGAATAGAGAATGCATGGATAAATCATCTTAACCGTTTCTGGTGGTTGAAAATATACATTACTACATAATGTTTCAAGGAGTGTCTGGAGTTCAAGTCGTGTCCCCATTATAGATCCCTCCTATAGTTAACCGTAAACGGGGTCTCTGGATATCTATATTTAGAATTTTCCAAGAGGCCCCCATCCACTTTATATATCTCATTGTATGGAAATTCGCATAGGCAAAAGGGTCTGCGATAATGCTGATTTCATTATTTACGGTTAGATTATCGGTTAGATTCTCTCCTGATTGCCAACGTTTCGAATTCTTTACAACATCTCCAGAATAAGTTCTCTCCGTTATAACCTCGGTCCATACTCCATCTGCCGTCTCACTAGTTTCAGCATATCCAATTGCTCCATAAAACTTTGCCATTTTGAATTCCTCCATTCAACTACTTTATGATGCAGTTCTTTCGATGATTACAGCAGCTTTAGGTTGAACTAATGCTCCTGAACATCTAGTCTCAATCAAGTATTTGTATTGATTGTAGTCGATATCGAAATCGTCGAACATGTTGATGGCTCCACCTTTATCGGCACCCATTACATAATCCTTCAAATTAACCATGATGCCAATACAATCCAATTGAGCAGGAGCTGGATCAGTTATATGTCTATGTAGACCTTCCATAGGAGTAACTTCTACAACCTTTGATACTCTAAGAGACATTGCTAATTCTGCTTCGGAATTGTAAATCCTTCTTCCAGTAGAATCTTTTAACAATAACATGTCTGTGAGTATTGTTGGTGAAGTATAGAACGCTGGATTTCCAGAACCCTTATAGAATACTCTTGCTCTGATGATTTCGTCGATGATATCAGCAGCATCTTTGTCTGAGGAAAGCAATACTTTATGAGAATAAGTATCATCATCTTTGTAGATAGGTCTAATATTTGTTTCATTGATTTTATCAGGACTTTCAGCAGCTCTTCCATCGCCAATAAGAATTGTTCTAGCAAGTTCTTCGTTTAGCATCATTCTCATTTCAGCATTTAGCCATCCTACAACTTCCATATCAGTGATATCTATGATATCGTCTCTATCGAGCTTCTGTTTTTTGTAGACAGTTGTTGGAATTGTAACACGTCTCAACAGAGATATTACTTCATCTGTTTTCAAAGCAGCTTTAACATAGCCCTTGGCTCTTGCTTCGTCAGCAGTTACATCCGCAGCTAAACTTTTAATTCTTGAAAATGGAGTATGTGTTGTTCCATCTATTACTTCTTGAACCCAATTCATATCTCTTTTAATAAAAGTAGGAGTATTAGTTACACTTCTTACCTCTGGGAATAAATAGTCAATATTCTCAATACCATATGTTACGGCAGTATGCATTAATGCATCTTTTAATGAGCCACATTTTTTAGCCTCAACTATGGCAGCCTTGAATTGCTCATGGGTTAGTGTACCCCCAGTTTTTACTTTTTCATCATCACCAGTTTTATCGAATACATTCTTTTTCATGTTTGCTCCTCCTTTATTGGAATGTTTTATATTTTTTGAATCGTCTTTCTTTTCTGGAGTTACATCTTTGTCTTCAGGCATTTCGTCTTCTTCATCTGAATGTTCAACAGTATTGCTAGCTTCTGCTATCATGGCATATACCACCAATTTTTGTTCTTCGGTCATAGAGTCAAATATATCACCGATGGTTTTTCCATTAGAATTTTCAACATGCATGACCTCGGATTGACTAACGCTGTTATCTTCTCCCTCTACAATCATACCAATCATCGCATAAGCAACGTTTTTTTGTTCTTCGGTCATAGAGTCAAATATCTCACCAATTGTTTTATTGGAACTTGAATCGACATGGGCCATCGATAGAGATATATTTTCACCACTAAAGATAATGGCTTCTGTATCGTCAGTTTCTATACTGCCATCACCATGTTCAAAACTTACACTGTTAATAACCGCTCCAGGATTTGCGCCCGAAAGCACAAGACTTACTTCTCTAATCATACCATGTAATACATCGGAACCCTTTTGTTTTAACTGATTGGCATGGATTGATAAACATGTTATATCGCCATGGTCAACCAATTGTTTTGCATTTTTACCAGCATTAGTATCATTAAAATTACATAGTGCATATGTGCCGTCTTCTTTATGTTGGAGTAAAGCATTCCCCAAAATATTTGATGGATCACTATGCATATGTTGCCAAACTAGGGGTACGACAACTCCATTCATATGCTTGAACGCGTCTTTACGGATTATCCTACCATCAGAACATTTTAAATCTACTTTGGTAGCATACCCTCCAAAGTCATATTTTTTACTCATCCTGTATAACCTCCTTATTATTTGTATCTGTTGGGACTATTGGCGCTACTAACGACTCTGTTTTTTGTGCGGGCATATTCGAATTTCTAAGCTCATTTGCTTTTGGGTCTTTAGATGGTTTATAACAGATAACCGATCTAAATTCATTTGATGTTAATATTTCATTTCTAGTAAATTTATCGGCCATTTCTGCTAGATCAGTAACAGGCACTAATTTGAATGGGTCTCTAAAATACTTAATGGTTTGTTTTTGTGTTCTAGCCGTTTTTGTTAAGAATGTCCGTTTTATCTCGCCAGTTATTGCCGATAATACAGGTTCGATCGTTCGATTATAATAATTTAACATTTCTTTTTCGTCTGCCGTGCCTGCGAATACACTCTCTGTTATACCTAATTGACTATAAAACATGTTTGTCAAATATGTTATTTGAGTCATTAGATTATTCTCAGTAGGTCTATTTAATTGAGTTACTTTTTCTGTTCCATCAGTGTATGCTATTCCATACTTAGAACCAGACAATTGTGTTTCCAAATCCTTACGTCTTATATCTGCTTGTTCTTTTCTAGCGGCAGTTTTTATAACGTATGGTAATTGAATAATTAAATCTAATTTTCCAGAACCACTTTGATTGTCTATGGCATCTAGTAAATTTAGTTTTGCAATGAGTCGTTTTAAAATTGAATTTGGTTCATTCATAACAGCATATAATGGATTTTCAACTATGGCGACCATATTCTTTAGTAAGACCGTATCTTCTTTTAATCCAGTTCTATCGTTATATAATCTAACTTTTACATTGTCTGGGTACCATTGTATAATTCGTCCAACTCGCAAAGAAAGAATGTCATAACTTCCAGATATAGAAGGATCAAAATTTGTATCCACAGGAACAATAGCCACAGAACCTTCGTCAAACATGGACATTACCACATCTTGTATTAGTGCTCTTCCAGTTTGATCTTTATTTGCCGCCACGGTCAATACATCGTTCAAAGTTGAGTCTATGGTTTCTATATAGTTATCATTTTCGTCAACTTTTACATGTTTTATTGATATAGCCGCAACGTCTATTGCTATTCTATTATAGATGGATATTGCTATAGATTTTTCATTACCCATAATAGATCGTATTCTATCTGGTCGTCCACCCCAGTTACTAGAACCCATACTACTATATTCTATAATAGGATCTTTGTTCGTTAAGACATTCCATGCATGTTGCAATCTATTACTAAACCCCAAGATTTTTCACCTCCTTACGCGAATGATGTTTTATAAAAATTATCGAAGAAGTCTGGTCGCGTCTCTAACTACCCTATAGTTTCTAGGATTCATTATTATTTCGCCGGAACTTGTATATATATTCTTAGAACCGTGTTTTAACATAAAATCTTGAGCTGCTCTGACTCCGGCTTTTATTAAATGTGGATTTTCTTTTAGCACACTATAAGCCAGATATCCTCCAGCAACCCCGGCGCCAACTATTGTCGGGGCTAGACCTTTTAATAATGCTCTTGCTCGTGTATCACCCTTAGTCATATAGGTTCCGACTTTTTCAGATACATGTTTTCCGAGAAATATATCATCCCTCATTTTCTGACCTTTAGTTCGAATAATTGGAGATTTGATTATTTTAACTTTCTTCTTACCCCAGTGCATGCCTAGAATACCTATATGTTTTAAATATTCTTTACTCATTAAATTCGCCTCCTTACGCGAATGATGGTTTATAAAAATTATCGAAGAATACTGGTCGCGTCTCTAACTACCCTGTAGTTTCTAGGATTCAGTATTATTTCGCCGGAACTTGTATATATATTCTTATAACCGTGTGTTACCACAAAATCTTGAGCTGCTCTGGCTCCGGCTTTTATTACTTGTGGATTTTTTGTTAGCGCACTATAAGTCAGATATCCTCCAACAACCCCGGCGAGGGCCATTGATGGGGCTAGACCTTTTAATAATGCTCTTGCTCGTGTATCACCCTTAGCCATATAGGTTCCGACTTTTTCAGATACATGTTTTCCGAGAAATAAATCATCCCTACTTTTCTGACTTTTAGTTCGAGATTTGATTATTTTACCTTTCTTCTTCCCTTTCTTCTTCCCTTTCTTCTTCCCCCAGTGCATGCCTAGAATACCTATATGTTCTAAATATTCTTTGCTCATTAGATTCGCCTCCTATTCAAAAGAATCTTTATTTGCCTTATACAAAACATAAGCGTCCATTAACGCAGATACTGGATCTATTTTTGCTTCTTGTCTTTTCTTTAAAAGTTTTCGATTTCCATTTGTGTCTTCAAACGTTACACAATTACCCATGGAAAACTCCATTAACTCCTGATCAAATATAAGCATTCTTTCAGTTGCAAACTTCTTTAATTCACCAAGAGGAACTGACTCTGTACGAGCCCCTTGTATTACTTTACCCACTCCATATTCGCCATTATCGGCGATCCACCGTTTAACAAACTCTTCTGAATTGTATGGGTCGTAACCAAAAGACCTAACGTCATAACTAGAGTCAAGTATATATCTATCTACGTCGTCATATACTTCCATCTCATCCAGTACTGTACCATCTAATACTATTAGACTTCCTTCCGATATAAAATTATCATATTTGACCCTCATCGCTCCGGGTAGTTTCATTAGGGTTTGGGACGTTATGTAACATCTAACTTTAACTCCAAATGTACCATTACTTAACGGAAACAAAAATGTAAATGCCCAAAAATCATCGCCTTGAGATGCGTCCATACCAAGACCACAAGGCATAGACCAAAAACTTCTTCTTTTATGAGCCAAGGTTTCTTCGTATGTGAAGAAATATGTAAACCCTTCCATTGGAATACCGAATCGTTTTGCTAGTATGTCGTTTCTAGTAGACGGGGCATTCTCCGCTCTTTCTACATCTAATTGATACGCTTCATAAGAAACCGTTATTCCTATATTAGGATTTGCTTTGATCCACATTGCGGGATCATTAACTTCTTTTATATCGTCTAGTTTATAATACCAGATGGATACGTGCGGATTAGAATACTTACCTTTTAGGATATCTATTAACTCCATTTTCATCGTATCGCCATTACTATTACGGACCGTCCCTTCGGAACTAGTTGCAAGAATAAGATAATCGTCTAATTTAGAGGCTCCTTGTTCTATCGCTCCGATCACGTCTTCTCTTATATCGCCAGATAACCATTCGTCAACAGTAGATATTTTAGGTCTTAAACCTTGGAGTTTGTCGATGGTCATTGCTCTAACTTCTATTATCGAGTTGGTTAGGAAATTTTCAATACCCTTTTTAGTAGACGCTAGTTTAACTCTATTTGCCCTTGATCCGGTCGTATTTTGTAAAGAACCTTCTGTTAAGAACTTGAATAGAGGTCCTTTGGCTCTGGTAATGGCGGTTTTTATTGGTGACATAACTTCTTCTGCTTGTTTCATTGTCGGTGCGGTGGTTATTTGATGAGTAGTGGAAGTATCGACATTATGGAAAAACGATTGTATACAGGAAGCATAAATTGATTTTGCAGCCCCTCGACCAACGATTAAATATTGCTTTTTAATCAATCGTTGCTTTATTCTTTTACGTACATAAGTTCCCCCACGATTTCCAGGAGTTGGAACATACACGCTTCTTTCCATAAAATAATACCAACCAAATATCTGTTCTGCCCATAATTTAAATGAGTCTAATAGTACTAAATCTCCGCCATCAGTTAGGGTCAATTCATTCTCGCAATAATTTACAAAACCATCAACTGCTTTATCATCATAAAATATGCCAGGATTATTTATAAGGGAATCTATACGATTCATCTCCATGGATACATATTCGTTTACCGGTATTTCTCCAGATATAACTTTTTTCCTGAATTCACCATAGTATCTAGGGGTTGCCGTATTAGATAACACTATATAGTTTCACCTCTTAATTTGGTTTTAATTGTTTTCTTTTTTAATACCGTGAGGAGTTAAACCTCCATCTTTTTTTTAGTCTTCTACCCCCAGTGCATTCCTAGAATTCCAAAATGTTTCAATTGTTCTTCTGTCATATAGTTTCACCCATTAATCTTTTTTAATACCTTACCAGTAGAATCTATACCTTTTGTAACCAGCGTCGTTAGAACCGTATTTAATGTTTGTTTCGCGAAGTTATGCATAAATTGCTTACCCATAGATAATTCCTTTTTGGATACGTCTCTATATGATTTCTCTAATTGCACTCTTGAAGTTAGGATTTTTAGTTCTTCGTTACTCATTTCACGTATATCTTTTTTTCTTATATTATCGGCAATAGAGTAATCCTTATGGGGAGATAATATTGTTTTACCTTTCTTCTTACCCCAGTGCATTCCTAGAATTCCAAAATGTTTCAATTGTTCTTCTGTCACTTATATCACCTCCGGAACAAATTCCTCTACCTGTACATTTAGTCGCCACTCTAATTGAGTGATTTGTCTCTCGATACTATCTAATACAAAGGCGCTTGTTGGGGGGTCAAATATAAGTCTAACTTTTAAATAGACATATAACTTCACTCCTTCAAGATTTGTATTAGCACCTATCACAGAACTCCAAGTCTCCGCGTCCGATGATATAATAACGTCAGTTTCTCCAACACCAATCTGCCCTAGGGTCATCAATGCAGAGTTAACATGCATTATTATTTCTGCATCGAAGTGGGTTTCTTCTTGAACTATGCCTAACAGTTTTTTTATAGAAGTTAATATACTATCCATACGGGACTCCTTTCGGAAAGATGATGGTCCAAATAATTCTCTATAGAGTTCTTGCTTTTTAAAAATTTACCGATTCCATAACCCGGATGACGTTCCAAATAATGCCTTATAGAGTTCTTGCTTTTTTAAAAGTTTATTGGCGTCGAATTGTCTTTTTACCGATTCCATAACTGCTTTTTTGTTATAATCATTTAGGTATTTTGCACCCACGATCGCTAATACACCAACCGCTATTCCAGCCCCAACTTTTATATATTTACTTTTCGATCTAGAAGTTTTTTTAACAGTAGATACAGATCCTTTCTTCTTACCCCAGTGCATGCCTAGAATACCTATATGTTTTAAATATTCTTTGCTCATTAGATTCGCCTCCTTTAAGTAAAATTTTTTATTTCCATGGACACATATCATTTTTAGTTCTTGCTACTGGTATTTTTAATAATTTGGATTCGTTTCCAAAGTGAATAGCGTTATGTGTACTCATACTCGTGCATATGAGATGTTCTATGTCAAACACTTCATCTCTATTTAACTCGATATCTTCTATTGTTATCGGATTCATGTGATGAACTATTATTTTATTAAAAATCTCACAACCAAGTATTCCTAAATCACAACCGCTATCTCTAATTATAACGGAGTCTCTGGCATTAATCCATCTTGTTGATTTGTATAGCGCTTGATTTAGATACCTATCATAACCAAACGTATTTTCTCCAACAAAACCTTTTAACTTTAAATATTGGAAACGTTCATCAAAAGAATTTATTCGTTTTAATTGTTTATAAGATCTAATCATCTTTACCACCATAATTTTTCATGGCGTCGAGTGCATTCCTATACAAATCTTCGATTTTCTTTGCTGATTGGATGGACTCTGTTTTGGCAACTAGTAATTCTTTTTGCTTTTCTAGAATTTCCTTTTCTAATCGCTCTCTAGTTGATCCTAGTTTTATATAGTGACTTATTACTTGAGAAGATGCGCTTCCATCCAATAATTGTTTCTCTGCTAGGTCTACAGCTAATGCTATGAGTTGATTCTCTCGACCCTCAACTGTTGAAGCAGGACGGCGTCTTCTCTGATTATCGTCTTGATTTTTGATGACCATAGTTAACACCTCCTATGTCCCACTTAACTATTACTATTGTTATGTTTCTAAATACTTTGTTAACACTTCGATGGTACTTTTCATACTAGCATCCACTTGTATTTTTATGTAATCTGTATAGAATGTAAACTCTTGAAAGGAGAGTTGGGGGACCACCCCGTTTGAAGTGGATGCCAGTCTAAAAAGTACCCCCGGAGCATTTTTTAGG
>Ga0315293_10006985_pt1 | contig 10514 bp, 8 predicted proteins | sample YL17G13_20_MG_FD_203071 | JGI IMG/M metagenome (GOLD analysis project Ga0315293, IMG submission 203071) | Sediment microbial communities from Yellowstone Lake, YNP, Wyoming, USA - YL17G13_20 | ecosystem: Environmental > Aquatic > Freshwater > Lake > Sediment | place: USA: Wyoming | collected... | reverse complement strand
AATCATTACTGCTCAGAATATCTCGAATGGCACCTTTGCAATTGGAACAAGGCGCACACACATATTTTCTGATACCCGAATCCAGAACATCGTTGAAGGTCTCAAGGATCTGCTTCAGTTTCATCCGGCTGGAGATGTTTTCCCTCCATTCTTTGAAATTCATAGAGCTCATGATCGCAAATCCACTTCCTCCACCACAACAATAGTTTTCTACCCCATGGGGCTCCATCTCCCTGAACTGCGGGCAAATCTTTTTCAAGATTTGCCTCTGGGGCTCGACAATTCCCATCAATCTCACCATATTGCATGGGTCGTGGAGGGTGACGAAAAAATTGTTTCTGGCAGGGTCAAGTTTGATTTTATCGTTGCAGACCAGTTCAGCGAGAAGGGGCAGGAAACTCTCCCTCGGGAAATTCATGTCATCAACCAATATCCGGTCGGCAATTATAATCAAACCCTTGTGAGCATGACCGCATTCGCCCATCACGATCTTCTTTACTTTTAATTTTTTTGCTACCTCAATCTGTTTCAGTGCTATTCTGGCAAACTGGATATCATCATACCATGTACCGTAATTGGTGGCTTCGTATCCGTAGATTTCACTGGACAGGGTCCAACGGAGACCGGCCGCCTCGAAGAGGATGGCAAAGGCCACAGGGTTTTCAATCCAGGACATGAACTCCCCGGAGTTATGAATGAGTAAGATATCCGCTTCTTCACGATCGACGGGGACCTTGATCCGTTTACCCGTTTTCTCCTCGATTTCGTCCTCCATAAATTCGATCATATTCTCGAACGCCTGAGGGGATATTCCTGTGCTGGCACCTACTTTGAGGTGCTGAACCGTGCCAGCATCATGGACTTCCTTCGGAGCAATGCCCATCTCCTGACTGAATAATTTTCTGATCTCCCGCGTGATCAAGCCATTATCGCTCCCCAGAGGACACCACTGAGCGCATCTTCGGCACAGGGTGCATCGGTAGGCCAACTCGGCCAGTCTGGCAATGGTTGCCCAGTTCAGTTCAATATCCTCTCCTTTGAGTTTGGAAAGGGTCCTGCCGCCTTTCTTCAAATATTTATTGATAATCCTCCGAAGAACCTCGCCTCTGTAAGTGGGCCGGTAGATTTCTTGCTTTCCGCTGGAGACATAGATGGGGCAGGCATCGTTACAGGCCTGACATTTGACACAGCTTTCCAGGGAATGGATCAACGGTTGCCAGAAGGTCCAGTTATCGTTTTGAGAAAGTAGTTTCTTGAGCCCCCTCAGGAAACTTTCAACCAGCTTTTTCTCTTCCTCTTTGTTTTTGGGTTTGGGAAGTGAAAGGGCTGAAACACCATCGAGGGAGCATTCGAAACTTTTCTTCTGATTTTCAGACAGAGGTGAATAAGGAGCTTTCTTCCCCTGTTGGTCTAAAGGAGGAGGAAGTGGCATCAAATCATTCGCTGTCACTGTAATGAGGGGCTCATCAGTGCGGATGCTGATATCCTTTAATCGAATTTTCTTTCTTTCAGTGGCCATTGCTTCGAAAATAACTCCCAGAAAAATCTCCTCCCCCCTTTGCGCCTGCCTGCGCGTAGCCGCTTCGGCGAAGGCAGGGGGGAGGGTGAGGTGGCCGCCGGCTCAGAGAGCCTCTGGCTCGGAGAGGGGTGGACAAAATGGCTGTCTTTCACCCTCCCCTTAATCCCCTCCCGTCGAGGGAGGGGAGAGTAACAAGTTGAAAACTAATTGATTTTTACAATCGGGTTACATGACATTGTAAAAAGCTATTATCACACCCCCTGTGTCCAGTGTTTACCAGGATCAGCGTCAAGGGAGAGGGTATAAATTTTACCATTTTCATGGTTTGAGATTGGTGAAACCTTCATGAAAAATTTATTTGCCTTTTGTTATAGGGAATTCCAATTCCGATGCAACCTCACTCCAGCACTTTCCAGACTGAATGTGAGGAGCGGACCAGGTTACAGGCCGCTCCAGATGTTCCTTGATTCTCCTTCCGATTTCGCTTCCCCTTACGTTTGGGACATCATCCCATCGAAGAAAGTGATAGTATCTAAAAAAGAGTTGCATGATATGGCTAAAGGGCAGGTAGATTAACCACACCGAAGCGAACAGGACATGGCTCGCCGGTGCCAAAGCCGGGTGAAGTTTGTGCTCAAAATTCTGAAAGGTCACCTGCTCTCTCACATACTTTAAAAGGGCGGGCATACTTGAATGAAAATGGACATCCACGGCAATGACCCCGCCAACCAAGGTGAGGAGGAGGAAAATCCATTTGAGATAATGGATGGAAGGGTAATAGACCTTCAACTCTTCATCTTTTATTCGCATGATCAGGATGGCAATCCCCCCAATGAAGGTCAGGAGGGTTGAAGAGGTTCCCCATACCCATCCAAAAATAGAAACGGTTTCAATCCCCCCAATCACCGAACGGATGAAAAGCCAAGCATGCCAGAGAATAAGCAAGTAGAGCCCGACATGGAAAACAAATAGAGGGTACCAGAATCTTCTGTTCCGATGGTAAAACTCTCTCAAAAAAAGAATGTCCAGAAGCATAGACCAAAGCTTTTCACCAAAGGTGTTGTGAGTTTTTCCCCACCACTCTGTTAATTCATAGACTGAACTCCCTTTGTAAAGTTCCCAGTGTAAATGAACGGGGGCGCTGACGCACCTTCTCACACGAAGTGCCGCGGCAATAATAAAAAAAAGAATGCTTCCATAAAAGATAAAAAGGATCACCCCACCCATTTCCTCTCCTTGACGGGCTTCCTACGATTTAAAAGAATTTCCTGAAGTTCACCTTAGACACAACCCGTAGGTTTAGGCAGCCCTGCTACCTTACAGGCACCCTTGGCGGGTCCCCCTGGAAACAACTTGTAGATATATTTGAGATCGAACCCCGTTTGTTTGACGACCATTCGGATGGGCGGAGCGATCCCATATTTCAAGAAGTAGTCCCTGAGATAATTGACCAACTTCCAATGATCCTCGCTCATGGGATAAGCATTCTCCCCTTTGGCCAAATCCTCTGCCAAAGCCTGACTCCATTTTTCTGGTTCCTGAATGAAACCATCCTCATCCAACTCAATTTCAATCCCACCCAATACAGCCTTTGCCATCTTCTCCACCTCCTGGTTTTGAATCAATACCAATTCGCACTTCATTTCTATCGAAAAAAGGCGAATGTCCCGTGATCTATGGTTCGCCCCCTTTCAGCAAGGCCATGAAAGAGATCCTCGGAATACCCCTTATTGTAAAAGGTTCGTTCTCGGTTTACCATTACCCGAGAGAAGCCCCCTCCTTTGCATTGGGAATCCCCCGACTTCCGCTCTTCTCCTTTGATGCCAGTGATACAAAACCCTTAGCCCACTCGGGTGTTCCCAAAGCGTGCAGATGGATATAAGAGGCAAAGAGATTTTTATATACGATTCCATCTCTTTTGCCGGTCATTCCCTGCCCTCTCAGAATCCGATAAGCAAACTGAAGACCGTTAAGATTCACAAGGCTGGAATGATGGAATTCGTGGCCACGAATGGTCAGCCCCACGGGGAAAATCGGATTTTCAATCATGACTTCCGCAACGACATAGCCGTGCCCCTCAGGCTTCTCAGAAAGCTGTGCCTCCGCGGGAATAATTCCCACCATTTCGTAGGATCGATTCTGCCAAGAAATGCTCCGGCATAAATACATCACCCCTGCACATTCAGCATAAACCGGCAGACCCTCTTGAACCGCCTCGGCGATATCGTGCCGTAATGAGCGGTTCCCTTCCAATTCCTTCAGGAAGAATTCGGGGAATCCACCCCCGATATAAAGTCCATCCACCTTGGGTAAACGATCTTTGAATGAATCGATGAAGAGGAGCTCAGCCCCCTCGTTCACTAAAGCCTCAAAGTTTTCCGGGTAATAAAAATTAAAGGCTCGGTCACGCAGGATTCCGATTCGAACTTTTTTGGTACCAGCAGTCCCCCTCACCTCTCCGAGCCATAGGCTCTTCCGAGCCGGAGGCCTATCCCTCTCCCCGAGGAGGAGGGGGGATTTTTTTGCTTTCCTCTTCTTCGGGAGAAGGGATGGAGTTTGAGGAGCTTTAGAACTTCGCGCAATCAACAAAATCTTATCCAGATCGAGTCGGGACTCAAGCTTGCGGCCAATCCGTTCTACCAACGACTCTGCTTCGCCGGATTCCAATGAGGGGATGAGACCCAGGTGCCGTTCAATGATGCGAAGATCCTGATCTTTGGGAATGCTTCCAACAACAGGGATCCCGCAATATTGGTCAACGGCATTTCTTAGTTTACTTTCATGACGAGTCCCAGAGACATAATTGAGGATGACTCCGGCGATGGGGATATCTTTCTGAAAATGTTGATACCCTGTCACCATGGCTGCGATGCTGCTTGTCATCCGTGTTGTATTGATCACGAGGAGTATCGGAATATTCAAGAGGCGGGCGATCTCGGCCGTTGTCCCATGGGAGTCTAAACCATCATAAAGTCCCATCGCCCCTTCAACGATGGCTAAATTCACTCCTTTACAGCTCTGCTGAAATGAAGGAAGTAATCTGTCTTCGGGTATTAAAAAGAGGTCTAAATTGCGGCAGCTTCGGCCCGCTGCCACGGTGAGCCACGATGGGTCTATATAATCGGGACCTTTCTTAAAGGGCTGGATCGAAAGGCCCCGCCGTTTGAACACATCACACAAACCGACCGTAACAATGGTTTTACCAGAATGACCCTGGGGCGAGGAAATCAGCAGACGACCGAAATGTTGATCGCTGGAGCCGACACGACCACCCATAGCCATTACGCTCAAGTCTCACTCTTTCCCGGGAGGGCCACGTAGGTGATGCCGCCAAAGCTTCGATATTCAATCTTTCCTTCTTTCGCCAATTCCGCAATCGCTTTATCTACCAACGGTTTTTCCATCCCAACAGCCCTCGCCACCTCCTTATTCCTGGCCTGGCTCACTGTCCCCAAGTATTTGAGGATGCTCTCTTTCACTTCTTCACTCATGGTGTGCCTTCCTTCTTACCATTTAAATTGGGTGGTGGTTCTAAAGGTTTCTCTCGCATAAGTAAAGTCATCGATATGCTGCTCGGTAAAAGGTATCTCCGTTAGTCGGAAGAAAGTCTCCCAACCTATTCTTTCAATCCACTCCCCCATTCTTTCGTATTTCCAAGCATTGCCTGCATAGACCTCAACGATCTTTTTTATAGTCTCTACCACCTCAGGCCATCGAGGTGGATGATTTGGAAGATAGGGAACCACCAACCGTGAGAACATGGGCGGTTTTCTGGCATTGGACACCTTGCCTCCCGCATAAATCGCCACGCCGTCTCCTTCGGCATCGGCAAGAGGCATGGCCGGGCAGACAGTGTAGCAGTTACCACAGTACATACACAAATCTTCTTTAACCACAACGCTCTTAACATCTTTATCAGGATGCCGGCGGATCGCTCCTGTTGGACAGGAGGACATGACCGTTGGAATCTCGCATATCGCCATCAGCTTTTCATGATTGACTTTCGGAGCTTTCGTATGCACTCCGACAATGGCCAAATCTGAGCAGTGGACAGCACCGCACATATTGATGCAGCAGGCCAATGAAACCCTACATTTGCCCGGGAGTTTCATGCTGGTGAAGTAGTCGTAGAGTTCGTCCATTAATGCTTTAACAATAGGTGAACTATCCGTCGCTGCACTGTGGCAGTGTGCCCAACCCTGGGTATGAACAATATTCGAAATGGCGTTGCCTGTGCCGCCCACCGGGAGACCGAGTTTCTTGACCTCTTCAATGAGGGGATCCACTTTCGTTCTGTCCGGAGTCATGAATTCGATGTTGTATCGGCTGGTAAACCGGAGATGCCCATCACAATACTTATCGGCGATATCACAGATGTCCCGGATAAAATCGATGCTGACCAATCTTGGTGAACCCACCCTCACCGTAAATAACTCATCTCCACTTTCAGCCACATGCCGGAGAATCCCTGGCTTTAAGATCTCGTGATATTTCCAATGTCCGTAATTCTTTTTTATGACCTCGGGTAACATCTCTTGAAAATTAGGGGGTCCAATATCTGTCTTTCCCATGACAACCTCCTCAAAAATTTTCTAATCCCCTCCAACCCCCCTTTAGCAAAGGGGGGAGAGGGGGGATTTTTATTTAAAAGAACACATAAGGATTTGACCTTGGACTTTTAATCATCTGCGGTACGGGCTTCAAATCTACCGCTTTCAGGAAAGTCCTCATCCCTAATCTTTCGATCAGCTCACCTACTCGCTCTCTGGGCCTACCGTTCTCATCCCACCAATCCCAGATTTTTCGAAGAAGGTCTTTGATCTCGGCATAGGGAGGCTCCACCTTCATAAAAGGAACGATGACTGAAGAAAGCATCGCTCCTTTCAGAATAGGTGCCTTCCCTCCAATCAGAATCGTGGCCCCTTTATCATCTCCCGGTCGGATCGCTTTGGTCATTTTGTTGATGCAATGCATACAACGGACACAATCCTGAGGAATGAGCCTCAGTTCCTGTGCTTTCTCATCCCATTCCAACGCATTGGTTGGGCATCTCGCAACGATGTCTGTCCTGATATCCATTCCACTTTTCACATATTCTCTGACGGCTTTCTGGTCAATCTTCAGGCTATCCTTCCAGGTTCCAATAATCGTGAAATCAGCCCTTGCAATAGCGGCCACGCAATCATTCGGACATCCGGAAATCTTGATTTTGAATTTGTACGGCCAACGGGGGCGATGGATTTCATCTTGGAATTCCATGGTCAGGTCATGAACCAACGCAAGGGTGTTAATGTTCGTCCATTCACACCGGGCTGGTCCGACACAGGCGGTAGGTGTTCTTAAGGCTGAACCTGATCCCCCAAGGTCAAATCCTGCCTCCGTCAAATCATTAAAACATGGTTGGAGATGGGCAGTTGTCGTTCCGAGAAGAATAATGTCACCCGTGGAACCGTGCATGTTGGTTAAACCGCTTCCATGTTTTTCCCAGACGTCGCAGAGTTTTTTTAATGCTTTGGTGGTATAAAACCAACCCGCAGGATGGTTGACTCTCATGGTATGGAACGACTCGATGTTGGGGAACTTATCCGGGACATCGCTGTATCGCCCGATGACGCCTCCGCCATAACCAGTGACCCCGACGATCCCTCCGTGTTTCCAGTGGGTTACTCTGTCGTTGAATGACAGTTCCTGCACCCCCAGAAGGTCCTTGGCTGCTGCATTCTTCTTGGCTGCCCGTTTTATTTCTTTCACATAACTTGGCCACGGCCCCTTCTCCAGTTCATCCACTTTTGGAGTTTTATCTGACATCGATTTACCTCCTTAGGAATTTAAATGATGCTGCAACATTTTCTTGGTAACTTCAATAGGTTTCCGCCTTCGAATAGCAAATGGAATAACTTTTTTTACCATAATTTCTTAACGCAAGCAAGAAAATCTGTATTAAAAATAGGACTTGACCTGCTTTTATCTTTTTAGTATAGTCCTTTCCAAGATTTCCTTGAGGGGACTTTCCATAAAAGCTTATCTATTTCTTCTTCGTGATAAGAAAAAAGACTGCTCAAAGGAGGTGAAAAAGATATCCTAATGATTTGAATAAAAGTAAAATGGATGATGGTGGGAGTGCTTTTGTTACTTTTCAGAATTAATAGATAGAAAGGGGGGTATCAGTATGGTTGAGAAGAAACAGGGAATTGATTGGACAACGCTTTGGAAGAAGGATGACTGGATGTCGGTATGGATAGGATTCCTTATTCTGATCCTCTTCATGGCAGGGGCTACCTTCAAACTTCCAGGGTGGAAGTGGATGACGGACGGAGCCTTCAGTGGAAAAATATCTGGCTGGAGTAGTAAGGTGGATGGCCTTGCCAAGGATGCGGAGGCAAAGGGGGAGGAAGGACTGAAGGGGGGAGCGGTAGCGCTCAGGGCAGCCCTCGACGCAAAGGATAGGAAGGCAATCGGGGAGGCTGCAGGAAAGCTTGAGAAAGCGGTTAAGAATGTAAAAGATAAGGATTTGAATAAGAAGGCAGACAAGCTCGCCAAAGATATTAAAGGTGATGCAGGGGCAACGGTGGGGAAGGTCTTTTCAGGTGATAACTTGTTAAAAGCCTTGTATCTCCTCATCGGTTTCTGGATTCTCGGACTGATCGGGATGGCGTTGATGGGAATGCCCATTGGTAAATTTACAGCAGGTTTCCCGATCATCTTTATCCTCTCAGCACTCTCTTTCTTTGTCGCAGGAAACACAACTGTTTCCTATTACGGACTTGAGGTAGTTTTTTGGGCATTGCTCTTCGGTCTCTTTATCAGCAATGTCATTGGCGTTCCTGAATGGCTCAAGACTGCTGTCAAGACAGAGTTCTTCATCAAGATAGGACTTGTTCTTCTTGGCGCGGAAGTTCTCTTTGGCACCATTGTTAAGGTGGGAGCCTATGGTATGGTGCAGTCCATCCTTGTCATCGTTGCCGTTTTCTATGTCTGCTTCTGGGTGGCGAAGAAATTAGGTCTTGATGATGAGTTTGCCTCCATTCTGGGGGCAGCAGTTTCCATCTGTGGTGTGTCGGCTGCCATTGCCGCTGGAGGTGCGGTCAAGGGCGACCCGAAGAAGGTAAGTCATACCATCTCTCTGGTACTTCTATGCGCCATTCCCATGCTGATATTCGAGCCTATCATCGCAAAAGCCTTGGGGTGGGGGCCAGTCATGACAGGAGCTTGGTTAGGTGGAACCATTGACACAACAGGTGCAGTGGTTGCTGCCGGTGCAATAGCGGGTACACAAGCAATGTCTGTAGCCGTAGTCGTGAAGATGGCGCAGAACGTGCTGATTGGGGCAGCGGCTTTCCTTCTTGCCATCTGGTTCACCTTCAAGGGGAAAGAAGCCACGGAAAAGCCAGGCGCAATGGAGATCTGGTTCAGATTTCCAAAGTTCGTTGTGGGTTTCATCGTTGCATCCATCATCTTTTCTTTCTTCATGACAGAGGCGGGTGCAAAGGCCGTTACAGGCATTACAGGATCTTTAAGGGGCTGGTGGTTCACGCTTGCCTTTCTCTGTATCGGACTCGATACACAGTTCAAAGAGCTCGCTGCGATGGGTGGTGGAAGACCTGCAGCAGCCTTTCTGATTGCTCAGGCATTTAATATCCTGTGGACGTTGCTGCTCGCATGGCTTATCTTCGGTGGAGTGCTCTTTCCAATCCCAACTTTTTAGGATCTGATGTTGGAGGGCCTGGTGGCAAACAGTTACCAGGCCCTTTTTTCTTTATCAAATTCCAAGAATTTTATGGCATGTTTTACAAGGCTCCGGAGGGTCTGGGAGGGCATTGCCTTGAGAGTTTTTCATCTTCGGACTATCCCAGAGTGAAAAGTATAACTCCCTAAAACCCTTTTCCCTCTCCATAAAGCGGTTTCTAAATTCTTCATAATTCCCAAGATTCCATATCGCAGAGAAAGAATCTCTGAAGATGTTGCCAAAACTCAACTTCTCGACCCAGTGTTCCTTTCCGCAGAAAATCCGTTTAAAAGGTGAAGGAAGAGGTGGGTAGAGATAGACGCAGGGCGAAACCTCTCCATCTGCGGAGATATAAAGATTTCTCAATGGATTTTCTTCACACACAGGTACATCGATCGCAGAGAGGGAAGGCCTCTTGATTTGGACCTTCAACTTCTGGGCATTGGCCTCCGCTTGTTTCAAAACCTTTTCATACCTATTCTCACCCCCCTCCCAGAGAAACACTCTCTGTGATTCTTGCCAGGTATTGATACAGTGACAAACGTTCGTGAGGATCACCTCATCAATTCCTATCTCTCTGGCAAGGGAGGGGACTTCCGGAACTTCGAGGATATTATCCTTGACCATGAGGAAAACGAAGTGTATTTTGGGCCGAAGGAGTCCCTGGCGCGCTTTCGCTTCCTGAAAAAGACGAACAGCACTAAGGACTTCTGGAAGATGTGAGTTGACCCGGATGGCATCATGCGTCTCAGGGGTTGTACCCGCGATCGAGAAACCTACAAAGTCAAGCCCTGCCTCGATGAGTTCAGACACCCGGTTCTCCGTTAACCCCTTCCCGCTTGTGACAAATCCTACCTTCGAACCTTCCTTTTTAATGAGCCTGATGCACTCAGAAATATTCTTATAAAGCAGGGACTCACCCCACCCCTCGAGAACGACGGTTTCAACATCTTCCAGGTAGGGAAGGAGTTTTTTAAAATCCTCAAAAGACATGTCCTGGAACTGCCAGTCAGCGCTTTCTGCACGGATGCACATCTTACACCGGAGAGGACATCGGGTCGTCAATTCAATCTGCCATGCCAAAAAGGGTCTTTTTTTTCTTCTTCCCAAAAATTTTGAAAAAAACTTTTCAATCATTGCCTTTATACTCGACTTTCGCCAAATTTCAGGATCATTTTGAAATCATTATGGTTTTCTGGCTAATATGTATTACCTAACTTTTTTGGAGCGATTTGCAGCTTGCTCAAAGCCAGGAAGCCCTCTAAATTG
>Ga0315293_10006984_pt1 | contig 10515 bp, 15 predicted proteins | sample YL17G13_20_MG_FD_203071 | JGI IMG/M metagenome (GOLD analysis project Ga0315293, IMG submission 203071) | Sediment microbial communities from Yellowstone Lake, YNP, Wyoming, USA - YL17G13_20 | ecosystem: Environmental > Aquatic > Freshwater > Lake > Sediment | place: USA: Wyoming | collected... | reverse complement strand
TAAAACCTTTACTATCTAAAGGTTGAGGACCTGTTGCATATGTAACAGTTCCTACAAATGAATTAAATCCTACTAGCACTGTATGTCCTGTTATTGTTCTTGTATTACCTATTTGTACATTACCATTAAGATTATAACTGGTAGAAGCTCCTGATCTAAAGTTTTGAAAAAAGCTAGGATTCCAAATACCAGATGTAGATCCAAGAATAGATCCTCTACTAAAGTTAAACGTAAGACCTACTGATGTAGTAGTTCCTACTTCTAGTGTTGGTCGATTATTACTTAAACTAAATGAAGGAGCATTAAGAGTAGGAAAAAATATTTTAGTTAATAATAACTCTACAAATTGCTGAAATGTAGTACCAAGAGGAACTAATTGCCCAGCATTAATAGCACCGGCTACAAGATCAGCTGTAACATTAGCTGTCATTGCTCCTGAAGGAATAGCTTGTTTACTAAGAACTCCAGTAGTGCTATTAATAGTAACCATCTCAGTATTAGTAGTACTTATTGGAAGTGCTGTAAATATACCAGTGGCCATAGTAAGAGCACCAAGATTAGTTATACTACCTTTAGTACTAGTAGATAAACCATCTGGGTTATTTACAAATGATAAAGTACCAAACATCTTACCACCATCCTTATTTATAAATGGAATTACATCTATACCTTCAGCATAATTAACTACCATTTCATGTGTTTGGTAATTAATATAATGAGTTCCATCATCAACAAATGATATTATTATATCAGTAAGATAATTAGCAATAGGGATTGGAACTTTCCAATAAGTCATAACAGTAGATACTGTAATATTAGTTCCAACTGAAGTAGTTCCACTAGTAGTTATAGTTCCTGTAGTTGGATTTTCAGTTTTAAAAGTAGCTGTAATTGATCCAGGATATCCATTATTCCAAAATCCAAAATACATATTTCCTTGAGAATACACATTTCTACTGCCATAAATTGCTTTCATTGTTTGAGAAGCCTGTGTAGTAGATATATCTAGTGTCCAAGTATTACCACTTCCACTTACAACTTGTCCTAATCCAGTTTCTGTTCCATCTGTTAGTCTTATCCAACATCCTGCAAATAAAGCAGGGCTACCTGTAGTTGTTAATGTAGTACCACTAGTAGATCCTGTAAAAGTTGCTACAATATTATATCTATTCTTCCATTGGTAAGTTCTAGTCCTTGCATTTAATGTACCTCCAGAAGATACATCAGTTATAGTCCATTGAGCTTGTGTTGTTTCTCCAAATCCTGTACTAAACAAGGCACCATTCATTGCTACAGGACTAACAAATAAAGTTCTTCCTGCATAGTTTTGCTGAGTTAATATATCACCATACTTAACAAAGTTAGTTACAAGATCATCATTTACTAATACTCCAGTACTATTAGCTGTAACTACTCTATTACCTATACCTGCACCTGTAGCTAAATTACCTAACGTGTTTTGCCCTGTAGTATTAAATGTACCATTTACATCTAATTTATATACAGGAGTAGCTGTTCCTATACCAAGTCTTTTTGCACTATTATCCCAATAAAGATCTGCATCACTAGATATAGAAGATCCTGTATTCCAGAATGCTACTCTTGTAGCTGTACCAGTTCCTGTAACCATTCCTGTTATAGCAGAAGAAGTAAGATAACCAGCCGGATTACTAGATAGGGGATAATATAAAAGATTGGCTGCAGCTGATGTTAAATATCCTGCCGGGTTTGATAATAAAGGGTAATAGTTAGCAGCAAGATAATTTATTAAATCTGTTTGATTTGTAATAACACCTGTTATAGATCCCCAAGCACCACCTCCTCCAACAATTGTTATCCATTGTGTACCATCCCAAAAGTATTGCTGATTTAAATTTGTATCATAGCAAACATACCCTTGGTCATTCATATTAAGTATACCCCCTACACTTGTACGTTGTGCAGTGGTAAGAGGATTTAATAAAAGGTTTATAACCTTGTTCCTACTTATATCTAAAGTGTGTAAATATTTTTTAGTATCTGCCATTATGATAAGTAAGCTTTACCAGCTTCCGGACTACTAAAGGTTATAGTAATAGTGTTTGAATTAATCACTTGCATTGTACCAGAAATATTTGCTCCTGTACAATCTATTGTCCATGCATTAGGAGTGTAACCAAGATTATGACTAATATACCAAATAGGAACTGGTTGAGCACAATCTTGTGTAAATACAAAAGAAGAAGGTCCTCCTCCAGTATTGTTTGTAATATTAATTGTTGGGTTAAGATTAATACGTGTAACACAACCACCAGTATTCACTTCAATTATGTTAGCAGAATTACCTTGACCAACATAAGACATACCTACACCTGTAGGACCTGTATTACATCTTTGCACTTGATACTTACTCATATCACACCATGGTGGTTGATATTGACAAGTTGTATCATTAGTAGGATAGTATACAGGAAGCCATGCCATAGTATTAATAGATACTTGAGACAAAGCTTCCCCATCATCATTAGCTTGATAATTTACTATATCTTTACGTACTTGATCTAAATAACGTTTACCCGTTCTCTTACATGTAGCTATACCATATTTTAATTTACGGTATTCAGCATACATAGAGTTTGCAAAATTTGAATAATATTTAACTTTGTCGGGTAATAGATTTCTCATTGTTTAGGGCTTTTTTAAATTTCTTAGCTGTTGTTCATAAGCATTTAAACAACTTGAACAAACTTGTTTACCATCTGATGCTACTCTTTTTTGGCATCCACAAGTAATTACTGCTGAACAATTAGGACATGTCATATTGGTTTATTTTAAAGTGTGATTAACAATTACTTCCTAGTTTCTTAAGTCTATCCTGTGCATACATAAACAAATCCATTCCTTCTTGTGGATTTTCACAATACTCCACTTTTACTTTAGCTGCATCAAGAAAACTTTTGATTAAATTTAATTCATCAAGTTGTGCTTTTACATCAGCTTCTGGTTCACATGCTGCCAACTCAACTTTACAAAGTTCGTTAAAATATTTATTCAAAGTCATACAAATCCTTAAATAATTATATTCTACGAAAACTTGACTGTTAGGACTAACTGAATATCTAATATTATAAATACCATCAGGTAACATTTCACTAGTGTTTCCACAACCAGATGTTTGAATTCCTAATGTACATCCGTTTAATATAAGATTGAAATGGGGTAAAACTTCTATTGATACAGGTTGATTAAAACCCGGTGAAGTAATTTCTAGAGTACCACAAGTTATATCCAAAAGAGATGAATATAAACTAGTGTCAAATACACGAAAGACACTACAGTTATTAGTGTCTGGTACTTCTAAACTTAATTGGTGTTTGTTAGCCATTATGTAAACTTTATAAATTTATGTAAAAATTTAAAGATATTCCCCTAATAATAATATACAATTTTTTAAGCAGACTCCCAAATAAAAAAGGGAGGGACATGATGTCCACTCCCTTAGTTTTTTATTAGGATACTAATTATTAGAATGATTCTAAAGCTAAGATACCTGCAGTTGCTGAACCACCTTGAGCTATATTAGCAGATCTTACAACAAAGTTAGTAAGAGCTGTAGTAGTAGCACCAGTTGGAACATTGTAAACCAACAAATATTGATCATTATCAAATGTACCAGTTGGGTTATTAAAACGAGGTACAGAATGCAAGATTAAGATTTGATCATAGAATGCAGATTTTGTAACGGCTGCAATTTGAGGATCAGCTTCAATTTCTCTCATCCTTAAGCTTTCTACACGAGAACTATCAGGGTAAGCATTTTGTAAATAACGGCTAGAAAGTATGATATCACGGACAACAGTTTCACCAATACCAAATGCTTGTACAGGAGCTTGAATAATTGTTGCAGCATTTGCAGTAGTATTTGCTCCAGTAGCACTGTTACTAGTAGTAAAGCAAGCTACAGCACAAGGATCACCTGACTCATCAGTCAATGAAGTATAGATAATCAATGGCTCGATATCATATTTATCAGTTGGAGTAAAAGTACAATCTCCAAATTTAGTTTCAACATAAGCACCAGTCAATTCAATATGAGGCTCTGTACCTGCAGTGTATGTAAATGCAGCAGCATCAACAGCAGCAGAATAGATGTAAGCACCACCAGCATTTGTAAGAGCTATATTAGCACCAGTTGCAATACCTGGAGAAACAACAGAACTAGAACCAAATCCTGATACACTACCTGTACCTGGGATATATGTAGGAACTGTAGCAGATCCACCAGCAACAGTTGCAGCAAATCCATAAGTATCCATAGCACCAGAATAAAGATCACTGTATGCTTTAATACTCACTGTAGCAGCAATTGTAGGAGCAGTTTGTTGAACTGGATATTTAACAACAATAGCTGTAGTAGATGTTAAAGCACTAATGAAAGCATTAGCAGGAATACCTGTACCAACTACCTTCATACCAACTAACATACTAGTGTTTGTAACAGTGATAGTTACTTGAGAAGTTGTAGCAGCTACACCAATTGCTGTAGCAGCAGTAGTAATAACATGCTTGTAAACTCTAGCCTGAACCATTGTGTTAAAAATAGGACTCTGATTGATTTGATCAGCCCAAGCTAACAATGTAGCAACTGGATCTTTAACCAAAGTAGGATCTACAGTACTGCAGCATCCTGTGTAAGAATCCAATGTTCTGTACATGTTGTGAGACAAGAAACGTAAAGCTGGAGAACCTTTAACATCTACACGTAAACGGTAAGTAGTGTCACAAGTTAAACCACATGATACTGGAACCTGAACAACATTTTGTAAAGGAAGTTTAGCACCAAGTTTAATTACACGGCTAATGTACTTAGGGTTAATTAACTTAGATTTTACAGATTCTTTGTAACCACCTAATGCAGGGCTAATTTTATCTGAACTAAAATAAGATCCCATTACAATATAGAATGGAACAATAGATTCAGTGTTAGCACTTAAGGTTGACCAAGAAGCACTGTAAATACCAATTTGACCAGCAGTCAAAGCTTGGGGAGTAGCTGACGTTAATGATAACGTATTACTCGAAATTGCAGGAAGAAAACTCTTCCTAAAAGCATGATTAAAATACATAGTTTTTAAAATTTAAGGGTTATATAAATAAATAAGTTTTTATTGTAGTTATAATATAATATACGAAATTATTTCAAAAATAACAATTTATATTTTATAGAGTTGATAGTAGACTTAACAGTGTCAAGATCATTTACTATTTCAGTGTAAGGCATTATTGACTGTAAAGAACAAATTTTGTCATACATCTTTCTAAGAAAGTCTAAGCCATCTTCTACAGAATTTAACTCTGCTGGAGCTGTATTAGGAAGTTCTAATATCTTTTCACCTGCACCTTGAAAACCTTCTACAAGGTCATCAGCATGTTCACTAAAAGCATTATAGTCTATTGCTTTATGAGCTGCAAATGAACCAAGTCCAGTTACTTTAAGATGAAGTTTGTGAAGACTAGTCACAGCATTTAACATATCTTGAGCTAAAGCTTCTGTTTGTAAACATACAGCACAAGTTTCTGGTTGTGACGTTGGCATAGGTCCTGTCATAGAAAATATCCCAGCCGGTCTTTGTAATGATCTCATCTTGTTTAACTATTTGATTGTACTGATTGTTGTTCTCTTTGATATTGTGTTGTACTCTCTATGTCTCCAGCTAAAATCATTGCAGCATTATCTACTATAATTTCAGCAACATCATCGTTAAACTCACACACTTGATCTTGAGTAAATGGAAATCCAGTGGTAATATCTATACATCCAGTAAACTGAACTTCAACTGGTTTTCTAAAATAAACTAAATAACACTTGCTAATTTCAAATTCATTATTAGTATACACTCTAAGATTATTATTAATCAAAGTTGATACTGTTTCAGCCCATTCAAAACTAGGCTGTTTATCTTTGTTATTTAGTATAATAGATATATTAGCTTCTTCCACTTCATACACTGTTATTCTACGTTCAGGACAGCATTCTTGTTGACCGTATACATCTGTACGTACGTAGTGAAGATAATCAGTGGGTAATGCATCTGATCTATAATAAAGATCTTTTTGAGTCATTGTTAAAAGCTCACTTTTCATAAGCTTTTGAATATCATCTATAAGACCACTAGATTGTTCAGCTCCTTCTTTACGAATATTATAGCCGTACATTTGACGTCTAGTCCACTCTATTTGAGCTTTATTAAAAGCTTCTGCTATTTGCCAACACTCTAGATTATCATAATCCAGGGAGGCCAGCTTATTCAGCCTTTGTTTTATTTTAATCTGTAAGAGGTTATTATTCATATTAACATTTCCATTTTTTAAGTGCTAATGCTTTTCTTGTTGGCTCTCCATTAGGTTTTTTCATAGGACCTTTAACTCCAGACATTCTAGCACAGAATGACTTCTTTCTAGGACCACCTTCTGGTTGAGGAGCTTTAAGGTTAGATCCAGGATTAGCTTTATTGTAAGAAGCTCTTCCTTTAGCATTTAAACCACCACTTGGTGATTTTCCTTCTTTTCTGGTCCAAGCAGGAGTCTTTGCCATGGTTACTTCTTTTTAGATTTTACAGGTCCACCATTTTTCATCATTCCACCACATTTCATTTTAGTAGGTCCACCATTTTTTTTAATTACACCACGTCCTTTAAGAATATCAGCTTGTGATATTTTACCATCACCTGTAAGATCAGGAAAACCAGTTGATCCACCTTTTGCCATTTTCTTTTTCATATTATTATTTTTTAGATTTAGCTTTTATTTTACGTTCTTGTTTAAGCATTTCAGGAGTGGGCTTTTTACCACTACCTTTAGCAGCTCTGATATTATCCCAAAGTCCTCTTTGAGATGTAGAACCATCTTTACGTTTGATCATTTGTTTAGCCATATTATTTTAATCCTGCTTTAAAAGTTGTAGTTAAATCTGTCCATCCTCCAGCTACTGTCCATTTCTTAAATGTATTTATATTAACATAAGCTGTAAAGTTATCATCTACATTTATAAAAGTACCACTACAAAAAAATACGTCTTTAGTATTACCTGATATAGCTTGTATGCCTGTAGCACCTAATAGTAAAGTTTCTCCTGCTACTCTTATTATTTCTGTAGCTACTATCATTTTTTCAGGATTAGTAATAGCTGCAGCAAGTAAAGCTCTATTAGTTACTGATGCTAAAGTATTAGTAAGAAAGAACTGTTGGTAATCATCAGGAAAGTTTGTTTGTACAGGAAGTCCAACATTAGCAGCCACCCAATTTATAGCTGCTTGAACAGCTCCACATGATGTATTAAGTGTTGTTTGTCCTCTACGTAAACTTTGTCCTACCACTCCACTTTGTGATATACCTATATGAGGCATATTAATTACAAATAAAGCACCTGTATCTGTGGCATGACTTGCAAAAGCTGCTAAACCTGTAAGACCTGTGTGAGGATAACCAGCTAAACCACCAGAATAAAAAGGTCCAAGAAATTCATTTACTGAAGTTGGTCCTTGTCCTATATTATCTACATCTACAAAACTTGGTCCATTTAAATCATCAGCACAAGCTGAGATTGAAGTAACCATGTCATTTGCACGATATCCTAAATTCTTTAAAAACTTTTTTGTGTATAACCCAAATTGTTGGGCTGCCACTGCTGTAGGATAGGTTAATCTAACTGTAAGTGTATAAGATAGAGGATTACAATATTCTTCACACTCATTTATTACTTCTATCCAATCTCCAGGAATTGGAGTATGATAGGCATAAGTAAGTGATCCAGCAACAACTCTATTATCTACACGAAGTACATAAGGTTTTTTACCACCACGGTTGCAGCTTATCATTACTACTTAGATTTTACAGAGTCAATAACTTTAACTGAGTCAACAGCTTTAACTGAATCTACCTTTACACATGTTGAATCAGAACTAACTTCTTTTGTAGTAGCTGATTTACAAGATGCTAACACTACCAATCCTACGAATAATAATTTTTTCATTTTATATTTTATTTATTTTTAGCCATTTTTTTTAATGTCATAGCAAGAGCTTTTCTCTTAGGAGTACAAGTAGATTTAGTTACAGGAGTACAATAACCCTTGTGTGCAGGATTAATAGCTTTCTGTATCCACTTTTTATCCTTAGCCATTATTATGCTATTTTTTTCTCAGCTTGAATACGACCAATAACACCTACTACCAAACCAATAAGAGTGATAACTTGTGCAGCAATTACACTTAAATTACCTTGAGCAGCTTTAATAGCTTCTATTGCAGCTTCAGTTTGATCATATGTAGCATCTGCAGGAAGAACCACGTCTACTTTTAAAACATTATTAAGTAACACACCTAAAGCTGCAATTGCAATACCCCAGATTGTCTTTGATTTCCACCATTGTTTAGTATTTGTCATGTTTTTAAATTTTAAGTTTACAATTATTGATTCCAGTGTTGTTCTATTTTCTTAGTAAGATCTACAAGAATTTCTTCATTTAATGGATTTCTTAAATACTCTAATACATCTGTTAGGTTACGACCCATCATTGTTGTAGAAGTCATATGATAAATAAATCCATCAGCTTTTGTAGCTATATACTTATAGTAATTAGACTCTTTTACAATACACTTAATCTTTAATGTTTCCATATCAAGATTAGCTGTTTCTAAAAATTTTTCAGCTGTTTTCTTTTTGTTCTTATCAACTGACTCTCCGTTAATATATTTATCCATGTTGTCATAAATGATATCATTAGGAGTTGATTTTCTATACTGAGCACCATTGATGTCTAACACTTTAGCTACATACAATAATTTATTCTGATTCTTATCATATAACTTTTGAAGTTCTGCAAGAGCTTTGTTTCTAAGTTTTTTAACTTCTGTATTAAGAGAAGATGTTTCTTCCACTCTGTCTAAATAGAACTTAGGAGGAACCGGCATTCTACGAGCTTCTTCTAAAGACTTAGCTACTATTGAAAAACCACCTGCTTCAATTGCATATAATCTAATTAGATCATAAGGATCTGTAGCAGGTTCTAAATGTACAGGTTCATTACCACAACGAATTTTAACCTTATCCCAAAACTCTGAATTATCTATTTTAAGCAGTTTTATCTTATTCCAAAAATCTTTATCTTCAGGGTCAACAACATTAGCAGCTAGTTCTTTTTCAAGTTGAGCCACCACTTGTTTAATTTGTTTAATCTTTGATTCCTGTTCTTCAAAAGGTAAACTTTTAACTTCTGGAGCAAACTCATTTAGTCCTGTAAGATATCTTCTAATACCATTAATTTCTAAACAAGCAATACTCTCTTCATGAAAAGCTCCTTCAAATAAACTCAATCCGTATTTTTGAAGTCCCATGTTATCAACTAACGGATCAAAATAAGGACGGATTGTAAGATTAGATTTCTTGTTTTGTGGGTATTTCTCCACGATTGTTACACTACTCATGTTTGGTTTTTTGGTTTTTTATGTAAAATTATAAGCAATATACCGGAAATATTCCGATATAGTATAATTAATCTAACAATTTTGAGATCAAACTTCTTTTAGTAAGATCTTCTGCATTTTTTTCTGCTCTTTCTTCAGCCTTTGCTATTTCTCTATCTGTAAATAATATACAACGTTTATTACCACCATCCCAATCAGATACCCATACAGCAATATAACTATCACTTTCATGAGTAAATGATTTTGTCTTATTGTTCTTAACTCTAAGAAGTCTACCTAAACGTGTAAGTATTTCCATTAGTCTCCGATTTTAACTATTTGATAATTAAGATATACTGTAGTCCAAGCCACAGTTCCACTAAGTTGAGCAATTCTAACAGCAATACTACCATCTGCAGTAATTGGTGCAACAGTAGCTATAGAGTTAATACTTGCATGAGCTACACTAACTTGTACAAAATATTTATCTACATCTACTAAAAGTAACTCTGAATTAGTAAGAGTGATTGTTAAAGCACCAGTGTTAGTGGTAGTAATTTTAACTATACCTTTTTTAGTAGTGATAGCTTGTGTACCAGTTGCACCAGCTGTTAAAGCAAGAGTGTATGCAATCTGATCATTTAAATTTCTAGATAGAGCATTTGTATCTGCAAGTCTAGCAAAGGTAGCTTGTTTATATCTATTTGCTCCTGCAGCTTTAATGTCTTTATCAGGAGAACTTGGATTTTGAACTAATCTTTTAAAAACGGCCATGGTTATATAGTTTAAAGTTTTATGTAATTGAACCTAATAAGGACTGCAAATCCTTCACATGATCAATGTGGTATGCATACAATAGGTGGTCTAAAGATGCTATCTTTAGAGTGGGATTATTAACATTTTTTTCCTTTCATGCTACCACCCATTTTCATTTTAGCAGTGGGTGCTTTTGCAGCAGGAGCAGAAGAAGAAACAACACCTTTACCAGCATTTTTACCAACCATTACACCTTTAGTAGATGCACCTGGACGGCCTGATTTAGGAGCCATTGATTTAGCAGTTTTTGAATTACC
>Ga0315293_10006983_pt1 | contig 10515 bp, 13 predicted proteins | sample YL17G13_20_MG_FD_203071 | JGI IMG/M metagenome (GOLD analysis project Ga0315293, IMG submission 203071) | Sediment microbial communities from Yellowstone Lake, YNP, Wyoming, USA - YL17G13_20 | ecosystem: Environmental > Aquatic > Freshwater > Lake > Sediment | place: USA: Wyoming | collected... | reverse complement strand
AAATCGGTCCTGTGAACATGAAGGCCATAGAGGAGTATGGTGTGCTTTCTGTAGAGTTCGAGGAGCTCAAGAAAAAGCTCGATAAATTGCTTGAGGAAAAGGAATCGATAGCGAAAACCATTGCAGAGGTCGAGAAAAAGAGAACAGAGAAGTTCACATCAACCATGAATGAAATCCGAGAGCACTTTTCACGCATATACAAAGATCTCACAGGCGGTTACGGCACAATCGGGTTGGAAGAAGAAAAAAACATAGACTCCGGTCTTGTGATAGAGGCCAGTCCTGAGGGAAAAAAAGTCATCGACCTTGACGTGATGTCCGGTGGTGAGAAGACGCTCACTTCACTGGCGTTCCTGTTCGCGATAATGCAGCACTACTCGTCGCCGTTCTACGTGCTGGACGAGGTGGATGCTGCGCTGGACAAGGCAAACACAAGAAAAATAGCGAGCCTTGTGAAAAAATACTCCAAATCCGTTCAGTTCATAGTGATTTCGCATAATGACATCACAACATCAATGGCAGACAAGGTGTTCGGCGTTTCAATGGAGGACGGCATGTCCAAGATATTCGGCATTGACATGCCGAAAAGCTAAGATTATGATAACTGCTCGAACAAATTGGAGAAGCAGTAATTGGGTGAAAGGTATGGAAATCGATGAAAACCATCTGATACGCACAATAGTGGTGGCAGCTGACTGGCAGGAAGTGATAGAAACCATAATCGTAGAAGAGGGACTCGACCCGCTAAACATAGACATCACGCGCCTGGCCAACGCATTCATGAATTATCTGCAAAAGATAGAAGGTTTTGATTTTCGAATTCCGGCAAGGTTCATTCTGATTGTATCAATCCTGCTGAGCATGAAATGCGAGCTCCTGCTTGAAGACGAGGAAGAAAAGGAGCTGAAAAACATAGATATACCAAAGCTGAACCTGGAAGCGCCTATTCTCACACTGCCGCTGATGAGAAAGCCCACACGAAAGGTCACGCTGATCGAACTTATAGCAGCGCTTAACAAGACCTTTGAAATAAAACGAAGGAAGGAGAGCATCCTGGCTCCAGGCAGACCGCACATAGAGATAATCGAGCCAGAAAACATTGAAGAAAGGATAAATGAAATCTATGAAAGGATAAAGAGGTCTGGTATAATAAGATTTTCAGACCTTGTACCCACCTGGAAAAGAAAAGACATCATAGATACCCTGATGCCTTTGCTCCATCTTTCCCAGCGAGGCTTTGTAATCTGCGAGCAGGAAGAGATATTCAATGACATATACATCAAACTAAAGTAAAGTGATATCATGGAAAACGTGGAGATTCCCAAAAGAAACATAAAGCACATCGCGCTTCTCGAAGCAATCCTGTTCACTACAAACGGGCCGATGAGTATTGAGAGCATTCAAAAAATCCTGAAGCTCGAAAAGGAGACCATAGGCATGCTGCTCGAGCTTCTCAGAAAAAAATACAATTCGCCAGAATCAGGGCTGAGGCTGTCTGACCTGGGGGGGTACAAACTTACGGTCAAGCAGGAATTCGCTGAAAAAGTTTCCAACCTGACTCCGCATGCAGACCTATCCCGCGGCCTGCTGCGCGTGCTCTCGCTGATTGCATACCACGAGCCAGTCAAGCAATCAGACATAGTTAAGGTGATTGGCAACAGAACGTACGATTATGTAAAAGAGTTGGAGGGACGCGGTTTTGTAAAGAGCGAGCGAAAGTCTAAAACAAAAATCCTCTCCACGACCCCGCAGTTTGAATCATACTTTGCCATGAGAAAGGATGAACTGAAAAAACTGCAAGAATCAGATAAAGCTGTCGGCGGGAAAGAAAAACCAGCTGATCAGTAGACTCTTTTGTCAACAATCTTCTTTATTTCTGTAAAAACTTCTTCGACCGATTTATTGCCGTCGATGATAAATGTGCCTGTGAAGTGATTCTTCAGTGAAAGATAGTTGTTGCGTATCGCAATCAGACGCTGCTCGTCCTCGAAAAGCTCCACGCTGAAGCGTGATTTTTTTATCCGCTGCATGCAGATGCGTGGCTGCGTATCTATAATAAATGTCAGGTCAGGCCTTCTGAATGGCGAGTTCAGCTGTTTTAGAAAATTCATGTTTACATCTATAGCTCCGAACGCGAGCGATGAAAGAATATACCTGTCTGTTATCACAAGCTTTCCCTTCTTTATGGAGGGCTCGATCTCATTAGACAGGTGGTGAGCACGGTCAGCTGCAAACAGAAACTGCAGAGCACTCGGGTTTGTTCTCCACTCCTTTCTAAGAGAAGCCTTTATCAGCCCGCCAATCAGTCCGTCTGTTGGCTCTTTCGTCAATGCGATATTCTTGCCCTTGCTCGAAAGATACTCCTTCAGTTTTATAGCCTGAGTAGAAAGGCCAGAGCCATCTAAGCCCTCAAAAGCAATGAGATTGACAGAGACCATGTCTTAGATAATGTGGTCTTGTGTTTAAAAAATTAACTGCGCGTTTTCTTCTTTCTTAGATGGATGCCGTGTATTCTTGTCCCTATCTTTTCCCTTAGGTGAATTTTGTTCTTATCCTCTTTAGGCTTTTTTTCCTGCTTCTTTCCCTTTCCCAGCTTGACCTTGGGCAGGTTCGGGAACCATCCCATGGTCATGAAACGCTTCCTGTATCTTCTGCCCAGCCTCTTCCAGTCGTAGTTCACGCGGATTTGTATCCTTGCTACGTCATCATCTGTGAGGTGCTTGAATCTTCCCTGGCTGCGCAGATACTGCTCTACCGGGATGAATCGCGGCTTTATGTTTATTGTGAACCTGTTTCCTTCCATTTCGTACACAACAAACATGCCTGAATCAATCGCAAGCTTGGAAATCTCTATGCTCTTGGATGAATCGCACTTCCATGCAGGAGGACAGGGCGAATGTATAAGGATGAATTTAGGCCCCCTTAATGAGAGCGCCTTCCTTACCTTGTTCTTCAAATCCTCCGGATAGGCAACCGAAGCAGTCGCAACATAGCTCGCGCCCTGCGCTATCATCATCTCGCATATCTGCTTCTTGAATGTGATATTGCCCAAAGAGAATTTTCCATTCGGTGATGTTGTTGTCCACGCACCGTATGGCGTTGCCCCGCTTCTCTGGATACCTGTGTTGGCATAGCACTCATTGTCGTAGCAGACGTATAGAACGTTTTGCTTGCGGTCCACCATTCCGCTCAACGCCTGAAGTCCGATATCATATGTGCCTCCGTCGCCCGCAAGCGCTATTATATTTACGTTCTTGCCCAGTGACTTCAAGCCGGCATCTATACCAGAAGCGACAGACGCTGCTGTTTCGAAGGCAACATGTATGTATGGAACTCCCCAAGAAGTTCTTGGAAACTGCGAGCTCACTATCTCGCTGCACGATGTCGCGCCGGACACAATGGTGTTGGGACCTGCTGCACCGAGCATGTGTCTGATTGCTATGGCCATTCCGCATCCTGCACAGGCAGTGTGCCCTTTATAGAAAAGCCTCTTCGTCTCTGCCTGTTTTGCTTCAATCTTCGCGTAAGCATTATCTTTCATAAAAATCACCCGATATCATAATATTCCGCCTTTGAGCCTATCCAGTGTATGTCTTCGTCACGCCTTCTTATCATGTCAAACATCTTCAGGACATCCTTTATCTTGACATCCCTGCCTCCGAGCCCGCCGATGAAATTGGATACGGGCTTGTTTCTTACAACGCCACGCAGCTCGCTGCACACCGCGCCTCCAATTCCCAGTGAGATGTCTTTCTCGAACACGCCGATTGAATCGACCTTGCCCAGTATGTTTTTCAGATCATCGCTCGGAAACGGCCTGTAGCTCTTTATTTTGACCAATCCGATGTCAGTAATCTTTCTTCTATCGAGCACATGTCTTATCGTGCCTGCAACCGAGCCCATGGTCACGATTGCAAACTTTGCAGGCATATTATACGTTTCGACCAGCCCGTTGCCGTATTTTCTGCCAAATTTTTTTCCGAACTCCTCGTTTATGGCAGTGATCACCCGCTTTGCGTTGTTGATTGCCTTGTACTGCTCTTCTTTGAACTCCTGAAAATAAGCAGGGTTCGCATACTCGCCGATTGAGAGCGGATTCGCCGGATCAAGCGTGAAAATCGGTCTGTACTCGCCAATGAATCCTTTCAAATCAGCAGGAATGTCAGCCGGCTCGTACACGTGCGATAAATAAAAACCATCCATGCACACCATGATCGGAAGGAGCACATCCTTGTGCTCAGCTATGCGAAATGCCTGTATTGTGGTGTCCACTCCCTCCTGCACATTCTCGCAGTAGAGCTGAATCCAGCCTGTATCGCGGCAGCCTATGCTGTCGCTCCAGTCGTTCCAGATGTTCAGCGGTGCGGACAGCGCGCGGTTCATCACGTTCATCACTATCGGCAATCGCATGCCAGCCGCGACATGCAGCAGCTCCCACATGTATGCAAGCCCCTGCGATGATGTCGCGGTGTAGCTTCTTACCCCAGTAGATTGCGCTCCTATGCAGGAAGCCATCGCAGAGTGCTCGCTCTCCACGTTTATGTACTCTGCCTTCATCTGGCCGTCCGCAATCATGCTCGCGAGCCTTTCAACCACGTGCGTATCCGCTCAGCTTTGTTCATGCAAAACCGAATTGCGGTGTGATGGGGTAGGCTGCTATCACTTTTGGCGCACATAGTTTGACGGCTTCAGCAATGGCATAACTGCCTTCTGTAATTTTTTTCACCACGTTTGTTCACCTTGAAACGTACCATTCTCCGAACAAGTCAAAAACTGACTTGCCTCTATTGATTCTCCAATTATTAAATTCCATTTCAGACATCTCAGCAAGCGTCTTGCGTTGCCCTTCTGGAATGAATATCAGCCAGAGTCGCGACCATTGCTCAGGTCTTTCCACTCCTTTTATTTCTGTGCTTGCCATGCCAGGCACCACAGCTTCAAACACCTGAGGTGAACCTATTCCTGGTTCCCAGTAAGCAACCGCCTGCCTGAATTCGCATCTCCTGTCAGTTCCTTCAAATAACTTTAACATACCTTCAATACCCAGCGTCTCCAATGCGAAATTCACATAGGTTCTTGGAAATCCGCCATAGGAACTCATGAAAAATCCCGCATCATTCACGATCAATGGTTCATTAAGTTTTTCGGCGGCATAAAGCGCCTTTCCTTTCGCAATCTCCCTGAAATCGTATGTCCTTGGTTCTGGCAGTTCTATCTCTCTTTGAATCAAAGTGATACCATATTTCTCCAAGTCTTTCCTTGCTGTATGAAACTTTCCATCGTTTTTTGTGACAAAAACCAAATTGCTCATTTCACCACATCATCAATCCATTTCAAAAAGTCCTTGTTTCCGGATTTAATCGGAATCTCGACAATGTCCGGGACATCATAACCGTGCTCCTTCTTCACCACATCAATCACATTCTTCACATGTCTGCCTTTTGTCTTGCATATTATCGCGGATTCGCTGCATCTTTCAATCTTCCCATTCCACCAGAAACCTGATTCAACCCTCGGGATTATGTTTGCGCATGCAACCAGCTTCTTGCGCAGCAGCATGTTCGAAATCTTCCTTGCCTCTTTCACGTTCTTTGTTGTAATATATATCATCGAATGCATTATTTTGCACCCTCATTCTCGCGCACGCTTTCTATGGCCCTGAACGGGCACTCGTTTTTGCAGATAAGACAACCCTTGCAGTAATCATAATCCACCTTTGCTATCTTCGCTGGGGTTTTTTGCTTTTTATCCACTTTTTTTACGTTATCTGCCTTTGACCTGTTCACCAGCTGCACGCACGCATCCGGGCAGAAATTCACGCAGATTCCGCATCCTGTGCATTTCTCCGTTATGATGGGTCTGAAGTCTCTCCACGAGCCGGTCTTGTTATCCAGCGAATTCTTCGACGTAACAGGGAACAATACCATTTTTTTCACCTCACGTAAGAGGACACCTACGGTTTCTCTTTACGTATAATCATTTCCCTTTGAATTGCTTCACAATTCATCTTATTTGAAAAGTCTACTATATTCAGCTTATTTTTTCACACTCTTCATAGGCGGTCCTGACAGCAAGGATGTTTTGTTCCGCCATCTCGCCAGGGAACTTTTCCTTCACTGCCTCGATGATGTTCCTCAATGATATCAGGCCTGTTATGGCAAACGCGCCTGACATCGCAGTGGACACAATAGGTTTTCCTATGGCATGTATTGCAATCTTCGATGCGTCTACACGATAAACATCAAACCCAGGCAGCTTTACGTCCCGCTTTGTGTTGACCACGACCGCGCCGTGGGGTTTCAGCCCCTTTGTGACGTTTAATTTCAGCAGACCGTCGTCCAGAACGATTAGATAGTCTGGCTGGTAAACCTGCGTCCTGAGGGTTATGAACTTGTCGGATACCCGGCAATACGCTTCAACGGGCGCATTCCTTCTCTCTGGCCCGAAATTCGGGAAAGCCTGCGTGTATTTGCCCTGTTTGAACCCGGCTATCGCAAGAATCTCGCTTATGGTTACAACACCCTGGCCCCCGCGGCCGTGAACACGGATTTCTATCATAAAATCGCCAATACCAATCATGAATGATTAAAACAAATTATTAAAGATAATAGAAGACCATCCTTTTAAGTTTTACGCAATACCACAACGAGCCAGCTATGATAACGAGCATGATAATAAAATAGCGAATCAGCGAATTATCTATCATACGCTGATGAGCAATACACTATCATGATCATGCGAGCTATTGGAAAACTGGTGAGTAATTGGTTGTTGGCCTATTTGTAACGATAAGGTTTGTGTTATTTTTAAAACTTGTCAAACAAAGGGGATTCATGATAATCGCAGTGATACCCGCCTACAACGAAGAGCGGACCGTTGGCTACGTTGTTGGAAGAACGAAGAAATACGTAGATGAAGTAGTCGTAGTGAACGACTGCTCAAGAGACGAGACTGCAGCCACAGCAAAAAAATCCGGAGCAGTGGTGGTGAACCATATGCAAAACATGGGTCTGGGCTCTTCGCTGCGGGACGGTTTTGCAAAAGCCATCAAACTGTCGAAAAATGATGATGATATTATCATAACGCTCGATGCAGATGGCCAGCACGACCCAAATGACATACCAAAGTTCATTGAAAAAATCCGCGATGGCTATGACTTTGTTCTGGGCAAGCGCGACCTCAGAAAATACCCGTTTCGTAAGAAGTTCGGGAATTTCTTCCTGAATCTCGCGACGAACTTTGTGTCAGGCACGCACCTGAAGGATACAGAATCCGGGTTTAGGGCGTTCACGCGCAAGGCGCTGAGCAGGCTGCATCTAAAGGCACGCAGATACGAGATAGCTGTTGAGATAATTTTCGAGGTAGGTCGCAACAACCTTCGGGTAGCCAACGTCCCGATAAAAGCGCCTATCTATGTCAAGGGCGTTAGGGTCTGGGACGGAGTCAAGAATTTCCGATATCTCCTTAGCAGAAGAAGACACACGCTGAAGGACTACTTCTCTGACTTGAAATACGTCTTCAGGAACAAGATACATTAACCACGACGTGCTTCCAGAGCTTCTTCAAGACTTCTATGTGGCCCTTTTGGCCCCACCGGTTCCAGTGTCATCCTGTAAACCTGCCAATCTGTTTTCGCACCATTTGCAAACATCTTCGGAACCGAATCTTCGCTAAGCCTCGCTGCGAATACTTTGGCATCCTCTTGAGATGGAAAGGGTAATGGTGCAGGACTAATTTCTTGATAAAGACATATGAGACCATTAGCACATTCATATCCAACGTAAAATGCCTGTTTTTGTAATTGCATTAATCACTCACCACCTCTGATCTATCGCTAATTATTTTCTCACAAATTTTCTTGAACTTACCCCTTACGCAATCCTCTGCCCAAACGTGCTTCCTCCAGAATCTGGCCAACACTTCTCAATTCTTTGTCCTCTGGTTTCACCGGCTCCAGTTTCATCCTGTAAACCTGCCATGGTGTCTTCGCGCCATCTTCTCTTGAAAGAGGATCTTCATTTAGCTTGGCTGCAGCCTGTTCTGCATCGGTTTGCTGCCTGAAAACCTGTAGTTCTTTGAAGCCAGCATAGCAAACAATGCAGTTACATTTAGTCAAATAACCAACGCATAACTGTTCGTTTTCGAGTCTCATCCAACCACCTATTTTATTTCTCACTAATTTTCTTAAACCCATATCTCAAAACGGCCTCCAATCCTTCTTCTTCTTTTTCTCTGTATAAGGCATTCCGGATTCATACTCCACACCAGATTTGTACGGCTCATGCATCTTATAAGCAGGTCCAAATGTGAAGTTCCGTTGTATCGCTTCCTTTTCATATGATGACTGCTTTGTCTCTGGTTTCCATAATCGCTGAAAAGCGCGCTGCAACTTGGAGACCTTGGAGACCGCATCAATCGCCTTCTCAACCGATGCCTGAAAGGCGAATCCGCTCTGAAATCTCCAGAGCACCTTGGGCTCTTTTATAGACACAGCATACAGGTAGGTGTCAAACGAGCCAAAATAGAGCACATCGTTTTCAGCTATAGGCGAGGATGTCATAGCTCCCCCTGTCTTCAGCTTCCATATCAGTTGTCCATCGAGGGAAAGCGCGTAAAAATATCCGTCAGTCGAGCCAAAATAGATGTTGTTTTTATACAAAAGCGGTACCGTGCTTATCGGCCCTCCGGTCATGTATTTCCACCGAAGCTCGCCATCAATGGACAACGCATAAAAATGTTTATCAAAATTTCCAAAGTATATAACATTATCCTTAGCCGTGGCAGCCCTTGTGATAGGAGAGCTCTCCCCTGTTTTGAACTTCCAGAGCAACCGACCATCCGACGAGAGCATATAGTAGTTAGTGTCAAAGGAGCCCACAAACAGTCTTATGTCCTCGATGTCGTCATCAGAGGATTGCCTCTTCTCCCTTCTTCCAAAAAATTCATTTCCATCCCTGCCTATTGCTATCAGAGCGCTGAGAACTCCTCCTGTTAGATAGCTCCATACCAGCTCGCCCTCCCGCACACAATATACCCTCTTGTCGCAACAGCTGAAGTAAACATTTTTGCCTACAATTACCGGAGCGCTGTATATCTCGCCATTCGCGCGGAATTTCCATATCAAATCGCCTTCAGGACTTATGCAATAAAAATTACAGTCCTCGGACCCGAAGTATATTCTTCCATTGGAGTATGTCGGATAGGATGTCACCCTACTGCCTGTTTGAAATTTCCAAAGCATATTGCCTGTCCGGAATGAAACTGCGTGCAAGCAGCCATCAAAAGAACCACTGTATACAACATCGTTGACAACAAGAGGGTTGCACGTAACCAATCCGCCTGTTCGATATTTCCATACCAGCTCCCCGGATGCAGAAATGCAATAAAGATGGTGGTCATTCGAGCCAAAAATTATTGTGCCCTTATAAAAAGTTGGCGACGACTGTATGGTGCCGCTGGTCTCCAACCTGTCCATAACGATTTTTGCGTCAGGCTCTGCAGATTCTGCGGAATCATTCTTCTCGAACAGCTTGTACGATAAATCATTTCCGCTCTCGTAGTCCATAAAAGAAATAAGCACATAAATTTTCTTAAACGCTCTTCCAAACCCTCTCCACGCCTTTTTCCAACCCGATTTTCGCAGACCAACCCAGCTTTTGGATTTTCGACACATCTGGCCTGCTGCGCTCAATGTCGCCTTCCCTGTGTCGTTCAAAGCGCATTTTAGGCTTTTTTTCAGAAATCGCAGCAACGGTATCAATCAGGTTGAGAATGGATGTTTCGTGCCCGCTGCCCACATTATAAGTTCCTGTATTCTTCATTCCAAGCAGTAGTGCGGACACAACATCATCTATGTATATGAAATCCCTTGTCTGGAGCCCATTTCCAAAAACAGCAATGTCCTTTCCAGCTTTGAGCTGCGAGCAGAATGTGTTTATCACGCTGTTGCCTCTTGGCCCGTAGCAATTGAATATTCTCGCGATAAAAGCCTTTTCGTAATTTTTCAGCAGCCGCTCAGCGTGCAGCTTGTTTTTTCCGTATTCTGATATCGGCTTGCATGCATCGTCTTCCTTGACAGGCGGCTTTGCATCACCGTATACAGCCGCCGAAGAGGTGAATATGATTTTGGCATTGGTTTCACGTGCCGCAGAAAAAACATTTTGCGAACCGACCGCGTTCACTTGGTAGTCCAAATCAGGGTTTTCCAGGCTTTTTCTGACATCGGTCTGCGCAGCCAGGTGAAAAACCACACCGCATCCATCGATGGCTTTTTTCACGTCCCTCTCTTCCCGGACATCGCCTTTTATGAAAGCTGCCTTTGGATTCAGGTTTTCCTTTTTTCCCGTTGAAAGATTGTCAAGAACCACGACGTCATTGCCTTTCACCAGCTGATTAACAAGGCAGGAGCCGATGAATCCCACCCCGCCTGTGACAAGAATTTTCATAGCAATCACAGAATTATTTCCCTTTAGAATATTAAAGCGGATGCGCTACTAAATATTCGTGCTGGTGTTC
>Ga0315293_10006982_pt1 | contig 10515 bp, 11 predicted proteins | sample YL17G13_20_MG_FD_203071 | JGI IMG/M metagenome (GOLD analysis project Ga0315293, IMG submission 203071) | Sediment microbial communities from Yellowstone Lake, YNP, Wyoming, USA - YL17G13_20 | ecosystem: Environmental > Aquatic > Freshwater > Lake > Sediment | place: USA: Wyoming | collected... | reverse complement strand
GGCAAAGGATACCGACGCAGAAGCCCTCATGGAGTGGTTCAATCGGGACGTGGTGAGGGTCTTTCGTAAGCACCGTGTTTTTGACAAAGAGGGTCTCTTTATCGGGGACGCCTCGTACCTCTTTGTTCCGGATAACCCCATGTACGAACGGTCCGTGAGGATGCTCTTCGACGAGGATAACCATCCGGTTGATCTTGAACAATACAAGAAGATGACCGATGCGCAGAAGGTTCGTTGTCAGTGGAAACGCTGCTACAAGATGGTGACACTTTTACATACGAATCGAAGGCGGGACTTCTATGTCTTTGTAGCAGTGAAGGTGGTTTCCGGCAAGGCCCATGAATGTCCGGTGCTTTATGAGTTGGTCAAGCAATGGGTGGAGGCGGTGGGGCCAGGAGTGATCAAGAGGCTCATCTTGGACCGTGGTTTTCTTGATGGAAAGGCGATTTCTCTCTGCAAGAAGAAATACGGCATCGATATCCTGATTCCCATTCGCAAGAGCATGGATCTGTATGAGGATGCCCTGGCCTTGTTTCGGGAGCCGGAAGTCAATTGGGTAGAATGCAAGGAGGGGGAAGAGGAGGTGAAGGAGCCTGTCCGTCCAAGGCCCAAAGCCATCCTCAAACGGGAGAAAAAGCGACAAAAGAAACTGCAACAGTTAAAGGAGCAACAGCCGCCGCCACCGCCTGAGAAGATCCTGGTAAAGACAGAAGCCGCGAGCATTGGGGAGTTTCGGAGTTGGTCGTCTTGCACCGTGCCTCTCACCGTGGTAGCCAACCGGCAACACTATGCCGATGGCCACCAGGAGATCTGGTTTTTAATCGATACCCAAGAGGTTCAGGATCCAAGCCAGACCCGGCAGGAGTACGGTCTTCGTCCCTCCACGGAGGAGCGGTATCGTCAACTCAAGTGTTTTACTGACCTGACCCATTTCACTTCCCGTGCCTTCTCGATGGTCGTCAATCAGGTCATCTTTATCATGCTGGCCTATGACCTGCTTCAGATCTATCTGCTGCGTCAAGGGCGTAAGGAGCTGAACCAAAAGACCCTCCCTCGTATCCGTCAACAGCTTCTGCCTTCGGATAATCACATCATTGTTTATTGGCAGAATTACTACGGTCTGTTCAAACCGTTTGACCTCCTGGGATTTGTGGTTATGCTTGAGGAGGAGGCACGCAAAAAGATTGCAGCCAAATGCCGACGCATTGGTCGTGAGTTGAACGGACTGATGCAGAATCCTCGACCCCCCTAAAGGGTTTACTCCTACCGTTAAAGAGCGATCACTGCCCGCCGTTGTCTCGTGAACGACAGAGGAACAACCCCTCTGCTATCGCCGACCCTTCTCGTTGCCTCCATTCCAAATACCTATCAACTTCGAAACATCCTACCGTAAGATCCCCAGTGTGGGGGACGTCGACCTGTCGACCCACCATTGAACACCTTCGACCCTAAAACGGCCTCCTGCCCGAATGTGGACCTCTATAGTGTCTGAATTGCACAGAAGAGGATAGAAGTGCTTGACAAGATCAATATAAAGCAATAAAGTCACATTCAGAACGGAATAGAATGAACAAATTGGAGGTAGGAGGATAGCATGCAATTATGTTTCAATGCAGGTCCTGAACCCCTCGAGGAATACTTCCCTTTCGCTTATGAGAATGGTTTTCCGTGGATGGAATTAAGCTGTAATAATCCAAAAAACTTTCTCCCCACTTTCAATACTAAACGGATCAGCAATATTAAAAGGTTACGGGATAAGTATCACCTACACTATGGTCTTCACTCAGCCTCTTTTGTCAATGCTGCCGAGATTGAGCCCACAGTGCGAAAGGCTGTTGAAAAGCATCTCATAAAATACATGGAACTTGCACACCGGTTGGAGGCCGAATACCTGGTGCTCCATTTCGGCTATCATTTCAGTCTCTTCTTAGAGGAGGTCTTTCAATCCTTAATTAAGACATATACACCCGTTGTTGAACTTGCGGAGAAATATGGTCTCCCAATCGGAATTGAAAACATGAATAAGGTTCATGAAGATTGTGAAATCGCTTATCTGGGAGTAACCATCGAGGAACTTTCCAGGGTATTTAAAGCCTTGCCATCAAAATATTTTGGACTCACCCTTGATGTGGCCCATGCAAGTCTTCTTCCGGGAGGTACAGAATCGTTTATCAAGGCCTTTCCTGACAAAATCGTGAGTACTCATATTAGTGACAATGATTTATACCTTGATCGTCATTTGCCTGTTGGAGAGGGTAAGATTGATTTCAAAAAGATCTTCGAGCTACTCATCGGCGTAGGCTTCAAAGGTACGTTGAACATTGAATTGAAAAAGAATGAAGACCGTCTCATCAGTAAACAGAGACTGGTACCTATCCTGAAGGATTTGGGTATCGAATCGACATAGAGCATTTCCATTATCTTCTGCTAAAATCTGTTTAAAAAGGAGGTGATATTCTTAAACATTGGAAAGAAAATACCTTATTTTTAGACCGAAGCAATTTTTTTTAAAATTAAAGAAAAGGAGGTTAAGTATGAGAACATTATGTAAGTCGAGTGTTTTGATTGTGTTAGCACTGGTACTCTCTCTTGGAATTGGAATCGCTTATGGGGCACCTAAGTTTCCGGAGAAGGCCGTTACTTTGATCGTACACGCTGCAGCCGGTGGTGGCAGTGACATCTTTGCCAGGACCCTGGCAGCAGGTAACGATAAAGACAAGCTATTGCCCCAACCGATCGTTGTGGAGAATAAACCCGGTGGGAGCGGTGCTATCGCCTTCGCCTATGTTGCGGGTAAGAAAAAAGACCCCTACTTCCTCGTGACCGCAGTCACCAGCTTCCTGACAACACCCTTGCAGGGGCTGACGCCGGTTACCATAAAGGACTTCACACCCATTGCCAACTTTTGCTTTGATGAGTATATGTTGATGGTCAATATTAATTCAAAGTATAAGTCCGTCAAGGATGTGATAGCAGACGCCAAAGCTAACCCTCAAAAGATCACAGTGGGCGGTACTCAACTAGGCTCTGCAGACTCCGTCTGTGCCTACTATCTTGAGAAGGCGGCGGGGATCAAGTTAAACTTCATCGTTTTTAATAGCGGCGGTGAAGTAAATGCAGCCCTTCTGGGTGGTCATATAGACTTGGCCGTATCCAATCCTGGCGAGGCCCTGGAGTTGATGAAAGCCAAAAAGGTTCGCCTTTTTGGTGTTTATGCAGAGAAACGCCTGGCTGGAGCTCCGGATGTGCCCACCTTGAAGGAACAGGGAATTAATGCCGTCTATGTGCAGAACCGCGGTCTCTGCGCTCCAGCAGACATCCCCGAGGATGCACGCAAGGTCTTGGAAGAGGCCCTCCTGAAATATACCAAGACCGAAACCTACAAGAAGTACGTCAAGGAAAATATGCTCTCCGAAGCCTGGATGGATGGCGCCGCATTCGGCAAGTGGCTCGATGAGGAGAATGGTCGCTATGCTGTCTTGCTCAAGGATATGGGCCTTATAAAGAAGAAGTAGGAAAGAGTGATAGCAGGGGTGTAGTCTGCTATGCCCCTGCTGCTCTTGTGCAGTTTGTTAGAAAGGTAAATTACCTGGTGAAAAAAGCAGATCAAATCACTGGAATCATTGTATTGATCTTTTCGGGATTTGTGATAGGAGAGTCTTGGCGAATGCCTCAGCAGAGCGCAACCTTTGGGCCAGGAGTGGGGTTCCTCCCGTTCTGGTTGGGAGTGCTCATGGCTATTCTTTCTATTCTTTTGATAGTCACTGCCTGGCGGCGACCTACCGATTCCACTAAAAAGGCAATCCTTCCTGGCAGACAGGCTATAATAGCCATTGTGTTAGTCCTGGTAGGCCTGGCTGTATACATTCTTCTATTGGAGTTGTTGGGATTTCTCGTGGATACAATGCTCTTTACCGCTTTTTTGTTGAGTGTGGTGATGAGGGAGAAATGGAAAATGACTCTTGTGATAGCCTCACTGACATCCATCGGGCTTTATGTGATATTTCAGAAATTATTAGAAGTTAATCTTCCAAAGAATATGTTTGGGTTTTAGCGACTCTTCCTATCGTTATTGTTACTTAATATAAACGTATTAGACCCTTTGATATTGACCCCTCACCCTCTCCCTCTCCCCTTCAAGGGGAGAGGGGAAGGGTGAGGGGAGGCGATCTAAATGTAAAAATTAATTCTGCGTTTGCATTAATAAAGGGGTAACTTCTTGGACACCTTTCAGAATCTTATCATGGGTTTTCAAGTAGCCTCATCGCTTCAGAATCTGTTTTTCTGCTTCATCGGCGTGTTGATCGGGACACTCATTGGCGTACTCCCGGGTATTGGACCGACAACCGGGGTAGCAATTCTGATCCCAGTCACCTTCGGGATGAATGCGACAACGGCAATCATTACAATGGCTGGTGTTTATTATGGAGCCATGTACGGTGGTTCCACCACATCCATTCTCATCAATGTGCCGGGCGAATCGTCATCGGTCATGACCACCCTGGATGGTTACCAGATGGCTCGTAAGGGACGTGCGGGTCCTGCCCTTGGCATGGCTGCTTTGGCATCGTTCATTTCAGGCACCATTGCCGTAATCCTGCTCACATTCATGGCTCCTCCTCTGGCCAATTTTGCCGTGGCCTTTGGACCGCCTGAGTATTTTGCCCTCACCTTCATGGGATTAACTCTGGTGACCAGTCTTGCTGGCGAGTCCGCGATCAAGGGAATCATGAGCGGTGTCTTTGGACTCCTTTTGGCCTGTGTGGGGATAGATGCCATCAGTGGAGCTGCACGATTCACCTACGGCGAAATTTACTTGTTGGACGGCTTGGGTTTTATCCCTGTAACCGTGGGACTCTTTGCTGTGGCCGAAGTGCTGATCAATATTGAGGAACCCATGTCGCAGGTTTACACTCAAGCCAAGCTGAATATCAGGAGCCTATTCCCCAACCTTCAGGATTGGAAAGATTCTTTTGGGGCTTTGTGGCGAGGCTCCTTCATCGGTTTCTTTATCGGGGTTCTGCCGGGAGCCGGGGCAACCATTGCCTCTTTTATCACTTACGCTATAGAGAAAAAAGTGAGCAAGCACCCGGAGAAGTTCGGCACAGGGGTCATCGAAGGAGTTGCCGCACCGGAAGGAGCCAATAATGCCGCTGCGGGCGGAGCCTTTGTTCCTTTACTAACTTTAGGCATACCCGGTTCAGGAACTACGGCAGTGCTCATGGGTGCGCTTCTTATCCACGGACTGCGACCGGGACCGATGCTCTTTCAAAACAACCCTGATTTCGTTTGGGGATTGATCGCCAGCATGTACATCGGCAATGTGATGTTGATTATACTGAACCTACCCCTGATCGGGATGTGGGTGAGCTTATTGCGCGTCCCTTACAAAGCCTTGATGCCGCTCATCGTCACCATATCTGCTGTCGGTGTCTTTGCGACAGACAATAACATCTTTGATATGTGGGTGATGTTCTTCTCTGGCATTATTGGCTACCTCATGCGGAAGTTAGACTTCCCTGCTGCACCAGCCGTGTTGGCTCTGGTTTTAGGCCCCATGGTAGAGAGGTCTCTCCGACAATCGTTGACGATATCGCACGGTAATCTGTCCATCTTCTTTACCCGTCCTATCTCTGCTGCGTTGACAATCTTTGCCCTGCTCTCTTTATTTGCCCCTCTGTTTCGTATCGGATGGCGAAAGCTAAGGGCGGCGAAATTAGGGATGTAAGAAATAGACTCAAAGAGGGATGGGATGATCGTTCATATTCCCATTGAGGATTGGATCGATCTCCATACTTTCTCACCTAAAGAGATCCCTTCTCTTTTAGAGGAATATCTCTTGGAATGCCAAAAGAAAGGATTCAAAGAGGTTCGAATTATCCATGGAAAAGGGAAAGGGGTTCAGATGAACATCGTCCATTCCTTCCTCAAAAAGAGTCCCCTTGTTGAATCGTTTAAATTGGCTCCGCCAGAGGCTGGCGCCTGGGGCGCCACCATCACCTACTTGAAGGAAGGAAAATAGGAGTTGTTCGAGGATTCGGCCCTTCCCTTGACCAAAGTCCTGCTCTTTTTACAACCTCTCAATCTTGAAAAATACGGGTCTGGCACCATCACTGCAACAGGAGTAGATCAACCCGTCTTTTTTGATCCAGGGATAATTCCCGCCAAATCGCAACCCAGTCACTGCTGGATAGATGTCATGCCATGCCCAGGTGCAAAAACCGAGGGGCATTGCTCCCGATTCTTCTACCATAAATTCTTGCCCCACTTCCAGGCGATCGCAATAAGCAGCCATATCCTCTGACACCTCGGGAAGGGGTTGACCGTAAACCTCCTTCGAGCTCAACTTTTTTAACACCGTGATCTTTAACCGGTAACGTTTCGCCATCTCTTTCTCCTTTCCCCCGATTTTTAATATTTTCAATTACTTTTATTTAACCAGATTTACAAGAATTGGACAACTATAAAAAGCCCGCTTTGTGGTCACCCAAAAGAGTAATCCATTTCGACATTGAATGACATAGAAGGCTAATAAGATTGACCTTTGAATCTTGTTCTGGAAAAAAGACTTGATAACAAGGTGGAAAAAAATTATTATTTATCCGTATGGGTCACTAAGATGAAAAAGTAGGAATCATGATGGAACTGAAGGGTTCGAAGACTGAAAAAAATGTTCTGAAAGGGGATAAGAACAATGAAAAAAATCCTGATATCTTCATCGATGATTGCCATCTTGTTTTCAGTGTCTGTTGCTTCAACACTGGTTGCCAGTGTGCCTCCATTAAAGGACGAGGTGCTACAAAAGATCAACCTCCCCATTCCCAAGAATCCTGAGGAGAAGAGCTATTTGGGGCTCTCGGGTGGGGGCAATTTCAAAATCCCACAGATCAAAGCCAACTTAGTGTTAATTGAAATTTTCAGTATGTATTGTCCCTATTGTCAGGCAGATGCACCCAAGATAAATGAACTCTACCAATTGATAGAAAATACCATGGAACTTAAGAATAAAATCAAAATGGTTGGCATTGGTGCTGGTAATACTCCTTTTGAAGTTGAAGTCTACAAGAAAACATACAAGGTCCCTTTTCCCCTTTTCCCGGATAAGGATTTTGTCGTCCACAAAGCTTATGGGGAGCCCAGGACACCTTACTTTATTGTTGTCAAAATTAATGACGATAGATCTTACCAAATTGTTCATACCCAACTGGGTGAATTTCCAGGTGCGGAAAAATTCTTGGAGCTAATGCTCAAAGTTTCTGGATTAAAGTAGGAGGATACGCTATGCAAAAGAAAAGACTAGCCAATCTCATCTGGATCATCGGAGTTCTGTCAGTTTTTATCTCTACTTCCATCGCTTATGCCATTTCGGAGGCGTATAAAGAAAATATTTATCAGGTTGGAACGCTCAAACAGATTGATAGTGTTCTCAAAGTTAAAGTAGGGAATAGGGCTCCTGACTTCACTCTTTCTGCGATTTCTGGGGAAAAGATTTCCTTGAAGCAGTACCAAGGGAAAAAGAATGTAGTTCTCTCCTTTGTTCCTGCAGCCTGGACCCCTGTCTGTTCAGACCAATGGCCAGGGTACAACATCGTCAAAGACATTTTTGATCAAAATGAAGCCATCCTCCTCGGAATTACGGTAGACAACATCCCAACCCTTTTTGCATGGACTAACCAGATGGGTAAGTTATGGTTCCCAGTCCTTTCTGACTTCTGGCCCCATGGTACCGTAGCTAAAAAATATGGTGTGCTCCGTTCAAATGGAGTCTCTGAAAGGGCCTTATTTATAATTGATAAAAAGGGAATCATTCGATATATCGACGTCCATGATATCAATAAAAGACCTCCCCTCGAGGATCTTGTGACGGCATTAGAGAAGTTGAAAAAGTAATCCCCCAGGGGCAGAGGGGAAATTATTGATAAGAGCTGCCATCAGAAGATCAATTTTCAAAATAAACCTCAAATGTTTTGGCATCTACTCCTTCACCCCATTAGAGAGATGATCCTCTCCCGAAACGCCTCCAAGAAGCCTACCAAATCTTAGGAGTTTCTTAGTGGTTTTCTAACAAACTATCCAAAGGTCCTATTGTATTTAGGAAAACCCTATCATCGCCGGTTTCCATAGAGTGCGTCGAGGGGGCTCTGCGGAGCGTTTTTCATATCGCGTAGGACATGGGTGTAGATCATGGTCGTCTCAACATTCTTGTGCCCAGGGAGGTTCTGAACCTCCCTGATATTCACGCCATTCATTATGTGCACGCTACCTATTCATGAGCTAAAAAAGGGGGTAAAATTGGGTGACACTTTCGGTTGTTGTGGACCTTGATATATCCCCTGGATCGGAGCCAAGATTCCACCGCAATTCTCCAGGCCGATTCCTGAACTGCTTGCCCAGACTGATTCATTGCTAACAAAATCCTTTCCACCCTTTCCATCACCCAATCATAGATTCCCCTCCTTTCCCGCTTGGCAAAAACTGGTTTATCAGTGGATACAAAGAAGACCTGGCAGGAGGTCTTCCCATTTAGACAAGGCCGAATCCGATGGTTCAGATCATTTACCACAGCCTCCGCATACGCAGCAACATGATCGAAGCAGTCTGGCAAACCCAGCGCAAGCTTCTCCCGCAAACTTCCCTTCACCTCCCGCTGCGACTCCTCGATCGCCCCATTGTACGGCGCGTAATACCCAGGACTGTTCAAGGGCAGAACAAATGATTCAGCTAATACATCGTTTATGGCGAGATGGTTCATATTCCCCTCGTTATCCCGTTTCAACACCAGAGGAGCACCATAGCGATCAAACTTCTCGCTCAGATACCCAGCGACCTCTTCTCCGACCGGATACCCTCCGGCCATCGGCAAAAACTTGTACCGCGAACCCAGATCCTGCGTATTGTGCAAATAGATTTTACCAGCCATGCCCAGGTCATATTCCGTGAAGTCCATGGCCCATACTACCCCCGGCGTCAGCCATTCGACCCGCCGCATCTGCTCCCGCCGATCCGCCTCCAAGTCCTGCCGCACCCGCTCCACCATCTGCCCCAGTTCCCGCCGTGACACACTGAAACGGTACCGTCGGTATAAGTCTGTCGTCCCCGTGCTTCGCTTCACTCCATGATCTAACAATCGAATCTCCGTGTCAAGAACCGAAGGATCAAAGGGCTCCACCTTCTTTGGACCCGGACGCTTGATTAAACCGATGTTTCCCCGAATCCTACACCTCCATCGGTTAAAACTCGCCAGAGGCAACTGAAGAGTTTTGCAGATCGCTCCATAAGGCATTCCCGTTCGTTCCCTCATCTCCTCAATAATCTCCATAACCCTTCTTATCGCCTCTTGCCGATCTACCGTTTTTTTTTAGCGCCCTTGTCCCGAAACGTGTCATAGGCCGCCAGCAGCTCCTTGACCTCGATGGTCTTCTCAGCCAGATCCAGCTTCTTCTCCAGCTCCAGGACCTGCTTCCGAAGCCCCTCCTTCTCCTCGTCCACAGGTACAGGGGGTCTTCCTGCAGGACGATTCTCCAACGCCAGGGCCATGGCTTTTAGGGACTTCTCCTCCCACTCGTAATACGTCTTGCGCGATACCCCGAGCAGCCTCGCCCCCTCCGTTGCCGTTAAGGCTCCACTGCGCACCTGGAGGATCACCAACGCCCGCTCCCGCGCAAGCTTTTTGTTCTTCTCCACTAAACCCCTCTTGTGTCGCCGCCCTCTTTCCTCCATCGGGAATCTCCCCAAAAATCGTCAGACCTTTTTCTCTGCTCCAACCTCCCGTAACTCCCCTGGCTTGGCCGGGCTCCCCTGCAGTCGCGCCAAACGCCGCTCCAACCCTTTCATCGCCCCTCCCTTGCTGTTGCGCTCCAACAATACCGCAAGACGCGGGCTCAACGCCACCCCCTTGTCCACCGGGACCCGAGGCTGCAGCGCCATGAGCATCCCCTCCATCGCCCGCTCCTGCCACTGGTTCAATAAGCTCCACGCGACTCCCAACTCCCGGCAAACCTCCCCGGGTTTGCGTTTCTCCGTCCACACCGACAACACCGCCCGGCACTTCTCCTCCACCGTATGGCCCGAAACCTTCCGCCCTTTCTTCTCCTCCATCCCCGGCCTCTCCACCTTCGGCCTCTCTGTCTTTTCCATCTGTCTCCTCCCTTCCAAGAGAACACTCTCTCTCTTTTTCTTTGGCGGTGACTTCATAGACCATCTCCTGCTTTCCACCGCTTTCCTTATCATCGACCATCAAACGCAATTTTCCCTTCTCCGCCCGTAAGACCACCGACTGTCCTTCCATCCGACCCACCATGTAAAAGGGCTCCCGCGGTTTGCCCCGCAACGCCATCTCCAGAACATTGTCCGCGATCCCTTGCTCCATCGTCTTGCGCAGCTCTGCCTGGATCTCAAAATACCGATCCGCAGGACATAACCCCCCAATCCCCTGGTGAGGCCGCTTGTGGTTGTAATAATGCACCCACTGCCGAATCCTCTCTCTCGCTTCCTCAAAACTCCCAAACTGCGCCC
>Ga0315293_10006981_pt1 | contig 10515 bp, 10 predicted proteins | sample YL17G13_20_MG_FD_203071 | JGI IMG/M metagenome (GOLD analysis project Ga0315293, IMG submission 203071) | Sediment microbial communities from Yellowstone Lake, YNP, Wyoming, USA - YL17G13_20 | ecosystem: Environmental > Aquatic > Freshwater > Lake > Sediment | place: USA: Wyoming | collected... | reverse complement strand
AACCCCCTGGGGGTTCGGGATGAGCCTTTACATAATTGACGACAGCGGTCTTGAGTCCACTAAAACTGAAGTCAAAAGAATCTTTTCCGAGGGATGCTCTTGGAAACCGAATGGCTTTCGGATTGCCGGTTTTTGAAAGTTCGTCAATGATCGGCCCCCCTGGATATCCGAGGCCTAAAAGCTTGGCCACCTTGTCAAAGGCCTCCCCTGCTGCATCATCTCGGGTCTGACCCAATCGCTTATATTTTCCAAATCCGTCCACTCGAAAAAGAGAGGTGTGGCCTCCGGAGACAACCAACCCGATGAAAGGAAATCTTGGAGATTTCTCCTCGAGAAAAATCGCTGAAAGATGTGCTTCAATATGATTGACTCCGATGAAGGGTAATCCTGTAGCAAAGGCGATGGATTTAGCAAAGGAGAGGCCGACCAGAAGGGAGCCCACCAATCCCGGCCCCTGGGTCACGGCAATTCCATCGATCTCACTGAGGGTCAATTCAGCCATCTCCAGAGCCTCTTTTACAATAGGGACAATCGATTCGACATGCCTTCTTGAGGCCAGCTCTGGAACGACTCCCCCATACTTTTGATGGATGGGGACTTGAGAAGAAACCACGTTGGAAAGGATCTTCCTCCCATCTAAAATGACAGCAGCCCCTGTATCGTCACACGATGTCTCAATAGCCAATACCCGCATCGCTTCCACCCATCAACAGAGAGGCATGATTCATACGATGATGTAGGGCGTGATCCCTGACCATGCCTCAATCGGTGCGTTCAGGGAACGCACCCTACATTCTATTGATCCGTCCAGAATTCATTAACGAAACAAAAGATACCGCAAAATCGCAATGGATGCAAAAGAAAAGATTAAACGACCCTTCAGACGGATTTAGAAGTGAAGTACCCCGCAGCAGAGCTGCGGGGCATCTAATTCTCTAAAAAACTTTCCTCCCCCTTGATGGGGGAGGATTAAGGTGGGGGTGAGGATTAGATCATTTCCCCCTCACCCTAACCCTCTCCCCCCAGGGGAGAGGGTAGGCCATTCATCCCCCCAGCAGAGCTGGGGGGTATTCTGGAATATTTTGATAAAAATTTCTTGACGGAATGGGAGTGACGCCATAATCTATTTCTTGAAGGTGTTGACCTATGAAATATCCCAAGTTCTCCATCATCGTACCTGTCTTCCATGAGGGGAACAGGATCAATGACCTGATTGACCATCTGAATAGCTTGGATTCGAAAGAAAGCTTTGAGATCATCGTGGTGGATGGAGCTAGGGAAAGGGATACCTTAAAGGCTATTCAAAGCAACCGTGTGATCAAAATCTTCTCCGAAAAGGGTCGCGCAAAGCAGATGAATGCCGGCGCCTCCATAGCGAAGGGGGAAATCCTCATCTTTCTTCATGCGGATACAGAGCTGCCCACCCATGCTCTTAGAAAGATCGAATCGGTGATAGAGAAAAGAGGATATGCGGCGGGGGCTTTTGATCTGGGCATTCAGTCCAATAAGTTAATGTTCAAGGTCATCGCCTTCCTCGGTTCCTTGCGTTCCCGTCTGAATAGAATCCCCTACGGAGATCAGGCCATATTCCTCCGGAGGGAATACTTCAATAAAATAGGCGGCTACAAGGAGATTCCTTTAATGGAGGATGTAGAATTGATGAGACGGATAAAGAGATCGGGCAAAAAGATATGGATTCTCTACGATCGCGTGATGACCTCTCCAAGGAGATGGGAGAAAGAGGGAGCGATTTACTGTATCCTTAGAAATTGGATTCTGCAGGCACTCTATTTTCTTGGGGTTTCACCCCATAAGTTGGTAAACTTTTATAAGACTAACTATCGAAGTAAGACCGAGGTATAAAAAATGGACCCTCTCATCCAAAAGAACGAGCTATTCATAAGGTTCGGATTTTTCTTCGGTATTCTTGTGATCATGGCTCTGTGGGAACAGGTTGCGCCACGACGTCCTCTGATCACATCGAAGAGGATGCGCTGGATCAGCAATCTTGGCCTGGTATTGACCGATTCCATATTGGTCCGTCTCGTTTTCCCAACAGCCCTGGTGGGGGCGGCTCTCTTAAGTCAGCAGAAGGGGTGGGGCTTGCTTAATCTTTTTGAATTACCTTATTTGCTGGATCTATGCTTCGGTGTCCTGATCCTTGACTTCACTATCTATCTCCAGCACCTCATGTTTCATGCTGTGCCCCTCTTCTGGCGCCTCCATATGGTCCATCATTCGGACATGGACTTCGACGTCACCACGGGAATTCGTTTCCACCCAATAGAGATTATCCTCTCCATGGGGATCAAGATGGCTGTTGTTTTTCTCACGGGCCCCTCTCCATTGGCCGTTTTAATCTTTGAAGTCCTACTGAATGGAACCGCGATGTTTAATCATGGAAATGTACGTTATTCCAAGACGATCGATGCCATTCTTCGCCTATTCGTCGTGACACCTGAGATGCACCGCGTCCATCACTCCAATATCCGCTGGGAGACCAACTGCAACTTTGGTTTCAACTTTCCCTGGTGGGATAGACTATTGGGAACCTACCGCGATCAGCCTTTCAAGGGACACTTAGAAATGACCATCGGTCTTGATCAGTTTAAGGAGCCGAAGCGATTGACATTCCCCTGGCTGATCGTCTTACCCTTTATTGGCAAGATGGGAAGATATCCCCTTACGCCAAAGTCAGGTGCAGAATAAAGAACAAAAAGCGAGATCACGAAATCATTAGATCCTGAAGTCGTTAGGTCCTGAACTTGTTTCAGGGCAAGTTCAAGACCTGGTTCGGGATGACAAAAAACGAGAACAACCCCTCATGGTCATGCTAAACCCTGAAAGTGTCATGCTGAATTTGTTCCAGCATCTCTTCAGGACAGGCTCTGTTCAGCATCTCATAGACACACATTTCATGGAGCATGAAGTTGAATGATCGATGCCTGCTCTTCTTTATAAAAAGCCCAGAAGAAGGAAAGGTGAAGTCTCGGCTCGCCTCTGTAATCGGGGACGAGCGGGCAGCAAACCTCTACAGGGACTTTATAACCCAAATGCTCTCGACCTTGAGGAGAGGGGATTTCCCTTTCCATATATGTTTCTATCCTCACAATGCCCTGAAAGGCGTCAAGGAATGGCTGGGGGATCAGCATCATTATATTCCGCAGAAGGGAAAAGACCTGGGTGAGAGAATGAGTAATGCTTTTAGGAAGGCTTTTGATACGGGCTTTAAAAGAGTGGTGCTCGTCGGAAGTGACATTCCTGATTTGCCACTGGAGGTTATCGAAGAGGCCTTTATCTCCCTTAAAGAGGAGGATGCCGCCATCGGTCCTGCTTATGACGGCGGATACTACCTCATTGGTTTCAAGGAAAAGACCTTCTCACCTCAAGTGTTTGAGAGAATGGCCTGGGGCACGGAAAGAGTTTTTGAGGATACGATGAAGGTTCTGAAGAACCTCAATCAGAGGGTTCACACTCTCCCGTATCTGAGGGATATTGATACCGTGGATGATCTGAAAAATATCGACCCTTCTTTTGGCCGTTCAGACGATTGAGATCAGCTTTTCAATGATAAAGGGCAAATTATTTGAGGTACAACAGAGGATCGACGGGTTTGTTGTTTCTTCGGATTTCGAAGTGGAGATGGGGTCCGGTCGCTCTTCCGGTCTGGCCAACTTTCCCGATGATCTGACCCTTCTCTACGGACGCTCCCTCCTCCACCAGATTCCCCTGATTATGCGCATAGACGCTGACAAATTCCTCTGAATGCCGAACGATAATCAGGTTTCCATATCCCTTGATGGTATTGCCGGAATAGATGACCGCCCCACCATTTGAAGCTTTGATCGGGGTTCCCAGGGGCGAGGTGATGTCAATCCCTTGGTGTCTTTTTCTCTCGCTGTCTTCAAAGCCATCGCCAAATTTCCCTTCGACGGGCCATATGAAATCTATTTTTTTATGAGCCGTTTTGGGTCTTTCCTTTCCCTGCTCCTTTTCTCCTGGTTCGGCAACCACATCATCAAGGACGATCTCAACCTTTAATACCTTCTTCGCCCCAGGAATAAAAACCCGCTGACCTGCCTGGATTTTACTATGGTCTGTAATCCCATTCAAAGAGGCCACTTCTTTGATATCGACTCCGTATGTCTTACAAATACGGTAGAGGGTTTGGTGCCTCTCCACGACGTGGTAAACTCCTTTTCTCTCTACTTTTTTCTCTGGAGGAGTGCGTGACTTTCCAATCACTACTCTTCGCTGCGAGCAGGCATTGAGGGCGAACAGGGCCGTGACAAGAAAAAACAAAAAAAATATTTTAGCCAATCTCTTACTCGTCATTCCACCCATACTTCCCTATCAATTTAACAAATCGGCAACCCCCCAAATCCTCCTTTTTTATTCCCTCCCCCGTCTTGGTGATTCGAATCAGGTCTTGAACAAAGGCGTCTCCAACAGGGATGACCAATCTGCCGCCTATCGTCAGTTGATCAAGGAGAGCCTGAGGAATGTCGGGGGCTCCTGCTGTGACCATGATGGCCTCAAACGGACCCTCTTCTGCCCATCCATAGGTCCCATCAAAGATCTTGATCTCGACATTGAAATATCCTAATTCATAGATTAACTGCCTTGCTCTAATAGCTAAGGGACGAATCCTCTCAATGGAGAAGACTCTTTCGGCCAGTTCAGCCAGAATAGCCGTCTGATACCCAGACCCTGCGCCGATCTCTAAGACCCTTTCCTTCCCGGTTAATTGAAGTGCTTCGGTCATCAAGGCCACCATGTAAGGCTGGGAAATGGTCTGCTTTTCTCCAATGGGTAGAGGATGATCACTGTAGGCTTGGCTCTGGAGGGCCTCTTCAACAAAGAGGTGGCGTGGAACCTTTTTCATTGCCGCGATCACCCTGGGGTCTTTGATCTCCCTTGAGATGATCTGTTCTTCCACCATCTTCACCCTGGCTTTTGGAAAATCGATCATGTGAATCAGTGCCTAAAATGTTCTAAAGTGAGCTAGTGCAGTGCGTCATAAATTTATTGTCATATTGGAACATGGACTCAGTCCTGAGTTGAACCATTGAGGTAGCCGCAACCTTCAGGTTGCGTTCCCAAATGCGCCATTCAGGCCAAAATATCGCAGGCTAAAGCCTGCGGCTACAAGAAATATTCCTATGTTCGGAAAATGTTTCCGCCGTCAAATGTGGAGCCCCACGGGCTAAAGCCCGTGGCCCCTCCACAAGCTTCGTCGGGCGGAACCCTCCGAAGCACACCCTACTACGCTCCTTTGGAGCTTCGAAGGGTACCCTCCCCGCATTCATTCACGGTCTAAAGACCCGTGGCTTTCTGCGTAGGAGGGTAAAGAAGCGTTAGACGCACTACACTAGAGTGACATTCAAGTGTCTAAAGTGATAAGTGATCTAAAGTGACTAGAGTTGTGAAGAAAATCTTAGACACCCAAGACATTTTCAATTCTTGGCACTTTAGGCATTTATAATTTGGGTCATTTAAGTCACTTATTCTTCTTTTTCCGCCTTCTTCTTCAACTCATCCAGAATATTGATGGCTTCGAGAGGTGTCAACTGATCGATCTTGATCTTCTTCAACTGTGATCGGAGGGGATCCGGCTGGACAAAAAGAGAAGGCTGTAAAGGCAGTTGTGCTTTCGATATCGGCATTTTTGTTCTTGCGATCTTCGGCATCCCCGTCGCATCCAATTCACCCTTCTCCAGATTCGTAAGGATCTCTTTTGCCCGATCGATCACCTTTTGCGGAAGCCCTGCCAGTCGGGCCACCTGGATCCCATAGCTTCGGTTCGTCCCCCCCTCCACAATCTTCCGGAGAAAAATGATTTCCCCATTCCACTCTTTCACCGCCACATTGCAATTCTTGACCCTCTCCTTCGTCAGTGCCAATTCCGTTAGTTCATGGTAGTGGGTGGCAAAAAGGGTCTTTGGCCTGAGCGAGGGATGATCATGGAGGTATTCGGCCACTGCCCAGGCAATGCTCAACCCATCGAAGGTACTGGTTCCCCTTCCAATCTCATCCAAAACGACAAGGCTCCTCGAGGTGGCCTGGTTTAGGATGCGTGCCGTCTCTATCATCTCCACCATGAAAGTGCTTTGTCCCCGCATAATATTGTCCAGAGCCCCGACCCGGGTAAAGATCCGATCGACCACGCCGATCTTGGACTCTCCCGCCGGGACGAAAGATCCCATCTGGGCCATCAGAACGATGAGAGCCACCTGCCTTAAATAGGTCGATTTCCCTGCCATATTGGGTCCGGTAATGATAAGGATCTGATGCTCCCGGGTGTTGAGGAGTGTATCATTGGGGACGAATCTTTCAGGAAGAGTCATTCTTTCCAGCACAGGATGCCTACCGTCCTGAATCACAATTTCTTCGCCTTCGTCCACGACGGGTCGGGTGTAATCATAACGATCAGCAACCTCTGCCATGGAACAGAGGACATCGATCACAGCGATGGCCGAGGCCGTTTTCTGGAGCCTTGGCATTTCCTCAGAGACGCTCTTTCGAATCTGCTCGAAGAGTCGACATTCCAATTGACAGATCGCTTCTTCTGCCCCTAACACCTTGGTTTCAAATTCCTTGAGTTCCGGAATGATGAACCGTTCTGCATTAACCAGGGTCTGCTTTCTCACATAATGCGCCGGCACAAGGTGAAGATTGCTTTTGGTCACTTCAATATAATACCCGAAGACTTGATTGTATCGAACCTTCAGGTATGAAATCCCTGTCTTCTTCCTTTCTTCTGCCTCCAATTGAAGGATCCATCCCTTTCCTTCCCGACCAATCTCTCTCAAATCATCCAGTTCTTTGTCATAGCCGGGCTTAATCATTCCTCCCTCTTTAACGGTCAAGGGCGGATTTTCAACGATGGAGGATTCGAGCATGAGAAAGAGAGCTTCAAATCCCTCAATTCCTGACTCAACCTCTTTGAGCACGGGTGAGGCAAAGGCCTGGAGAAGGAGTTTTAGATCGGGCAAATGTTTAAGCGAATTTTTCAATCCCACGAGATCTCTCGCATTCGCATGCCCAAGAAAGATTCTGGAGGTCAATCGTTCGATATCCTGAACTCCTTTTAAAGCTTCCCTCACTTGTTTCCTCTCGATCTTCTTCTCCTTTAGCTCAGCAACCCCCTCTAGCCGGCGGTCGATTTCCGTTATGTCCATCAACGGGTAATTCAACCACTGTTTCAATCTCCGACTTCCCATCGCCGTCATCGTCTCATCCAATACCCAGAAGAGAGAACCCTTCTCCTTCTGGTCAAAGAGGGACTGGGTGAGTTCCAGGTTTCTTTTGGTCACCTCATCGATGACCATGAAATCCTGAACCTGATAGAAAGTGATGGAGCGGATATGGGAAAGAGGTCTCTTCTGATTCTCTTCGGCATAGCGAAGAACCATTCCAACGGCCTGAGCCGCTAACGGAGCTTTCTGGGTGATAGAAGCCCCTTCCGGGTCACCGTAGGGAGAGATGGAATCAAGCCTGGAATCTTCTAAGAAGTTGATCAAACCATTTTCAAAATTCTTTCTAAATCTCTCAAAACAGGGATGCTCCTGAAATCTCTTGAGAGATAAGATTTCCTTTGGTTCGTTCCGTAGTGCTTCGTTGAGAAAGGGCTCGAACCCTGAAATCTGGCAGGTCTTTAACTCGCCTGTTGAAATGTCAAGGAAGGCAACGCCAAAGACTTCTCCCTCCGCACAGAATCCCATCAAGTAGTTATTCGTTCCCGTGCCCAAGTGGATCGCATCTGTTGCCAGGCCGGGAGTGAAGACCCTGACGACTTCCCTCTTAACAATCCCCTTTGCGAGCTTCGGATCTTCTACCTGGTCACAGAGAGCGACTTTATATCCTTTCTGCAACAGCTTGGAGATATACGTCTGAGCAGCAAAATAGGGGACGCCACATAAAGGGACACTATCCTTTTTGCCTTTGTCCCTTGATGTTAGAGCGATGTCCAGTTCTTTAGAGGCCACATGAGCGTCTTCAAAAAACATCTCGTAAAAGTCTCCCATCCGGAAGAACAGAATCGAATCCGGATGTTGACTCTTGATCTGAAGATACTGTTTGATCATTGGGGTAAGGGGTTTCATCGCGATCAATCATAAGCCTGTTCGGGGAACAGGCCCTACAATGTTACAGCGGAAAAGGCCCTTCCCCTGCCTGCTGGCAGGGGGAACAAACCCTAGGTATTGTAGGGCGCGCTCCCTGAACGCACCACATTTCTTAATTAATCTAACAGAATGTTTTGGGCTTGTAAAATGGAAATGCTCTTAAAGAAGCGTCAGGAAGTTCGGGGTTCGGAGTAGGGGGAATTCATGAATTGCCCCTACTGAGTTCGCAGTTGGGAGTTTGGAGTAAGGAGTTAATAGTGAAACCCCTCACCCCATCCCTCTCACCCCCTGGGGGAGAGGGATGGGGTGAGGGGGCCCTTTGCGCTATGCGTTTTGGGGGCTACGGCCAGAGAGGCAGGACATCGAGGCCCATGGTCTCAGGATATCCAAGCATGATATTCATATTTTGAACAGCCTCGCCAGAGGCCCCTTTCACCAGATTGTCAATGGCGGTCACGATCACCCCTCGGCCATCTGATTCATCCACCGCGACACCAATATCACAGTAATTTGAACCTCTGACATCCTTTGTATTGGGGATTTTCCCCTTGGGATAGAGGCGGACAAAGGGTTCTTCTCGGTAATGTTCCTTGAAAACCTTGAGAAGATCATCCGTCTTCACTTTCGGGGTAAAGTTCACATAGAGGGTCGTCAAAATTCCTCGGTCGATGGGTATCAGATGGGGAACAAAGTTCACTGTTATCTTCTTCTTCGCAAGTTGACTCAACTCCCCTTCGATCTCAGGAAGATGTCTGTGTTTGAAAATATTATAGGCCTTTACCCCTTCATTCACCTCACAGAAAAGAGAACCCAGAACCACATCCCTCCCTGCCCCACTGACGCCTGATTTGGAATCCACTACAATGTTCTCGTAGGAAATCATCCCTTTTTTAACGAGAGGGATTAAACCGATCAACGCCCCAGTAGGATAGCATCCGGGGTTTCCAACAATCTTTGCCTTTCGAATCTTCTCCCGGTGGAGTTCAGGAAGTCCATAGACTGCTTCAGAGAGCAGTTCAGGGCAGGTATGCTTTTGATACCATTTTTCGTAGACGAGTGGATCTTTAAAACGAAAATCTGCACTGAGGTCGACCACCCTTTTCCCTTTCTGATAGATCAGGGGGACGGTTTCCATGGCGGTTTTATGAGGAACTGCCGTGAAGATAAAATCTGCCTTTTCCAAAATCCGGTCGAGGGATAACTCTTCACACTTCAATGAAAGATGTTTCAGGAGAGATGGAAAAACCTCACCGATGTCAATGCCCGCATACTTCTGCGAAGTCAGTGCTGTCACCTCTACCTCAGGGTGAAGGAGGAGCAGCCGGAGGAGCTCCACCCCTGTATAACCTGTTGCCCCGATGATACCCACCCGTGTCTTCATAAATCACCCTTCACTTGGTTCATTGAGTTTATTGAGTTCGTTGAGTCTATTGGGTTTAGAAACTAAACCCAAGAAACCCCACAAACCCAAAAAACTCAAGAAACTAAAAAAGGGAGGCCACATGACCTCCCCTTTAAAGTCGGATGAAAATGGTCATGGAACTATCTCTTGGAGAATTGGGGTCTACGCCTCGCTCCCCTTCTTCCATATTTCTTCCGCTCTTTGACTCTTGAATCCCGGGTTAAGAGGCCGGCCTTTTTCAAGGCATCTTTGAATTCTTGATTATATTGAAGAAGGGCTTTCGAAATCCCGTGACGGATAGCTTCCGTCTGCCCCAAGATGCCTCCTCCCCGGACATTGACGGTCACATCGAATTGATTTCGAGTTCCAGTGAGATCAAAAGGCTGGAGAACGATCAGCTCACTGGTCTCCCTCCCGAAATACTCCTTCAATGCCCTCTCATTCACCAGAAATTTTCCTTCTCCGGGTGCCAGCCACACCCTTGCGATGGCCGTCTTTCTTTTACCTGTAGCATAGATGGGTTCTGCCACGTCAACTCTCCTTTTTAGTTATGTTAACGAATCATACATTCGTGCTTGTTATTTTAACACGAACGCGCTAAATTTATTGACATAAGCGACCCCCTCACCCTCCCCTCTCCCCAGTGGGGAGAGGGGAGGGTGAGGGGGCGATTCCCTGAGCGTAATAATATTTAATGCGTTTGTATTAGTTCGAGCGGAACAGGATTCTGAGCTTTATGGGGATGGTTGAGCCCGGCATAGACTTTCAGTTTTCGAAGCATCTGCCGCCCCAAGCTGTTTTTGGGAAGCATCCCCTTCACTGCTCTCCTGATCAACTCCGTCGGTTTTTTCGCCAAGAGCTTCTCAGCGCTCACCTCTTTTATACCACCGGGATAACCGGTATGCCGATAATATATCTTATCTTTCAACTTCTTCCCGGTCAAGCCTACCTTTTCGGCATTGACCACAACAACAAAGTCCCCTGTAT
>Ga0315293_10006980_pt1 | contig 10517 bp, 7 predicted proteins | sample YL17G13_20_MG_FD_203071 | JGI IMG/M metagenome (GOLD analysis project Ga0315293, IMG submission 203071) | Sediment microbial communities from Yellowstone Lake, YNP, Wyoming, USA - YL17G13_20 | ecosystem: Environmental > Aquatic > Freshwater > Lake > Sediment | place: USA: Wyoming | collected... | reverse complement strand
AGTGGGCCGGGAGGGATCAGAGGGCCGGTCATGCCGAAGGTTCTGCACCCGGGAGAAGGAAGCTCAGCGTCGTGCCCTTGCCGGGCTCACTCTCCACATGAACCTGCGAACCGTGGGCACCGACGATTAGCTTGACCAGGGCCAGCCCGAGCCCGGTCCCGCCGTAGCGCCGTGTCGGCGAACCATCCAACTGATGCAGGGGCTCGAAGATCTCCTCCAGCCGCTCGCTCGGAATCCCAATCCCGGTATCGGCGACCGACAGCCGGACCAACGCGCCTTCCTTGGCCCCGCGCAGGGCAACCTCACCACCGGTAGGGGTGAACTTGATCCCGTTGTCGACCAGCTGGAACAGAACCCAGCCCAGCTTCTCCGTATCGGCCTGCGCAGATCGCAGCCCGGACGGCACGTTCAGAGCGAGACGCACACCCGCCTTTTCGGCTTTCGCGCCGGAGCGTGCGATCACCCCCTGCAGCAAGGCTGGAAGGTCCACCGGCTGCAGCTTCAGTGCCACCCCGGAACGGGAGGCCGTTGAGAACTCGATCAGATCCTCGATCAGCCGCCCCAGGCGATCGCTGCCGCGATGGATCACCCCCATCGCCTTCTTCTGCTCGTCATTCAGCTGCCCGAGCTGTCCTTCCTCTAACAGTTCGACGTATCCCAGGATGTGCGCCAGCGGGGTGCGGAGCTCGTGGCTGACGTTCGAGATCAGGTTGGCCTTGATCTGGTTCAGTTCGGTCAAACGCTCCAGCGCCCGGCGCAGCTCGGTTGTGCGCTCGGCCACCCGGCGTTCCAACGTGCGGTTGGATTCCTGCAAGGCGGCGTGCAGCTCGATGATCTGGCGCGTGACCGCCCGGTCCAGCGTCTCGCGGTCGACCAACTTCATCTCGACGAGCGTCTGGCCGAGCAGACGCCGCTGCCCGCGGTCCGACATCTCGCGCTGGCGAGCCAGGGCGTTCTCCAGTTGCTCGGCCGTCAAGATGCCCTGCTCCAGCAGGTACTCGCCGATCCGTGGAACGACCGCTTCCGGAGTGGTGGGGAATGGAGCGGCCTGGGGAAGCCCTTCCAGATAGGCCCGCTCCGCCAGCAGGGCGATCAGGACCAGGTCCACACCGCAATGGGGGCACGTCCGCGCGTCGCGGGGCAGAAGCGAGGCGCACTGCGGGCAGGGCATCCCAGGGCTGGCAGAGGGCGGTTTGACCGCATCAGGCATCAGGCACGTCTCGGCGGGTAGGGCTGTTCCGGCAACTATAGCCCGACTGCAGGCTCCGGGCAAGGGCAGGCCATTGAAAGGGGCCTGTAAGGTCGGCACCCAGCCTTCTGCCGGATAATGGGGTTGCTCGCTCGAGGCATCGGTATGGCAATCGAAGTCCTGTTGGTCGATGACGATGTCGATCTGGCGATGATGCTCCGAACCTTGCTGCGCGGCCAGGATTTCCAAATCCGGTCCGTGTGCAACGGTGAGGAGGGCATTCGCTCCTGCCAGGAGAACCCGCCGGACGTCGTCATCCTTGATCTGCTGATGCCGGAGATGGACGGCTGGCAGGTCTGCGAGCGTATTCGGTCGTTCTCGGACGTCCCGATCCTGATTCTCTCAGCCCTCGGCGCTCCGGGCAGCGTTGCCCGCGCACTGGACGCCGGCGCCGACGACTACGTGATCAAGCCGGTCCACGCCAGCCTGCTGGCGTCGCGCCTGCGGACCCTCGTCCGGAGACGCTCTCTGGCGCCACGCTTCCAGGCGGCCTAGGCCCCGACCTTCGTTTCGGATCGCTGGCTGGCACCCGCGGTTCCACTCTCCTAGCTGCGCAGCAACCGCTGCGCAGTTTGGATTCAACCTTCAGGAGTTGGCGGGCAGCGGGGCCGGCTAGGCCTCCTCGGCCTCGCCACCCGGGACAGCTTCGCGGCCGGCCGGCGCGCGGCGAGCCGTGGCTTCTCTGGCCACGGCATATCGTCTGCGGGTCTCACGTATTCGGGTGTCCGGTCATCGGCCGAGCACGGTGCCCGAGCTCAGCCCCCGGCGATCTGGCTGATCACGTCGCGCAGCGCTTCGGCCACCTGCACTGGCTTGAGCGGGTCGACCTGGTCGATCGTATCCCTGGGCGAGTGCGTGATCTCGGCCATCACCTCCGCCAGGCGGTCGGTGGTCATAGCCAGCGCCGGGCGCGCGTGCATCAGGAACAGTCCATGATCCCCCTGGTACCACGCATCGCCCTCCACCAGCCCGGGGTGGGCCGCCAGGCGCGCCCGGAGGTTGCCCGCCATTCGGTCCGGCACGTTGTAGAGCGAGTAGGCCACCTGTCCGTGCCGGTAGCCCACGTCGTCCAGATTGATGCCCAGCAGGATCTCTTCGAACCGGCCGGCGTTGGCCGCCAGAAACTGACGCTCTCCGGGGCTCGAGTAGTAATCCTCGCCGTTCATGACCACCAACTCGATACCCGGTCGACTTGCGTACGCCTCCAGGAGCTCCCCCAATAACAGCAGAGCGGTCACGCCGCTGGCGTTGTCGTTGGCGCCTGGTGTGCCGATTCGGCTGTCGATGTGGGCGAAGACGACCAGACGCTGGTCCACAGGCCCCTTTGAGGCGAGTACGTTGCAGCCGGTCGAGGCGATCCGCTCGCACCGGCTTTCGACTCGGACGGATTGCCCGGTGTGCTTCGACAGGCGCAGGCCTTCGTCGTCCGTCATGAACACCGACGGCAGGTCGAAATCGCCGTCTTCGAACATCGGGTAGGGATAGACCGCGCCGACCATCTCCGGGTTGCGCGCCGCGGCGGTGACAATCGCTGCCGGGCGGAGGCTTTCCAGGCGCTGGATCAAGTGCCTGTGTTCGTCAGGGTTGTAGAAGGGGAAATTCTTGGGCATGAGCGGCTCGCGCGCCAGATCGCCGCGCAGGAGCAGGATCCGGCCGCTGGTCGCGGCCGTTTCCAACTCATTCAGGGTCGCGCAGCAGGCCAGGCGCGCTTCGACCTGACAGCCACGGCTGTACGGACTTGGAGACGCTTCGAAGGACTCGGCACCGGCCGTGAGGCTCGCGCCGTTGTCGCTCCAGTCGATGCAGTCAAAGGCAGGCGTCTCGACCCGGAAGCCGAGGGGGCGGAGGACATCGGCGGCGTAGCGCGTCGCGGTCCGGTTTCCGTCACTGCCCACGCGGCGGTTGGGGATTTCGACGCACAACGCGTTCAGGTGCGCGTTCGATCGGGCGAGGAGCGGATTCTGGGACATGGCTCTCCGTCCGCACGCAGGGGGCGGGTGCGGAATGCGGTCGTCATGATACCTCGGCCGGTGCCTGCCCTCGTAGCCTTTGCGGGCCCAAGGTCACAGGCGTGTGGGGAAGGGAAGGGAGGACGAGAGCCAGGGACATCACAGCCATGCCCCACCGGGCAGCCAACCCGGCTGCGGCCTTGAGACCGGCGCGTCGGCCCCGAGCGTCGCCGATGAGGAAGGTGATCGTCTCCTCCAACCCACGCCCAAGAGAGCAAGGCGGGTAGGCGGCTGGAGTAGGGTGACAATGCTCCCGGATGCATGCTCACTTGCCCGGGCTTGATGGCAGGCCAAAGCCCTCCGGCCATCGCGTGATCGCCGGGCGCTCGAGACACGATCGCGACGCACGAACGCGACTGCCGCAGCACGCCGCGGCAGTCGAATCCGTCGCCGTGGCTTGGAGTCTAGGCTGGCGGTATGTAGGGCACGCCGAGGGCTGTTGCCACGCGCTGCAACATTGCCTTCTCGGGATCGCTGTACTTCTGGCCGCCGATGCCGAGGAAGCCGCCTTCGGTGGCAGCCCCCGCCACCTTCTGGGCGATCTGCATCAGCCACTGCTTGTACTCGGCAGCCTCCTGCGCGCTGGCTTTGGCACTCACCGCGGCGACGGCCTTGCTCACGCCATTCAGCGCCAGGTTGGCCAGATCCTCGGGGCTCTGCACGCTTGGATCGGGCTGGAGCATCTCCTGCACATCGTCGCGGTTCTCCTTGACCTTGGCCTCCAGGGCGGAGATCAGCGACTCGATCAAGGTGCTGTTGGGGAACGTCACGCGACCCTCGATCGTCGCCTGGGCAACTTTCACTACCTCCTTGATCGTGCCCAGGCCGCTGCCGCTGCTCATCGCCATGGCCATCCCCAGGTTGAAGGGAGCCTTGCTCAGCAGAGCCTGCTCTTCCGATATGAAGTCAGTGATCGTGGTCATGCTTGCCTCCTATGGATGGCCCCCGAAGTCGAACGCGGAACTTTGGAGCAGGTTTATAGCCTAGGACGCGGGGCTTGTCGAGACTCCCACACGCCGGCAGATCACCTTGCCGCTCGACATCGGCGAACTGCGTTGCAGAGCGGTTTTCTGGCGCCAACCGCCTTGGCCGGTGCAGTGTCTCGATGGGACTGGGGCGCGTGGGGTCGTGCTTGCTGGCCCCACCGCACGCTGGCGGGCAAGAGCCCCTGGCGGGCTGGCGGGGCAGGGGTTGCGGGGCGGTGTCGATCTACGCCGGGGTCCCGTGCGTCCCGGCATGCGCCGACATCGGCCTGAGCAGGGCGTAGATGGCGGCGTGCACGGGGACGTTGAGGCCATGCTCCTGCGCCAGGCGGACGACAGTGCCGCTGAACGCCTCCAGTTCGAAACGCCGGCCGTCGGCCACGTCGCGCTGCAGCGAGGAAGTGACACCGGGTTCGAAGCCGTCAACCAGCGCCATCGAGCGCGCCACGATATCTTCCGCCAGCCTGACGCCGGAGGCGCGGCCCACGACCTCCACTTCCGCCATCGCCGCGATCAGCAGCGCGCGAGTTGCCGGATCGGCGCGCACCTCACCCGCCGTTGCGCGCGCCAGCGCCGTGACGCCGCCGAAGGAGGCAATGAAGACGAACTTCGACCACAGGTCGTCGAGGATGTCCGCCGACTGGCGCGCCTCCACGCCGCAAGCGCGCCACGCCGTGACGAGCTCCTCGAGCGCCGCGAGAGGATGGCCGTCCATAGCCCCGACGACGACGCGCCGCAACTGGCTTTCCTGGCGAATGACCCCGGGGGCTTCGATGTGCGCCGCGATGGCGCAGGTCCCGCCGACGATGGTTCCGCGTGCCAGGCTGCGGGAGAGGAGGCGATGGGCGTCAATGCCGTTGAGCAGCGGTACGACGACCGTCTGCTCGGTGACGATCGGCGCCAACTGACGGGAGACCGCCTCCAGATCGTAGTGTTTCACGGCCATCAGGACGATCTCCGGCGGGGCCAGCGTGGTGACAACATCCGTAGCATTGGCCGGGTGCAGCGTGAAGTCGCCGTGTACGCTGTGGATCACCAAGCCCTGGCGCCGGATGGCCTCCAGATGAACGCCGCGCGCCACAAAGGTGACGGCGTGCCCGGCGCGTGCCAGCAATCCTCCGAAGTAGCCTCCGACCCCGCCCGTCCCGGCGACGACGATCCTCATCCTCGACTCACAGCGCCGTCTGGACGGCGCCCCCGTCAAACAGCAGCGCGTGCCCATGGATGTAGGACGCCGCCGGGGAAGCCAGCCAGGCGATCGCCCGGCCATACTCTTCGACCGTCCCCATCCGGCCGAGGGGGATCTCGCGCGTGATCCGCGACGTTTCGTCTGCGATCGAGGTCTTGTTGCGCGCCGCGCGATCGGTTATCAGTTGCTCGACGCGCTCGGTCCATGTCCAACCCGGATTGATCGAGTTGACGCGGATGCCTTTGGGACCAAGCTCACCGGCCAGCGACTTGACCAGCCCAATGACGGCCATTCGGAGGGCGTTCGAGAGAACCAGGTTGTCGAGCGGCTGCTTCACGGTGAAGGATTGCGTGGCGACGATGCTGCCTTGGCCGCGTGCCAGCATGCCGGGTACGGCGGCGTAGCACAGGTAGACGGTGCTCATCAGCGTGAGGCGGACCGCGGCCTCCCAGTCTTCCGGGCCGAGGGCCAGGAAGCTCCCCGGGGGCGGGCCGCCGGCATTCAGGATGAGGATGTCCAGGTGGCCAAGGCGCTCGACCGCCTGGCCAACCACCCGGTCCACGTCCTCCCGGCGCGCGACGTCGGCGCGCAAGGCGTGCACCGTCGCGCCGGTGGCCGCGCGAATCTCGGCCGCCGCGGTCTCGATCCGGTCGCTGCGAGCACACAGGGCGACGTGTGCGCCCTGTCGAGCGAGTTCCATCGCCGCGGCCTTGCCCAGACCTTTCGACGCCGCCGTGACCAGCGCCGTCTTGCCCGTCAGTCCCAGATCCATTGCCCGCCTCCCTGCCGCCATCATCTCGACGGCCTTGTATCTACATCGCTGGAACCCGGCTAGCCCCGCTGCCCGGCCGGCGAAGATTGACCGTGAACGCCCGCCAGTTCCCGATGGTTTCGAGGACGTGGAACCCCGCCTGCTCCCCTAGCCGTTGGACAGTGCCGCGCCCCTGATAGTGCGGGTCGGGGAACACCTCCGTGATCGACAGGATCCCCCCTGGCTTCAAGCTGCCCAGGATCTCGCGCAGCGCAGCCAACCGGTCGGGGATTTCGCCCAGGACTGTGACCAGGAAGGCGCGGTCGAAAGTACCGGCCGGGAGGGCACCTCCGCCGAGCCCGGCGTGCAGCAGGCGGACGTGTTGGACAGCACGTGCCTGCAGCCGCGCCGTCAGCCGGCCGAGCATCGCCGCCTGGAGGTCCAAGGCCAGCACATGACCCTGTGGGCCCACGCGCTCGGCGATAGGCAGGGTCAGCCGGCCCGGCCCGCAGCCGGCATCCAGCACACTCATTCCCGCCTCGACGCCGGCGCGGTCGAGCAGCACACGGCTTCCTGCGACGCGGTCCATGAGCCGGTTCTCCAACAGCCACAGACACGCGGTCGGGCAGGGCAGGGCATGCCGTCGGGCAAGTAGCCGCCAGCCGGCGATCACTCCTGCGACGAGGACTACCAGGCACCCTGCCAGCCACACGACCCAGGGGACCATGTCACCCGTCCTTCCGCCGGTGCACCCGGCCTTCGGGATCGCATTCGCAAAGCATAGACCAGGCAACCGATGTCTCCGGGCGATCGCCCGAGCTTGCCCAGCCGCTGGCATGCTTCGACCCGAGGCTGCGTCCCGTGGTTGAAGACGTGCACGATCAGAATCTACAACCGCTGGGTCCGAGCCTTCGCGTGAGCCCAATGGAGGGAGCGCGGGCGCTCGAGCCAATCCTCCGGAATCGAGCGGACGAACTCATTCCGGTGCGAATCTTCCTGGCGCATCAACCCGCGAAGTCTGGAAGGGCCGGAGACACCTCCCTCCGACAGCGAATGCGCCGGGACTCTCTGGTCTCACACCCCAAGCGCCAGTACCACGGCGCATCCGCCAGGTGCAGCAGTGTTCGGAAGAGCGTCCCGTGGCTGAGGGACCAGGCAGCATGCAGTTCGGACGGCGACGGGTGCACGACGCTGCACAGCACGCGCTCATTGGCCCAACGGTTGTACTCCGCCAAGCTGACAACATCGGAGACTCGCCTCGGCGGCCACCTCCAGGATAGATGAACGCACGGGCCCCGGCAAAGGCCGGGCCGGCCCGCCGCGTGCGCTACGCGACACGCGCCTTGCGCGCCCTCTGAACGGCCACCGACGCTGCGAACGCAGTCCGCATGGCTTCGTCGGGCAACCGCTGGCCAAGATCCGCCAGGGTCTGCAGCGCCCGGTCGAGGACCTGAAGGGCGTGTGCGGATTGCCCGCTGCCCTGCAGGGCAAGCCCGAGGTCGGTCAGCGTCCGCGCCGCATCGAAGGGCCGCCCAATCGATTCCCACGCAGCAGCCGCCGACTCGAGGGGCTCCCTCGCCCGCTCCGGGTCACCCGAGGCCATCGCCAAGAGACCGACGGCTTCGTGCAACGACGCTTCCGTTTCGGGTGAGCGAAGCTGCTGGTGGGCGCGTTCAATCCGCGGCAGCCAGTTGTTCGCCCGCGCCAGGGCATGCGAGTCAGGGAAGTGGATCCAGGCCCGGCAGGCGGCCAGCAGGGCGGGGATGCTGTCGCGTTCGAGGTACGGGTTCTCGTCCACGACGGTCATCAGGCTTTGCGTTGTCGACTGCAGGCCTTGGGTGTCTCCCAGCGCGGCGTAGGCGCGCGCCAGTTGCCCCAGGTGCGGGGCGATGGTCTGAATCTCGTGCGTGCCCAAGACGCCGGGAAGTTGCTCGAGCAGGATGGCGCGCGCCTGCTCCACCAGGCCGAGATCGTTCAGCATCTTCGCGCGAAGCGTGCGGGCCCACAGGCCGCTGACGCCGCCGAGGAAACCAGGGTCCTCCACCTGCACCGCCAGGATACGCAGGGCATCCCGCCACTGCCCGATGAGCCACAGCACTTCCGCCTGGCGAACATAGGCGGTAAGCGTGAAGCCCCGGACGTACATGCGCGTGGCGAAGGCGATCATCGCCTCCAACCGTTCGAGCGCTTCTGGGTAGCGGGCGACGGTGATCAGGCACTCAACCAGGTTGATGTACCCGCGGGCGGCGTCGTGGGCCAGGCCGAGCTCGAGGGCACGCTCCAGGCTTTCCTGAAGCATCCCCAGCCCGCGCTGCGGCTCTCCCAGCATCACGTGCACCGTGCCGAGGCTGTTCAGGGTATGGACGCGCACATCGTCGGCGCCGAGCTGCGCCGCGAGCGCCAGGGCGCGTTCGCCCCAGGCCAGGCCGTCGTCATACTCCGAGGCGCGCATATGCATCTGGCACATCGAGCTGACGGCGCGCGCCAGTTCGGGCGAGGTCGGTTCTTGCTCAAGAATGCGCAGGGCTTCACGATAGTGGAGCAAGGCCGTCCTACGGTCCCCCCCCTCCCAGAAGAGTCGCCCGATCATCCGCTCGAGGTCGCCGCTGCGCAGGCGGTTCCCGAGCGCCGTGTACAGGTCGCGCGCTTCCTCGAACGCCGGGCGGCCGCCGGGATGGACTGCCAGCCATCGGCAGGTGCCCAGCCGCGAGAGCAAGTCGGCCCGGCCGCCCCGATCCTCCGTTGGCCACACCTCGAGCGCCGCCTCGAAGAAGCGCATGGCGTCTTCCAGTGCCCCTAGCTGCTGAGCATGCTCTGCCGCGCGCAGGTAACAGGCGCGCGCCTTCTCCTCGTCGCCGGAGCCGGCGGCGTGAAAGCCGATGCTCTCCAGGTCGCCCGGCCGAAGGCTCTCGTAGGCAGTCGCCGCGCGGCGGTGCATCCGCTGCAGCCGCAGGCTGCTCACGCCGTCGCGCAGCGTCGCCGGGATCAGCGCGTGCTCAAAGACGAAGCTCTGCTCGCCCGGGCGGCCGCGCTCAGCCGGGTTCGACGGTCGGTGCTCGCTGATCAGCTGTGCCCGGCTGGCCAGCTCCAGGGCTTCGATAACCCGGTCCTCGTCGACCGCCAGCGCGGCGCGCAGGATGTCAAACGGGAACTCGCGCCCAAGCACGGCCGCCATGCGCAGGACGTCCTGTGCCGGCTCCGGGAGCTTGGCCACCCGGATCTGGATGGCCAGCCGCACGCTCTGCGGGATGCGTAGTTCCTGGATCGCGACCTGGGCCTGCCAGCGACCTTCCTGCAGCGACAGCTGGTCGCCCTGAAGCAGCGCCCGGCACACCTCCTCAACGAAGAAGGGGTTGCCCTCGGTCTCCTGGAAGATCCCATCCGCCAGTTCGTCCGCCACCGGACCGCTGAACAGCGTCTCCAGCATCTGGCGCGTCTCCTCGCGCGTCAGCCGCGAGAGCTTGATGCGCGTCGCCAGGTGCTCGCGGGTCAGGTCGTACAACAGCTCGTCGAGCGCGCCGGATTCCTCCAGCTCGATCTCGCGGTAGGTGAGCACGAGCAGTATGCGCTGGCGCGCGGCTGCCCGCGCCAGCTGTCGCACGACATACAGCGTGCCGCTGTCGGCCCAATGCAGGTCATCCAGGAACAGGAGCAGCGGAGCCGAGGCAGCCAGCGCCGAGCACAACGCCGCAAGGCTCTCGCACAAGCGCTCGCGCTCCGCCAAGGGCTCGAGGATCGGATTCAGCGCCACGGACGGGAAGCGCGCCCGCAGTTCGGGAGCCAGCGCCACCAGTTCGCCGATAACCTCGGGGGCCAGAGGCAGCGAGGCGGCGTCGGCGCCTGCCTGGCGGACGAGGCGGATCATCGGCGCATAGGGTGCGCCGCCTTCCGGATGCGCCTCGGCGAATAGCACCCGCCCGCCCGATACCTGAGCCTGAGCCAACAGTTCGCGGACCAGCCGCGTCTTGCCTACACCGGGTTCGCCGCTAACCAGGAGCACCTGCCCGCTCCCGGCCACCGCCTGACGCCAGAGGGCCGTGGCAGTGGCGAGCTCCGCATGACGGCCGACGAGTCGCCCGCGCGCGATCCGATCCAGCAGCGGCAACTCGCCCTCGGTCCCGCCGCCCGCGGCGCCCTGCTCGATCGCTGCCAGGCGGCGTTCAACCTCCGCCGCCGAACTAGGCCGATCGATCACCTGCTTGGCCAGGAGCTGCACGATCAGATCGTTGAAGGGCAGGGGCACATCATCACGATAGGCGCGCGGCGGAACCACCGGCGCGTAGATGTGCTGCGCCACCAGCGCCAGCGGATCCTCGGCCGTAAATGGGAGCCGGCC
>Ga0315293_10006979_pt1 | contig 10518 bp, 20 predicted proteins | sample YL17G13_20_MG_FD_203071 | JGI IMG/M metagenome (GOLD analysis project Ga0315293, IMG submission 203071) | Sediment microbial communities from Yellowstone Lake, YNP, Wyoming, USA - YL17G13_20 | ecosystem: Environmental > Aquatic > Freshwater > Lake > Sediment | place: USA: Wyoming | collected... | reverse complement strand
TGGCAGGTCGTTCAGGTCGGGTAGGTCAGACATCAATGCTGCACCTTCTCCCTGTGCTTACCAGAAAGAGGCCCTTCGTTTGTCCTCCTCCTGGCCGTCCCCCTTTTAGGGGGACTATAGGGGGTATTAGATCCCTGATCCGATCCCATACCCATCCCCACCCCCCTCCCCAGGTCGTGAACATCTCCCGAAACCTTCGCGAAAACCTCTGGAGGCTTTGGGCCGTTTTTGAATCTGGGTGGGGCTGGCAACCGTGAAGCAGAAGGGTGTGAAGGTGCCTGGTACTTGGGCCACTTCGGAAGGTACACGTAGGACATCCCAGCGACTTTGTAGAGGTACACGGAGGACTTTCGGCGGGCCAACCGATCACGCAGGCCGGCGACTTCCAACTCCGACAACCCGTCCTTGGGGAAGATTTCGCCTTTGAGGTAGGACGGCTCAGCTCGCAGCCGGCCCTCATCGTCGGCCAGGGTGATCATGCCGATGAAGAGTAGGCGCTCCTCTGGCGATAGCCTTGTAATGAAGGCGTCGCTCCAGATGTCGGGAGTCAGAAACCGCTTACGCGCCATGACTCACTCCATCACCCTCACTTCGGCGTAGCATCGGCCTGCCTTCTTCGGGATGATATGGATGCGCCCACTCCCATATTTCCTCCTTGCTCGCTGTTGCCAGCCACGGAAGATAGGTCGAGTTTGCTGAATCACGGTTGGTTGGTAGACGTAGACCACTAGGCCAGCATCTAGGAACGGTTGGACACTATCCCATCCCGTGTAGGGGCAGACCGTCACGGCTCTAGCTCCCGCATCAAGGGCTGTTTGTGCGTATGCCTTTGCCATGTGGGGAACTTCGCAGAAGCCCGCGTCAAGTAGGTCGCCATACATGGGATAGCCCAGGATGCCGACGTGACGGGTTGGGATGTTCACGGCAGCACCTCTACTCTGCTGTAGCATCGGCCCTCTCGTTCGACTTCACACGGCGCGGGACACGAGCGCCCCGCCACTGCCGCCTAGTACCCGCTCCAACAAGGTCTTCCCCGGCGGCTCTGCCGTCACTTCCCACAACCGATAGACCTCTCGCCCTTCACCATCCAAGATCACCGCGTTCCCATACTTGAAGCCGTTGTCTACTGCGTCGTGCATCCCCGCGCACAGACACGCCACGATCCTTGCAGCGGGGTTGTGGCCGCCCATGCCCTTCTTCGGCCAGTGTTGATGCGTGGCTCCGCCGAAGCACTTGTGGCCCTTGATCGCCCGACACCAAGGTTCATGCCATGCGGCGTCATTCGGCGCTGGGCAGCCAGGAGTGGAGCAAAGTTTACTCAAAGGGAAGCGCCTCGTCTTCTGCCCACGGGGGCTTCGTCTCACCCATGGCCTCGTCCACCAACCCCTGCACCGTGCGCGTCGGGTTCGCATCGAACCAGGACTGAAGAGCGCTCATGGTTGACTTGCCAATGACGGAGGCCAAGTCGTTAGAAGTAAGGCCCTGTTCGCTCCACCACTGGACGAAAGCCTTGCTATCGAGTTTGCCGTCACCCGTGCGGAAGTAGGCCAAGGGGTCTTCAGAACAGGTCACGTCTCTGGCGGTAGTCTTGGTCTTCGGCTTTGCCTTGGGCTTCCCGTCTGGTTCCACCAGTTCGTAAGGGGCTTCCTGGTTGCCCTTGCCGCCCAGCTTCACGCGGAAGGGCAAGCGTCCCGTAGTCTTGAGCCAAGCGAGTTGCCGGTTCAAGACTACGCCACCTAGCCAGTAGCGCACCTGTTCCTCTTCACCCTCCAAGGTAAGGGTTGCTATGTGGGTGGTCTTGTTGCCCCCACCTTTAGGGTCTTGGAAACGGGTTTCGATATCCTCACAGTCGATGATCGTGAACGTCTGCCCCAGCAGTTCGGCGGTTGGCCGAACGTCCCCTCCCGCTGATTGTCGCAGGCCGTCGTAATCGTTTGTCATCTCTCCCCCTATCTCGGCAGGTCTGCTAACGAGTCCCGTCGCTGAATCTCCCAATCGGGATCTGGTTGTTGGTGGCCTATACCTTCGCAAAACGGACAATCTACCTCCACGTGTTCGCCCCTGCCCACAGGCCAGAACCGTTCATGGCCGTCCACATCGAAGACCGACGCCACCTCAACCCGACAGGTGCCATCGCATACTCGGCACTCCGGGTATTCCTTTGGCTCCTGCCTGTCATACGCAGCCTGGGCGCGGTCGAAGCCAGTAGTAGAGCGCTCAGTCCAGGTGTCGTTCATGCTTCCTTCCTTTCCCACGCTGCCCCGTGATTCTCGCCAGCACAGGCGCACCGGCAGATAGGCCCTAACGATTCACGGCACTTCTGCCCGCATGGTTGATTGGGCCGGTACGTGCCAAGAACTGCTGTCGCCCGCATCTCTCGGCGGCAACAATCTCGATGGGGTATCCACGGGAACCATGCGCCGTCATGTTCGTATTGCGTCTCGCCGTTGTGGTTGCGCGTGTTCACGGGAACCCGAACGGCGGTCTTGCAATCGGGGCAGCGGTAGATCACGGTAGTCATGCCCACCCCCTTCCGTAGCGGTTCGTGACCCCAATCTCCTTGAATCGCTTCTCAGCCTCTTCCTTCGATGAGTGCCAGCTATCCAACCGCCCATTCCACCACACCCTCCAGGGCTGACTCCCATTCCCGCCGCCCTCAACGCCGGAGAACCTACTGGCGCTCAATACTCGAACCAAAAGGTCAGGCATCCGGCTCGTACCTTGCGTAGCTCTCGCGTCCCTCTTCTAAGGTCATGCCCCACATCCGGCACCAAATCTCCAGAGTCACAGGCTTCTCAGGAAGCGCCTCGATGCGGGCGCGAAACTCGGCGTTCTCTAGCTGCTGGCAAACATAGTGAAGGGCATACTTCCCCTTGACTGGCCTTTTACAACGTAAACAGAGCCGGGGGGCCCTCTTCTTAGCCCTTGCCGCCGCTGAGAGCCGCGCTGCGTCTTCGATGGTTTGTCTGTCCATCAGTTCACCCTCGTATATACGATCTGCCCACCAGGCCCTACGTGTAGCCGCCAAGTCTTACCGTCGAAACTGGCGACAAGTCCAGCACGCCAAAGATCAACTGCCTCTTGATAGGGGTATTTACCATCCCAAATAGGGAACAGGGAGCCAATATAGGCCCCCACGCTGTCCCCCACGCTGTCCCCCACGCTGTCCCCCACGCTGTCCCACACGCTGTCCCCCACGCTGTCCCCCACGCTGTCCCCCACGCTGTCCCCCACGCTGTCCCACACGCTGTCCCCCACGCTGGCCCACACGCTGGCCCTCACGCTGGCCCTCACGCTGTCCCACACGCTGGCCCACACGCTGGCCCTCACGCTGGCCCTCACGCTGTCCCACTTATCGAGCAAGGCAACTTCTTCTGGAGTGACGGAACCTCTTTCAATCTTGAACGGGTGAATGGGGCTGACCACCTCGCTATATCGCCACCCGAACAGGCCGTCCAGATCGGTTATCTCTTCTAGGATGGTTGCCCGATGGAAGCCGCACTTTTCCTTGCTCTTCACGGCTGGCTTGCCCTTGATCAGAAAGGCCGCGCAAGGAATATGCGCCCCTACAAAACAATCGTTGGGATTCTTAGACGCATGAATCAGGCCAGGGCCGCAGAGTTGAGTGCCTGGTGCTCCTGGCGGAGAGACTTCCTTACCGATGGCCTCACGATAGTTGATGGTCTTACCCGTGTAGAAGTCCCACCCTGAAGGCATAGCCAGTTTCCAATAGCAGCCCCTTGGTGCCACTGTGCCTAGACGCTTCATTGTTCACCCCCTAGTTCGCCCTCACGCCCGGCTTTACGATCACTGAACACGTCGGGAACCATCGGTCGGTAATGCGCCACTTGCGAATTCCTAACCTCTGTCCCATGAGGTCAACCAACAGGGACTCCCTTAACAGGCACCCGTTAACATCGGCGCACTTGGGTCTACCGCCGTAGTGCTGAGGGCGAGCCTCAGCGCCGCAGTGGATACACCTCATCTATCTGCCCCGCTGCCTGCCTCTGGCTCTCCCGCGCTAACTCCATGCACCGTATCGCCCTCTCCACATCCCGCGCCTTGAGCGCCAGGATCGCTTGCTCGGTAAATATCTGCCCGTCTATCAAGTTCAGAACCGTTAGACTCTTCGCCCCGCAGGGCCTCGCGCACATCTCTCACCCCTAAGTCCAAGCCGGACAACCGCCGCCACACGTCCTCCTGATAAGGGGCCGCCAGCGCTCGGCGCATGGCGGCAACCCTAATCAATGCGATGATCGGCTCCATAGCCACCTCCCTTAGACGTACTTGATACCGACGACGATCTTGCCGGTGCGCTTGTCGAAGCAGGTCGCTCCGTCCTTACGGATGATCCATACTTGGTTCATGATCTCCCTTTCCCTCCCCGCCGAGGCCGCCGCGCACGGCCCCAGCAGGGGGTGCAGCCTTATTTATGCCCGTCCTTGCGGCTTCCTGGATGATGCGGATGCACTATCTTGTGGCAAGGGCCACAGAGCCAGGTCACATCGAGGGGCTTGGCATAGTCAGCGTGGTGGGCATCTAACCTCTGGCTCTCCAGACTGCATCGCTCACAAGCAGGTGGCCGTTGAATCCGGCCCGTTTTCAGGGCCTCATTCAGGATGCGGCGGGCGTAGGCTCTATCACCGTGTATCAGTTGCTCTACGCGTTGCCGGGTGATCCCGCCCATCACCTCACCGATCCCAGCCATTGACAGCCCTTCTTGGCGAAGGCGACGAGCCACCCGTGAGCGCCTGAAGTATTGCCGGATGGTTCCAGCGCAGGACTGGCAGAGATCGTGTTCTGTTGGCTCGCCACATAGGGCGCAAGGTGCCTCAATAGGAGTTTGCCAACGTCCGCCCTGTCTCGTGTAGTAGTGGCCTTGCTCCCTCTTACACTCAGAGCAAAGCGAAGCCCCCATACTGATACGGTGCCGACCACAGGGGCAGAGAGGGGTCGTAAATTGGTGCTGAGTAGCCTTGTTTGTCATTGCAAACTTAGGCTATCATCAGTCTATAGAAAAAGCAAGGGTTTTCGGGACCAATTTCTAATTATTTTTCTCGGCTATAGTCGGCATATAATCCACTGCTTTCTTAACAATTCGTGTACCGAATTCTCCGCAGAAGCAGCGCAGGGTGATAGGTTAAGCTTGCCATGTTCAGACAACGGCCAAGCGTGACAATAGCAGACGCGACGGCAACGTACCTGGCCGATCTTGCCATAGCGGGACGAGCCGAGGGGACGATCCAGCTGTACCGCTACTTACTAGGCCGGCTGGTGAAGAGGATAGGGAAGGAACACAGCCTAGCCACCCTCCGGCGCGATGAGATAATCGGCTTCTTGGGTGAAGTCAAGAATGGTGGCAGTCAGGGATATGTGAACCTCACGGGCCATGTGATCAAGGGCTTCCTGACATGGAGTACCCGGCAGGACTACATCAAGGTTAGCCCAATGGCCGGGATGATCCTCCCCAAAGAACACCCAGAGCCACCACGCCCGTTCACCGACGATGAGATACGCCGCATCATGGCGGCTGCTACTACGCCCCTGGTTTATGCGGTTGTCGTGATCCTGTTGGATACAGGGCTTCGGGCGTCCGAGTTGTGCGGGCTGAGGATGGGCGATGTGGACTTTGAGAACGGCACATTGAGAGTGCTCGGTAAAGGCAGCAAGCGCCGCGTCGTCGCCCTCAATGAAGGCCCACGTCAGGCATTGTTGGCTTACCTACAGAGCCGCGCCCAACTGGACGGCACGATCTGGCCTGAACATTTCGACCGCAAACACTTAGCCTACCTTTTGAACTGCTTGGGCCGGCGAGCGGGTGTCTCACGAATCCACCCCCACCTCTTCAGACACACCTTCGCCTGTAGGTTCTTGGCTCAGACCAACAATCCTCTCGCCCTGCAAGCGCTTCTGGGCCACGCTACCTTAGACATGACAAGGCACTACACCAGCCTCGTTCAAGGCGAGTTAGCTGTCGAAGTCCACAGGCAGCATCCATTTGACATGAAGAGGCCGCCCCCGTAAGAAGCGGCCCCCTCGCCCTGCCATCGAAGCAGCAGGGGTGATTCTGCCCCGTTCTTTCCACGGTAGCCTCACGTGGCGGCCTGCGTCACGGGACTATCCAGCGATCGAGGCAGGATGCTAGCTCCTGGCAGGCCCCAGATCACGCCCATATTATACACCATGATCTTATCATGGCAAGTCTTGCACCACGCGGCCCCATCCCAGAAGTAGGGTCTTGACGGTAGGAACGGGTCGCCCCAAGGCCACTGGTCATAGCCCAGGTCCGCACCGCAGCCCTTACACGGCACGGAGATCATTGCTCTACACCCAAGTCCAAATGATAGCGATCCTTGCTTCCGGTTGTGTCTCGGCGCGGGCGAATGTAGATCGTCAGTCCCCCTAGCGCCGTAGGCGACAACATCCTCTGCTCGACGTAGGTTCCCTGAGCGCGGCCACGATTCTTCGAGCCTTGCATATAGCCCTTCAAGAACCCCCCGGTGCAGGCCAAGATGATGCGCCGATGGTGAAGGACTGGAGAGCGTTCATGCCAGTTGATGTATATGCGATCTAGAGGTGCGGCCACCTTCTTGTGCTGGTGGCCCATCAGGTAGATGTCGGCATCGAAGACTTTGATGATGTGCTCTAGGACGTTGAGCGGCGCACCAGCAAGCCTACCGCCACCCATCCCGTGATGGCACCAGATCGTAGCGTGCGCCCGCTGCCTATCATGGTGGCTAGCAGTCTTGCTTTCTGGATACCTAAAAACGAGCTGAACGAAGGCACAGTCTCCTAGAAACGGCGCTTTGAGCGCTTGGCACAAACGAACGTCGGAGGTAGTCCCGTCCTCAAAGTCGAAGTAGTGGTGTCCTTCAAGCAGCCCAAGCCAGCGCCCCTCTGTACCCTTGAGAACATCTAGGAGTCTGTCGAGCAGCCTACTACCAGCATCCTCAATGAGTTGCTGCATGGAATCGTAGAAGCCAGCCTTGACCAATGCGTTTCGGTTGGAGGGGCTGGCTACGTCTATGTAATCGCCCATGCCCAGGAAGTAGGCCCCCCGGTTCATGCCCCAGTCTAGGCGTCGCTTCAGACGGTCAACATCGCAGGGGTCGTTATCACCGCCACCGCCATAGTGGATGTCGCCAATGGGCATGAGGATAGCTTCGTCAAGAGGAAGGTAGAGGGACTTGGTTGTGGCTATCTTAGCCTGAATTACCTCCAAGCCATCACCTACAACGGCAAGTCTGTCAACCTGTCATTGAGAATCGTGTTCTCGAACCAGAGCTTGTAACAGACAGTCGCCGCCGTGAACGCAGCCGCAGCAGCCGTGAGTATTGAACCAGGCTCAACGTCCACCTGAGTCGATACAAGGGTGCTGACGGCCCCTACAGCAAGGCTCACGCCACCTGCTATAGAGAGCTTCGCCCACGTCGGCCACGTCGCCCGCTTCAAGAGTGACACGGCAACCGGCATGAAGACGCCGATGATGGCGGCAAGCGCTTCGGGTGATATGTCCATGATAACCTCCTATCACTTAATGACTACGCCGATGCCGGTGCCCCCGGCGATGCCTACCAGAAGCGCTAGGATGGCGATAGTGGCCCTTGAACCAACCAACATGCCTTCTACCTTGGCCTTCCATTCCTCAACGGTCCGCAGGCGACAATTAGTAAGGTTGACGGCGGCCTCTAGTTTCATCAAGACCGCCGATGTTGCCATTTGGCCGGTTTCGGTGGCGACCTTGCACGCCTTGACCTCAGCGCTGAGGACAATCAGTTCAGCCTTGATTTCTGCGAGTTCGGTTGCCATCTATCTTCCTTCCTGCGCTGCGGGCGCGGTCTTCTTGTGTGGGCCAAAACACCACTTGCAGAAGGTCGGGAACAAGATGCTGTGCTCCTTGGGTATCGGCTCCCAGAGTTCAGCCAAATCATCTGACTCGCGCTTGTGAAGGCAGTCGTCTACGTTGCAGCGCTCGTCACCATGCTCCCGGTCGTGAACCTCGCCGCTCTCTTCATTCCTTAAATACCGCATCTTGCCCTCCTTATGCCGCTACCTTCGGCTTCAGACTCAGTTCCCCATAGCACAGGACGACCTCCTGGCCGGCATCCGAACGCTTGATGTCCCAGACATACTTGCCACTTGATAGAGCGTCCGTATCCGTGTCGGCTATCGAGACCTCGAACTTGCCCACAGCCCCATCGGTAATCGCTATGCCTGTGCCTACCGCCTTCGTGAACGCGACGGTTTGACCATAGCCTTTGCCAATGGAACACGAGAGGCCCCAACCTGTGATGACTGTGCCAGTGACCGTGACGGCCAGGGTGACGTCTTCGCCCTTGAAGAAGCTGATGTCGGTTTTAGTAGCCATTACACGCTCCCTATTATGCTAATGACGCTTCCATCTGACCCTACAAGAACCAGGGTGTTGTCAACGCTTCCAATGATAGAGACCTTATGGACGCCAGGGACGACTATCGTAGGTATCGGCACAACCGCCTGGGCGACAGCAGATGAGGGCGTTAGAGTAACCGCGCCCATCGTGATTGTAGGGGTTGGGACAGCAGCGAGGGCGGTTACTGGTGATGGGGTCAGACTCACAACCACGATGCTGTCTGGAACAGCCGACGCATTGGCTGTAACGCCCGGGGTGAGGGTTATCGCCCCGAAGGTCATAGTCGGGGAAGGTACGAGAGACGTGGCAACCGCAGGGGTAGGGAGAATGAATAGAGCCCCGCCTATCTGGATGATGGTCACTACCGGCACATCTACGGGAGCGGCTATCGGATCGGGTAGGAGGGTGAGGGTAGCTGCTACAGTGAGCGCAGGGACGTTGCTGGCGACCGTTGTGGAAGACGGCGTGAGGGTGATGGCCCCCATGACTAGGGCTGGGTCAGGCACTACCGCCGTGGCGATTACTGGAGTCGGCAGCAACCCTGGAGGCGAAAGGGCGACTGTCACAGAAGGAACCGCGACTGAGCCAACCACGGCGTCGGGTGTCAACGTCAGTGTGCAAACCACTGTACAGGATGGCACGGCAGCCGTGGTGATTACGGGGTTGATAAACAGGGTGGTTTCGCCAACCGCCTGAATGATGGTGACAGTAGGCACACTGGTGCCGGCTGCCGAGACACCTGGAAGCAAGGTAAGAGTATTCGCTATCGTCACTACGGGAACGGTTGCTGGGACCGCTATAGCTCCAGGGAGTAGGCTGATAGCTCCGAAACTGAGCGAGGGGGCGGGTATGCCAGCAGGTGCAGCAACCGCGCCAGGGAGTAGCGTTGCTGTCCCGAAAGCAAGAGCTGGGGCAGGAATGGCAGCAGGGGCCGCCACGGTCGAGGGTGTAAGGGTCAGGGGCAAAGCGAGCGCGGGGGCGGGCACCACAGCGGGCGTCGCTACTGCGCCAGGAAGCAACGTCAAAGGCAATGAGAGCGTTGGGTCAGGGACGCTTGCCGGCGCTGCTGTCGCGCCAGGGAGCAGGCTAATCGCTCCGAACGACAGTGCGGGATCGGGGATACCAGCGGGGGCAGCAACCGCCGAGGGCGTCAAGGTTATCGCCCCGAAGGTTAGCGTAGGGGCAGGGACGACGGCGGGGGCCGCTACAGCATCGGGGTATCGGGTAAATGCTATGTCGCCGAAGAGGGTGACGGCCTTCTGTCTCTCCGCCTCCGAGGTGAAAACGAAGGTTAGTTCCTCCTCAGCCGTCGCCCCGCCGACCGCAGTTGTGCCGACTGAGAGCTGGAGGACAAGGAAGTGGCCCACGTCGCCGGCCACAACCGTCGAGCCGTCTATCGTCTTACGGGTTCCTGTCACCCAATCGAAGACAGTAGCGGGCGCCTCCTCTAGGTCGGTAGCACCGTCGCCGTAGTTTGCGACGGTGAGCTGCGTCCCCGTCGTCCCGGGTGAACCCGTGGGCTCGGCGTAGTCGTTGGCTATCGCCCCCAACAGGCCAACACCCGTCCCCAGACTGTTCGCGCCGTCGCTGAAGGCTTCCATGCTGAGGACATCGCCGGCGACTTCGCTGAACAGCCGGATGGGTGCCCAGTAGGAGTAGTTGGTTCCAGAAGCGGGAGTCTTTACGGGGTCATCTGTAATCAGGTTCGTCAAGACGACCCACTTTGTCGTCTCATGGTAGTTGAATACAAAGAGTTTATCCTTCGTGCCACAGGGGATACATTGCTCAGGTTGGACTTCGCCATCACCGAGCCAGAAGCGCTGCGTGCTATCGTCGGACACCTTGAGACGTACAAGCTCGCCTGGGCCAGTAACCCCAATGCCTTCACTGAACGTGGCCCAGATATAATCCCCGTCAGGTTCCTCGTCGCAACTCCAGCAATTCGTCATTTCGGGCCTGCAAATCTGGAGTATGCTGAAGTCACTCAGGTCTGTCTTGGAAACCTTGACGACCTCACCCGCGCCAGAAGCTTCAAATGGCAGGTAGACGTAACCAGGAACAAGGGCCATCGTATTCGATATAAGGCGGTCGGTCCCGAAGTTCTGATACGAGGGGTTGGTTAGGTT
>Ga0315293_10006978_pt1 | contig 10519 bp, 3 predicted proteins | sample YL17G13_20_MG_FD_203071 | JGI IMG/M metagenome (GOLD analysis project Ga0315293, IMG submission 203071) | Sediment microbial communities from Yellowstone Lake, YNP, Wyoming, USA - YL17G13_20 | ecosystem: Environmental > Aquatic > Freshwater > Lake > Sediment | place: USA: Wyoming | collected... | reverse complement strand
CCGCTCGCCGCACGAGGCGATGGCCACCACGTTCCTCAAGGGAGGAGGGGCGTTCGGGTCGGGGATATACGTTATGAGGCCGCCGTTGGCAGTGTCGCCCACCAGGTCCCACGCGGTGCCGCCCGCAGCCCAACTGTCGAAATTGCCGAAGCCGGCGAACAGCTCCACTTCGCCGCCGCCGACTCCCTGGAACTGCACCAGGCGCATCTCGTACTCGCCGGGCTCGAGGACGTTGAAGGTGGTCAGCGTGTCGCCCGCGCCCCGCCCGCCGGGAAAGACCGAGGTAAACGTCTGGCCCGCCTCGCCCGTCAGGGTGAGCCGGAATCCGTCGTCGCTGTTGACGCCGAAGGTCCATTCGCCGGCCGTGGGAATGTAGAGGGTGGCCGTGGCCTTGATGGCGAAATCGTCGACCTCGTAGCCGGGGAAGATGCCGGGGTACATCCGGTTGGTTCCATAATGCCCGTCTCCGCCCGTGTTCAAGTAGTTGATCCACGGGGCGATCTCGCTCTGGGTCCACAAGGCGGCCGTGGGGTTGTTGACGAGGTCCTCGGCGACCTCGATGTTGAACATGCTCGGCGGATGGCCGGGGACCCAGGCCGACAGCCCGCCGTTGGCCGTGTCGCCGACCAGATCGAACGCCAGGGAGTCGTACGCCGTGTAAATGCCCGGCGCGGCCAGGAGCTCCACCTCGGCGCCGCCGGCGCGCTCGAAGTAGACCAGGTCCACGCTGTAGACGCCGGTCTGGGCGAAGTTGAAGACGGCCAGCGAGTCGGTCGGTCCACCGGTCAAGCCCGGGACCGAGGAAGTGAACGTCTGGCCGTAGCCGGTGATCGTCAGCAGATAGCCCTCGTCGCTTTTGACCAGGAAGGTCCAGTCTCCGGCCGAGGTAACGTTGATGGAGGCCTTGGCTTCGACGACGAAGTCGTCGGCGTCGGTGCCGATCGCCAGGCCGGGGAAGGTCCGGTTGGGGAAGTAGTAGTTGCCGTCGCCGGTGTTCAGGTAGTTGATGTTGGGGGCGACCTCGGTGGCCGTCCAGGACGCCTGCGACGCATTGGCGATGACGGACTGGGCCACGCTGAGGTCCACCAGCACGGGATGGCCGGGGACCCAAACGGTCAGCCCGCCGTTGGCCGCGTCGCCGACCAGACGGAAGACGTTGGGATCGAAGCCGGTGAGCGTGTAATCGCCTTCCGCGGCGAAGAGCTCGACCTCGGAAGGTCCGGTGTGCTCGAAGTAGATCAGCTCAAGCTCGTAGGTGCCGGCGCCGGACTCGGTCAGATCGAACATGGCCAGCGTGTCCGCGGCGGTGCGCAGACCGGGGAAGACGGCCTCGAAGGTGTCGCCCCCACGGGTCAGCTTCAGGCGGAAGCCCTCGTCGCTATTGACGCCGAAGGTCCACTGTCCGGCCGTCGGGATAAAGACGGTCGCCCGGGCGCGGACGGCAAATTCATCGACGGGGACCGGGGAAGGAGTGGGGACGGTGCGGTCGCCAACTTCCTGGTTGCCGCCGGCGCCGGCGTAGAACTGCCCGCCTCCGCCGCTGACCATGTAGTTGATGTAGGAGGCGTTCTCGGTGGCGGACCACGACTGCAGCGCCGGATCGAGGATGACGCTCATGGCCATCGCGTTCGTATTGTTGAGGGGGACGTTGGCCTGGTAGAGGGTGGCGGTCCAGCCGCCGACCATGGTCAGCCCGGTGTGGGGCACGTCGCCGACCAGGGCAAAACCGGTGTCCCAACCGGTCTTGACGCCGGTGGCGGCGTAGAGCTCGACTTCAGCGCCGCCGCCGCCCTGGAACCACACGAACTGGACGGAGTAGTTGCCGGCCGAGGGGAAGCTGGCCACCCCGAAGGTATCGTTGGCGCCGCGCCCGCCGTCGTACCAGAACTGATTGCCGGCGAATCCCGCATTCCCGCCGACGCCGTCGCCGTAGATGGCGGTGAACGTGGGGCCGCCGTTGATCTGCAGGCCGAAGCCGTCGTCGCTGTTGACGCCAAACGTGTAGTCGCCCGCGGAAGGAACCGAGATGAGGCCCGTGGCATACAGGACGAGATTGTCGTTGAGCGCCGCGGGGGTGGGCTTAGGGAAGTCCCGGTCGGAGCCGTAATTCCCGTTGAGCAGGCCGCTGCCGAGGTAATTGACGGTCGGAGCGGTCTCGTTGGACGTCCACGCCGCATGGGACGGGTCCGCGATGAAGGCCTCGGCGGAGCTGACGTCCATCATGTACGGGTGGCCAGGGGTCCAGGTGAGCAGACCGCCGTTGGCCGTGTCGCCGACCAGTTCCCACGCCGTGGTGTCGCCCCAGGCGGCGAAGGACCCTTGCGTGGCGTACATCTCGACCTCGGCGCCGCCCGCCCTGTCGAAAGTCACCAGGCGCAGGTCGTAAGCGCCGAAGGCGGGGACGGCAAACGTGTGGAGCGTGTCGCCCGGGGAGCGCTGGCCGGGATAGGAGAAGGTGTCGCTCCAGCCCTGGCCGCTGATCGTCAGCGAGAAGCCTTCGTCGCTGTTGACGCCGAACGTCCAACTGGGGTAGGGGTCGGTAGGCCCACGGGGAATGTCCGGGAAGAACACGGTGCCCTTGACTTCGGTCACGAAATCGTCCGCGTTGGTGCCGATGGTCAAGCCGGGGTACGTCCGGTTGGCAACGGGCTGGTCCGGGGCCACCGCGCCCGCGTAGTAATGCCCGTCGGCGCCCGTATTCATGTAGTTGACGTACGGGGCGGTCTCTCGGGCGGACCACCACTGCCTGGTCCAGTCGGCGATGACGGCCTCGGCGTCCGCTATATTGGTGACGGGAGGTCCACCCGCATGGCCCGCGGCCAGACCGCCGTTGATCGTGTTGCCCACGAGGCGCCAGGTGCCGGTATCGCCAAAGCCGGTGAAACTCCCCGGCGCGGCGAAGAACTCCACTTCGGCGCCGCCGCCCCGCTCGTAATACACCAGGCGGACGTCGTAGGTCCCGGCCTCGGTGAAATCGAAGGCCTGCACGGTGTTGCCGGGGGCGCGCACACCGGGAAACGCGAAATAGAAGTTCTTGGCGTGCCCGGTGATCCGGACGTCGAAGCCGTCGTCGCTGTTGACGCCGAAGGTGTAGTAGCCGGGAGCCGGGATCAGGATGCTCCCGGTGGCGTCGACGGCGTAATCGTTGTTGTCGACGGTCTGGAGCAGGCCGGGGACGGCCCGGTCGGCCACGTTGTATGCCCCGGCCGCACCGGCGGTGAAATTCGCGCCGCCGCCGCCGCCGCCGTCCATGTAGTTGACGTAAGGAGCGCTCTCGCTGACTTTCCAGGACTGGTAGGCGGGGGTGGCGATCAGCGAATAGGCCTCGGCCAGGTTGTCGATGGTGCCGATGGCGGAGCCGGTATTCGCCTTGTAGTTGGTGACCGAGAAGCCGCCCAGGCCGGCCTTGTAGTTGGTCACTTCGAGGCCGGCCTCCGGGGCCGACTGGAAGAGGTCGACGGTGAAGCCGGGCTGCGAGTCGGCCTTGTAGTTGGTCACGTCGAAGCCGGGGCGCGGATCGTTCTTGTAGGTGGTGACGTTGATCCCGGGGATGCTGCTCGTCCCGAAGTCCTTGATGAAGCCGCCGCTCCCGTCGGTATCGACGAAGACGCTGACTTCGGCGTTGGAGTTGAACGCCTCCAGCCAGACGCGGAACTCGTCGTCCCGGATCCACGTGCTGTTGGGCGTTGGCGGATTCGGCGGCGGATTCACCGTCAGCGTGGAGTCGCGGCAGGCGATGTACTCGTCCTTGCCGTCGACCAGCTCGTCGATCGGGGCCAGGTCCGGACCGGCCTTCCCTATCCCGGCGAAGAAGATCACGGCCTTGTCGTCGCCGTCGGTGGCCGCGGCCAGAGTGGAGATGGCCGACTGGATGGCGGACTTCGTCGCCGCCGCATTGGTCAGGAGGGTGATGTTGCCGGCACTCCAGCGGGCGTCCGTCAGCAGTTGGTCGCGGAACGCCTGGGCGTCGGCCGCCGGATAATTGAGGTCCGTAAGGTTCTGATAATCGGCGATCCCGATGACCACCGCCCGGCGGATTTCGTCATCGATCGCCAGCAAAACTCGGTCTTCCAGAGGCTCCAGCCGCGGGTGGCGAAGGCCGCTCAATCCAGGCTCGCGACGCGAGCCTTCCTTCGCCTTACCGGTCCGGAAACGACGTGCTACCTTTCGGAGACCTGTCACGACATCCGAAAACCTACTCATCGCAACACCTCGCGAACTGAAGAATAAGCGGACAAATGGCTATGAGAACTCTCGCCACGGGCGAACAAATACCCATAAATGCACCGTAGAGATAGCGGTGGCGACCAGCGTAGATCGCGATTCTCTTGTACTCTCCCGTCAAATCAATGTCAAGCATTTTGCACCCGTTTCCCGGGGACGGGGCCCCCAAAGGCCAGTCACCCCCTCTAGGGGGAAAGACCCCGAAGGCTTCCCACGGGGTCGGACGCGGCGACCCGCCCCGTTCGCGCGCCGGACCCGCCGGCCGGCCGCCACGGCACGGAATCCGAGTGCGATCCGCTCTGCAAACCGGGCCGTGTCCGGCCGCTTAGAGGCTGCTGGACGGCCTTACCTCATGCAAATGGTCGCGTTTGGCGCGGCCCACTGTCCGATCCTCTCCAGACTCCTCCGCGCCGCGCGGTCGAGGTTCTCCTCGCTCCCGCCACCCCGCAATGGGGAGCACATTTCGTACGCCGCGTAGCCCTCGAAACCACCCTCCCGCAAGCCGGCAAAGAAACCCTCCAGGTCCAGGAAGCCATCGCCCAACGGGACGGCACGCACCATGTCCTCCAACCGGCGGTAGTTGACCAGCCCCGGCAGATAGGCATACCGTGGGAGCCGCACGTAGTCGGCCAGCGTGGTCTGGACCATGCGCGGGGCCAGACGCCGCGCGCAGGCCGGGAGGTCCTCGCCCTGCAACGCGGGGGCCCACGGGTCGAACATGGCGCGGCAGTTGGGATGGCCTACGTCGTCCAAAAACTCGACGTAGGCATCCACGCCCACACCGACATCGTGATGATTCTGAACGCCCAGAAGCACGCCGCAGCCGGCGGCCGCCTCGGCGCACTCCCGTATGGCCCGGACACACAGGTCCCAATCCCGTTGGCCGCCCTCCGACTCGGTGGCGTAGCCGGTGAAGACCCGCACGATTTTTGCACCGACTTTCTCAGCCAGCTCGGCCAGCCGGCGCACGTAGGCCACCTGGATTTCGACGGCGGGGATTTCGGTGTCGCGGCCGAGGGTGAAGTTGGTGTAGCCGGCGATCGTCGCGATCTGGACGCCCGCCGCGGCCGCCGTCTCGCGGATATCGCGGAGTTGGGCGTCCGTGGCGTCGAGAACCGACAGGTGCGGGCGTTTGCCCATCAGCTCGACGGCCCGGTATCCGAGGGCTGCGGCCTTGTGCAGAAACGCCTTGAGGTCCAGTCGGTGTTGGCCCCAAAGCCCGGCATAGCTGACCGAAAAGAGCGTGGGGATCATCATGGCACGGCGGCTCACTTCAGTGGATGGGTGCAACTCATGCCGGTGGGACAGCCGCCCTCGGCTGTGGGACAGCCGCCCTCGGCTGTGGGACAGCCGCCCTCGGCTGCGCCGCGGCGCCAACTGGCGAGCGTCAGTCTACCACCCCGGAAACCGCTTGCAAGCCCCGTGGCCGCACAGAGTTAGGAGCACGACGGCGGAGTTGATTCGCCCTCCGCTGCGACGTATGGTTACTGGGCGAGCGACGTTGCCCAACCCGACGCAAGCAGATTTCCGAAGTCTCGAAGACTTCGGAAGTCTTGGAACCGGGCCGACACGGCCCGGCTCTGAACCCTGAACCCTGAACCCTGAACCCCCCCGTGCTCGAACTCCTCGACCTCGACCGAAAAATCTCCAAGACCGCCCTTGAGCGGACCTTCCCCGACATGAAGACCCGCCTGGGCGATTGCCAGCGTGCCGTCCGGGCGGCGGGCGTGCCGGTGGTGATCGTCTTCGAGGGCTGGGACGCCGCCGGCAAAGGGACGATCATCAACCACCTGGCCCAGGCCCTCGACCCGCGCGGCTTCAAGGTCCATCCGGTCGTGGCCGCGACCGAGGCCGAGCGTGCCCGGCCGTGGATGTGGCGGTTCTGGAACGCCCTGCCCGCGGCGGGCAACTTCGCCATCTTCGACCGGTCGTGGTACGGCCGGGTGCTGCGGGACCGCGTTGAGGAGGCGGTACACGAGGGCCAGTGGCGCCAGGCTTATGAGGAGGTCGAGGAGTTCGAGCGGCAGTTGGCCGACTCGGGCGTGGTGCTGGTGAAGTTCTGGCTGCACGTCGGCCGCGGCGAGCAGAAGCGGCGGTTCAAGCGGATCCGGCAGGACCCGGCCACCGCGTGGCGGGTCGGCAAGCAGGAGCGGAGGCAACACAGGAAATATAAGGAGTGGCTGGTGGCCGTCGAGGAGATGCTCCAGCGGACCGATCGGCCACATGCCCCCTGGACCGTCGTGGAGGCCACCCAGGAGCGGTTCGTGCGCATGAAGGTCTTTGAGACGGTCCTTCGCGCCGTGGACGCGGAGCTGGATCGGCGGCGCCGGGAGCCCCCGCCTTCGCGCCAGCCCATGCCCGAGCCGCCGGCCGCCCCGCCGGCGCAACCGACGATCCTCGACCGCGTGGACCTGAAGCAGTCGCTCACCCGCCCGGAATACGAAAAACAGCTCGGCGCTTTACAGGAGCGGCTCTTCCAACTGGAGCACCGGCTCTACACAGCCCGGGTGCCGGCGGTGATCGTCTACGAGGGCTGGGACGCGGCCGGCAAAGGGGGCAACATCCGCCGACTCACCCAGGGCCTCGATCCCCGCGGCTACGAAGTGGTCCCGATCGGCGTCCCCACCACCGAAGAACTTGCCCACCACTATCTCTGGCGCTTCTGGCGCCAGGTGCCGAAGGCCGGGCACATCGCCATCTTCGACCGCTCGTGGTACGGCCGCGTGCTGGTCGAGCGCGTCGAGGGGCTCTCGACCGAGGCCGAGTGGCGCCGGGCCTTCACCGAAGTCAACCAGTTCGAGCACCAACTGGTCGAGTTCGGCACCGCGGTGGTCAAGTTTTGGCTCCACATCGACCAAGAGGAGCAGCTTCGCCGCTTCCAAGAGCGTCAGGGCAACTCGCACAGACAGTGGAAGATCACCGGCGAAGACTGGCGCAACCGCGACAAGTGGAAGCAGTACTCGGTGGCCGTCGTGGAGATGCTGGAGCGGACCAGCACCACCTACGCGCCCTGGACGATCCTGGAAGCCGACTGCAAGCTCCACGCCCGCGTCAAGGCCCTCCGCACCGTTGCCGACGCGTTGGAGCGGGCCCTCGACCGGGCGTGAGGAAAACTTCCGAAGTCTTCAAGACTTCGGAAGTCTGCGCGTGCAAGCTTCCCCCTAAAGCCCACGGGTTGCAACCCGTGGGCTTTGTCTTCCGGCACAGCCGAGGGCGGCTGTGCCACATGCGCGGCTCTTCTTGCACCGCCGCGGGTTTCTGAGAGAATGGGCGCCGTCGGGTCATCACCTGGGTAGGAGACTCTGCCATGAGAAGAATCCTGACTGCGCTCGTGTTCGTGGCCTTTTCGAGCATCGCCGCGGAGGCTGCCACGATCCTGGTTGAAGCCGAGAGCTTTCAGGACCGCGGCGGCTGGGTCGTGGATCAGCAGTCGATGGCCGCGATGGGCTCGCCGTATCTCCTGGCCCACGGCCTGGGCATTCCCGTGACCGGTGCAACGGCCACGGTCGCGATCCCCGAGCCGGGCGCGTACCGCGTCTGGGTCCGCACCAAGGACTGGGTCGCGCGGTGGAAGGCCCCCGGCACGCCCGGCCGCTTTCAGGTTCTCATCGACGGCAAACCGCTCCCCGAGACCTTCGGCACCCGGGGCGCGGACTGGTTCTGGCACGACGGCGGCAGCGTGCGCCTCGACAAGAAGGAGATCAAGCTCGCGCTCTGCGACCTGACCGGCTTTGGCGGCCGATGCGACGCGATTCTGCTTTCCAACGACCCGGCATTCGTGCCGCCCAACGAGCCCAAGGCCCTCGCGGCATTTCGCCGCAAGGCACTCAACTTGCCCGACGAGCCGCCCACCGTCGGGGACCACGACCTGGTGGTGGTCGGCGGGGGCGTGGCCGGCTGCTGCGCGGCGGTTTCCGCGGCGCGGTTTGGGCTGAAAGTCGTGTTGATCCAAGACCGGCCCGTCCTGGGCGGCAACAGCAGCTCCGAAGTGCGCGTCTGGATCCAAGGGCAAACCCGGCAGCAGCCCTACCCGGTCATCGGCGAGATCGTCGAGGAGCTGAACACGCACCCCAAGATTTGTCCCGGGCCGGCCGAGCTCTACGGCGACGACGTGAAGCTCCGCGTCGTGCAGGCCGAGAAGAACATTACGCTCCGCCTCGGCCAGCACGTGGACCGGGTGGAGATGGACGGCAATCGCATCCGGGCCGTCGTGGCCAAGGACGTTCTCACGGGGCGCGAGTCCCGCTTCACCGGGCGCTGGTTTGTGGACGCCACGGGCGACGCCAACGTCGGCTTCCTGGCCGGGGCCGATCACGAGTACACGCGCGAGGACCATCTCGGATCGAGCAATCTCTGGTACACGCGCGACACCGGCAAGCCCTCGCCGCTGCCGCGCTGCCCCTGGGCGATCGACCTGACGGACAAGCCATTCCCCACCGATCTGAAGGCCCTCGGGCACTGGTTCTGGGAGAGCGGCTTCGACCTGGACACGATCCACGAGGCCGAAGCGATCCGCGACCACAACCTCCGGGCGATGTTCGGGGCGTGGGACTGCTTGAAGAACGTCAAGGGGCTGTATCCGAATCACCGGCTGGAGTGGGCTGCCTACATTTCCGGCAAGCGCGAGTCGCGGCGGCTCTTGGGCGACGTGATCCTGACGCAGGACGACGTGCTCAAGGGCCGGCAGTTCCCCGACGGCTGCTTCCCGTCCACGTGGAAGATCGACCTCCACTACCCGGACCCGAAGTACGCCGCCGCGTCGCCGGGGAACGAGTTTCTGGCCGTGGCCAAGTTCACTTCGTTCAAGGCCCCGTACTGGGTGCCGTATCGGTGCCTCTACTCGCGCAACGTCCCGAACCTCTTCATGGCGGGGCGCGACATCAGCGTCACCCACGAGGCTCTGGGCACCGTGCGCGTGATGGCTACCGGCGGGACGATGGGCGAGGTGGTCGGGCGCGCCGCCTCGCTGTGCAAGAAGCACGACGCCAGCCCGTGCGAAGTCTACCAGAAGCACCTCGACGAGCTGAAGCGGCTCTTGACCCGATCGACCAAGGCGCGGTAGCGTTGGGTGGCATGCCTTGCCAGCAACCGTAGGTTATGCTTCAGCATAACGCATGGGACGGAATTGGCGAGCATGGTCCAACGCGTCGGGGAGTTATGCTGAAGCATAACCTACGGGTTCTTCGGCGAAGGCGCCAAGAGCGAGCTGCCCGACGCGAAATAGGAGGAGAGCAGGACCGATCCCATGAGTCTGCGTTTTCTGCACTGGGGCGTGTATCTTGCCGTCTTATGTGTCGGGTCGCAGCGGCTGTTCAGCCCGAAGGGCTGGAATACGATAGCCCAGGGCAACGCCCTGGGTGAAGTCTCGCTGCTGGGGACGCGATGGGACTTCAGCGACCGCAGCCTGGCGGGCTGGCGATGGAAGGATAACGCGAAGGTGTCGTTGGCCGAGGATGGCGGCAACAAGACCCCGGGCCGACAGGCAGGAATGCCGGACCAGCGACAGGCAAGAATGCCTGTCCTCCGGCTCCAGAGCGGTTTTGAGCCGTACGACTTCACTTGGGTCGCGCGGCACTTCGAGCCGCGGTCGATGGACGGGGTGGCCCACGTCCGCTTCCGCGTGCGGGGCGACGGGAGCGGCCACTCGTTGCAGTTGCACCTCGGGGCGCCTTCGCCGCAGAGCCGCGGCCGATGGCTCTACTATGTCAATTTGCGGCAGGCCGTGAAGCTCGATTTTGCCGGCTGGCGCGAGGTGAGCGTGGACGTGGCCCGGTTCGACACGCCCGGCAACGGACTGCGCGACCGCGACCTGGCCCAGGTGAGTTTCGTCGAGTTCACTGTCAACGTGCAGCCGAAGGGGGACAGTCCCATTTTCGCGGCGAAACGGCCTGTTGCCACAGGCGACGTTCTCGGCGCCGCGGAAACTGGGACAGTCCCCCGCGATGCGAAGCCGCTGGACATCTTGTTGGACGACATCCAGTTCGTCGGCCTCTCGCAGGAGGAACTCGCCGCCATCGAGCGCCAGCGCAGCGAGCGGGCCCGTCTGGTTTCCGAACTCACGGCGGCGTTGGCGCCCATCGAAAAGCGCCTCGCCCTCCTCCGCGACCAGCTCGACAAGGCGGCCGCGGAGGGCAAATACACCGACGTGGCCCGGGTCTACTGGACGGCTCTGGATTGGACCGCTCAAGACCTGAAGCGGTGCTTGCGTTGCGAGGAGCTGGAAGTCGTGAAGCAGGCCAAGCCCCTCTTAGCCGATTTGCAGAAGCGGTTGGAAGAACCCCAGCGGGTGCTCGGC
>Ga0315293_10006974_pt1 | contig 10520 bp, 20 predicted proteins | sample YL17G13_20_MG_FD_203071 | JGI IMG/M metagenome (GOLD analysis project Ga0315293, IMG submission 203071) | Sediment microbial communities from Yellowstone Lake, YNP, Wyoming, USA - YL17G13_20 | ecosystem: Environmental > Aquatic > Freshwater > Lake > Sediment | place: USA: Wyoming | collected... | reverse complement strand
GGCGAGTGGGGCATTGAAATTGCCACAACCTTAAAGACAGTGCCCATTAAGACTGTTCGCTGGACGTGCCCCATTCTGGATATCGAGACAAGACAATGACCCACGATGCGGAAAAGGAAAAGACAATGCCTGAAATGAAACATTACTACGTTTACTCGTGGATGCCCGCTCCAAGAAGTATCAAAGAGCGGAGGCTACCGCTTCTGTCTCAGCCCCGGCAGTTCTTTGCGTCCCGGATTATCAGGTGCGTGACTCGTAAGGAAGCGCGTGCAAAGTTCCTGACGGCTACAAACGAAGCCGGGCGATGTATCACTGTGAGACTAAGGTAAAAGACAATGACGCACGAAGAGTTCATCCAATCCGTCCGCGAAGCAGTAGCACTCAGGCAGAACGAACCAGCACGGTCGGCCTTGCGAGGCGTCAAAATTAGCTACGGGGCGGGTGACGGGTCATATCGAGGCATCTGTCACCATAACGCTTGGCAGCAAGGCACACGCCATTCGTTTGTAGAGATCGCCGCTACCGGCGAAGAATCCCCGATCCAATTAGCTGGCACTACAGTGCATGAGTTAGGGCATACGCTCTGTGCGCCTGGTGTGGGCCACTCACTTGTTTGGAAACAAGCTTGTGACGCGCTTGGTTTGCACAATGCGTCGGCAGTGGGCCAGGCATACAAGCTAACAGACTTTGACCCGACGCTACGCTTTGAAGTCGAAAAACTCATTACACAAGCAATAGACGACGGTACACCTAACTTCTCTATCTCTCCCTTGCTTGGAACCGGCTTACTGCGAGGCTTGACTGTGCGCCCTTGTCCAATGGGAGTAGGTGCTCACGGTGGCAAGTCACGCGGCAAGGGTTCCGGTTCACGCCTACGACTATGGGAGTGCGTGTGCAATCCGCCAGTCAAGGCGCGTGTTTGCTCTGACAACTTCGTGGCCCACTGTGACCTATGTGCTCAGCCCTTCGCGCTTAAACGCGCTATCGAATCCCTACCCATCACGCCTGCTACGGCTCAGGTAGCAATGACTACCTCTAATGACGGGCAAGCGATAGCGCATTCAAACGCAAAGAGTAAGAAAGAAAGACCGCAATTACGGAAAAACCGTGTTGACCTTGCCATGTTAGAGCGCATTGAGCGGTATCTTGACGAACGGGCAGCACTGGCAAGCCGGAAGTTTCGCGCGCAAGAGGAATATGACGCCTATGCGTATGCGTCGAATCTGATTCACGGGATTATCGCGCGGGAGGAAAACCATGAAATCCACGTTTGATATGACGGCGCCTGAAACAGAGATCGAATTGAAGCGGCGCGAGATTCCGCCAGCGAAGCCTGATGTGCAAGTCGAGAATCACGGCTCGCTGTTCCTATTCCGCCCGTTGTCCGACTGTGCGTCGGAGTGGATCGAGTGGCATGTTGACGTTAGCTCTGCAATGTTCTTCGGTGGGGCGCTGGTAGTCGAACCCCGGTATGTAGGTTTGATTGCCAAAGGGATGCTAGAGGACGGATTGCGGATTGAAGGGAATTGAGATGCGCCACGAAGATTGCAAGTCTGTGCCTGTTTACATGCAACAGAGTATGGATGCTCCTAACGGCAAAGAATGGCGCGTTCGGTTTACCTGCTCACGTTGCGGATACACGACACGCGCGATCCCAAATGCAATCGCTCACGATTGCAAACAACCAAGGAAGGAATAACATGCTTTCACTTGACCAGATCGTAGAACACTCTCGGCAAGCGGCAGCGCGAGCTGCCCGTATTCATGCTGTACCGTTCCGAGTCGAGGCCGAAGATTTACAGGATTGGACGGCCAGACTCAATAACGATGGCCGGGTACGTTTTCCATTCCCGTTTCTTGGCCCGCACATTCCAAAAGGATGGCATCGGACGGGTAATGAGTTCTTTGTTGACTCTAGTGGCTTAGGTTCGGACGGCGAGCCCGCGTTAACCATTCGCGCTTTCGTGAAGAAACTACGGCCCGGTTATGCCTATGCCGTGATTGAGGCCGGTGAGTTTCAGTTGTATGTCGCGGAGTTCACTGACAAGACGAATGGGAATTGACCGCGTTTAAGTGAGGAATGTATGTCAGCCCGTCAATTGAGGAAAAACCGGCGAGCGTTATTGCGGCGTATTCGGGCCATTGACCGGCACACACCACCAAAGTTATTTCGTGGTGCTCTGGCGGCGGTCATTGTGGCGCGGTTTCCAGAGATTGACCGCCGGTATAATTGCGCGAAGCTCGACTGTGGCGTACACCGCCGCGTTTATCGCCTACCTTTCGGACTTGTATTGAAAGAGCTTCGCACGGATGGGGGGCATTGGGGCTGGAAAGGGCTATCACCAAACAAGCGCGAGTTAAATGCGACACATGATTATCGCGGGGACTTACCACACATATTCTATATGACTCGCGGTGGGGCGCTAATTTCGCAAGCTGCCGTCACCGAAGACGACCATCGAACCACACCGGAACAACAGAAACTTGAAGACACTCGGCTTAAAGAATGGCGTGGTACTGGGGAGTTTCGTGACCTTCACAGAGGTAATATTGGCTGGATTCGCGGAAGTCTTGTAATCATCGACGCGGGTTTCTACCCTGATTGCGTGTGACCCATGTTTCGCATTTATACCGAAGACCGGAATCGCTGGAAAGTCAAAGCAATCCTAAACCGTTTATTCGGTAGCTATACCTTACTGTATGGCATTGGGGCTTGGAAAGGACGTAACGAGCATTCCATGATTATCGAATTGGATGGAGTGTCCCGCGTGAAAGTACGTCAAGCGGCCTGTGAGATCAAGAAAGTCAATTCACAAGATGCGGTTATGGTTCAGGAAATAGCCGCAGAGACACAATTCGTTTAAGCGAGGAACATCATGCCAAGGAAATTCTTGAAGCGAGCGCAAACTGAACCTTATGACGCAGTTGGCGCGATCATGGCCTATGAACAAGGCGACTTATCCGACCATGACAGTCTCGTATTGTTCGCACATTTGGTCAAGACCGGACTTGCCTGGAAGTTGCAGGGCCATTATGGACGCACTGCGGCGGCACTAATCGAGCAGGGGTATATCTCGAAATCCGGCGAAGTGCTGCGCGAGGTAGTCTAATGTCAAAGCAAATTGGTAGCCAATACCGTGAAACACTGGCAGAGAGCGGATACACATTAGTTAGGTGCGGCCCCGGCTATATCATTTTGCGCGATATGGCAACTGTTGGTTATGAGGCCACAAAAGATGAGTTCTGGTGCGCCAATAATCACCATGCCGGGTATACCGTGCAGATCGGGCGATGGGGATATGAGTATTGCAGAGACATCCCCCGCCGGACTGCGTGAAATATGACCGTGACTCAAGTATTTGTCGCAATCTGGTATCACGACTACTTCAAGCAATACCATCCCCGGACAGCGGTATATCGGGCGCTTCGATGGTTATGGGGGAGAATATGAAAGCCTTCCGACTGCAAAGACCCTATCGAACAGCCCTCATTGCGGGGCGGGGTATAGTGTGCAAGTTCGGCCAGTACGCACACCGTCGCGGTGTATTGCTCAAAACTTCAGGCGATGTTGCAACCGTGAAGTTCGACCACTTACCGGGGCCGACCGAATGCGATACGGCAGGACTCCGGTTTGATTACGGAAGTAAATCCAACAAAGGAAGGTCAACATGAAATACGGATGGCGAACAATCCGCAAGCCGCTCACTGTCTACAAGGCTTTCGCTATGGGCGGCGGTAGGGCACTTTCTCCTGTGCGGGAGTTCGATTGGGGCGCACTGCACATCGGGAGTGTGCTCACGGCGATATGGCTCGATGAACGCGACCGGTCTTGTGCTGCCGGTATTCATGCCGCTACCAAGGCTCAAGCTGCGCTGGATTCCCGAGATCAATTTGAACCACTCGCTAATGTGGTTTGGGAGTGCGTTGTTCCGGTAGGCAGTCGGGTTCACTTTAGTTCTTGCGAGGATTGGTATGGCTCGGCCCCCGGCGCAAAGATTCGCGCGGCGCGAATGATGTTGGTGCGGCGGTACGCGGACTACAAGAAAGGTGCTTGGAAACTTTGCGTTTAACCGCAGTAAGTTTGAGGGCGCGAGGCGTGCCGAGGTTCGACGGGCGGTACGATTGGGAGTCTTATCGGTTTGATAAGCCGCGCCCTCATTAGAAAGGAAGTGTCCGATGTTCTTTCCAAGAAAGTACGTTCTGTCAGCGGCGCTTGATCTTCGCAATCTGCGGGCGCGAAAAGACCCCAACGCATTCATGCTGGACTCTGACCGCGCCATTCAAACCGTAGTCGATGTTCTGCCTGTCGAAAGAATGTTCACTGAGGTTATATCTCGGATGAGAACAGAAGCGGCGGAGGGCAGACCGCCCGAGGCTGTCTTGATGGCCCTTGTGCTTGAAGGGTTGACCCTCGGATATGTCGCGGCGGAAGTCGAGCGCGAGATTGAGAAGACGACATCCCACCGCGCTTAAACAAGGAGACAAGGCAAATGAGCAATGAACAATTAGAAAGAATCAAGCAGGAAATCCTTCGCTACCGGCCCGAAGCGGACGGCGGCATGAACCTAGCCGATATGCAGGAGCAGGTCAATGCTATGTTCTTGCTGGTCAAAGACCCGGAGGTACGCACAGTATTGAGCAAATTCGGTCTCATAGCACTCCGTACTTATACCGAGTCCGCTAGTATACTCGGCTCGTTCTTCGCGCCTTTGATGTTGATGCTTCTCGCCGGTATTCGGGTCAATGAACCGGCGCAAGTGGAAAGGTAAACAAACCATGACTGACACCAGCAAAGCAACGCCGAGACCGTGGTATCTGAATAAGCACCTAAACTCCGTGGAACTCTGCGGGGATGATATCGAGCATACCTTCATTGCTCAATTTAGTGGGTCACGAGCACTCGATAACGCCTCGCTTTCTTTCGAGGCCGTCAACTCCTACGACCGCCTCCGCCGAGTCGAGAAGTTGGCGGGGGAACTGGCTGCGTTTACTGCTGAGGCCCAAATCCGATATGAGTCAGAAGCTGACCAGCAATGGCGCAGAGAACTAGTGGCGAAGGCTCGCGAACTGCAAGCGGCGATAGGAGAAACAAACCATGATGATTGACCAGACCCGTTACAAAGCCTTCTGGCAGAACCCGGAACTCTACCGGCTCAAGTATGAGAAGAATCTGGTTGCCAAAGCGATGGCCTATGGCCTCTCGCGGGGAACCGCTTTTCATTGCATAGCCGATCTCAAGGCCGGGGGTATGCCGGACGACTTTATTCAGGCCGTATTGGAGGGTAGAGAGCCTGACCCACGCGGCCAGACGCTTAGCCTATCACCAGATGCAATTCAGAACGCTTGGATTCTCTGGCGAGTATTCGAGGCTACTTACCCACCCGAGTACGGTATTCAGGTGCTTGACCACGAAAGGGAATTTCAAGTGCCTATAGGTGCCGAGGCTAGACACTTCGCAGTTGGAAGGCTAGACCAGATTGTGATGTATCAAGGCGACTTATGGGTGGGCGAGATGAAGACCGCCTATGCTAAGGCGTCGTATGACAAGCTGCTCGACGACTGGAACCACAATAAGCAGGCTGACTTCGTAATGCTTGGGGCCAGAAGTCTGGGCTTCGAGGTCAAGGGCGTATTGGTTCGGTATGCGGTCGAGAAGACCCCGCCCGTCTGCTTCCCGCCGCTCGAAATCACGCGGTCAGAGCACGCGCTGAATCTCACCCTGCTCAATGTGCATCAGACCTGCGAGATTATCGAGATGCTTCGGGCGACGTTCGGTATCGAGCAGCCTTGGCCCCACCTATCGAACTGGCCTTGTTCGGTCGTGGGCAAATGCGAGCATGAAGCGATCTGTGGTCGGGCATCCGATGAGATTGACCCGGCTGAGTTGGAGGGGTTCAAGTCGCGGGAAGAACATTTGGTCTTGATGCGACAATGAAAGTCCTGAGCCTTCGCCCTCTGAACGATCACCCGGATATGTTCAGCTTTGCCTTGCAGATACAGGACAAGGAGTCGGGCGAGTCATTCATCATCAATGGGTTCGTGTATAGCGCGAAATCCGGCGCGGTCATGTCGCCCACGACTTTCAAGCGGCGGCGTATGGTGAGGGCTTTCGGGGCATGGCGCAAGCTGCGGGCCGAGGTTGAGCGCCAGTTGGCCGAAGGAACTCCCGGAGTGAAGTTGGCCGAAACCTACCCCTAGTGTCTGTGTACTTACAGTAGACAGCAAAATTGTGCTTGACATGGACAATTAGTAGGGTATACTAAGGACGGTCGAAACTTCATGCGAGGGGAGATTACTACCTGTGGCAAAGAGGAAAGAGGACACTCAACAAACGTCTACGGTCAAACTGACTCGGGGTACGGGGCCGATCCCACGCAGTCGCTTTGGGGGCGATGGCTCGGTACTGCGGGACACCCTGGAATGGAAGGCGCTGTTTGCAGAACTTGCGCGAGGACTTGGGCCGGGTGAATGGGTATCAACAAGCCTTTCGCCGGAAACCATAGCGGCAGTGCCTTTGAAAGACCCTGAGATGGCTCTGTACGTCGCGCTTAAACGAGGTCTGTCCGGCCAATTCAAGGTGAGTAGCCGGTCGGAAGGGCAATTCACGATCTACATTGAGAACATCGGCAAGGAACACAAGAAATACGAAGTAGCCGGTTGAAAGGGGGTTGACAGTGGATACAGTGTGTGCCATGATGAACGTGAGGGCAAAAGATGACAACTGCGGCATCCCCCACGTTCAAGGGCACTCCACTCACTATCGACCTCGGTACGTCGGACTCCCGGCTCGTTGCCGCCAAGACCGTCATAAGTTATGGCGACAGCGGGCTCGGGAAGTCTACCAACCTACGCTACGCAGCACAATGGTTATACGAGCAGACCGGCCTACCGCTGCGTCTGATTGCCGCCGAGGATTCAAGCAAGCAAATCTTCGAGGGGCTGATTCGCGTTGGCGTCGTTCAGCCGATCTTCCTTACCAAATCCCTCAATCCTATCTCTACCCTGCGTCGTTTGAGTCGCGGCGAGTGGCCGAACCCGGACGGTGCGTGGCAACCGTGGGCGGGGGGATACTCCGGCTACATCGTCGAAGGGCTGACTTCGGTATCCGAGCAAATTCAAGAGGACTGCCGAGACAAGGGGCGCTTTCTCGGAGAACAGAAGGAAAACAGCTACTCCGAGGGCGGCGAAACTATCGCTCTCGCGGGCAAGTTCTCCTACAACTTCACGCAGCTTGAAGCCCTACGTCTGATTAAAGGATTTGCCATGATTCCGGGTATCGAGCGGGTCTTTTGGTCAGCCCATGAGACTAAAGGTATTGAAGAAGGTAGCAATATGCAGTTGCGCGGCCCCGCTCTGGTCGGTTCGGCCAAGACCGGCGCGGTGGCAAAGTATTGCGGCCTACTGTTGCACTTCGACGGCTACCCAGTAACGAAGAAGGTCGGCGAACTCTCCGTTGTGGAAACCCGCGTTCGCGTCTGGTATCAACGGCATCCCGACAGTCAGTATCCCCATATCACCTATCCCGCCAAAACCACAATCCCTGTCGAGGCTCTCGGCCAATTAGACAAGAAGTTTCCGGGGGGATTCTTTGCGCCGGTTTTGGCTGGCAACACATTGAAGCCGCACCTGGGCGACTTCCTGCAAGTCGAGAAAGACATTCTTGCCACGACCACGGATGACTTGAACGAATGGAAGGCTCGCGTGGACGCGGGCAGAGCGAAATCCTAACAGCATTCTTTGATGCTGATTCCAACGACGAGGTAAAGCGATGACAGGTTTACTACCTAAGATCAAGGTTTCGGACGTTCCCGAGAATCGAGCCAAGCGCGTCAAGGGGCTTGCGATTGTCGGCAAGGTCGAAACCCGCGAAGTCTCCAACGGCTATCTTCAAGTAGCCGTGCCCCTGCTTTTCTCAGAAGAGGCGACCGAGGAAGTGCTTGCAAGTCTCGTACCGGCTGCGGTCGATGCTGTCGAAAACGGCAACTTCGAGCAGTTCACCCGAGACAATAACCTGCGAATCTTCACGGCTCGCTGGAACGTCCGGCCTGAGTGGTTCGACGGCGGTTACACCGACCTGATTCGCAGTGGTCAAGTGTCCGACAACGAGCGCATTCAGTACAATATCAATATGTCCGGTCTCACTCGCGGGCTCTCCAAGTCTGCGGGCCTCGATGAAGTGGACTTCGAGGCGCTGACCGGGCGCGTCGTGGGATTCACGACCCGCAACCGTAAGGACAACCCATCACGGCTCGACATTGGTGGGTTCTACACTCCGCGTAAGAAGAAATAAGACAACACGCCCGATCTGATTCGTGCGGGGCGCGTCACGGCCCTGGTGTGTTGAGGCGCGTTCCGCATGAATCACAGTGGAGACACTGATGACAGGCGAACAGAAACTCTGGATAGCTGTCTTGCTTCAAGGGCTGGCAGAGCGAGAGGAACGCTTTGTATGTGTGAAAAGCAGATACCCGGCCCGCAACGAACGTCAACGAGCCTGTCTTAGTCGCAAGGCACGGAGTTTCGTACTCTCAGACGACTTCTCGCATATCTGCGGACAGGTCGGTTTGAGTCCCGAACTTCTCAGGCGTATCGCTCCTGAAGACGCCAATGCAGCGTTACAGCGTTTGATGTACGCGGCAGACAATCCTGAACCACCGCCTATTGTACCGTCGCCAGAACCTACCGCGACGGTCGAGGCCATCAACTACTTAGGTGACTAAATGAAACGTGGATTACTTGTGAGCGACCTGCATGTAGGGTCGATCTTTGGAATGCTGCCGCCACACTTTGAGGCCAGCGATCAACACATAGTTTTGCAGAACCCCGGCCAGAAGTACCTTTGGGAATGCTGGAACGACCTGATTGACCGCGTATCTCTCAAGACCTTCGACTTCGTGGCGGTCGTCGGGGATGTGATTGACGGTTCCCAACCGAAACAGCACGGCACCGAACTGTGCTTGCCGCTGCTGGAAGACCAAGCCGAGGCTGCGTATGAGGTTCTCAACCCACTATTCGCAGCCCTTCATTATTGTCCCGCCTACTTTATCCAAGGCACGGAGTATCACGACGGATTGGCCGGACAGATGGCTGACCGCGTAGCCGACAAGTTTGCCAGCACAGTTCAGTTTGGCGGCATCGGTACAGGTCGGTACAGCCACGAAGTGCTCGACCTTGAAGTAGAACCTGGCATCATCATCAACCTATCGCACGGTATCGGAACAGGTGTCGGCTTGTACCGCACCACGGCGCTCGACCGTGAGGGTATCTTCTCGGCGCTGGCTGGTAAAGAAGGCAAGGTTCCCAAGGCCGATGTCGTGGTCAGGGCGCACTGTCACTTCTTTCTGCGTATCGAGCACGCATCCAAGCATCTCATCATCCTTCCTTGTTGGGAATTGCAGACACGCAACATGCGGAAGAACTCAGTGTACCGAATGATACCCGACCTGGGCGCGGTTGAACTGGTACTTGATGGTAACGCTAAGTCGAGAGGGGAAGACCCATGCGAAGTGAAGAAATACCTGTACCGGCTGCCCGAAAGGAAGACGGCCAAACTCCTCGCATCCGACCTGAACCCCCCGAAGACCTCTGGGAGCAAATGGATACCGCCGAGTGCGCCCTTCGAGAGCAACAGTGCGTGCTTCGAGAGCAACATCGAACAGATTCAATAGAAACCGGAGAGGAAGTGGCTGATGAAGACCTTGCAAGTATCAATTCGCGGGTTGAGTCCTTTGCTCATGCATCCTTACCGCCCGACACCGGAGGGCTTCGAGAAACTGACCCCGGAAGCACAAGCCGAGTTCAACACTTACAGAGACGAAAAGACGCAGGAACTCTATATCCCCTGCGAGAACCTGAGTAGGGCACTGGTAGCGGGGGCGGCATATAGCAAAGGTAAAGGCCGCGCCTCACTGCAAAAAGTGGTTGCCGCGTGCGTGTTGGTTAGCCCTATACGCATTGGACTCGGGACAGAAATCTATGTGGTTGATGGCCGGGGCGTTGTCATCCCCGCGACCCGAGGCCGTGTGATGCGTTATCGCCCGCGCATCGAGGAGTGGAAGGCCGCTTTCCAAGTCGATTACGACGAAACCTTGCTGAGTCAAACACAGATTGAGCGGGTTATCGCGGACACCGGAACGCTTGTTGGCTTGCTGGATTTCCGCCCTGAGAAGAAGGGGCCATACGGACGGTTTGCGGTTGAGAAGGTTAGGGCGATCTAAACCGGGCAAGGCGGGGCCGGGCAGGGCTTGGCTAGGCTAGGCGAGGCAAGGCGAGGCGGGGAAATATGCATTCATAGTCATTTGGATTTGAGGCAGGGCGCGGCGTGGCTGGGCATGGCTAGGCGAGGCAAGGCAAGGCAAGGAAATATGCACTCATAGTCATTTAGATTTGAGACGGGGCAAGGCTGGGCGAGGCGCGGCGCGGCCAGGCAAGGCTAGGCGAGGCAAGGAGAAAATATGAAGACACCGCAAGTCTTACTCGAATGCGATTACTGCCATACCAAGATCATAGTGAAGCCCGAC
>Ga0315293_10006970_pt1 | contig 10523 bp, 7 predicted proteins | sample YL17G13_20_MG_FD_203071 | JGI IMG/M metagenome (GOLD analysis project Ga0315293, IMG submission 203071) | Sediment microbial communities from Yellowstone Lake, YNP, Wyoming, USA - YL17G13_20 | ecosystem: Environmental > Aquatic > Freshwater > Lake > Sediment | place: USA: Wyoming | collected... | reverse complement strand
CCCTGACCCCTGGCCCCTGACCCCCGGCCCCCGACCCCTGTGCTCTGTGTTCTCTTGACACTGCCTACCATTGCTGGCTATACTGTCCTCAATGGCAAAGAAACTTTTTATAATTGACGGCCACGCATACATCTACGCCGCCCACTATGCCCCGATGCGTCAACTGACCAGTCCATCCGGCGAGCCGACTAAAGCAACTTACATCTTCACAATGACTATCCTGGGTCTCATCCAGCGGCAAAAGCCAGATATGTTAGCCGTTGCGATGGATAGCAAAACCCCGACCTTCAGGACCAAAATCTATCCTGAATACAAGGCCCATCGCCCGCCTATGCCGGATGAGATGCCTGGCCAGATAAACCGAATCGAGCAGATTCTTGAGGCGATGAATGTCCCCGTCCTTCGCCTCAATGGTTACGAAGCCGATGATATAATTGGAACGCTGGCCAAAAAGGCCGCTGCCGATGGCTACGACTGTTTAATCTGCTCAGGCGACAAAGATGTGCTGCAACTGCTCGACGACCATATCAGCACCTTTGACATCAAAACCGACACCCGCACGGATGTTAAGACAATGATTGAGCAGATGGGCGTTACGCCCGAGCAATTTATTGACTGCCTTGCCCTGCAGGGTGACGCCTCAGATAATGTCCCCGGCATACCTGATGTCGGCCCAAAAACCGCCCTCGAATGGATACAAAGATACGGCTCGATAGAAAACCTTTATAAAAATGCAGACGAAATCAAAGGTAAACGCGGCGACAGCCTGCGTAAGTTCAAAGATAGTGCCACCTTGAGCAAAGAATTAGTAACGATTGACTGCGATGTCCCATTGCAAATCGATTACGATGCCCTCGCCTTAAAAAAATTTAATGAACCTGAACTCGCCGAGATATTTACTGAACTTGGCTTCAGCCGCCTCCTGACACAACTTGGCCTGACAAAAGATTCCTCTGTCGAGTCACGAGCCACGAGCCACGAGCCACAAATCGCGAGTCACGAGTCACAAATTGCCAGATATGAGGAACTCACCTCCGTCAAAACTGTTGCCCACAACTACGAGTTGATTGACTCGCACGAAAAGTTCGAGCGGTTTTTGCCGGAGCTAAAAAGACAAAAATTGTTCGCTATCGATACCGAAACGACTTCTATTTTTGCTATGCGGGCAGAGCTTGTCGGCATAAGTTTCTGCTGGCAGCCGCACAAGGGCTTTTATCTTGCGGTAAAAGCCCCGCTTGGCTCAAATCACCTTGATATAGAGCAGGTCCGCTCGAAGCTATCGCCGCTCCTTGTGGATGAAAATATAAAGAAAATCGGCCAGAACATAAAATATGACCTGCTTGTCCTCAAAAACACCGGCTTATCCGTAAAGGGAATTTATTTTGACACGATGGTCGCCTCCTATTGTCTCGACCCGGAGCGCGAAAGCCACTCTCTGGGTCAAATGGCCTTGGATTTTCTAAATTACCAGTCCATCCCAATCTCGGCTCTTATAGGCAAAGGCAAAAATCAGCTTACCTTCGATATGGTTGATACAGCCGCCGCCTGCGAATATAGCAGCGAAGATGCGGACATAACCTATCAACTTTATCTTTATCTAAAAGACCGCCTCGACAAAGAACCGGCCCTCAAGAAACTATTTGAAGAGGTTGAGATGCCTTTAGTTTCTATTCTGGCAGCGATGGAATACAATGGCGTTTCGCTGGATACGGGGCTTCTGCGAAAGATGTCAGGCGAAATTAACGACGCCCTCAAAACCGTTACCGACCGAATTTACCAGCTTGCCGGCTTCGTTTTTAATATCGATTCACCCAGGCAATTATCCGAAGTCCTTTTTAGTAAGTTAAAATTGCCGCCGGTTCGTATAGGCAAGGCCGGCCTGAGCACGGACGCCGCTGTCCTCGATGAGCTTGCCGGCCTGCACCCCATTATCGAGCTTATCCTTCAATATCGCACTTTAAGTAAATTAAAAAATACCTACGTTGATAAGCTCGGTACGCTTATAAACCAGCGCACAGGCCGTGTTCACGCCTCTTTCAATCAGACTGTTACTACCACAGGCAGGCTTAGCTCGAGCGACCCGAACCTGCAAAACATCCCCATAAAAACTGAGCTTGGCCGCAAAATCCGCGCTGCCTTTGTCCCCGCAAAGAAAACCGACTGCATCCTCAGCGCCGACTATTCACAAATCGAGCTTCGCCTCCTGGCTCACTTTTCAAAAGACACGGCTCTTTTGGATGCCTTTGCTGCAGACCAGGATATTCATCGCTTTGTTGCATCGCAGATTTACAATGTCCCCATTGAAAAGGTTACAGACCAGATGCGCTCACGCTGCAAGGCAGTCAACTTCGGCATCATTTATGGCCAGGGCCCATTCGGACTTTCGCGATCAATAGGAATAAGCCAGACCGAAGCGAAAAAATTTATTGATGATTATTTTGCCCGCTATAGTTCCATCCGCAAATTTATGGATGATTGTATCGCAAACGCCAAACGCACCGGCTACGCCGAAACTATCCTCAACCGTCGCCGGAAAATACTAAACCTAAATATCAAAAACGCAAACAAACGCTCCCAGGCCGAACGCCTCGCAGTCAACACCGTAATCCAGGGCTCCGCAGCCGATTTAATAAAAGTCGCTATGATAAACATCCAGCGAAAGATTGAATCCGAGAACCTGCCGGTAAAACTAATCTTACAGATTCACGATGAGCTTGTCTTCGAGCTGCCCGCCGCCCAGGCCCAAACCCACGCCAAATGGATTGCAAACCAGATGTCATCCGCCATCAAAATCGATGTCCCGCTAAAAGTTGATATAACCTTCGGCCCATCCTGGCTGGGCGGGAAATAATTTGTTCATTTAGCGATTAATTCACATTTATGGAGGCCCGGGCGGTTTCTCCAACGGCGGAAACGTAACATTCCTGGCCTTATCAATCCACGCTGCATCCCCATACACGCCGGCTTTGCTGTAATCAAATGGCTTAAAGCCAATCTTGAGGGCAGGACAGTCAGGTTTCAACCGAAAGTCAAAATTATTGGGGTCAACAAAGAGCGGGTCTGCAACAATCGAATTTGCATCGTATCCTCTTTCCCGCCACTGCTGCAAACTCATACCGGCGAAATTAACTTCTTTGCCTGTTGCGTTCCAATAGCAATTTTTGTCCATCTTAATCTTTACTTTGTCCCACGGCCCGGCAAGCAAAGGCCCGGTCTTCCAATAGACAATGTTGTTCTCGAAGGTAAAAGACAAATGCTGCTCTATCCGCGATGCCTGAATCTGGTGCTGCTCACTGAAAGCAAATATGTTGTTGCGGATGATATTTTCTTTCCCATAGTGCTGATGAAAACCGCCGGTTCTCGTATTATAAACTAAATTGTTCTCCATCACTATCCCGGTGCTGCCCTCATCGGTATAAAGTCCCCAGCCCCCATACCCATAGCAATAGACATCGTGAAAGATATTGTTGCTCACAACCGTTCCCTCTGATGGCCCGAGCGTATAAATTCCGCCCATATCGCACAGCACACCCCAGCCGATGTGGTGCACGTGATTGAAACTGATGTTATTACGTTTGCCTAAACTCTCCGCGTATCCCCATCGCCACCCGGCAGAAATTCCGGTATAGAAAAAATCGCCGATGTCATTATGAGTGACATTGTTGTCACCGCTCTGCCCAATCCATACTCCTACAGCATCGGCATAAATCCGCCCGCCTGTGCGAATGATGTTGTTGTCAACCGTAATGTGACTTGTTCGTGATGGTTCGTCAGAGCGAATTGTCCCCTCGCCGATTCTAACACCGCCCGCTCCAATGTCCTGAAGATAGCAGCGCTCAACTTTGCAATCCCGACAGCCCTGCCGAAACCACACTCCGTATGTCCCCGTATGGCTAATTTCGCAATCCTCTATCACAACATTTCTCGCACCGTCTGCCATAATCGCCGCCTCAATTGGAAAAGCCGCCTGATATGGTGGATACCCGGTGCGTGACAGCATCAACTGATTATGCTGGAATAGTAATCCTTTTAACCGAATATGCTCAACAAATTCTCCTGCATCCGGCTTGCCCGCAAAGATGACAAATTTCTCAACAACGGGAGCAACAACCTCTGCTTTATCCATATCTTCACCGGCCAGCGGCTTATAATAAAGCGTTCCATCGCGGGCGAGAAACCACTCACCCGGCTCATCAAGTGCCGCCTTGAAATTCTCTAAATGAAATCGCGTATTTGGTTCCCAGCCGGAATAATCTTTTAACTTCTCACCTACAGTAATTATCGCATTGGCCGTCTGGTCAATCTCTTTTATAAACCGCCTCGTCATACACCACTTATGATATGCTGCCACTGTTACGTCACCAAGCTCCTCGCCGCTCACTTTCTTCAAGACCTCAATTGCATCCGCCCGCACAGGCGTGGTCCTTCGATACATATCTTTTTCTTGTTCGATTGGAACCTCGCTCGTCGCCCCCATATAGAAATAGAACTTATCCGGTTCACGCGCTCGCACCGCCCGCCGACCATTTACATACAACTGCTCGAAATACCACTTGCCCGCAGCAACCTCTACTATATTAGTCTGCCAGATGTCACCATCTCCGCGCTTAAAACCGATAATTTGTCGTCCGCCGGTAAAAATCGGCTTCGCTTCAGCAGCTGCTTCATAGCTAATCGGACAATCCTTTGTTCCACTGTCCCCGGCAGCTAATACCAGCGGTTCAGTCAGCGTATATGTCCCCTTTGAGATAATCACACGCACGGGTTCTGAAAATGTCTTCTGCAATTTCAACCGCCGAATCGCATCCCTCGCGCCGGCTAATGAGGCCAGCGGCCCATCCGTCTTATCTTTATTGGCCTCAGAAAACCGGCCAGACCATTTGTCATCGCCGTTGATAGAAACATAAAACGTAACCGCCGCAGCAGTCCGGGCCGCAAACACAAAAAAAACTAAGCATAAAAGCATTGTTATCTTCAATCTCATAAATGCCACCTTTCCTGCAAAAACATAATACCTCTCTCTCCGCTGATTTTGTCGGAATTTTTTGATTTCACACCACAGCTTTGCATTTTAACTTTTACGCTTTACGCTTGTTTTGTCTCGGAGAGATTCTCCCATTCTATCCCGACCTTCTTTATGGCGTAGCCGACCTCTCGCATATAATCCCCGTAGCAGCTCATCCAGTGAAATCCCTGCATATCTGTTAGTAATTTCTTCCAATCTCCTTCAATCTCTATATCAATCTGCGACCGGCATATATCATAGAATGGGTGGTCGATGATTTTACCCTTGCACCCGAGCCACTTCTTGCAATGGAAGTCGGGTATTAAGTTCGTGATAAGCTGTCCCTTGCTCATCTGGACTTTGGGTGCCGCACCGTAATCCGACTCAAAGTGCGTGTAAATCTTGACCGGCTCATAATCTACACCATTCATTCGCCGGGGTGCCGTGCAGTGTGCGCACGTAATCACGCCATCGTGCGGATGAGTCGGGTCGTTAAGAAAGCTTGGCTTGCCTGAAATGTATCGCAGCAAAATCCCGGATGGAATCACCACAAAATCCGACTCACAAAACGCCATTAAGCCCTCATCATTCAAAAAACACAAAGGCATACAGGCCGTCGTTTCCGACATTGGCATAATCGTCCCCATACATTGGTTGACGGTAATGGCAGGGGCGTCCGCCTTCTCCATAAGCTCCTTAAAGACCTTCGTCAGCAAAAATGCGTTGACGAGAAATTTTTTGTCCGTATGTAGTGACACACCCTTGCCGGCAAGGTATGCATCCGCATCTTTCTTGGCCTGCTCAACTGCTTTTTCGTTCGCTCTAATCTTTTTCAGCATCGGCTCAAGCTCCTGATACGACACCGGCTTAATATCCAGCTTCCAGATTTCCCTTGCAGCCTTTGGCCCAAGCTCATAACCAATTCCCCATCCGCCTGCATCGCCAATCGCTACAATCTTTGTCCCCAGAGTGTTCTTCAATCCATAAAGTGCCCGCAGCCTCCACAAAACCTCCTCGTAGTCGTCAACTACAATGTCCCACACATTCATATCCGGCTGCTTATATTCGTCCGTCGCCCTTCGCAAAAAGTGCGGATGTGCAATCTCATACCACAAATACACTGGCCCGCTGTCGTGCCGCAAGAACATCACGTTCGGCTTCTTCGTGGCCGCAATAGCATCCATCCAATGCTGTGCACCGCTTGCCGCATAAACTAAGAACGCATCGCAGTCGGTCTCCTTCACCGCATTGGCCTGCTGGTCGCTGCTGACAAGTGACACTGGCTGAACCTCTAACAAAAAATCCGCCTTCGAAGCCAGAACCTTTAGCTCTGCCTCAATCTTATTGGCTTCCCTCTCCACATCCTCCTTTGTATGCAGCCCGCCCCACGACCTCCAGCTTGTCGCCTCTCTTCTCTGACTTAAACCATAAGTAAGAGCCGGCTTAACCCTAAGTGGCTTGCCAATCCGCAGACTCATCGCACCGGCTGGTTTTCTGAAACTACTCACAGTGCTGCACGATGAAGCCGCTGCCGCCCCGAATCCTGCCGCACCGAACCCCACGACCTTCATAAAATCCCTTCGATTTATACCGTCCATCGCATAATCCTTTCAAAAATTCCATTCCTGCGTTTTTCTATGTCATTCCCTTGCAATGCCTGACCCAATCGCTGCCGAACAGACGGAAATCCATTTCATCTTTCCGTTTGACACATTATTATAACCTACCTCTATCTCCTAAAAAAGAAAAAAATTAAATCATTTCTTCCGCTTGCCTTTTCACTTTTTCCTTTTGCCTTAATTATCGCTCTTGACCAACAGCTTCATCGACAATACAATTGCTTACTCCGTTTGAGTTTTTATGATGAGTAGTTAATTAACCATTTAACCACTCACCAATTAACCATTTACCAGTTAACTAACAACGAGAATCGAGGTTTATCCGCCGGAGGCGGAATCGAGGTTCAAATATGGCTACAGTCAACGAGAATTTTTTGAAGCTAAAAGCCGGCTACCTCTTTCCGGAAATCAGCCGACGCGTCCGCTCCTTCCAGGCCAAAAATCCCGATGCGAAAATTATCAGCCTGGGGATTGGCGATGTTACGCAGCCTTTGCCTGCGGCTGTTATCAAGGCAATGAAAAAAGCAGTCGATGACCTTGCCGATGCCCGGACCTTCCACGGCTATGGCCCCGAACAGGGTTACGACTTCCTAATCGAAGCGATAATTGAAAATGATTTCAAAAGTAACAGAGTCGATTTGGACAACGACGAGGTCTTTATCAGCGACGGAGCCAAATGCGATACCGGCAACATACAGGAGATATTCGGCCTGGATAATATTGTAGCAGTAACAGACCCTGTATATCCGGTTTATGTCGATACTAACGTAATGGCAGGTAGGACCGGCCCAGCCGATAAAACAGGCCAGTATGAAAAAATCGTCTATATGCCATGCACCGAGCAAAATAATTTTATCCCTGACCTCCCAAATGTCCCTGTTGATATTATTTATCTGTGCTTCCCGAACAATCCCACAGGAGCAGTTGCCGCCAGAGAAACCCTGAAAAGATGGGTCGATTTTGCCCGCAAAAAAAAGGCGGTAATCCTTTTTGATGCCGCTTATGAGGCATTTATCACTGACTCTTGTTTTCCGCATTCAATTTATGAAATTGAGGGTGCAAACGATGTCGCCATTGAGTTCCGAAGTTTCTCCAAAACCGCCGGCTTTACCGGTGTCCGATGTGCCTTTACCGTTGTCCCAAAACAATTAAAGGCATATACAAAAGATGGCAGGGCGGTTGGAGTCAATCCCTTGTGGAACAGGCGTCACTGCACTAAATTCAACGGCGCCTCTTACATCTCCCAGGTTGCCGCCGCCGCTACTTATACCGCCGAAGGTAAAAAGCAAGTTCGCCGAATTATCGACGTCTATATGGGCAACGCTGCTTTAATCCGTGAAGCGCTGACCAAACTCGGCTACAAAGTCTATGGCGGCATAAACGCACCATATCTCTGGGTAAAAACACCTGATAGCTCAAGCTCCTGGGATTTTTTCGATCGGCTTTTGCAAAAAGCCAATGTCGTCGTAACGCCCGGCGCAGGCTTCGGTCCATCAGGCGAAGGCTACTTTCGCCTTTCCGCCTTTGCAAAACCGGATGACGTCAAAGAAGCCCTGCAACATTTTGCGAATAGTGTATAGTATTGTCATTCCTGCGAAACCTGTCCCGAGCAGGGTCGAGGAAGCAGGAATCCTGACTTGTAAAAATCAGTGTTAATCTGTACTACAATCTTTCAACTTCTTGTTTTTTCTGCTTGATTTTGCAACGATACTATCATAACCGCTTTGATAATAAAAAATTGCAGTTAGTTTGGAATTTTGAGTTTTTGGTCATTTGAATTTGTTTAGGATTTAGAATTTAGAGATTAGGATTTTGGTTGCGGCCAAAGGCCGCGCCGGGTTAATCCGTGTCTGACTTGTTTAGGATTTTGGTTTGCCTCAAATAATGAAACCAACTATCGCTTATATCGCCTTGGGCAGCAACTTAGGCAATAGGAAAAAGTTTATAAAAAGTGCCCTCAAGGTGCTATCTAATACCAATCAGGTCGAGCTTGGTAGGGTGTGCTTTGCACACCACAATCGCTCTACCAACCAGGTCGAGCTTACAAGAGTAAGTAAAATAATCGAAACTGCGCCTCTGGCACAGATGGACCAGCCCAATTACCTCAACGCAGTTGCGGAAATTAAAACAACTCTCACCGCACAATCTTTGCACAAAATACTTGCCTGCGTCGAAAAAACACTCGGCAGAACAGCACGAGAAAAGTGGGCGCCGAGAACCATCGACCTTGACCTCTTGCTCTTTGGCCAGGAAATTATAAATCTACCTAACCTGACCATTCCTCATCCACAGATGCACCTGCGCTCATTTGTCCTCAATGGCCTTTGCCGGCTAAATCCCAATCTGCTCCATCCTGTTATAAAAGAACCCGTTAGCGAATTGGCCGACCGACTCGTCGGCTGCGATTTCGTCCTCAATCCAAATTTGCCGCAACTGATAAGTATCGCTGGCATCATCGGCGTCGGCAAAACCACCCTCGCAAAAAAACTATCGAAAAAACTCTGCTGCAAGCTCCTCCTCGAACCCTACGACCAAAATCCGTTTCTGCCCGAGGTCTATGCCGGCAAAAAAGAATTAGCGCTGAATTCGCAGCTATACTTTCTGACCGCCAGAACAAAACAGCTAAATCCTGACATCCTCGCCCCAGGGCGGATTATCGTCAGCGACTATTTTTTTGATAAAGAGCTTATCTACGCAAATCTGCTTCTTAACTTCCAGCAGCTAACTTTATACAAAAAAATTTATCCCCAGTTTGCCGAAAAAGTCGCCCCGCCGGTTCTAATAATATATATGCAGGATTCCTCCGATAAATGCCTCCAGCGTATCCACAAGCGCAATCGTCCTTATGAACAGACGATAAAAGTGCAGTTTTTGGATGCCCTCGCTGCCGGCCACCAGCATCTTTTTGCCCGATGGAAAACCTGCCCCGTAATTCGCATCTCAGTCTCCAACTTCGACTGCACCAAACCCGCCGACATCAACCGTCTGGCAAACCAGATAAAACACTACATTGCCTCACCGTAAGCGGAGTGGATTGTCTTCAATTTCAGTCTGTCAAAGCAGATGGCGATAAAGCATACCTGCGAGTAGGCAAGCTATCCTGACCCGCGGAGCAAATTGTTATCTTGGTCAAAGCAGCTTTACAAATTCTTCAATGCTAAGTTCAGCGTCTCGCAGTAATTTGCGTAAGAGGCCTTTTCCCAATGTTCTGTGACGCGGGATGGTTAGGGGTTTTTTAGTAATATCGCTTTTGTGGTGCATTCGTATGTGGCTGCCTCGTTGACGAACGACTTGATAACCTATCTTTTCGAAGCGTTTTATGGCCTGACTGCCGGAAATGACAGGTAGTTTAGGCATAAGATAGCGTGCAGAAACTTAATTCCTGAGGATGGAAATTTTTAAGGGCTTGTCTGTTTTCTTTTTCTTCGAGACATAAGTCGATTACTTCCCTGATGTTTTTCAGGGCTTCATCAATGGTCTTTCCCTGGCTGTAACATCCCGAAAAAACGGGGCATTCAACCACGTAAAATCCATCTTCATCTTTTTCTATGAATATAGGCAACTGATAGCGTTTTTTCATTTTCTAATCACCTCTATTGTAAGAATACCATATAATGTTCAAAGAATCAAATAATTTTTGCCGGTAATTTTACTGTATCGCCGTACAGAGCAAATCCAAATGGCTCAATCTTCGACTGCACCAAACCCTCCGATATCAATCGTCTGGCAAACCAAATAAAACATTACGTCGCCCGCCCATCCGTCATTGCGACCCCGCCGTAGGCGGAGTAGATTGTCTTCAATTTCAATCTCTCAAAGCACATAATATCTTATTACTTATCCGAGGTTTTTTGCAGACCAAGGACTCTGGCACAAAGAACCAGCAACGGAAAGGGGCA
>Ga0315293_10006969_pt1 | contig 10523 bp, 6 predicted proteins | sample YL17G13_20_MG_FD_203071 | JGI IMG/M metagenome (GOLD analysis project Ga0315293, IMG submission 203071) | Sediment microbial communities from Yellowstone Lake, YNP, Wyoming, USA - YL17G13_20 | ecosystem: Environmental > Aquatic > Freshwater > Lake > Sediment | place: USA: Wyoming | collected... | reverse complement strand
TGCGCCTCGATTCACCGGCGACTTGGACCTTTACGTCCGGCCCGACGCGGGCAACGCGCGCCGGATTCTGGCGGCGCTGGACGAGTTCGGCTTCGGAAGCCTGGAATTGACCGAAGACGATTTTCGCCTGCCCGGCAAGGTCGTGCAACTCGGCGTTCCTCCCATTCGCGTTGATCTTATCACTTCTCTGAGCGGCGCCTCCTGGAAGCAGGCGGACGGGGGGAAGGCTCATGGCACGTACGGCGACGTTCCCGTGCCGTTCATCGGCCGGGAAGCCTTCCTTGCAAACAAACGCGCCACCGGCCGCACGAAGGACCTCGCCGACGCCGAAGCCCTCGAAGCCCTGAACGATGCCGAGACGGACCCTTCGCCCGGCAAGCAGTAGCGCGCCGGGACCCGAAGGCGGCAGGGCCGAGGGGGATGGACCCAGCCGCCGCGCCGGACAGCAACCATTTCCCTTAAAGGCTGTTTCATAACTCCCTCTCCCTTGATGGGAGAGGGAATTGAGACAGCCTCTCAGCGCCCCGCCAGGGCCGCCTCGAGGTCCGCCTTCGGCGTCGAGATCGGCATGATGTTGAACTTCTCGGCGAGCACTTTGAGCATCGCGGGCGTCACGAAAGCCGGCAGGCTCGGCCCCAACCGCATGTTCCGGATGCCCAGGTGAAGGAGCGTCAGCAGGATCACCACCGCCTTCTGCTCGTACCACGAAAGGATGAGCGAGAGCGGAAGGTCGTTCACGCCGCAGCCGAACGCCTCCGCCAGGGCCCCCGCGATCCGGATGGCCGAGTAGGCGTCGTTGCACTGGCCGCAGTCCAGCAGCCGCGGGATGCCGCCGATATCGCCGAACGCCAACTTGTTGAACCGGTACTTGCCGCAGGCCAGCGTCAGGATGATGCAATCCTCCGGCACCGCCTCGGCCAGTTCCGTGTAGTAGTTGCGTCCGGGCTTCGCGCCGTCGCATCCGCCGATGAGGAAGAATCGGCGGATCTTCCCGGCCTTGACGGCCTCGATGACCTTGTCCGCGACGCCGAGCACCGCCGCGTGGCCGAAGCCGACCAGGATGGTTTTTTCCGGCGCGTCCTCGGCGAATCCCGGAGCCGCCAGCGCCGCGTCGATGAGGGGCTTAAAGTTGCGGTCGCCGATGTGCCGCACGCCCGGCCAGGCCACCAGGCCCGAGGTGAAGATGCGGCCCATGTAGGAATCGCGCGGTTTCTGGATGCAGTTGGTCGTCATGAGGATCGCCCCCGGGAAGGCGTCGAACTCTTTCTGCTGGTCCTGCCACGCGCCGCCGTAGTTGCCGACGAGGTGTTTGTACTTCTTCAGGCCGGGGTAAGCATGGGCTGGCAGCATCTCGCCGTGCGTATAGACGTTGATGCCGGTCCCTTGCGTCTGCTTGAGCAACTCCTCGAGGTCCTTGAGGTCGTGGCCGCTTACGACGATCGCCTTGCCCTTCCTGGGCGTGATGCGGACCGCCGTCGGCTCGGGGTTGCCATAGGCCCCGGTGTTGGCCGCGTCCAGGAGCCCCATGATCTTCAGATTCACTTCTCCGACGGCAAGCGCGCGGCCGAGGAGTTCGTCGGCCGTCGGCTTCTCGCGCGCGAGCATGTCGAGCGTCTCGTGGAAGAAGGCATAGACGCCGTCGTCCGCCTGGCCGAGGATCTGGGCGTGGTCGGCGTAGGCGGCCGCGCCCTTGAGGCCGAAGGTGACCAGCGACTCCAGGGCCGTCGCCTCTTCGCCCAGCGCGCGCTTGCGGGCGAGGATGCCGACCTCGCGGCCTTGGGCGACGAGGCCCGCAAGGTCGCCGGCGGGCTGGAACGCCGCCGGGCCGTCCAACTTCTCGGGCGTCTTGCCCGCCTTTTTGCATGCCGACTCGTAGAGTTTCTTGGCCTTATCGCGCAAGGTTGCGGCGCGGCGGACGAGTTGGGCGATGCGTTCGGCATCGAAGTTGACGTTCGTCACGGTCGTAAAGAGCGCCTCGATGACGAAGACGTCGAGTTCTCTTGTCTTCGCGCCGAGGGCCCGCGCGCGGTGGGCGTACATCGCGAGGCCCTTGGTCGCGTGAAGCAGCAGGTCCTGGAGCGTGGCGGTCGTCGGGTCCTTCCCGCAGACGCCGTGCACCGTGCACCCGGTTCCCTTGGCCGTCTGCTCGCACTGGAAGCAGAACATTTTCGCTTCTTGCGTGTCGGTCGGGCTCATCCATTTCTCCTTTCGAAGCTGCGAGTTCGACTGTCAATCCGTGGCGCGGGGGTTTATCCCCCGCGCCCTCTTGCGCGGGGCACAAGGCCCCGCGCTACATCTTATTCTATCCTAGCCCGCCGCCGAAATCGCTGCCTTGACGCAGGTCAAAAAATCGGGAAATAGCGAACGGTGGACGCTCCCCAATGGCATTAGTGGTGCGGGCGACACCCACAACCGTCCGGCTCAAGGGCATCCCGGCCCCGCCCCTGTTGCCGCTGGGCCCCTAGGGGGGAGTCGTTTCCCTGATTACCCGTCGTTCGTCTTGTCGTTCAGGCTTTTATCCTGACGCGCGCCAGCCGTGCCATGCCCCCAACCTACAGGCACCCGCCCTCCGTACCTTATCAATTGCTTCCGGACAACGAAATGGTATACTGAAACAGGAGCATAGGTGCTCCCACACGGGGGGCCGTGAAATGGGATTTCGGTTCCGCTTCGGACCCTTCACCGTCGGCCCATCCGGCCTGCGCCTGAGTTGGTGGAGGAGGCTTTTCGGTTTTTCCATCCCCCTGATACGCCCCGGCAACCGGAAAGGGGGATCCAGTTTCGGCGTACTCCGCTTTTGGCGCTTTCGCTGGTGGTTCAGCGGCAAAAAGTGGTAGGAAGGCGATCTCCCCTTTGTAGGTCTTTGCCACGGGGCCCGCTTCAGCCACAGAAATAGAATAAACTGTTCCCGTTGACAGCCGCGAGGTGGGTCGGTACTATGGCGCAGTAGGCCAAGGATTCAAGGCCGAGGGTTCCAGGTATCCGCCGCAGAATAACGAAAAGAGGGTTTCCCGGCGAGCAACATGAGCCTGACCGATAGCAGCCAGCACATTCTTGATCTCAAAGATGCCCGCCAGATGAACCTCTGGGTGGACGACCCCATAGCGGAGGATCCCCAGTACCTCTACAACCAATTGATTACTTACATCGGGAACAAGCGGGCGTTACTCGGCCTCATCGGCCAGGCTGTCCATCGTGTGAAACAGCGATTGGGCAAGGATCGCCTTCGAGTGTTCGATACCTTCGCCGGCTCCGGTGTAGTCTCCAGGTACCTGAAGGCACATGCGGAACGCCTAGTATCCAACGATTTTGAAAAGTATGCTGCTGTAATCGGACGGTGCTATCTTAGGAACAGAAGCAGCGTTGACCTTCACGCCCTCGGCGAGATCGTCAAGGACTTCAATGCTCAGGTTGATCGCATCGAACTTCCTCCCGGTTTCATCGAGGAGTTATACGCACCTCGCGACGAAGATCGCATAACCGCAGGGGATCGCGTCTTCTACACCCTCGACAACGCACGTCTTTTGGACAATTACCGCCGCATGATCGAATCCGCCCCCGAAGGGCTCCAGGACATGCTGTTAGGGCCCTTGCTTAGCCAGGCATCCATTCATGCCAACACCTCAGGCGTCTTCAAGGGATTTTACAAAGACCGGCGCACCGGTATCGGCCGCTTCGGCGGCAGCAACGGAGATGCGCTCACCCGCATCCGGGGACCGATCAACCTTGAAGTCCCCGTTCTGAGCCGATTCGAGTGCGAAGTCGAGGTATTGCAGCAGGACGCCAACCAAGCCGCTCGTGAGGTCAAGAACCTGGACCTCGCCTATGTGGATCCGCCTTACAACCAGCATCCATACGGATCCAACTACTTCATGCTCAACCTCCTAGTCGATTACAAGCGGCCAGGGCACCTAAGCCGAGTGTCGGGCATCCCCACCAATTGGCGTCGGTCGGGGTACAACGTGCGCTCGCGATCCTTACCCTTGCTCCGCGACCTTCTGCAAACCCTGGACTCTCCTTTCCTGCTGGTCTCATTTAACAACGAGGGGTTCATCAAACCCGAAACACTGCAGGCCGTCCTCGCAGACATAGGAAGAGTGGAGTTCGTCGAGAGGCAATACAACGCCTTCCGTGGGAGCCGAAACCTGCGAAACAGGGAAACTTATGTGACAGAACAACTTTTTCTCGTGGAGCGTCGCTGACTTGCTTGCGGCGGAAAACCCATGGCACGAAAACACCAACTGCGCCGACAACGGGCTGGCACAGTAATCAACCTGACTTCAAAGAAGCAGGAAACTCGCCTGGGCAAGGCTTTGACCACAGTTGCGAATCGCCTAGCGTCCAAGTACGGGCTTGCCCTGCATCACGAACGACAGTGGCGACTTGCGGACGTCGTCGCAAGGCTCCGCGCCCTCTTTCCCGGCATAGACTTCCACTACTACTTTGAAACGTCGGCCATGCGACCCGATGGCGGAATCTTGTCCATCCGCGACCCGCAGGGAAAACTCTATCCTATCTTGATCGTCGAAGTGAAGAACCAAGGAACCAATGACCTTCGCAGAACAGAGGGTAAACCACCGCAGGCCAAAGGCAACGCGATCGAGCGCCTCGGCAAGAATGTCATCGGGTTTCGTACCGCGATGTTGGGCGAAGGCATTGTGCCGTTCGTCTGCTTTGGGGACGGTTGCGATTTTGCCGAAACCAGCAGCATCCTCGATAGAGTTGTAACAATTGCCATGTTTGGTCCCCTCAATCGTGTTTACGTGGTCAACGCCGGAGAACAAGGCCAATTCAACCGTGGCAGCTTCTTCTTCCGCGACCGCCCATGGAAAGCCGAAGAAATGGCCCGAATCATGTACGAAGTGGCCGAGCGGAGCATCAACTACTACTATGCCAAGTACGGCAAGGACCAATTTCAGCAGATGAAGTGATCACAAATCCCGGGGCCACCCCACGCCGCGCTCAAATGAGTATTGCATCCACCTAATCCGCCGGCTGTCAGCTTTCGGCCTCTTGAACCCGCGAGATATTTCTAAGGTTGATTACGGAATTCGGGGGACAGGGGAATTGGGGGGAAACAATACAGATTTTTCTATTGACTGGTTTCAGCGCAGCGGGTGGACTGTTTGCATGGCTCGACTGGCGCGATTGGTCGTCCCCAAAAAATAGTATTGTGCCCCCGGAATTACGCCCGGAATTACGAAACTTGTTGAGTGGGATACAGAGGAGACCAAAACATGGACGAACAGACAAAGACTCTTCGGTTTGAAATTGATGGCCGGTGGTCGGTTCACGAAATGACCCAATTTCTCAGTCATACGCGTGATCTCTACAACTTGAGCATCCTTCTTAAGGTCGTGTTCGAAGACTGGCACGACATGGAGAAGTTCTGGTTCGAGTTCATGCGCTTCCCCCCATTTCGCAAGGCATGGAGGTGGCGCATGATCCACCCGTCGATGATGCCTTTTCTTGGTGCGGGCGTTCCTTCTGTCCCAACCGATCCAGATGCCCTTGCTCGACTAGCGTCTTTTGTCTATCCCCAGGAGGAACTCCAAATCAGGAAGATTAAGTACGGGTCGCCTGGGTTCTCAGACTTGGCGGGCGCTGGCGAGGCAATCGGACACATAAAAGACTTCGTGTTGAAAATCATTGAACACTGGGTTGCCCGACGCCAAACGAATCTCGAGAATGAAGAGCGAGAACTGAAAAACCAGAAGTTACGGATCGAGAACGCCCGTGAGTTTGTGCAACTTGCCAAGGATTGCGGCTACACGGAGGCCGAAACCCGTAGACTACTCAACTGGGTCGATGAAAAACAGGAAACATACATCATCCTCATCGAGAACGGGAAACTCCGAAAAGTCCATTTTCTCGAGGAAAAGACCAACAACGCAGAACCAGAATGACGCACAGGAAGTGCATGCACCCGCCGCCGGAGTTCCGGTGACGGAGTTCCGGTGACATAGAACTTAATTGGCTTAGGTAATTCGGGGAACACCATACTGCTTTCGGTTTTCCGATTTCCGGCCACCCCATCCTGCAGCCTGTCCCGACCCCTCGGGATTCCCCCTGCCTGCCCCGGCATAGTCCCGGCGCGCTCGCCCCGCCTGCCCTTTGGGGTTGGGGCCGGGTTCGAAGGATTCCCCCCGCCGCGCGTCAAGGGCCGCCCGCTTCGCGGGAATGGTGAAGTCCGACGCCCAATCCTCCTTCGCCAAGGCTTCGTAGGGCAACCGGCTGACGAATCAATCCCAAAGAATCCGCTCGCCTAGTCGAGTCGCCGTGGCGACTTGCCAAACCTGACACGTCGCCCGGCTTGTCGAGGCGTCCCATCACGGCCCAGTCTCCGCTCGTGGGGTAATGCGAGTTCCGGGTGCGAGTTCCGGGGACACTGCGAGTTCCGGGGACACAATACTTAATTCGGACGGGCGGCGGTGGGAGATAAGTATTGTGTCCCCGGAATTTATGGCGAGTTCCGGGGACACGGCGAGTTCCGGGGACACAATACTTAATTCGGACGGGCGGCGGTGGGAGATAAGTATTGTGTCCCCGGAATTTATAGATTAGTATTGTGTCCCCGGAATTTATTGCGCGGCTACGAGGATAAACCCGCCCGCCGCCCCTGGGGACCCGCGATACGCCGCCCCCTGGAACGAAGCAATCATTTGGAGCCGAAAGCGTTGAGCATAGAAACAAAGTGGGGGCCCGCCCGCCGCGCGAAGTCGGGCCCCCAGGCAACGGGAGAAGGGTGCAGCGCAGCCTCGCGCGTCAAAGGGAGAATCGAACAATGCACAAGACGAACCGTCGCGACTTCCTTCGCATCACGGGTGCCGCCGCCCTGGGCGCCGCCCTGTCGCCGTATGGGGCCCTCGGGGCCGCACCGGCCCGCCGGCGGCCGAACGTGTTGTTCGTCTTCTCCGACATGCAGCGGGCCTATTCCATGGGCTGTTACGGCGATGCCAACGCCCGCACGCCGGTCCTGAACGCTTTTGCCAAACAGGGCGCGCGCTTCGACGCCGCCATGTCCAACACCCCGGTGTGCTGCCCGTACCGCGCGTGCCTCATGACCGGGCAGTACGCCCACCACCACGGCATGATGAGCAACGAGGTGGATTTCCTGCCCAAGGTCAAGTGCGTGGCCGAGACGTTCCGCGATGCGGGCTATGAGACCGGGTACAGCGGCAAGTGGCACCTCGAGGCTGGCGCCAAGGGCGAGGACCGGCGGATCGGCTTCCCGGCGGCCCGGACGCCCTACGGCTACTACGAGACGAACCGCAAGTCCGGGGTGGTGACCGACGTGGCCCTGAAGTTCATCGCCGAGAAGAGCCGGGGGCCGGCGCCCTGGCTCCTGTTCGTGTCGTACATCCTGCCGCACACCCCCTACCAGGCGCCCGACGGATACCGCGAGCATTTCACGAAGATCACGATTCCGCCCAACGTGCCTGCGGGCGCGGCCGCGGAATACGCCCGGCGGAACCTGCCGGACTACTACGGCATGATCGAGAGCCTCGACGTGGAGTTCGGCCGCATCCTGAAGGCGCTCGACGAGGCCGGCGCGGCCGACGACACCATCGTCGCCTACTCGTCGGATCACGGCGACATGGTCGGCTGCCACGGCCTGGAGGCCAAACGCTGGCCCTACGAAGAGTCGGCCCGGATTCCGCTGCTCATCCGCTATCCGCGCGCCATCCGCGTCGCGACGGTCCTGGCCGACCCCTTCGGGTCGCCCGACGTGTACCCGACGCTGGCCGGCCTGGCGGGGGTGGAGGCGCCTCGCGGGCTGGATGGCGCGGACTTCTCGCCCCTGGTGCGCGGCGAAACCTCCAAGCCGCCGCGCGACTACGTGTACCTGGAGATGGCCTACGCCTACGTGCCGTGGCCGGGCTGGCGGGCGCTCAGGACCCGGCAGTTCATGTACGCCCGGACGAAGGACAAGCCGTGGCTGCTCTTCGACCTGGCCGCCGACCCGTGGGAGATGAAGAACCTGGTCGATGACCCGTCCAAGCAGTCGCTCGTCAAGGAGTGGGACGACCGCCTGGGGGCCGTCATGCGCGAGACGGGCGATTCCTGGGACCTGAAGGCCACGACCGGCGACCTCCAGAACTGGGTTCCCGGCGGCGGCAAGCAGCGGTCGCAGCAACTCGGCGCCGACTGGCCGGGCAAGGCCGGCCCTGCGGCCGCCGGCGACGCCGGGACCGAAAGGAAGGGTAAGGGGAAAAAGCAATAAGCCGCCGAGCCCACGCTTATCGCGCGGTTGGATATTCGCGCGGATTTCCGGGGACACTATACACATTTCCGACGCCTCGAACGAATCCCGCACCCGGCACACCTGACCCCCGCCGCCATTCGTCATTCGGACCCGCCACAGGCGGGTAAATTTCGGAATTGATTCGTCATTCGATCCTCCCCATAGGGGCCCACCGGCAACAAGGGCGGATTTCGTCATTTCCCCCCCCATCCCCCCTCTGCGTCCCTTCGATCCCGGCGCGCCGGGACTCAGGGCAAGCCTCTGCGATCTCCCTGGCAGCGGTCAAGCCCCGGCGGGCTTGCCCCGCCAGGGGGCTACGGCCCCCCTGGCCGGGGTGCGGCTCCGGCCGTGGCCCGCTGCGTTGAAGGCTGCGCAATTCCCGTGCCAAAGACACGAAAAAATAGTTATTAACATAAAGGTATGCACATGGCATGGATGGAAAAAGTGCGAAAAAGGGCACAAAAACCGGTAAAAACCGCACCAAAAACGCGAAAAAACCCCTAAAAAAGTCAAAATTCGCGCTAGCCCATCTTGCCAATAGCACCCCTTCCGCCGAAAAAACCGCCCGGGCGCTAGCGCCAAGGCCGGTGGGTTATAAAAAACCGCCCCAAAATACCCCCCAAAACTCGCGCCAAAAAGTTATCCACAATCCTCCTTCGCCCTGCGGGCTACGGAGGACAGGTCGCCGCGCGTAAGTTGAACCTCGGTGATTGGGCACGTGATCCCGGCGCGCCGGGACTCAGGGCGGCGCCTTAGGATCGCGGCTCCTGCCTTCGTCGCCAGAGGCGGCGACTACGGCGGGCAAGCGAACGGCGCGCGGGTTGTGAGCCGACCGCGGAAGCGGTCGGCGGCGTTCATCCGCTGCGGCCCTCCCGCGTCGCCGCGACCTTCCGGTCGCGGCTCACAACGCGTGCTGTTTTCGCATTGCTCCGGGAAGGCCGGACCCCTAAGATAACAGGCCCTCTTGTCCCTTTTTCAGGGGAGGCAACCGTGCCGCAAACCGAAGAGAAGGTCCTCCTGACGGGGAACGTGGCGGCGGCGGAAGGAGCGGTCCGCGCCGGGTGCCGGTTCTATTTCGGCTATCCCATCACGCCCCAGAACGACCTGCCGGAGTACATGTCCGCCCGCATGCCGGAGGTGGGCGGCGTCTTCATCCAGGCGGAGAGCGAGTTGGCGGCCATCAGCCTGGTGCACGGGGCTGCGGCCGCCGGAGGCCGGGCCATGACCAGTTCCTCCAGCCCCGGCATCAGCCTGAAGCAGGAGGGCCTGAGTTACCTCGCCGGCTCGGAACTCCCGGCCTTCATCGTGAACGTGCAGCGCGGCGGACCGGGCCTCGGCGACGTCCGATGCGCCCAGAGCGATTACTTTCAGGCGACGCGCGGCGGGGGGCACGGCGACTATCGGCTCATCGTGCTCGCGCCGCACACCGTGCAGGAGACGATGGACCTGGCGTACGAGGCGTTCGACCTGGCGGAGAAGTGGCGATGTCCGGTGCTGATGCTTACGGACCAGCAGTTGGGCCAGATGATGGAACCGGTCGTCCCGCCGCCGATGAGAAACCTGCCGGCGGTCCAGGACCATCCGTGGGCGCTGACGGGGGCCGCGGGGGGGCGCGAGCGCCGGATCGTCAAGAGTTTCTACTGGCGGCCGGGGGAACTGGAGGAGTTCAACAAGCGCCTCCGCGAAAAGTATCTCCGCATGGAAAAAGAGTTGCCGCGATGGGAAGAGGACGAAACCCAGGATGCCGAGATCGTCCTTGTGGCGTACGGGACGAGCGCGCGGATCGCGCGCGACGCGGTTCATCACGCGCGGGCCGAGGGCGTGAAGGCGGGTCTGGTTCGGCCGATTACCTTGTGGCCGTTCCCCGCGGAGCCGCTCGTCGCCGCGGCCAGGCGCGGGGCGAGGTTTCTCGTGGTCGAGATGAGTTGGGGGCAGATGGTCGAGGACGTCAAGTTGGCCCTCTACGGGACGCCGCGACCGGTGGACCTGTGCTGGCGCTCCGGCGGCGGCGTGCCGGGGGTGACGGAGGTCATCGAACGCATTCGGGCTCTGGCTCGCGCGAAGTGATTCGCACGCGGAGGCTTTTGTTTTTCTCACCGAGTGACGAAGTGACGTAGTAACGGAGTGACGCAGGCGGGCCAAATCTTTCCATGAAGGGGGACGGGTTGTGGCGAGTGCCGACGATGGGCGTGTGGTTAAAAGGCCGAAGAATGCCTCGGACAGGCCGACCAATGACATCCGGACGTACCGCGACCTCTTGGTCTGGCAGAGGGCAATG
>Ga0315293_10006965_pt1 | contig 10526 bp, 7 predicted proteins | sample YL17G13_20_MG_FD_203071 | JGI IMG/M metagenome (GOLD analysis project Ga0315293, IMG submission 203071) | Sediment microbial communities from Yellowstone Lake, YNP, Wyoming, USA - YL17G13_20 | ecosystem: Environmental > Aquatic > Freshwater > Lake > Sediment | place: USA: Wyoming | collected... | reverse complement strand
CCCTCGACCGGGGCGTTCTCGTCAGCTTCATGCCCGAGGAGCACAAGTTCCTCTACTGCCGCCGCGGCAACGAGGAGTACTACTGGAAGCGCTACAAGGGCGGCCAATATCAGGACATCTGGCTGTACGACGCCGTCGCCAGGACGTATACGCCTGTCACGGACTACGTCGGCAAGAACAGCTACCCGATGTGGGCCGGGGGCCTGATGTACTTCGTCTCCGACAGGGGGAGCGGCATCGCCAACCTCTTCACCCAGAAGCTCGGCACTAAGGAGGTCAAGGCCGTCACGAGCTACGGCGATTTCGACGTCATGATGCCGAATACCGACGGCCGCTCCATCGTCTACGCGCAGGACGGCCGGATCCACGTATACGATGTGCAGGCGGGCCGCGACAGGAAGATCGCCGTGGAGGTGCCGTCCGACCGCTGGGCCCTTCGCAACCGCGTCATCAACCCGAAGGACTACATCCATTCCGTTCACCTCGGCGACGACGGCAAGACCGTTATCCTCGAGGCGCGAGGCGACGTCTTCCGAGTTCCCGTGGGTCCCGAGACAGCAGACAACTTGTCCGGCACGCCGGGTACCCGGGAGATGCACCCGGCCCTATCGCCCGACGGCAAGACGGTCGCCTTCTTCAGCGACAAGACGGGCGACTACCAGCTGTACACGCAGGGCGCCGCGGGGGGCGACTGGACCGCGATCACGACCGACCTGGACAGGACCGTCTACCGGCTGGCCTGGTCCCCCGACGGCAAGAAGATCCTCTTCGGCAACAAGGACTACGCGATCTTCACCGTCGACGTGGCCTCGAAGAAGCTGGTCAAGGTCGATTCCTCCAACCAGATGAAGAACGACGAGTTCACGTGGGAGATCGCCGACTATGCCTGGTCGCCGGACTCCAAGTGGATCGCCTACAGCTTCGTCCAGGCCAACCGGAACAGTCAAATTTTCCTCTACAACATCGAGACGGGCAAAAAAGTCAAGGTGACGGGCGATTTCTACGACAACCTCTACCCGTCGTTCGATGCAGACGGCAAATACCTCTATTACGTCTCGAGCCGGAACTTCGCCATCCTCATGGACTTCTACGAGGACAACCACGTGATAGCGACGCCCCAGCAGGTGATGGCCGTGGAGCTCCGCGACGGCGAGAAGCCGCCGTTCGCGTCCGGCGGCGGCGTCCCAGAGGACAAGAAGGCCGAACCCGTGCCGTTCCGGATCGATACCGAAGGGCTCGCGAAGCGGACGTTCCCGCTGCCGGTCCCTGCCGGCAATTATTTCTTCCTCAAAGCCGGCAAGGGCAAGGTCCTGTGGGCCTCGGTGGACGCGTTCACCGAAGCCGAGTACGAGGAGATCTTCAAGCCCAGGCAGGGAGAGACCAAATGGACCCTGCACATCTTCGACATGGCCGACCGAAAGGAAGTCATCCTCAACGACAAGATCCGGGATTTCTTTCTGTCGGGGAGCGGGGAACAGCTCCTCGTCCGTAGGGATGCCGATCTCTATACGACCACGGTCGAAAAGGCCTTCGCCTCCAAGGCTTCCGGCGAGAAGCTCAACCTCTCCGGCCTCGTCTACACGGTCGACCTCCAGAAGGAGTGGAACCAGATCTTCAACGACGCCTGGCGCTTCTACCGCGACTTTTTCTACGACGCCGGTTTCCACGGCCGCGACTGGAAGGCCATGGGTGACAAGTACCGCGCCACCATCCCCTTCCTCTCTTCGCGGAGCGAGCTCAACTGGGTCCTGTCCCAGATGGTCGGCGAGCTGTGCGTCTCGCACACGTACGTCGGCGGCGGCGACTTCGGTCCGGGCACGACCCCGAGTTCGCCCGTCTTCACGGGACTCCTCGGGGCTGATCTCGTCCCCGACAAGGCCTCGGGCCTCTACAAGCTGGCCAAGATCTACGGCCCGACCGAGATCAACCTCAACCTCCCGGGCCCGCTCGCCCGGCCCGATATCGCCGTGAAGGAAGGCGACTTCCTTCTGGCCGTCAACGGCACGCCGCTCAAGGCCGGCGACGACCCCTTCAAGCTGCTCCAGACGACGGCTGGGAAGAAGATCAAGGTCACGGTCAACGCCCGGCCGACGACCGAAGGCGCCAAAACCTTCGAGGTCGAACCCGTCCGCAGCGACAGCCAGATGCGCTACTTCCGCTGGATCCAGGACAATATCAAGGCCATCGAGAAGGCCACGGACGGCCGCGTCGGCTACATGCACATCACCGCCATGGGCGGCGGCGGGATCGGCGAGTTCGACAAGTACTGGCGGGCCTTCCGCTACAAGGACGGGGTCATCCTCGACCTGCGGCGGAATTCGGGCGGCTGGACGGAGTATTTCCTGATCGACAAGCTCGAACGGGAGCTCGTCGCCTACAACAACCTCCGCGGCATGGTCCCGTTCCGCTATCCCGGCTCGGCCGGGAACGGCAACTACGTCGTCATTTCGAACGAGAACAACGGCTCGGACGGCGAGGCCTTCGTCGAGCACTTCAAAGCCCGCAAGCTCGGAACGGTCGTCGGTGTCCCGTCCTGGGGCGGCCTGGTCGGCATCCTCAACCAGCAGCTGACGATCGACAACGGCACGGTCGAGCAGTCGAACAACGCCTTTTACGGCCGGGAAGGGACGTGGTTGGTCGAGAACCACGGCGCCGACCCCGACATCCTGGTCGACAACGATCCGGGCTCGGTCATGGCCGGACGCGACCTCCAGCTCGAGAAGGCGATCGAAGTCATGCTGGACAAGATCAAGAGGAACCCGTCGAAGTTCGCGCCCAAACCGGCCTATCCGAAGAAGTAGCCGGGCAACACTTTCTGAAACGGAGGGTGTCCATGAGCTATTATTTCAGCAAAACGCTCGAAATCCCGTTTGACGAGGCCGTCGAGAAGGTCACGGCGGAACTCAAGAGGGAAGGGTTTGGCGTCCTGACCGACATCGACGTCAAAAAAACCCTCAACGAAAAGCTCGGCGTCGAGTTCCGAAAATACCGTATCCTCGGCGCCTGCAATCCGTCTTATGCCCACAAGGCCCTCCTGACCGAGGACAAAATCGGCACCATGCTGCCCTGCAACGTCATCGTCCAGGAACACACCGACGGCTGGGTCGAGGTCGCAGCCATCGACCCGGTGGCCTCGATGCAGGCGGTCGGGAATCCGGCCCTCGAGCCGGTCGGCGCGGAGGTCCGGGCGAAGCTGAAACACGTCATCGACTGCCTCTGACCGTGTTTCAAACTTATCGGTCGAAAAAATGGTCCCGCCTTAGGGTCGGGCATACAGCCTTGATTTCCCACCGGTCCCGTGTTATCAGACATGATAAGCCGCTGAAGCTTGGGGAAAATACTGGCTGAATTCGTGAGACAGCGCCCCGACCTGCGGCGTCATTAAGAAGAGTGTTTAATTTTCATTGAGAGCTGTGATCATGATGAAAAGTAGAGTTAGGGAAACAAAAGTCCGTTGGCCTGTGAAGAATGGCAGGGGAGAGATTGTCATATATAAGGCCCCAGGCGGCAGATCAGTTATGGAAGTGTGCCTTGATAAAGAAACCGTCTGGCTGGATGCTCGTCAGATGGCGACCCTGTTCGGGCGAGACCGCACGGTGATAGTCAGGCACATCCGTAACATATATTCTACGAACGAGTTAGCCCCGGATTCAACCTGTGCAAAAAATGCACAGGTTGCCGCTGACGGCAAAGTACGCCAGGTCGACCTCTATAACCTCGATATGATCATTTCCGTCGGCTATCGGGTCAATTCCAAGCGGGGGACTCAATTCCGGATTTGGGCTACGAACGTGCTGCGGGAGCATATTGTCAAGGGATATACAACGAATGAACGTCGCCTCAGAGAGTTGCGGCAGTCTCTTCATCTCATCGAGCATGTCCTGGATCGTCAGGACGTAGATTCCGACCAGGCCAAGGCGCTGTTGCGCGTCGTGACGGACTATGCCAGGGCCCTCGACCTCCTGGACGATTATGACCATAAGCGAATTCCGAAAGCCGAGGTCATTTCGGGTCCTGCCAAAAGCATCTCTTATGAAGAGGCGCTCGGAATTATCGGCCAATTGCGCCTGAAATTCGACGCATCCGACCTTTTCGGCAGGGAGAAGGACCAGAGCCTGCATAGTTCGCTGAATACGATCATGCAGACCTTCGGCGGTCGGGACCTATACCCGGGTTTGGAAGACAAAGCTGCGAATCTCCTCTATTTCATCGTCAAAAATCACAGCTTCGTCGACGGGAACAAACGTATCGCCGCCGCTCTTTTTCTCTGGTTCATGGAGAAAAATGGCCTTCTTTACCGGAAAGACGGCACGAAGCGGCTCGCCGATAACGCGCTGGTCGCTATCACCCTGCTCGCGGCGGAGAGCTCTCCGAAAGAAAAGGAAGCGATCGTACATATCATCCTGAATCTCATCAATAAGAGGAATTAGCCTCTCTTGGGTTTATTTTTCCGATATGACCGAGGACGGCCGGGTCGAGGTCGCGGCCATCAACCCGGTGGCCTCGATGCAGGCGGTCGGGAATCCGGCCCTCGAGCCGGTCGGCGCGGAGGTCCGGGGAAAACTGAAAAGGGCCATTGACAATCTATAAGCAGACGCTCTCGGTCTCGGCAGCTGGACCGGACGGATTGTCGGTTTCCCAACTGAGCGGGCCATGTTGCCGTGGGAAAAGCGGCGGGATGGAGATTACCCCCATTATCCGGCCCTGAGGTCTCGCGTCCAATATCAGCGTGGAGCGTGCGCCCCTTCGCTCCTCGCCCTCGAGGCGGAGCTGAGAACCTCATCCTTGCTAAGAATAGCCATTTTTTTACATGACAGCCGGGCAAAGCGGCGCTCGAAATACGCTTAACAGACAGAATGTACATATGTTACTATTTTAGCCGATCTGGCATATTTTATGCTGGCAATTAGTAGGGATTAAGAGGCGGTTGCACAATTTTTTTGGGGGAAGTCAATGATGACGAAGCTCAGTAAAATCCTGATCATTATTTTCTGCTTTGTCCTCTTCCCGCCAGGCATCTTGGCGGGGAAGCAGGTGCTAACCGTCCGGATATGGCTTTTTCAAGGGACATTGATGGAGGGCCAGACGGGCGCGCAACAAATCGAGCTTCTGACGGTCTCGCTTTCCCCGGAGCTCGCCTCTCTCAAGCCTTTGGCCGGGGGTCCCGATAACGCTTTCAAAACGGCCGTCATCGATGCTCTTTTGGAAGGGAAGAACCTGCGAACACTCGACGAGCTCTTCTTGTTCAAGCAAACTCAACGAGAGGACCTCCCCTTCCCAGGCCAGGTGGTTTTAGGCAGGCAGCTAGCCTACAGGATCGACCTAAGGCACAAGGTCCTTTCCGCTGCTCTGGTGACATTCCGTGTGTTCCTCTCTAAAACCATGGAGGGGATCGTCCGGCCGGAAAAAGACGACAGGACCATGCTTCGAAATGCTTGGGAAGCGACCCGGGACGGGGAAAAGATGGAGCTGATCGTGGATCAAACTTTAACCGCCGGCTTCGATGATCCGGTTATTATCAGCATTCCCTACGGTAACCGTCCCTATTTCATGGTCGTTAAGTTGACCGCCAATGAGCCCGAGCCCAAGCGCAGGTCCGCGCCGACGCTCAAGGCCCCACCCATGCCGAAGCTCGTGCAGGCGCCTCTGCCTGTTGAGAAGGTCCTTCCGGCCTATCCGGATGAGTTGAGACGGCGGGGTATCAAGGGCGAGGTCGGGCTTCGGATCGCCATTGACGAAAAAGGGGATGTCCGGATGGTGCAGGTGCTGTCCTCCCTCCATCCTTACCTCGACTATTCGGCGTCCCAAGCGTTTTGGAAGTGGACATTTGAGCCCGTGCTTCAAAAGGGAAAACCAGTTCCTGCTGCCTTCGATTATATGCTCCGTTTCGATCCGATGGCATATGCCGAAGAAGTGACATCTGTCGATGAGAATCCCGCGGTCGTGGATGCGACCGCGAGAGAGGAAATGGAGAAGATATTGAACGGATGCTCCGCGTATTGCCGAAAGCTGGCCGATGCGGCCCTCTTTTATATCTGCGAAGAAACGATCAAAGAGATCACACATGCTCTTGTGTCTGCGGACCGTCTGGCCCAGCTGCCGTTGAGAGGGAGAGACTATGGGATCCAAGTTACGGAAAGCGCCGATGGTCAGATGACGGGCTGGCTTGTCGATAAGCCTCAAATTATTGAACGCAGAAGGGCGGAGAGGCTCGGCTTCGATTGTGACTACCAGATGATCAGACGGTTCGGAGAGATCGAGGAGAGGCGAATCGTGCTCAAGGAAAACGGGCGCAGGATCACCGATCGGGTCGAGCTCCTGGAGGAAAGCCGGTATTCCGCTCTGGCTCCGATCGCTTCCGCTCTGAATATCCTCGCTGAAGACCGCCAGCCTCTTTTTCATTATCGGGTTCTCAAAGAAGACAAGGTTTTCGGCAAGACCGCCTATGTTATAGAGGTCGTGCCCAAGCTGGGAGACGCGGATGGCGTCCGGTCGGCCAAGGCGTGGCTGGAGAAGGGGAGTGGTCGAATCCTCAACTGCGAGATCGAAGGCGTGCCGCTCGACGGGTACGACGATGTCTTGAGCGAAGCGGTTTTGCTGAACATCAGACCGTTTTTTCTGAGGACGTACGAGTATCGGGTCGAGAACAGCGGTGTGCTCTTGCCGGACCGGACGACGGTTCGTATTGAATATCCGGGTTTGATGCCTAACCGGCGGGAGACGAAATCGAAGATTGGCCTGGACTATAAGAATTTCAAGTTCTTCTCGGTGCAAACAGGTCACGAGATCATAAAGTGATGGGATGCGGCTTGTCGGTCGCATCCCGGCTTTGACATTTCGCGGCGCTTATCTATAATACTATTCCGTCTTTACGGGCCTCCGGTTGAAGTGGCCGCCTCACGGGCCGGCCGATCGCCGCAGGCCTGGGCATCCACGGACGAAAGGCGCTTAAACCAATGATTTTCGGGGCGGGAACGGACATTATCGAGGTCCAAAGGGTCGAGGAGAAGCTCGTCCGCACGGAAAGCCTCAAGACCAAGCTCTTCACCCCGACCGAGATCGCCTACTGCGAATCCAAATACCGCCCGGCCATGCATTTCGCCGCCCGGTTCGCGGCCAAGGAGGCCTTCCTCAAAGCCATGGGCACCGGCTGGAGCGGCGGCCACAAGTTTTCCGAGATCGAGGTCGTCAACAACGCCCTGGGCAAGCCCGAGCTTTTCGTCCACGGCAAGGTCAAGGAATTCTGCGAGGCCCACGGCATATCGGCCATGGAGGTCTCCCTCACCCACATCAAGGACCTGGCCTCGGCCGTCGTCGTCCTTGAAATGAAATCGCCAATACCCTGAACGGAGAGGAATAGAGCATGTCGAACATCGGCTCATACGACGAACGCGTCAAGGATTTCTCCTGGTCGATCGCCGAGAAGGAACTCGGCTACAAGCCCGGCGACGCCATCAACATCGGCTGGTACTGCACGGACCGGATCTGCGAGCAGGGGAAGGGCTCGAAGGTCGCCCTCCACTGGGAAGGCTTCACCGGGGTCGAGAAAACCTATACCTACAACGACATCCGCCTGGCCACGAACACCATCGGCGCCTTTCTCCGCGGCCTCGGCCTGAAGGACGGCGAGCGCGTCTGCCTGTTCATGGACCGCATCCCCGAGCTCTACCTCGGCTTCCTCGGCATCCTGAAGATCGGGGCCATCGCCCAGCCGCTCTTCTCGGCCTTCGGCGACGAGTCGCTCTTCGTCCGCCTCTCCAACGCCGAAACCTCGGCCGTCATCACCCAGAAGAAACACGCCCCCAAGGTCCGCAAGATCCTGGAGAAGCTGCCCCACATCCGGCACATCATCATCGTCGACCACGACGGCGTCGTCCCGCTCAAGGACCGCGAAGTGGCCTTCTCGCTCGAAAAATCAGCTCCCGTCGAGCACTTCGATATCCACCCGACCAAGGCCGAGTCGGCCTCCGTCCTCCACTACACTTCGGGCACGACGGGTATGCCCAAGGGCGTCAAGCACGTCCATTACTCCCTCATCGCCCAGTACTTGACGGCCAAGTGGGCCCTCGACCTCCGTGAAGACGACATCTACTGGTGCACGGCCGACCCCGGCTGGGTCACGGGCACTTCCTACGGGATCATCGCGCCTTTCGCCATCGGCGTCACCCAGTGCGTCCTCGACGCCGGGTTTTCCGCCGAAGCGTGGTACAAATGGATCGAGAAGCGCCGGGTGACGATGTGGTACTCGGCGCCGACGGCCATCCGCTCCCTGATGAAGGCTGGCGATGAGATCGTCAAAAAATTTGACCTGTCCTCGCTCCGCCACCTGGCCAGCGTGGGCGAGCCCCTCAACTCTGAGGCGGTCGTCTGGTCGCAGAAAGTCTTCGGGATGCCCTTCTACGACACGTACTGGCAGACCGAGACCGGCTCGATCGTCATCGGCAACTATCCGGGCATGGAAGTCCGGCCGGGCTCGATGGGCAAGCCCTTCCCCGGCATCACCGGGACCGTCCTCGATCCGGTCAAGAACGAGCCCCTCCCGACGTACGGCAAGATCGGCCTGGTCGCCCTCAAGTTCGATTGGCCCTCGCGCATGCGCACGTACTGGAACAACGAGGAGGCCTTCCAGAAGAAATTCCGCAACGGCTGGTACATCACCGGCGACCGCTCCAAGATCGACAAGGACGGCTACTTCTGGTTCGCCGGCCGCGACGACGACATCATCAACACGGCCGGCCACCTCGTCAGTCCCTTCGAGGTCGAGTCGGTCCTGCTCGAGCACCCGTCTGTGGCCGAGTCGGCCGTCGTCAGCAAGCCCGACCCGATCAACCTCGAAGTCGTCAAGGCCTTCGTCACGCTCAAGCCCGGCTTCGCGGCCAGCAAGGACCTCGACCTCGAGATCATGAACTTCATCCGCAAGAAGCTCTCGCCCCTGGCCATGCCCCAGGAGATCGAGTTCGTGCCGTCGCTCCCCAAGACACGGAGCGGCAAGATCATGCGCCGCATCCTCCACGCCAAGGAGTGGGGCGAGGAGATCGGCGACACGTCCACTCTCGAAAACGATTGATATCAAAATATTTAAAGGAGTCACGATATGGCCGATGAACTGAAAGACATCGTTCTCAACTACGTCACCAAGGAATACCTCGAGGACGACAGCGAGCCGTTGACTTACGACACGCCCCTCATCTCGGGCGGCATCGTCGACTCGTTTTCGATGGTCTCGCTCAAGCGTTTCCTCGAGAACAAGTGCGCGATTTCGATCCCCGACGACGAGGCCACGCCGGAAGTTTTCGACTCGGTCAATAAGATCGTCTTGCTCGTCCAGAGATTCGTGGCGAAGAAGGGGTAAGGCCGTGGCCTACAGCGATAGGATCCGCGGCACGTACCAGGCCCAGATCAAGGGCATCCAGGACGCCGGGCTGTTCAAGCAGGAGAGGGTCATCCATTCGCCCCAGGCGGCCGATATCGAGGTCGAGTTCCCGGTCGGCTCGCCCCTCAAGAAGGTCATCAACATGTGCGCCAACAACTACCTCGGGCTGTCGAGTCATCCCGAGGTCGTCAAGGCCGCGCACGAGGGCCTCGAGAGCCGCGGCTACGGTATGTCCTCGGTCCGCTTCATCTGCGGCACCCAGGACATTCACCGCGAGCTCGAGCAGAGGCTGACCGAGTTCCTGGGGACCGAGGACACCCTCCTCTTCCCCTCCTGCATGGACGCCAACGCCGGCGTTTTCGAGGCCATCCTGACCAAGGACGACGTCATCATCTCCGACCGCCTCGTCCACGCCTCCCTCGTCGACGGGATCCGCCTCTGCAGCGCCATGCACGATACGATCAAGCACTCCGACATGGGCCACCTCGAGGAGAAGCTCCAGCTCCACGCGGACAAGCGCTTCAAGCTCGTCGTCACCGACGGCGTCTTCTCCATGGACGGCGACACGGCCAAGCTCGACGAGATGGCCGCCCTCTGCGAGAAATACGACGCCATGCTCCTCGTCGACGATTCCCACTCCTCCGGGTTCATCGGCAAGACCGGCCGGGGGACGCACGAGAAGTGCGGCGTCGTCGGCAAGATCGACGTCATCACGACGACCTTCGGCAAGGCCCTCGGCGGCGCCTCCGGCGGCTGCGTCAGCGGCCGCCGCGAGCTCGTCGAGATGTGCCGGCAGCGGGCCAGGCCCTACCTATTCTCGAACACGATCGCCCCGGTCGTCGTGGCCGGCGTCCTCAAGGTCATGGACATCATCTCCAAGTCGACCGAGCGCCGGGACAAACTGGAAAAGAACGCGGCCTACTGGCGCAAGGGCCTGACCGAGGCGGGCTTCGTCCTCAGGGAAGGGGATACGCCCATCGTCCCGGTCATGCTCTTCAACGCCAAGCTGGCCCAGGACGTCTCGCGGGCCCTCTACGACGAGGGCATCTACGCCATCGGCTTCTTCTTCCCGGTCGTCGCCCAGAGCCAGGCCCGGATCCGGACCCAGATCTCGGCCGGCCACGAGACGCACCACCTCGACAAGGCTCTCGCC
>Ga0315293_10006964_pt1 | contig 10527 bp, 9 predicted proteins | sample YL17G13_20_MG_FD_203071 | JGI IMG/M metagenome (GOLD analysis project Ga0315293, IMG submission 203071) | Sediment microbial communities from Yellowstone Lake, YNP, Wyoming, USA - YL17G13_20 | ecosystem: Environmental > Aquatic > Freshwater > Lake > Sediment | place: USA: Wyoming | collected... | reverse complement strand
GGCCTGCAAAAGAGGATAGCTCAGGTCTCCGACATGATAGGGGAGTTCAAAGGGCTGATCCATTCCGCCAGCGGAGAGATGACGGAAGAAGAGAGGAAGATCGTAAAGGGGTATGAGCAGAAATTAAAGAAGATAGAAGAGATGAACAGCCTGGCATCGAAGGCGTTAGGCATAGCGGAGAAATTCTTTTGAAGAAGGCGATCCTTATCCAGTCGCGGCTTTCATCGCAAAGATTCCCAAGGAAGATGATGCAATCCCTTGGGGGTATGCCCCTGGCAGAATTTGTATATAGACGGTGCGCTACTTCCAGGAAATCCGACATAGCCGCGATAGTTACCTCCAGTGAAGATAGCGATAATGAACTTTTTGAATACTGTATTTCCAAAGATATACCTGTTTTCAGGGGTCCTCTTGATAATGTGCTTGAGAGGTATATATTGGCGGCGGAATTTTACGCCTCTCCGCTAGTCTGCCGGGTATGCGGCGATTCTCCGTTCGTGGACACCGGACTGATAGACAACATGTTTGATCTTATGGAGAGGGAGGCGCTCGATTATGTCGCGCCGGATAAAAAATTTTGCATGGCAGGCCTGGATTCGGAAGCCGTAACGCTTGATGCCTTGAAGAGAAGCCGGCGGGCCTCTACGGCAAAGGATGAGCTCGAACATGTCACTCTGTATATTAAAAATAACGCGGATAATTTTAGTACGAAATATATAAAAACAGATCTGAAGCCACGCGATCTGGATGCCGTATCGATAACGGTTGATTATCCGGAAGATTTAGACGTCTGCAATAAGATATTAAAACTGGCAGGTAATAAATCTTCTTTCAGGTCCGAAGATATTTTTGATGCCATGCGAATAGGAAGGTGAGGCAGTGTTCAAAGCCCCTGAATTTCCGCGAAGACTGGAGATAGAGCTTGTCTCGAGCTGCAACCTGCGGTGCACTTATTGCCCGCGCCATTATCTTGATAATTTGAACGGGTATATCGATTTCGGCCTGTTCAAGAAGATCGTAGATGAGGCGAGCGCGTATCCGGAAACGATCATAGTGCTTCACAGGAGAGGCGAAAGCCTTTTACATCCAAGATTTAATGAGATGCTGGACTATATCTCCGGAAAATTCAAAGAAGTGCAGCTTGCCACAAACGCCACCTTACTTACAGGCGAGAAATTTGAATCCCTGGTAAAAGGATTAAATTTTCTCTCATTCAGCCTAGATACGCCTGACAATTACGACAAGACAAGAGTTCCCGCCCGCTATGAAGCTGTAGAGAGCAAGATAATGAAATTTCTGGCGTTCAATAAGGGAAAAGTGAAGACGCAAGCCTCAATGGTTAGGACGGGGAAGACAGAAGAGAAGGACCTGGACCTCTTTAAAGAGATCTGGAACGGACGGGTCGACAGGGTGAGGATATACGAGGAGCATTCCGTGGGCGGTGTTTTCGGCGCCATGAAAAATGTCAGGAAGAATAGGAAGGCATGCGTCATGCCGTTTTATGAATTATTGATCTATGACAACGGCAGGGTCGGAAGGTGTAACCACGACTGGAATGGTGAGCCCATGGGCAATGTCAATGTCAGTACTATTGCTGAAATATGGCATAGCCAGAGATACGCAAAGCTTAGGAACGAACAGCAGGATCTCGCGCTCAACGACGAAGTGTGCAAAAACTGCGACTCTTGGTATGCAGAAATCGGAAAACAGGGGACAGGAGATGTTATTGAAAAATCTTAGGGAAGATTTTCTTCCGGTGTCGCGGCCGCATGCCACGCATGAAGAAATAGACGCGGTTGCGGCTGTCCTTAAATCGGGATGGTGGACGACCGGGCCGAAGACAGCGGAATTCGAAAAAGAGATAGCAGCATACATCGGAGGCGGCATATCCGGCGCAGCGCTCTCGTCGTGCACGGCCGGCCTTCACCTTGCGCTTCTCGCATTAGGTGTAGGCGCGGGCGATGAGGTGATAGTGCCGACCATGACATTTGCCGCTACGGCGCAGGTAGTCGATTGGGTAGGGGCGAAATTGGTCCTATGCGATATCGAAGAGGATACGCTTAATATCGATGCGGCAAAGGCAGAAAAACTGATAACTAAAAAGACTAAAGTTATTATACCGGTTCACATGGGTGGATATCCATGCGATATGGCCGCCATAGGCGCCTTAGCCAAGAGGCATGGCCTAAAGGTGATCGAAGACGCTGCTCATGCGATCGGGACGGAATATAATGGGAAGAAGATAGGCAATTTCTCGGATATTACGGTCTTCAGTTTCTACGCGACAAAGAACCTGGCGATGGGTGAAGGAGGCATGGCGGTTTCCAAAGACAGATCGCTTATCGACAAGATAAAGAAACTCGGTTATTTCGGAATAAATAAAGAGGCCTTTAAGCGCTATGAGAAATCCGGCAGCTGGTTCTACGATATCGAAGAGAAGGGTTACAAGTATAATCTCGACGATCTCCACAGCGTGATAGGGTTGACCCAGCTGCGGAAGCTGGACAGCATGAATGACCGGCGCAGGGAGATCGCCAAACTTTACAGGCAAAAATTGATCCGGCCGGTCAAATTTTTAAAGGATTCAAAAGAGCATCGCCACACATACCACCTATTCCAGATAAAAGTCCCGGGGCGTGACGCCTTGATAACGGCATTGAAAGAACGCAATATAGGCACGAGCGTACATTTTATCCCGATCCACATGCACAGTTTTTACAAGGGCAGGTTTCCCGGGAAGTCATTCCCTGCCGCAAATAAAGCATTTTCCGAAATATTATCTATCCCGATGTTCTCATCCATGACGGATGAGGACGTGGATTACGTCGCAGCTAATTTAAACGACATATTAAAGGCCTCGGTCTAAAGACCTCGGCACTTAGCCGACACCGTGGCTTAATAAACTTGGAGGGCAAGATGAATAAATTTAAAGGTGAGATCCTGAAGACTAAAACGGTCTCTGTGTGGGGCATAGGATACCTTGGGTATACCGAGATTATGAGGCTCGTCTCGAAAGGCTTTAAGGTAAATGTCTTTGATTTTACGAATACAGAAGCGGGAAAGAACCTGAAAAGGAACAGCTATCCGGGGATCCATCAGATATATGCATGGACGGAAAGCGGACATATCCCCCCGGTCGATCTTTCCAAAGTCAGTGTTGTCAGGGCCGATGATATGTTTGGATCAAAGGTGCATATAGTCGCGCTTCCTACGGCAGACAGGGAAGGGAACAGCCTTTTAAGGAAGTTGGCCGATCTATTTAAAAAACACAAGAATGCCTTAAAGAACGCCCTGGTAGTATTTGAATCCGCAGGGATGCCCGGCAGTATAGATAAAAATTTTATCGAGATACTCCGTAAAGAAAATATTAAGTGCAATTTCGCTTCCGCTTTCAGGAGCGACTGGACCGTAGAGGAATTCATGTCGCAGAAGAAGAGGCGCGTATTGGCGGCAAATGACAGTGAGTCGCTGGAAAAGGTGGAAGCCCTTTACGAGATCCTGGGCATCGGCTACAAGACCCTCTCTTTCATAAAAGAGGCGGAGATATACGAGAACGCGAAGAACAGTTTCCAGTTCGTGACCTCAACGTTCATAAATCAGCTGGCGTTCGCTTACCCCGATACGAACATAAGAAGGATGACCAAATATCTATTAAACGATGTTGAGCTGAACGAATCGCACTTGAGTATAGGCGCCGGCGGCTACAAGATGCTTTCGTCGGTCCAGAATATCATGGGCGGAAGCAGGGATCCGAATTTCCTGTCTTTGCTGAAGGTGGCGGAAGATACCAATATGAGCATGATATTGAACTATGCAGATATGATAAAAAAGATGGGATGCGCCAACGCCGTGCTGATGGGGCTTTCCATAAAAGGCAACCAGAAGAATATAGAGCTCTCTCCTTCGGTCGTCCTTGCGGAGTATTTGAACAAGTCAGGCGTAAAGGTATATATAGACGACCCGTTCTACAGCGCTGAAGGCCTGTCGAAGATACTCCCGTTCGCCAAAAGAGCGGATATCTTCAAGAATCCTGCCAAGGTCGATGCCTTATTTGTGATGACGGCCCACAGCAAATACAGGGCCATCACCCAGGAGGAGATAGAACGTTCGCCGATATATAACGCGGCCGTAATAATAGACAATGTGCCTATATTCAAAGAGTTCAAATTTTCGGACGCTACCACCTATCATGCAATAGGCGACGGACAACTAAGGGCATTATAAAATGTGCGGAATAGCAGGATTCATATCGCAAAATAAGAAATTCGACCCGAAAGAAGTGGTGTCGAATATGCTTGATGCCATTCGGTACAGAGGCCCGGACCAGAAGGGCATCAAGACTTACGGCGATGTCACCCTGGGCATGACGCGGCTCAGCATCATTGACAAAGAGACCCATGCTATACCGTATGAAGACCGGTCCGGCAGGTATGCCGTTGCATATAACGGAGAAATTTATAACCACGATGATATAAGAAAGCGCCTGTCGAAACGATATGATTTCAAGACCGCCTCGGACGCGGAAACGGTCCTTTACAATTATATCGAGAAAGGCACGAGATCTTTCATCGATTATAACGGGATGTATGCATTTGCGCTATACGACGGCGTGAAGAAGAAGGTCTTTATCGTGCGTGACAAGGCCGGCGAGAAACCCCTCTTCTACACGAAGGCCAAGGATTTTATGGCTTTTGCGAGCGAAATGAAATGCCTGCTCGAACTGATCGAGCCGGAATTCAATGCCGCCTCGATCTCTTACAGGTCGTATGAATTTACGGTCGGACAGGAGACGCTATTTAAAAATATATATTGCCTTGAGCCCGGCGAGTATATAGAGATCTGCAACGGCAAAAGCACAAAGCATGATTATTGGAAAGTCTGGGATAACCTGATAGAGGTAAAGGACGACGAAAAGGCCATACTGAGCAAACTGTCGGATCTGATAGAGGACGCGATTCTTCTCAGGACAAAGAATAGCGTCCACGATTACGGCTGTTTTGTCAGCGGCGGCGTTGACAGCGCTCTTGTGGCGTGTATAGCGAAGCCGGAGCATATATACACCGTCCATTATGACTACGCAGATTTTGACGAATTGTCGTATGCACAGCTCGTAGCAAAGAAGATAAAGAAGAAACTCACTATCGTGAGGCCGACGAAGGAAGATTTCCTGCGCACAAGAGCCAAGATAGCATACCATCTGGACACACCTTCCATATGGACCACCTTTTCGCTATGGATGCTACTTGAGAGGGCCCATAAAGACGTGAGGGTCGTCCTGACGGGTGACGGTGCGGACGAGATCTTCTCGGGGTATCACAGATATTTCCTCCTTTATCATGACGAGCAGATACATAAACTCGAGGCGATGAAGAAGTATACGTATCTTATCGACAGATACTATGGTTCTCCGGTCGAGAGGTACGCGCGGATCATAAACAGGTGCGAAAACCAGTTCGACGAAAAAGTGAACGAATATCTCTCGGAGAGCATAAATTTCTTCTTTAAAAAGGTAGAATCCGACGTGGTTCACTCCATGGGGCTTAACGATTTCTATACTACCATGCAGATACTCCTACAGATGTATGACAGGATATGCATGGCATTCAGCGTCGAGAACAGGTCGCCTTTTCTGGACCACAGGCTGGTACAGTTCGCGTTTTCGATGCCCTCGAAATATAAGATAAGGGACGGCGTCACAAAATGGGCACTTAAAGAAGTTGCGAAGAATTTTATTCCCAAAGAGATCGTGGGCAGGATCGATAAGAGGGGGTTCTCTGCGCCGGTCAATAAGTGGTTTGAGTGGGACAAGAACGGAAAATATAACAGGACCGCTTATAAAAATCTGGCCTTTGAGGACTGGAAAAATGTATTTAAGGTGAAAGGGGGGAGCTAATGTTTGACCTTCTGGCGCTCATAACAAATAAAAAGTTTTGGCTCTTCCACAGCTGGGTGATCAAGAATATCCTGAAGATGCGCGGTATCCGGGTCGGTAAAAATTTCTACATAGAAGGCGTGCCGAAGCTAAAAATTCGAGGCAGCCCCGGTAATATCAGGATAGGGAACGATGTCTCGATATTCGGCGGCATAGACATAAGAAACAGAGAAAACGGAAAGATAATAATCGAAGACGGCGTCGCGATAGACAACGATTGCAGGTTTGTGGCAGCCAATGACGCTGTTTTGACCATAGGAAAGAGGACTTCAATAGGGTCCTTAGGCATATTCAATTGCGGCACGGATGTTACGATAGGCGAAGATTGTCTCATCTCGGGGATGATCTTTATACAGTCGTCGCAGCATGGGTTTGCAAAAGGGGAGCTTGTAAGAAAGCAAAAGCATACATACGGCAAGATCGTCATCGGCAACGATGTCTGGATAGCGGCAAACGCGGCTATAATGAAAGGCGTGATACTCGAGGACGGATGTGTCGTAGGCGCGAAATCTCTCGTAAGGGCGGGCCGCTATGAAAAGAATTCCGTCCTGGCAGGCATACCTGCCGTGAAGGTAAAGGAAAGAACGTAGATGTGGTACTGTAAAAGATGTGTATTGCCTGATACAAGGCCCGGCCTTACCATCGACCGCGAAGGGGTATGTTCTGCCTGCCGCGGTCATGAATACAAAAAAATCATCGACTGGGCCGGAAGGCGCAAGATATTAGAGGGCATCTTTAAAAGGGCGAAGTCGCGAAAATCCGGGTATGACTGCATTGTCCCGGTGAGCGGCGGCAAGGACAGCACGTGGCAGATAGTGAAGTGCCTTGAATGCGGGTTGCGTATACTCGGCGTGACCTGGCGGACGCCTGCGCGAACGGATGTGGGACAAAGAAATCTGGATAATCTTATCCGGCTGGGTATCGACCATATCGACTATTCGATAGACCCGGAGATAGAAAAACGTTTCATGTATAAGACCCTGACCAGGACCGGGAGCACGGCAGTGCCGATGCACATGGCGCTCTTCAGCATCCCGTTAAAAATAGCGGTAAGTTTGAATATACCGTTGGTTGTTTGGGGAGAGAGCCCGCACATGGAATACGGCGGATCAAAAAAGGACAGGGATCGCAACAGGCTGGACCTGGACTGGTTTAACCGGCATGGAATACTGCAGGGCACTTCCGCTTCTGACTGGGTAGGAAGGGACTTGACGAGAAAAGACCTGGAGCCTTATTTTTTACCAAATCGCGAAGAGTTCGAGAAAAGAAGGATCGAATCTATATTCCTCGGTTTTTACCTGCCCTGGGATCCACAGGAATCGTTCCGGGTGGCGCGCGATAACGGGTTCCGGAACAGGGATGGAGGGCCAAAGACCGGATATTATGATTATGCCGATATCGACTGCGACTTCATCTCCGTTCACCATTATTTCAAATGGCTCAAATTCGGCTTTACGCGTTTATTCGATAACCTTTCGATCGAGATACGTAATGGCAGAATGGCCAGGGAAAGGGCGATTTCTATAATCCGAAAGGCTGGAACGCAGGTTCCCAAAGAGGATATAGATAAGCTGTGTAAATTTTTAGATATCCCGCTGGATAAGTTTCATGAAATTGAAGAGCGTTTCCGCAATCATAAGATATGGTCGCGGAAGAACGGAAGATGGATGATCGAAGATTTCATAATAGAGGGGTGGGATTGGCGATGAAGACGAAATTAAAGAAGGAACCCAGAGTCTTTGAAGTGAAGGGCTGCAAGATAAAGGATTATGGCAAGATTTACCTTGAGAATGACGAGATGGTTTCTTTTGTTACCGCGAGCGGCAAGGAATGCGACTTCGCCGCTAAGGACTGGGGGTTTTATTTGGGCCCTTCGGTAAATAGTAGATTGAAAAATGAGGGGTTCAAGGTTGCCCTCGTTGTCAACGAAAAGGGCCAGTTGTATGTCCACGCCGTCGAAAATGAAAAAATCGGGGATTTTAAAAAATACCTAAAGTCGTATCAGATGAACAGAATAATATGCTGGCTTGACGAATGGATGGAAGGATGAAGATATGAGGAAGAGCATTTATCTTGATGAGTTGAGGAAACTGGCAAAGCGCATGGAGGACATGCCGAATACGCCTTATGCGATGTACGCCAAGGTCGTTACGCTCGTGACGATAAACATGAGGTATGAGAAGGTGGCCTTCAGGTCCGATCTTAAGAAGCACCCGTTTCTGCTCGCCAGGGATATAGTCAAAGATGCCCGCAGCCAGTTTGCGGCGTTTATAGACGCCTCTTTCATAGAGGCGGACGAGAAGAGAGCTCCGGGAGATAAGAGCCGTAAGAAGGAGAAGAAACACCGGCAGTTATTCGACGAAATATGGAACAGATATGGCAAGAAGGATTACAAGCGTTACGTCGACAGGTATAGCTACAGGATCGACGTAAATGGCCTGGCCGGGCTCGTTAAAGGAAAAAGATGCATTGACATGGGATGCGGTAACGGCAACTTCTGCATAGCGCTCCTGAAGCGCGGGGCCGCTTTTGCCGCAGGGGTGGATTACGGAAATAAGAGCATTTCATACGCACGAAACGCGGCGCGTGAGTTCGGCATGAAAGACAGGACGTTATTTAAATGTGCAACCGTATACGATACGGGTTTTAAAGACAATATGTTCGACTTTGCCATACAGAACGGGGTCTTCCATCACCTGGATAACGAAGATATGGCTATAGCGGAGACGCGGCGTATCATGAAGAAAGGCGGCTGGCTCTGGTATTACACTGACGGCGAGGGCGGGATAAGCCCCGATCTCTGGGATAAGTCTGTGTATCTCTTAAGAAAGGTGCCGGTACTATTCATCGAGAATATCTTGAAGTCGATGAATATTAAGCCTAACAAGATAGTCCACATAATGGATGGCCTGAGCGCCACTTATGCGCATACGAGCTGGAAGAAGATCACGGAAAAGCTTTCATCTTTTGGATTCGGGAACTTCAGGCGCTTGACGGGCGGATTCGATACAGATTTTGACCTGGACAGGATCGAGGCCGATCCATACGGGAAAGAAAAATTTGGCTCTGGCGATCTTAGGGTATTATGCCAGCTGGTGGAGAAATAGAGCATGTGCGGGATAGCGGGTATCATTGGCGCGCGGAAGAGCGACATCGATTTGGATGCCGTCATTAAAGAGATGACGAACAGCATGACCCATAGAGGGCCGGACGGAATGGGTTATGACATCCTCTCTTTTGACAACGATCCTCGCAGGAATTATGTTGCGCTTGGCCACAGAAGGCTCAAAATAATCGATCTGTCGGAACGCGGCCGGCAGCCGATGTTCAATGCTTCCGGATCGATAGGCATAGTTTTTAATGGAGAGATATATAATTACGTGGAATTGAAGAAAGAGCTTGAATCTTCCGGAGTCTCTTTCAGCTCTACGAGCGATACGGAAGTCGCCCTTAAGGCCTATGAAGCATGGAGGGGCGGTTGTTTCGGAAAGTTCAACGGGATGTGGGCTATGGCCATATTTGACAAAACTAAAAGAAGAACCATCCTTGCCCGAGACCGTTTTGGCGTGAAACCTCTTTATTATTATAAGAATAAGACGGAATTTGTTTTTGCGTCGGAGATAAAGGCATTATTGAAGCATCCGTCCGTTGAGCGTAAACCAAATATGGACAGGGTCTTCAGATACATAGCATTAAGCTACAGGTACGGGGATATCGATGAGTCGTCTTTCTTTGAAAATATCCATCAGGTGCCCAAGAGCAGTTACATCGAAGTAGACGAACGCCTGGGGACGTCGCTTGAGAGATACTGGGAACTATCGCCAACAGACGTCAATCGCGGGATAAGCGATGGAGAGGCGATAGAAAAGTTCAGGGAGATATTTATTGATGCGGTGAGGATAAGGCTGCGTAGCGATGTGCCTGTCGGATGCATGCTAAGCGGCGGGACCGACTCTACTTCGATAGCCTGTGTCGCGTATAAGATCCTTAAGAATCCAATTATTACTTTTTCCGGCATAACCGGGGCAGAAAAGGGCGTATATGATGAGAGCGAATATATAGATTCAGTCGTGAAGGCCATAAATGCGAATGCTCATTACATAAGGCCGGCGCCTTCGGATATGTTCACTACGGTCGACGAGATGCTCTCCTTTCACGATGAGCCGATATGCGCTGTGACCTGGTACGGCCTTTACCTGATAGCAAAGAAGATCAGGGAGCAGAATATGCATGTCGTGCTCAACGGCCATGCCGGAGATGAGCTCCTGGGAGGGTACTGGGTAGATTACCACTATAATTTCTATGACCTGTTCGAAAGCGGAGACATTGACGGCATGTCTTATGAAGTCGAGATGTGGAAAAAAAATCATGGGCGCGATGCAGGTGAGATCGACAGGATGGCTAAGTATATCTCTTCGATGAAGGCTGATAGGGCGCTTGAGATATCGATATTCTCTGACTATTCCCATCTATTTAATGAGGAGATAGCTACTGAACACAAAAGAGATTTTAACTTCAGTTCGCCTTTTCCCGGAGAATTGCCGCGCAGGCTGCATATAGAACTTATGAAGGACGGGGTCCCTACCGTATTGAGG
>Ga0315293_10006963_pt1 | contig 10527 bp, 8 predicted proteins | sample YL17G13_20_MG_FD_203071 | JGI IMG/M metagenome (GOLD analysis project Ga0315293, IMG submission 203071) | Sediment microbial communities from Yellowstone Lake, YNP, Wyoming, USA - YL17G13_20 | ecosystem: Environmental > Aquatic > Freshwater > Lake > Sediment | place: USA: Wyoming | collected... | reverse complement strand
GTGGAGCCGAAGACCAGTTACCCGCGCTTGCTAAGCGCGCGCCGCTAGCCGCAGTGTCGGCTTCGCTACCGCGCCCCGCGTGATCGCTTTGATTTGGCTTTCGATGTCCCGGCGCCGATCTTCGATTTTGTCGTGAAGCCTCGCCTCTTCGGTGGTGCGTTGTTAATTTGCACGTACTCCGGGGCTGTCGCTCGTTCAAGAGACTGCCACGCTCCAGCCCCGGCCAATCCCCTCGCATCCCTTCGGGATGTGTAATCAATTCCGGCCTTCTGCAGAGCGGTTGCGGTGGGAGCTTCCAAAGAGCAGCCCGCCTCGCCTGCGGCGGGGTCATTGGCGCCAGAAACTCCCACGAGGCGTGCCTTTTATGGAGCGCCGGCATCTTGCCGGCGCCCGGGTGGGGTCAGCAATCGCGAAAACCCCCGGGGGCCGGCGGGATCCGCCGCGGCGGACGCTCCATGAAAACCAACCGGCGGGAGAGTCCCCGGGGAGTTGCGCGGTCACGCGAGAGCAGCGTTGAACAGCGCTTGTAACCAGGAAGCGCTTTCGCCGTCGGGGTACCAAGATGGGCCCGAATCTGATATCCTGTGCTTGTGGAGATCACTGTCAAGCTGCCGGACGACTTCACTCAACGCGCCGATCCGGCTCGTGAAGCCCTGGAAGCCGTGGCCATCGAGGGCTACCGGTCCGGCGCGCTGACGCATTACCAGGCCAGCCAATTACTCGGGCTTTCCCGGTTTGAGTTCGACGATTTCCTGATCAAGCGAAAGATCTACGATCACGCCTACGGAATCGACGACCTCCGAGAAGATTTGGCCGGCCTCCAAAAACTGAGAGAGCAAGGCCTCATCCCGTAATGATCATAGTAGTGGCCGACACCGCGCCGCTGCGCTACCTCGTCCAAATCCAACACGAGCATCTGCTGCCCAGGCTCTACACCAGGGTATGGATTCCGGGCGTTGTGCTCGCGGAACTTCGGCACGAAGGAACGCCTGGCCTTGTTAGCCAGTGGTCGGCACGACTCCCTTCGTGGCTTGAGGTTCGTGAACTTGATCCCTCCCGTCCCACACGCGATGATCTGGTCGGCCTCGACCCTGGTGAGCGAGAGGCGATCGAGTTGGCTCACGAACTCAAGGCTGACCTCCTGTTGATTGACGAGCGTTCCGGTGCGCTTGCCGCCCGGCGGCAAGGGTTCACCGTGACCGGCACGTTGGGCGTTCTCGTTGAAGCCGCTCGACTGGGCCTGGTTTCCATTGAGGACGCGCTGGACCGGCTGGGAAAGACGAACTTCCGAAGGACTCCGGAATTGTTTGCTCAGACGCGCGAGCTAGTTAGGAGAGGAGATGCCGGTAAGGAATGAACTGGCTGCTCCCATAGAATAAGCTCGACCCGGCATCTTGCCGGCCCCCGGGTGGCAGTCCACGGCCGGAAAAACCCCGGGGCCGGCGGGACGCCAGCGCTCCATAAGGCCGGCCCAGATGGCGATCCCGCCAAGCGGGACCGCCGCTACAGAGATAGCGCCATGACCATGCTGGTCTCGGTCTGTCGGGAAATCACAAAGCCAAGATGTGCGAGGGTCTGTTGGATGGCCCTGTCGCCCGGGCTCACGGCCGCCCAGACATGCCGAAGGTCCATGTCGCGCGCCTGGTCCAGGGCTACGCGGAGCAGCGCCGTACCGATTCCGCGTCGCCGAAAATCAGGGTGCACGAAAACGCTCATTTCCGCCGAGTCGCCGATGCGCACCAGCACCAGGTGAGCGACCAACCGCCCTGTTTCCTCGGCGACAAAATTGAACCCGCGCCGCAGCATCCCTTTGAGCCACTCCTGCGCGTCCGGCGGGGCCGCGGCTGGGGCGGCCGCGTCGGCCTGCCGGGAGACAGCTTCGGCGTAAAGTGCCGCCAGGCGGGGCACATCGCGGTCGTTCACCTCGCGGATCACCGCCAGCGGAGTTTCCGATTGCCGCCGCCATCCGGTAGTGGCTCTGTCTGCCATGAATCTCCCGCTACTGAGGGCAAGTATCAGGCCATCCTGCTAATTTCTTTAGTTGCAGTGGCCTGATAGTAAACAGGGCGCGGAGTGCGCGCAATCGCGCAGTGGAAACTCCCCGGCAGGCGAGTAGACGCGCAGAATCAGTCTCTCCCGCTTGGAACACTGCCGGCGGTCGCCGCGGCGACCATGGCGGATTGCTGTGCTCGGCCAATAAGGACAAGAGAAGAACAAAAAAACCGGCCGGCGCTTCGCCGGCCGGGTTCTTAACCAAGCTAGAGGTATAAGTGCAAGTCTGAATTCGGGTCAGTCCGTACTGGCAGCCGCTCCGAGGCACGAGCCAGGAGCATGCATCGCCTTCAGTACGTCGGCCAGTGTTGTGCGTTCCAGACAACGCCGGCAGCGCGCCGCCAGCAAACCGCCATCGGGTCGCGGCCCGTCCCCCAACGACTCCAGGATTTGCGCCAGCGTAACCCGCTCCGGCGGGAAGGCAAGCATGAAGCCGCCGCTGGGGCCTCGCCGGGAACGCAGCAAACCCTGTCCGGCCAGCATCTTGAGCACCTTGGCCAGGTAGAAGCGGGGGAGGGCTTCGTGGCTGGCCATTTCGGCCACGGTTGACCACTTCCGCTGCTCGGCCAAGTACAGAGCCGCCCGCATGGCCATGTCGCTGCTACGCGTCCACATCATAGAAATCAGCCTCCAGTGAATGCAGGGGGAACCACGGCAGTAGAGGCAAATAACGAACCAAACAGTCTGCTTCTAACTCATTGGAAATGCAAGGGGGATTTTTGAGCCTTCCGAGTGTAAACCCCCAATTTAGCTTTTTTCAGCGAGAAAGCACACGTCACGTGCTGGCTATGGGCTGTAGGCCGTGGGCTGTAGGCCGCAGGCTGGCCACTTGCGGTCGGTGGTTGCCCTTTGTCTGAGTGGGGTGACCCCCATTAGCCCACAGCCCACAGCCGCTGGTTACCAGCCGCCAGCGGGTCAGGTCTTGACGCGGCGCTGATGCGTCGAGGGGATTCTCATGTCCTCGCGGTATTTGGCGACGGTGCGGCGGGTGACCTGAATACCCTGGGATTGCAGGATGCGGGCGATCTGCTCGTCGGTGAGGGGGTGGGCTGGATCCTCTTCCTCAATCATCCTCTTCACCTTGCGCTTCAAGGTGAGCAGCGAGGTGCCGCCGCCCATGGGGCCGTTGACCGCCTCCGAGAAGAAGAAGCGGAGCTCGTGAACGCCCTGGGGCGTATGCGCGTATTTGTTGGCCACGGCGCGGCTGACGGTAGAGGGATGCACGCCCACCTCTTCGGCCACCTCCTTGATCATCATGGGCTTCAGCAGATCGAGTCCCAAATCCAGGAAATCCTGCTGCCGCATCATGATGGAGTGGCACACCTTCAGAATCGTCTGCTTGCGCTGCTCGATGTTCTTGATGAGCTGGATGGCCGAGTTGTACCGCTCCTTGATGTAGTTGCGGACCTCCTTGGCCGACACCGTGCGGTCCAGCAGGTGGCGGTAGCCGGAGTTCAAGCGAAGCTGTGGCACGTCGTCCTCGTTGAGCGAGATCTCATAGACGTGGGTGTCGCCGCAAAGCCCGCAACGATACTCGCCCACCTTGTGGAAGTACACATCGGGCTCGACCAGGCGCGGTTCGGCTTTGTTATAGCGCTGGCCCGGCCGGGGATCCAGGCGGCGGATCAGGTCCACGGCCAGCTCGACATCGGCCTGCGAGCGGTTCAGCAGGCGGGCCAGTTCCTTGTACTGCTTGTTCTGCAACAGGTGCAGGTGCTCGCTGACGATCTGGCCGGCGCAACTGCGGTCCATCCGAATCCCGCGCAACTGGACGAGGAGGCACTCGCGAAGGTCGCGTGCCGCAACGCCGGGCGGATCGAAGTCCTGGACCAGCTTCAGCGCCGCCTCGACATCGGCCCGTTGGTGCTGGCCGATTTCCGCGACCTCCTCGATACCGGCCATGAGGAAGCCGTCCTCGTTCAGGTTGCCGATAATCGACTCGGCCGCCTGGGCGATGGGGGCCGGAGCGACCGTCAGGCTCAACTGCCACAGCAGGTGGTCGGTCAGGGTGGTCGGGCTGGAAAGGAAATTCTCGAACGACGGTTTTTCAATGACCTCGGCGGTCGGCGAGCGGTAGCCGGGATCCAGGTAGTCCTGGAAGAAGGACCCGAAATCGATCTCCTCGAAGGGGTCCTGGCCGTTCGGTTCCAGGCCCTCGCGATCGCCCACCTCGGCGCGGTGGTCTTCGGCCGCCGCGATCTCTTCCACCGACGGCGCTTCCAGTTCCTGCTCGCCCAGTTCCTCCAGGATGGGGTTCTCGACCATCTCCTGGTTGATCATGTCCTTGAGTTCCAGCTTGTTCAAAGCCAGAACGGTGACCATCTGGACCAGGCCGGGGGTCAGAATCTGCTTCTGAGTGACCCTCAGACTGAGATTCAACTGGGTGGAGTACATCACCGAACCACTCCCTGGAAAGGCGAAAGCGGAAGGCGGAGGGCGGAAGGCAGAAGGCGGCCGACGCCCGTTTTTGCTGCCTTCCGCATTCCGCCTTCTGCCTTCGCCATTGTCAGCCTATTTCCGAGGCATAACGCCGGTTCAGGCGCTGGAGAGCGGCGCGGATTTGACACCGCGCGCCGCGCGCTGGACCGGCGTGCCGTCGGAACCGGGCGGCGCAGGCTCCGGCGCCGACGCCGTAAATGTGAATCCTTCCCCTAAATAGACTCGCCGCACTTCGCGATCGTTGCTCAGAGAATCGGGAGTGCCGCTCCGGAAAATCCCCCCGTTATTGATGATGTAAGCCCGGTCGGTCACCATCAGCGTCTCCCGGACGTTATGGTCCGTGACCAGGACGCCGATGCCGGAACGCTTCAGCTCGGCGATGATGCGCTGGATGTCGATGACGGCCAGCGGATCGATGCCGGAGAACGGCTCGTCCAGCAGGATAAAGCTGGGGGAGATCACCAGGGAACGGGCGATCTCCACGCGGCGGCGCTCGCCGCCCGACAGCATGTAGCCCTCGTTCTTCCGCACCAGTTGCAGACCCAGCCAGTCCAGCAGCTTCTCCAGCCGCTCGCGGCGCTCGCGCCAGCTCAGCGGCAGGGTCTCCAGGATGGCCAGGATGTTCTGCTCCACCGTCAGTTTGCGGAAGACCGAGGGTTCCTGGGGCAGGTAGCTGATGCCGCTCCGGGCCCGCTGATACATGGGGAGCCGGGTGATGTCGCGGTCGTCCAGCAGGACGCTCCCGCTGTCGGGGCTGGTCAGGCCGACGATAATGTGGAAGGTGGTTGTTTTCCCGGCGCCGTTGGGCCCCAGCAGCCCCACCACTTCGCCCCGGCTCACCTGGAGGCAAACATCATCGACGACGCAGCGCCCGCCGTAACATTTCTTCAGGTCTTCGGTGCGGAGCGTTGTCATTTTCCGGCCTGGGACCTGCTCGCGCGCTGGGTGACGCGCTGTTCTGTAACGGTGCGCGCAACGCCGTCCCCATGAACGAAAATCCTATCATCGCGGGTGTAGTAAGTCAATTGACGGCCCCGCGTGTAGCCGCGCTGCTCATCGAAAATGTAGGGCTGGCCGCCGCTCAACAACATCTTGTCTTCCGCGGCCACGTACTCGGCGGCCTCGGCGGCCGCGCTGCGGACTCCGCGGGCGGAGGACTCGTCAATGCGCACGGCGCCGCGCGCCATGGCCCGCTCCAGGCGCGATTGTCCCGGCTTGACCTCCTCGGCCGCAGCCAGGTAAGCATCCAGCGCCGCCGCCCGCAGCACGCTTTCCCGGCGCCGCAGCACAACGCGCCCCTGGTAATGCGCGCGCTGATCGTTGTCGGTGTAGACCAGGCTGTCGGCGGTGACAAAAAGGGGCTGCGTCTGGCCGCCCGGCGTGGGCTGCCCGGCCGCCGCGCCCGCGGCCTGCGGGGACGCGCCGGCACGCTCGGAAAGGACCGTGGCCACGTCGCCCCGCGCGGTCAAGCGCCGCTGCTCGCGCTCCATCACTACGCCGCGGGCCTCGATCACGTCCTGATCCTGCCACAGCCGCACGCGAGGTCCGCCCGGCGCGCTCTCATAACGGGTGACCGCTCCGCGCCCGCTGCTCACCATGCGGTCGGCGATGGCGTGCACCGGCTCCTTGCCCGACAGCGGTCCGGTGGAAGCCGTCTTCCCGGCTTTTTCCTCCGGCACGTGCGTGGATCGGACTTCCTGCTCGGCAATGCTGGTATCGTTTTTCTGATCGAGAGTGATTCGGCGCGCCGAGGTGCGGGTATGCGAATCCCGCACTTCCGGGTTCTTTCCCGGCGCGCCCGTCAGCACCGTTTGCTCGTCGGCCGCGGTATACAGGGCCCGCTCGGCGGTCCCTTGTCGTTCGCCTTCCAGGTAGCGGAAGTTCCCGGCCTGTTCGACCGACTCCAGCTCCTCGTCGGCGTCGAAGCGCGCCGCCAGGTGATCGCTGGTGGTGACGCGGAGCGTGGGGATTGTTGCCCGCGGGCCTCCCGCCTCCGGCCTCCGGTCTCCAGCCTCCCTTCGCGGGCGCACTTCGGTTTCCAGCCGCACCGCCTTCTCGGCGTTCAGCAGCCGCAACTGGTTGTCGTCGCCGAACTCCATGGTCAACCGGTCGGCCGTGAGGGTGCGCCGGCCGGTGTTGGAGGCGGCCCGGGCGGAAGTGGGGTTGGGCACGAGTTCCAGGCGTCCGGGAGCCAGCGTCCGGGCGATGGACAATTCCTGGCCATTCGGTTTCATGAACATTTCGATGGCTTCGCTGGTGATCACCCGGGTGTCGGCATCCTGGCCGCCCGGCGCCAGCACCATGCGCGCCCCGCCCTTCCACTCCACCTGCCCCAGCGCGTGGTTCGGGTTGGTGAAGAACAACTCCAGGCGTTCGGCCCGCGCCTCGTAACGGTCGCCGGCGGCGGTGTTCTGGACGCGGACGGCGCCCATCAAGTACGCCTGGCTGATGGCCTGCTTCTCGCCAAACGTCAGGTGCGCGCGATCGGCCGAGGCGTGGGTTTCCCGCGTGCGCGGCGCCGGCGCGGGTCCGCCGGCCTTCTCCTGGCTCGCCGGCCCCGTCTCCTCCCGGGTCGTTTCGTCGAGCCGGACATGGCCCTCGATTGCAGCTCCGCGCACCTCGTTGTGCTCGTCCAGCATCAGGTCCGCTGCATCACCGAATATTTCCCGGCGCCCGTTGGGCAGGTTCTGGCTTACGGCCGCGTGCTGGAGCTGGATCTTGTTGTCGCGCTGCGTGTAAACCAGTTGCACCGCCTTCACAACGGTGTGCGGAGGAAGCGGCTGGGGGCCGGCAGTTACCGGCTGGCCGGACCCTTGGACCTCTTCCACCAGCTCGATCTGCACCTCGGCCTTCAGTTGCAGCGTCCGCTGTTTCGAGTCGTAGACCGCGCCAACGGCCCGGCCGCTGCCGCCGGAGAACTGGAATTCAACCGGCTGTTCGGTGGAGGCTATCCCGCTCTTTTCCTCGAAGGTGAGGCTGCTGGTCTTGGCGGTGATGCGATGTTCGGCGGCGCTGCCGGAGGGCGGCGCGGCGGCCGCAGCGGCAGGCGCCTGGCCGGGCAGGCTGGCCAGCTCGATCTCCACCGCGCCGGCGCAGTGCGCGCGCCCGGCCTTCGAGTCGTATTCGCACCGCTTGCTGGCAATGCGGTCGTGGCGGTCGCCCTTGGCGCCGTAAGTGATAATCTCCATTTCCTCCAGCACGCTCTTGCCGCTTTCGGTCTGCTGGCGCACGCGCGCCGCGCCGATGGTGTACACCGTGCGCCCCTGGGCGGTGTGCGACAGGCTGAAGCCCGCGCTCTGGCTGATGTCGGCCGGAATCCGGGCAGGGAGCTCGGGCTGCTGGCGCGCCTGCCGCTGCGAACGCAGCCAGGCCCCTCCGGTAGCTAACAGCGTGGCCGCCAGCAGGACCAGCACGATGGCGCGCGTCTGCGGTATGGAGATTTTCCCGGGCATGCTTGCTGAAAGCTCAGTGTAGCATTACTAGGCTGTGGGCTGTTGGCTGTAGGCTGTAGGCCGCTGCGATGGACTGCTGCCTCCAGCTCACAGCCTACAGCCCACAGCCTACAGCCTGATGCCCGTTGGCGCTTTATTGCTGGTTTTGCTCTCGGCCGCCAGCCACGCTTCGTGGAACCTGGCGGTGAAGGGCAGCCGCGAGAAATATGCCTTTGGCGGCGGATTCTGCTGGTGGCGTTTTTCTGCCTGGGTGGCTACGCCCTGGTGCTGGCGGCCATGCGCATCGCTCCGGTCAGCTACGTGGGCGCGGCGCGCGAGTCCAGCGTGTTGTTCGCTGCCGCTCTGGGTTGGGCGCTGCTGCGGGAGGGCTTCGGGTTGCGCCGCCTGCTGGCCGCCGCCGTGATCTTCGCCGGCATTGTCTGCCTGGTGCTGGCCCGGTGACGAAGCGAGCCTGTCATCACCACCTGGAATCGTCGAAGCGGCTCAGGTCAGGCTTGTCGTCAAGTATGCCCAGCGTGATGATGGCGAACGTGAACACTGTGGTGCCTTCGTGCAGGTGGCCGCCGAAGGCCTTCTTGTCATCGACCAGCGTGATGTGGGCATGGACGCGGCCGTTCAGCACATAGCCCGTCACGGCCAGCAGGTCCACGCCCCCCGTTTGCTTGGTGAAGGCTTGCGTGGCCGGCAGTGTCGTGTTGTTGACGGTGTGAACGTGGAAGCTGGTCAGAGACCCGGCGCCGCTCAGGAATACGCCGTTCTTGATCTTTTCCTTCTGAACGGCCTGCTCGAGACCCTTGAGCAGGTCGGTGTTGTTCTTCAGCCGGATCACCACCACGCGCTTGATTTCGCTGGGTACGGTGAGCACGGCGGGCGCCGCTTCCTCGGCCCTGGCCAACCAACCGGCAGCCATCACGAGCGCCAACGCCATCGTAATTGTTCTTTTCATGTTCGACCTCCGAAGAGCAGTCCGGCAGCATTGTACCGCCGGCCCACAGCCTACAGCCCACAGCCTATCGCACGGCGATGGTGGCGGTGTTGCTGCTGAAGCCGCCTTGGGTGAGCACCACCGAAACCGCATCGCCTGGTGTAACGTCGGCTGGGACTTGGGCGTTTACCTGGTAGAGGGCGGCGAAGCCCGGCGCAAAGCCGGCGAAATACACGGTGGCCGGCTTGCCACCGATAGTGACCGTCACCGGCGTCTTCACGCGCGCAAGTGGCTCGATTGACGGCCCCGGCTGACCCGAGGCCACTGCCGGATCGGTCGCGCCCAGGCCCGTGCAGAAGATCGACACAACACCGCCCACCGCTGCCGGCTGGCTGGGGATGTTCGCTGTAACCGGCATGGCCAGCTTGTTGCTGTTGGCGATGAGGATGGCGCCCTGGTTGCCGTAGGGCGGCCCCAGGGTGAAAATGCCGGGCCGCGCCGCCGCGGTCTGCAGCGGCTCGGGCGCGCTGCTGACGCCGTTGGCCTCGATCCGTACCTGAAGCTGCCGGTCGGACTCCAGTTCTACGGGCACTTGAGCATTCACCTGGCCGGGACCGACGTAGAACAGCGGCGCCTCCTTCTCGCCGACCAAAACGCGCACTCCGTTCAGCGTTCGCGGCAGCGGCAAGGTCTGGGCGGTAGCGGCGCTGGCCGCCAGATTCTGCCCAAACAGCGAGATGATGCTGCCGGGGGCCACCGGGCCGCGCTCGAAGCCCGCGCCCAGCAGCACGCCGCCCTGGTTGAGGATCACGGACTTGGGATTAGGATTCAGGCCGAGTTGCGCCGCGGCCGTGGCTTGTCCCTGGAGGTTTTGCCATAGCGCCTGCGCCGTCACGATCACCTGAAGGCTATATCCGTTGGGACTCCAGGCGCCCTGGTGCTGGCCGTTCTTCAGGTCGGTCAGCACCAGCGGCGGGTCACCGTTTGAAAACGAGAGAACAACGTTGGCGCCGACTCCGGGATTGCCGCAATCATCGCGCACCAGCACCCGCACGGTGGTTGGCCAGCCCACCACCGCCTGGAAGCTCGCGAACACGCTGGTGAACTGAACGTGCAGCCTTGTGGGTGTGCAGGTGCCGGCGGCGGCCGCTCCTGTACTTGCCGCCGCCGCGCTGAACACATCCAGATCCGCCAACAGTTCGGGCGGCATCGCCGCAAACGTCTGAATGGGTGTGCCGGCGGGCAGCACCAGCAACAGCAGGTTGACCGGATACATCGCTCCGTCGTTCACGGTCATCACCGTCAAGCCGGCACGGTACGGACCCGTCGCCAGACTGGCCAGCGCCGGTTGTACCAGGATGCGTCCGGCGCTGTCGCGGCTGGCGCTGCCGGCATCCGGGAAGCGCGTCACCCAGGTTCCGCCGATGGGCTGGCTGAGGAACTGGATCGCGCTCGCCTCCGGCGTGGCCACGTTCAGTTCCTGCGCGCTGGGGGAAGCGCCGCCGGCCGCGGCTACAAAGGTCAGACTGGTAGGCCGCACCCAGGCCCCCAGCTTCGTGCCCGCCGGCAGCACTTGCATCTCCACCTTGACCACCTGCGGGGAGTTGTTCGCGTTGCTCGATACGATCCGGATAAGCCCCACATGAGAGCCGGGGGGCA
>Ga0315293_10006962_pt1 | contig 10528 bp, 7 predicted proteins | sample YL17G13_20_MG_FD_203071 | JGI IMG/M metagenome (GOLD analysis project Ga0315293, IMG submission 203071) | Sediment microbial communities from Yellowstone Lake, YNP, Wyoming, USA - YL17G13_20 | ecosystem: Environmental > Aquatic > Freshwater > Lake > Sediment | place: USA: Wyoming | collected... | reverse complement strand
GGTTGGGCGGCGGGGGCGGGTAGGAGGAGGCGGAGGGTTGGGCAGGCTGCACCGCATTTGGCCTGGCGGTCGTGGTCGACGAGACGGGCGCAGAGGCGGCGGAGGCGGACGCCACGCCGCCTAGGACCGCCCCTGAATCCACAGCCGCCCCGCCAGGCGAGGCGAAGGCGCCGGCCTCCACGTCGGCGGGCGCGGCCTCGCCCGAGGAGGAGGGGCCGGCCATCGATGGGAGCTGAAGACGAGACACTTATTTGTGTAAGCGAGAGAAAGAAAACCGCTCTCTAAAACTTTCATTCGCCCCAATGCCCGCCGCGTTCCTCACCCGCACGGCCGCCTCCGCTGCCTCCCGCCTCATCCGCGCCTTCGGTCGGTCCTCAGTGTCTGCCCAGTCTACCTCCACCACTGTTACCTCCACGCCGGCCTCCCCAGCCCGGCGCCCGCTGTCCGCGTCCGCGTCCTCGCCACCCAGTTCACCTGCGCCGCGTTCAGGTGTGCTCGCCGCTGCTGCCGCCTCTCCGCCTGCCACCGCCGACACCATGGTCGCCGCCCACAAGACCAAGCTCCGGTCCGACTACCGGGCGCTGGAGTATGCGGTGGACAAAGTAAGGAGGACAGGAGAGGAGAATGGAGAGACAGGAGCGCGCGAGCGCCGCGCTGTGTTTTCGGAGGCTCAAAAGGAAAACACGCGGCGTTCCGCGGTCCACACACACACCGAGTACCTTTGCCCGGTCTACAGCCTGGTTTGGACCTAAGGGCACGCCTGGTTTGGTGTGGCGAGGTCAGGCAGGCCGTGGGATGGCCCCCGCCCGCCAAAAAAACAAAAACAATCGCACACTCGCTCCCCGCCTGCCACGGCGCGCCCCCATCTCTCAATTTTTTCTCCAACCATCCATCCCCAGGTCCACCTCACCTTTGCCCTGGGTGATGAGACCACCCGCGTCACCTCCCTCCTCTCCATCACGCCCGCCTCCGCCGCCCTGACCGAGCTCCTCTTCGACGGCCGCCCCGACATTAGCCTGGTGTCGGTGCGCATCGACGGCCAGCCAGCGCCGCACGCGCTGGACAAGGAAAAGGCCAAGCTCTCCATCACGGGTTTGCCGTCCACGCCCTTCACCCTGGAGGTCGTCACCGACCTCATCCCCCGGGCCAACACCTCCCTGGAAGGCCTGTACGTGTCCGGCGGCATGTGGTGCACCCAGTGCGAGGCGGAGGGCTTCCGGGGCATCACTTTTTTCCCGGACCGCCCGGACGTCATGGCCCCCTACACCACCCGCATGGAAGCCGACCTGGCGGCCGCGCCCATCCTGCTCTCCAACGGCAACCTGGTGGAAGCGGGGGTGGTGGAGGGGTCGCCCGGGCGGCACTACGCGGTGTGGGAGGACCCCTTCCCCAAACCGTGCTACCTGTTCGCCCTCGTCGCGGGCGACCTCGCCAAAACGGCCGGCGTGTTCACCACCGCCTCCGGCCGGGCTGTCGACCTCCACTTTTACACGGCCGCCAAGGACGCGCACAAGGTGGACTACGCCATCGAATCCCTCAAGAAGGCCATGGCCTGGGATGAGGAGGCGTACGGGCTGGAATACGATTTGAACTTGTTCAATGTGGTCGCGGTCGACGATTTCGTGATGGGCGCGATGGAGAACAAGTCCCTCAACATCTTCAACTCCCGCCTGGTCCTGGCGTCCCCGACCACCGCCTCCGACGGCGACTACGCCCGCATCGAGGGCGTCATCGGCCACGAGTACTTCCACAACTGGACGGGCAACCGGGTGACCTGCCGGGATTGGTTCCAGCTCACCCTCAAGGAGGGCCTGACCGTGTACCGGGACCAGGAGTTTTCCGCGGACATGGGCTCCCGCCCCGTCAAGCGCATCGAGGACGTGTGCCGCCTGCGGGCGGCCCAATTTCCGGAGGACGCGGGCGCGATGGCCCACCCCATCCGCCCGGAGTCCTACATCAAGATGGACAATTTCTACACCTGCACCGTCTATGAAAAGGGCGCCGAGGTGGTGCGTTTGTATGAGACCCTGCTGGGCAAAGACGGTTTCCGGAAAGGCATGGACCTCTACTTTGCCCGCCACGACGGGGCCGCCGTCACGTGCGACGACTTCCGGGCGGCCATGGCGGACGCCAACGGCACGGACTTGAGTGCTTTCTCGAAATGGTATGAACAGGCAGGCACGCCCGGGCTGGTCGTCAAGACGTCGTACGATGAGGCCGCCCGGACTTTCACCCTGTCCGCCTCCCAGGCCACACCGGCGACGCCCGGCCAGAACGCCAAGGCGGCCGTCCCCATCCCAATTCGCATGGGCTTGCTGGGCCCGGACGGGGCGGAGATGGAGCTGCAGTTGAAGGTGAAGAGAGAAAATGGGGGGAGGGGGAGGGGGGGAGAGCGCGGTGCCCCAACCCCCACCCTCTCGGGAAAAGAAGACTCACAGCCGCGTCCCTCCTCTCTCTCTCTCTCTCAGGGCGAACCTCACCCCCGGGGCACCACCACCGTCCTCCTCCTGGACACGCCCACCGCCGACTTCACCTTCACGGGCATCCCGGCCCGGCCCGTCCCCTCCCTGCTGCGCGGCTTCTCCGCGCCTGTCAAGATGGACCTAGTTGGCCAGACGGAGGCCGACCTGACCTTTCTCATGGCCCACGACGCGGACGCCTTCAACCGGTGGGAGGCCGGCCAGCGCCTGTTTAAGGGCCTCATCATGCGCCTGTACGAGGCGGCGGTGGCGGCGGGGCCGGGCGCGGACCCGGCAGCGGCCGCGGCCGTGGCAGGCGGTGTGCCTGATGGCGTGGTCTCTGCCGTGCGCGCTGTGCTGACTGACTCGTCCGTCGACGGCGCCTTCACCGCGTCCGCCATCTCCCTGCCCGCCGCCGCGGAGCTGGTGGACGCCATCGACGGCGCCGACCCGGTCCTCCTGCACGGGGTGCGTACCTTTGTCGTGGCGTCCTTGGCGAACGCCCTCCGCCCGGAACTGGAAGCGGCGGTCGCGGCCAATGATGTCCCGCCGACGGAGCCCTACTCGCCTGATTTTGAGCATGCCTCCAAGCGCGCCCTCAAGAACCGGGCCCTAGCCTACCTGTCCTACACAGGCGACGCCGCCGTCCGGGTGGACCTGCTCGCCCGGGCGCGGGCGGCGACCAACATGACGGACCGCATCGCCGCAGTTGCGGCCCTCGTCGACGCGGCCTGCCCCGAACGCGAGGCCGCCTTGGCCGAGTACGCGGCCGACTACGGGGACGAGCCCTTGGCCATGCTCAAGTGGCTGGCCATCCAGGCGGGCGCGGACATGCCGGACAACCTGGGCGCCGTGAAAGCACTGGCGGAGCACCCGGCCTTTGCGGTGACCAACCCGAACTGTTGCTACTCCCTGTACCTGGCCTTCCAGCGCTCGCCCCTCAACTTCCACGCGGCGGACGGGTCGGGCTACGAGTTCATCGCGGACTCCGTCCTGGCGGTCGACCGGGTCAACAAGCAGGTGGCGGCCCGCATCGCCGGCGCGTTCACGGCCTGGAAGAGCTTCGACGCGCCCCGCCAGGCGGCCATGCAGGCCGCCCTGCGCCGCATTGCCGCCCAGCCGGAGCTGTCCGAGAACGTGTACGAGATCGTGACCAAGAGCATGGATGGGGCGGGCAAGGAGGCGGCGTCGGCGTGAGAGAGGAGGGAAAGAGGGTGCGTGTGTGCTTTTTGGGATATTGTTTTTTGGCAAACGCATATTTTTTTGGGTAAATCTCCGTCCATCGTTTCAGTGTCTTCCTACCTGCTGCATCCTTTCCGCTGTCTGATTCTCTCCAAAGGTCACACGTGCGTGCGGCGTGAGGAGGCTGTCTCCCGTTTAATACCCTTCTCTCTCATCCACCCGTTCTTTTAGCAATCATGCCCACGCCTTAGCGAGACGACTAGGCACCAGGCTGGCCGCCCACCACCGAAGCGCGGCCGTCGTCCCTGGCACCTCTCCAGCCCTCCCGCCCACCAGGGCGGATGCTTTAGGCACACCCGCCCGGGCCCGGGTCAGAGGCGCGCGCACGGGTGGCGAGTCGGAAAAGCTCACCCGGCGGGCGAGCGGGGAGGGCGACCGGCGGCGAGTGGCTATCGGGGTGGGGTCCTCTCCAGCCGCCGCGATGGCGGCACCAGCGGTTGTCGCCACGGCAGCCCCCTCCGCCTTCCTCCCACGCAGGACCTTGGCCGCTCCCTTGAGCAGCAGGCCAAACCAGTAGAGGTTCAGGCCGCTGAACAGGACCGGCACCGTCGTCAGCAACCCCCTGCACGCCGGGGACAGGGCCTGCACGTCCGACCAGTGCGTCGCCAAGTGGACGAAAAAGGCGGCAAAGCCAAGCACGCGGACGAGGCCCCAGGACAGTGTGAGGGCAAGGCCGTTGGCGACGTAGCTCCAGTGCGCCCGCTTGCCCGTCACATCCAAAAAGTACCGCGCATTAACAAAGGGCGTCGTCGCCTCGGCCAGCATGAGGGCCAGCGTGTAGAGGTGGCCCTCATCCCGCGTGCCGCCGACGGCCAGGGCCAACATGGCCGCGCAGTGGTGGGCGACCATGGGCGGGCCGCCCAGGCCCGGGTGGCGCAGGACGAGCACCAAGTCGACGATGAAGTAGCCCGCGGACATGCCCAGGGCGGCCCGGGTTAAAGGTGTGGCACGCAGCGTCAGCAGGGTGCCCGGATCGAAGAAGGAATCGTCCCCGCTCAACAGTTGGGCCCCGCCGACCACAGCGAGCGCGACGATGAGCAAGGCGTGCAGGGTGGAGGTCACGCGCGAGTCCCACCCGGCCCTGGTGGCGGGCGTTTTTAGGGCCCGGTAGGAGGAAGATAGGCGGTGCGAGGCGGCGGCGGTGGCGGCATAGGCGGCGGCCCAGGCCAGAGTGGAAGCGACGGCTGTGTGTGCGGAATGCGGTGAGTTGATTGGAGGGGCGGGGTGCGGGCGAAGACAGGGAGGAGGGGGGGGGGGGCGAGGTTGGGAGAGAAGAGAGACAAGACCGCGCGACCGCCGGGGGTTTCTCGTCGCGTTGCCGTCGAGCAGCAGTTCTTTCCTCCTCCACGCCAATGACCCCTCCTCACAGGGCTTATCCGTCTTTGAATGAACGTCCAGGTGTGGCGGGAGGGGTGATTGTGGGCTCCCAATCGGAGCGGACGTGGCACACAGTGGCTGGCCTTGGAGGCCGCGGTCGGCCCGGGGCCGGGCATGTCTCGTCTTCAAAAAGCCGTCGTGCGCGCGGCCAAGGGAGTTATGCGCTCTTAAATTTGCAGGGCGAGCTCTCTTATATACTGCATACTTACTGGACGAGAGAAACATGGAGGAATATTTGTGGTGCGCGGCCACGATGAGGATGAAGAGAGTGCGCTTGCGCGCACACCCTACGACGAGAAAATGATCGCGTCTCCGTCCAAGCCCTTCTACACCCCCCCCTCCTCTCTAAATCAGCCCCTGCCGCTTCAGGTCGTCATACACCTTGCGGGTGTACACATTGCCGTCCGCGTCCTCCACCTCCTCATCCATGCCGACCGCGACGGCGGCAGCGGCCGCGCCGCCCGCGCCGGGCGGGCCACCCCCACCGACCACACCCACCGCCCCGCCCGCACGCCCGCGGATGGTCGCCCACAGACCCCGCGCGTCCTCGATGGCCGTCACGTCCAGGAACTCCTTGGTATTCGGAATGCCTAGCGCCCGCATGCCCGCCGCGTGCCGGGGCTCCCGGAAGTGGCGCTCAAACTCGCGGCGCCCGCGGTACACAAAGCCGCCACAAATCTCGCAGGGGAACGACTTGTTCAGCCCGTGCAGCTTGTACAGCCAAAAGGGGATGGGCTTGCCGTCCCAGCCGACGGGCAGGTCCTTGGGGTTGTAGACGTAGTCGTCCTCGGCGTCCGAGTCGGAGGGGGGGAGGTCGGCGCCGCCGGCCTCCTCGGCGTCCGCGGCGGCTTCCTCATAAGTCCGGGCCTGTTTTTGTTCGACCGCGGTGGCCGTCGCCTCCAGTTCGGCCGCCAGGGCACCCACGTCGGGGGACGCAAGCGCGGCGACGCGGGCTTCCAGCCAGGCGGCGGACCGGCACGAATTCGTCGGCTTCTTCTTGGTGGCCACGTCGCCCTCGCCTTCTGTGTCTGGCGGCGGTGGAGGCACCACGCCTTTCGCAAAGTGTTTCCTGTCCAGGGCGTGCAAGGGGGTCGTCTTCACCAGCCACAGTCGTTCCGCGCGCTGGGCGGGCGTGCCGCCGGCTTTGAGGCCGCGGGCAGCCAGGGCGTCGCGCAGGGCGTCTACGGGCACAGCCTCCAGGTCAGCCGCCGAGGAGAAGGCCTCCAGGTCGAAATCAGAGCCGGGCGCGGGCAGGGCCGCAAACGAGCCCGGGCCGGCCGCGGGCGCGTCATCCGCGAGCGGCCCCACACCCCAGTCCTTCCAGCCGGCCACCTCGCCCGCATCAAAGGCCGCGGCAAAGGCGGCCTCCTCACCACATCCGCCCGCCTTGTACACCCGGTCCAGGCGCTCCAAGGGGTGGGCCCGATCGTAGAAGGATTCCAAATATGAGAGCAGCGCCCCCAGATAATCTCTCCAGGCGCGCGACCGGCGGGCGGGGCGGGGGACGCGCCCAAAGGCGGCCAGGCCACGCACGTAGCCCGTGTACTCGCCCGCCGCGCCGAACGCCGGGTTGTTGACCCAGGCCCGGTGGAAGGCCACCAGGTCCAGGCAGCGGCCCCCGGCTTCCTCGCCCGAAAAGTCGGGCGGCGGGGCGGCCGAGGTGGTGAGGGCGGGGTCGGCGCCGGCCGCGGCGTCCTCGCCGCCAATCGGGGCGTCCGGGTCGGCCGTGCCGGGCCCCGGCTCCGCATCTGGGAAGCGGGCGTGGAAGGCCCGCAGCTCAGCCAGCCTCTCCAGGAAAGTGGCCACCCCGTCGCCCTCCCCCCGCAACGCCGACACCTCCGCCGCACGGGCGCCGTCGGCGTCGGCGTAAATGGAACTCAGCCGCCCGGCCGCGGCCTGCAGCTTGTCCAGGGCGCCCCGCACCCGGTGCGCCTGGGCCAGGCGTTCGGTGTGGCCGCGTGCGGTGCCGAAATAGTCACGCACGATCGCCCGCTCCAGGCGCTCAATGTCCTCGTGGGCGGCTGATGGGAGGAAGAGGAGAGCGTGAGACCGAGAAAAAAGAGCGGGCGTTGGCACGGGCGGCAACTCTTTCTCTCTCCCATCCACCACCACTCACCGCGCGTCTCCTCCAGCAGGGTGGCCATGGTTGAGGCTGGGCGTGCCGCGCGCGAGTTGGAATGCGGGGAAGTGGAGCGCGTGGCGAGACAGAGCAGAGAGAAAAAAGCCGCCGCTCGCTTCCTCTCCTTCTCCTCTCGACCCAGCTGTGTTGAAGAAGTGAAAAGCATTGCGCGTTCTCTTCTCTTTGCGCGCCCCGCCCACCCCGGCACGCGCGCGCTGCCCAGTGGCGCGCCCCACGCATTGCGGCCCAGCCCACCATGCCCCTCCCTAGTCAGCTCCACATTTTAGTGCCCTATTCAGCCCCAACCTGGACGTCGACCTGGCTCCGCCCGCCGCCGACTCGCCGCTATTTGCTGGGCGCCCTACCCACGCCGGTGCACCGGTGGCGCCTGCCTGCGACCGAAGGCCTACTCGACCTGTGGATCAAGCGTGATGACATGACCGGGTCTGTCCTGTCTGGGAACAAGGTCCGGAAATTGGAGTTCCTCTTTGCCGAGGCCTTGACGGGGGGAGGCGGCAGACCCCAGGCGGCCGACACAACGCCGGCCGTGGCGCCTCCCCAGGCGCCTACGTTGATCACAGTTGGCGCCCTGCAGAGCAACCACGCCCGCGCCACCGCCGCGGCGGCCCGGGAAGCGGGGCTGGAGTGCCACCTCATCCTCCGGGCGAGCGAGGCCGTGGCGGCCGCCGCAGACCCGGGCCTGGCCGGCAACCTCCTCGTCGACCGCCTGACGGGCGCCCACCTGCACCTGGTGTCCAAGAGCGAGTACGCTGCGCACGGCGGGCCCGGCCTGACCGCCCGTTTGGCGGAGCGGCTGCAGAGAGAGACCGGCGCGCGGCCGTACGTCATTCCCGTGGGCGGTTCCAACGCAACGGGCGCGTGGGGCTACGTTGAGGCGGTCACTGAACTCATGGATGGCGTGCCTGGCGAGGGAGGAGGCGCCGCCGCCCAGTCCACCCCCTGGGATGACGTCGTCGTCGCGTGCGGGTCCGGCGGGACGGTCGCCGGCCTGGCGGCGGGCATCGCGGCCGCCGGCCTGCCCGCCCGCCTCCACGCCTGCGGCGTCTGCGACGACCCGGCCTATTTCGAGGCGTTCATCCGGGACGAGCACCTGGTGCCCATGGGCGTGCCCGGCGCGGCGGCCATCGCGGCCTCCATCCACTACCTACAAGCCAAGGGGGCAGGGTACGGGATCTCTCGACCGGCGGAGCTTGCCACGTGCGCCTCAGTCGCCGCGTCGACGGGCATCCTGTGCGATGGGACGTACGTGGGCAAAGCCCTGCACGCGTTCGTAGAGAGCGTGGCCGCCAACCCGGGCGCGTGGAGGGGGCGGAAAGTGCTGTTCCTGCACACGGGCGGGCTCCTGTCCATGGGTGACCAGGCGGGCGGGTTTGAGGGCGGGGTGCGCGCGCTGGGGCGGGTGCAGCGGATGCGGTTGTGAGATTGTGAGGTTGAAAGGTTGGAGCGAAGCGCCGCTTGAATGTATCGGCCACGGCTGGAGCGAGTTGGGCACGCCTTTGTCGCACGGTGTTTTAGAGTGAAGGTGGTTGAAAGAGCGGGCGAGCCAAGCGAAGCGAGTGCCCCCCATGATGGAAAATCCAACGCTCCTTTTCTACACACTCTCTTCCCTCCTACTCTGTCTTCTTCTTCACGCACGCACACAGGCGCCGCATGTCCGCCACCGCCGCATCGCAGTCCGGCGGCGGCGGGGTGGAGGAGGCTTTGGCGTCGCCGCCACCAACACCACCGCCGCCGCGACCGCTGTCCTCGACCGCCAGGGTCAGGCAGGTCGCGGGCCTCAAGGCTTTCGCCGCGGCGGGTAAGACGTAGGCGGGCGCGGGTGTCGCACCGTCATCCGCGGCCAGGCACCCGGCCTCACAGGGGAAGTGCGCGCGCAGGGCGTTGCAGTCGGACAGGGCGGCGGCCGCGGCGGGCTGGGCGGCGCAGATCAGCCCGCCCCCCGGCGCGCCCTCGCACGCGGCCGTGCAGGTGCTGCCCGCCGCGGCGGCGACGACCACCAGCCCTTCCCCCAGGGCGGGAGGCTCCGGGTCGGGCTCCGGGTAACGGGGCACGCCGGACGCGGAATAACAGTAGTGCGCGTCGGAGACGTAGGCGTTTTCGTGGGCTGTCGATTCCCGGGTCGTCCGGCAGGCGCCCCGGCAGAAGTCAAAGGCGTCGTCCCAGTGCCCGGACTCGGGGCGGCCCCGGGCGCGCGGGCTGGCCGCCACTAGCTCGGCATCCGACCCGGGGTGGCCCGGCCTCAGGCAGCAGGACACGCAGTGTTCGTAGGAGGAGCAGCACGCGGCCGCGACGTCGCAGGTCGCGCACGAAAAGGCGGCGCTGGTGGACGCGTGCGCGTGCGGGCTGGCCGCGTCGCAGCAGCCGGTGGCCGGGCTGACGGCGGTGCGTGCGCAGACAAAGCCGGCCGAGTCGGCGATGAGCCATCTACAGGAGAGAGAGAGAGAGGGAGTGAGTGGAGACTGGGAGGAGGGCGAGAGGTCGAAGGTCGAGAGAAAACAGAAAAACGCACCTTCCACTGCCCGTGTTGTTGCAGGCCACCGTGGGCGGAGTAGGCGCGGCAGCAGCCAGCCCGCTCACCCCAAGCACGCACAGCAGGGCCACACCCGTATAACGCGCGGGTGCGCGGGGGAAGACGGGGTGCGTGGAGGGCATGGCGCGGGGGGCGAGGCGAGACGCAACCGAGGGAAAAAAAAGAAGGAGAGGCGTGTACAAGCGACCGGCCGCGTTGAGTCGGGCACAGGTGGGGTAAAGGCGTACGAGCGCAGCCCCCTGAGCGGGTGAAAAAAAGATGACGAGAATGCGCGGGAACGAGGCGGCGTCCTCAACGAGAGACTGGCGCGAGGAGTGCGGCGCCGCGACGAGGGTGTGGGCCTGCTCACCTCGTGCCTTGATTTGATTTCAGAGTCCTCTTTTTCGCGACGATTGTTCCCTCACCAACACGCGCGTGTCAACGGTCCAGGGAGAGTCTCTGAGCGTCTCTGAGAGCCCCTGCGCCGACTCATGGTCCAACCACCCATCCGCCCCACCTCCCAAGCCAAGATGGCAGGCCTGGGCTCGCTGGCCCACCCGTCGCGCTCGCGCGACTGGGAAAACCCGGCCGTGACCGCGCGCAACCGGTGAGCATGGGGTGGGGGCTGCGGGGTGGGGTGTTCAGGCGGGTGGCGTGTGCCCTGATGTGGTTGGCAGGCCAGCGGGAGCTGCCGATCAGGGCGGGCGGCACGGCCAATGCCCGCTGCCCCCCCCATCAAAAACGAAAAAAATGGCGGCGCGCGCCTTGCCCCCAAACCTCGGGGGACCCTCTCTCCCGGCT
>Ga0315293_10006961_pt1 | contig 10528 bp, 11 predicted proteins | sample YL17G13_20_MG_FD_203071 | JGI IMG/M metagenome (GOLD analysis project Ga0315293, IMG submission 203071) | Sediment microbial communities from Yellowstone Lake, YNP, Wyoming, USA - YL17G13_20 | ecosystem: Environmental > Aquatic > Freshwater > Lake > Sediment | place: USA: Wyoming | collected... | reverse complement strand
ACCCCGAGAAGGCGGAGTTGATCAGGCTGCAGCGAGAGGTCCACCACATGCGCGAGAACTGGAAACAGGTCGAGGCCCGGCGTCTATACCGCGCGTCGGAGTGGCTCGCCAGGGCCGGGTGGCGGGTGTTGCGCGGCCTCGGCTTGGGCCGGAGGTCCGATCCCATCTGATGCCGACCCTGTCGGTTGTGCTGCTCAACTGGAATGGCGCACACTTGCTGCCTACATGTCTGGACTCGATCCGGGCGCAGACCTTCCAGGATTTCGAGATCGTCATGCCCGACAACGGCTCCGTTGACGAGTCGCTGGAGCTGGTCGCGCGCGACTACCCCGAGGTGAGGGTCATTCGCTTCCCGCGCAACATGGGGTTCTGCATCGCCATGAATGCCGGCATCCAGGCAACGCGCGGCGAGTTCATCCTCTCGCTGAACAACGACACGGAGCTCGACCCACGCTGCTTCCAGGAACTGGTCTCGGCAATGCAGACCGACTCCCGGGTGGGCGTCTGCGCGACGAAGATGGTGTACTACGACGATCCGAGCCTGATCAACTCGGCCGGGCACGCGTGTGCGCCGGACGGGGTGGTGGTTGATATTGGCCGCGGCCAACGAGACAGCCCATGGTTCAACCGCCCGCGGGAGGTGCTCGGGGCCTGCGCCGGCGCGGCCCTCTACCGTAGGGCGATGCTTCGGGGAATCGGGCTGTTCGACCCCGACTTCTTCATCAGCTACGAGGACATTGATCTCGGCTGGCGGGCCCAGCTCGCCGGCTGGCGCGCCCGGTACGTGCCGACCGCCCTGGTCCGGCACCGCGAGGGAGTGACCCGCCAGATACGCGGTCGCAGGTCGCTGTTCTTGGCGGCGCGGAACATCGTCTACGTGTGGACCAAGGACTGGCCGCTCTCGATCCTCCTTCGCCGGCTGCCGGCGATCTGGAGAGGCTGGAGAGCGCGCACACACTGGCTCATCGCCTCCGGGCACAGCACTGCCGTGCCGGCCGCGATCTGGAGCGCGCTCGCGCTCACACCGCGCATGCTCGGCCGCAGACGCTGGATCCAGGGCAACCGAACTGTCGGCATCGAGCGCTTCGAGCAGTTGCTGGCCCTCGGCGAGCGCCACACGCGCCGGCCGCCCGAGGACTGACGGATGCGGCCTCGGCTCCTGGCTATCGCCCTCGTCCCACCCGCCGACTTCGCGAGGTTCATGCGGGATCTCAGGGCGCGCTATCCCGAGGTTGACGTGACAGCGCTCATCGGGTCTTCGGAACTTCTCGCTGACACCGGCCCGGGCGCTGCCGACGAGTACCTCTCGTGGGGCTCGTTCGGGGCGCGCTCGCTGCTGGCCGAGGTGAGACGCCGTCGCTTCGATCTGCTGGCAATGCCGTACAACCGAGACTATTGCCACCGCCTCACCTATTGGAGGGCCCTCGCGCTCGCCATTGCCTCCGGGGCGCGAGGTGTGCTATTCTGCGAGCAAGCTTGCCTGCCGAGACAAGCGACATCTCTGGAAGCCCTGGCGCGTCCCTGGCCCAGGGCCGGCGCGTTCCTCTCGGCCATCGCGATTCGGGGTATGCCCCGTGTCGTCGCGTACCTGCTCGCAGAACTGCTGATAGTGCTCTTGGGGTCCATGCTGGCGATCGTGCTGGCCGGCATCGCGGCGGCGGATCTCTCGGAGACCATCGCCGGCGGGACCGGTCGGCGCGGAAGGAGCTGCACCAGGTGACGGGAAACCTGTGCGAGTTCCCCGCGAGTCCAGTCTAGCACGGAGTCAACTGTGCGAGTTCTCGTAACCGGTGCCGCTGGTTTCATAGGTGGGCATGTAGCCGAGGGGTTGGCTGCCGACGGGCACGAGGTCATCGGCATCGATGACCTCAGCGGGGGCGTGCGCGGCAATCTTCCCCCACACGTCAAGTTCGTTCAGATCGACCTTCGGGAGGCGGAGGAAACGGAGCGGGTCGTCGCCACGGACCCTCCCGATGTGCTCTGCCATCTGGCGGCCAATGCCCGTGAGGGCGCTTCGCAGTTCCAGCCGCGGGATGTCTGCGGGCGCAATCTTATGGCGTATGCCAACGTTCTCGTCCCGTGTGTCCGCGCCAGGGTGAGGAAAGTCGTGCTCTACAGCTCCATGGCCGTGTACGGCGAGCAGCCGCCCCCGTTCGATGAGAGCATGCCGCGTCTGCCGGTGGACATCTACGGGGTGAACAAGACGGCGATGGAGGAGATGACCGAGATTCTGGCCGAGGTCCACGGCTTCGAATACACGATCCTGCGGCCGCACAACGTGTTCGGCGAGCGCCAGAGCCTGAGTGATCCGTTCCGGAACGTGGTCGCGATTTTCATGAACCGGATCATGCGGGGTGAGCCGATCTACATCTACGGTGATGGTGAGCAGCGGCGAGCGTTCAGCTACATCTTCGATTCGCTGCCCGCGTTCCTGAGGGCTGCGGAACTGCGTCCCGACCTGGACCGGCAGATCATCAACATCGGCGGCAGGCACCCGGTTACGGTGAACAGGCTGTGCGAGCTTGTCTCCTCAGCCCTCAACGCGAGACCGGAGATCGCCTATCTGCCAGATCGGCCCCGTGAAGTGAAGAACGCCTACTGCACGTGGGAGAAGTCGGAGAAGCTCCTGGGGTACGAAGAGCGGTATGCGCTGGAGGAAGCCGTCGAGCGGATGGCAGCCTGGGCCGAGGCGGTCGGGCCGCAGCCGTGGCGGGAAGAGCAGCTGGAGCTTCCCAGCGAGAAGGCTCCCAGCATTTGGATGACGCGCAATGCCCCGGAGGGCGCCGCCGGCAAACCGTGAGCGCGCCTCGCGCCAGCCTGATCATCTCATCCTGGAATGGCCGGCATCTGCTGGAGACCTGTCTGCCGAGGGCGCTTCTCGCAGCGGAGCGGGCCGACGGCGATCACGAGGTGATCGTGGTCGATGATGCCAGCACCGACGACTCGGTCGAGTACGTCCGCCGCGCGTTTCCTCAGGTCCGGTTGCTGGCCCTCCGGCGTAATCTGCGCTTCGCCGGAGCAAATAACGCGGCTGCGCGCTTCGCGGCGGGCGACATCCTCGTCTTCCTGAACAACGATATCCTCGTGGCCGCAGACTTCCTCCCCCCTCTCCTCCGACACTTCGCCGACCCGGATGTCTTCGCCGTGACGGCCCACATCCAGATGACGCCGAGGCGCCTGCGGGCCGGTGTGGTCTGGGAGACAGGTCTGGTCAGGGCCAGGTTCGAGCACGGCTTCTTCGTACTTCGCCACGAGGACCCTGAGTCCGACCGGCCGGCGCCAGTCATCTATGCAGGGGGCGGGTCAAGCGCGTGGCGGCGGGACCGATTCCTGCAGCTCGGCGGATTCGATCGCCTGTTCCGGCCGTTCTACTTCGAGGACCTGGACCTGTCCTACCGCGGCCTGAAGGCGGGCTGGCGGATCCTTTTCGAACCGACGAGTCGGGTCGTGCATCAGCACCGGCAGACCAACGCTCCACGGAACTTCCGGGCCGGCTACATCGAGCTGATGTTCTGCAAGAACAACCTGCTCTTCATGTGGAAAGCGCTCACCGCACCATCCCTCCTGACTGCTCACTTCCTGGCTCTCTGGGGGGCCATCATGCGGCCGAGGTTGGACTCCCATCTCACGGCGTGCGCGCTGCGTGCATGCGCGCAGTTGCCCGAGTTGCTCGTGAAGAAGCACCGAACGCGACGTGAGCTTGCGCTGACCGACAGAGAGGCGCTGCGCCGCGCGGCTCCGCGGTCTGTCGGGGAGCGACCGGCTGCGCAGACCCCGGACCTGGAGCCGGCGGCGCCTCCGCCGCTGAGATCGCGGGTGTTCGGTGTCCTCGCCGACCTGGCCGCGGCAGCGCTCATCCTCCGCCGACCTACTGCGCTCTGGGGACTGGACCCGCGAGAGCCGCCGCACGTGACGCTCGTGATCCGAGCCGGCCCAGGGTCGGTGGTGCAGGAGGCCGTCGCACAGATACGCGCCCGCTATCCTGCGGCCGAGGTGACAGTGCTCGCGCCCGAGTCGTTGGCGACGGAGACGGCGCAGCAGACCGGTGAAGCCGTGATCTCGGCCCCCAGCGCCGCGGCTGTCAGTTACCAGGTAAGCCGCAGCATCGTCACCGACCTGCGGCGGAAGCGCTTCGACACCATCGTCGTGGCTGGCGATGGCAGTCGCCGCGCCGAGCTTCTCGCCTTGCTTGCCGGGCCGGCCCGCCGAGTCGTCGCCAGGGACGATGGCGCCGCACGCGTTTTCCGGTTCGCACCCTACCAGCCAGTCATCCTCGTCATGTCTTCGGTCTGGGCAGTCGTCGAGAGGGCGAGCGTGACTGCATGCCTGGTGCTGGCCTGGGCCAGCCTGCAGTTCGAGGGGCTTCTCTGGCTGCTGTGCCGTCTCACATCACTGAAGGGCACACGTGCGACAAGTGCGAGCGACACTCGTCATCGTTAACTACGACGGCCGCGAGTTGCTGGCCCGGTCGGTACCGGCCGCCCTGGAGGCGGCGCGGGCGGCCGGCGATCATGTTGTGGTCGTGGCCGATGATGGCAGCACCGACGACAGCATCCACTACCTGGCCACGACCCACCCCGAGGTCGAGGTGCTGGCGCTTCGGCATCGCGGCTTTGTCCACGCCTGCAACGCTGCGGTGGCAGCGGCGACGACGGAGGCCGTGGTATTGCTCAACAGCGATGTGACCGTCGCATCCGACTTCCTGTCACCGCTGCTAGAGGACCTCTCCCTGTCCGATGTCTTTGCCGTGGGCTGCAAGTTCCTGAACCCAGACGGGTCGCTCACGGATGCTCTCGGCAACCGCACCTCGTGTCAGTGGCTGCACGGCATGCTCTACGTTCACCACGAGACTGACCCGTCCCGGCTGATGGAGACCAGTCCACAGCTCTACGCGAACGGCGGGGGGATGGCGTTCTGGCGCGAGAGGTGGCTGTCGTTGGGCGGATTCGACCCGCTGTACCGGCCGGGCTACTGGGAGGACGTTGATATCGGCTACCGCGCGTGGGGCCGCGGTTTGCGCGTGCTCTATGAGCCCAGGAGCGTGGTATTTCACGAGCAGGGCAGCACGATGAGGAGGGTTCACCAGCGCCGCTACGTCGAGCTCATATCCGCAAAGAACGCGATCCTGTTCGCCTGGAAGAACCTGCTCGACCCAGCCTTGTTCCGCCGGACGCTGGCGGCCCAAGCGCGATGGGCGGCGGACGATGTGCTCATCGGCGGATTGCCGCCTCGGACCGGCGCGCTGCTCGCGGCCCTGCGCCAGCTGCCGGAAGCGGCGCGCGAGCGAGCGCGGGAGCAGCGGGAGCGGAGTGCCTCAGACCGCGAGATCCTGAACGCCTGTGGAGCGGTGCTGTGAGCAGACGTGGCTCCATCGCTGTCATCATCTCATTCGCTCGTCGGGGCGAGGAAGCTGCCATCCGTCAGGCAATAGAGCACGTCACTCGCGACTCGCCGGGAGTGCAGCTCGCCGCGTTCGGCACACCGGTCTCGGCACCCGTCCTCCACAGCCTCGGCATAGAGGACGTCATGGTCCTTGGCGGCGCGCAGGGGGCCCGCGAGGCGCTTCGGGCGGCCAGGGCGCGCCGGCCAGAGTTGGCGGTGGTCGTGTACTCCGGCCCGGGCACGGGAGGGCACCTCAAGCTGGAGGCGCTGGCGCTCTCGCTACCGTCGGCGCGCCTGTGGCGCTTTGTGCCCGGCGAGATGTACCGCATGGTGACACGCCCCGGCCTCGCGCTCGCCGTCGCCGGCAAGCTCGTCCAGGCTGCCTGCTGCCTCATCGCAGGCGGCCTGGTCTGCAGCGCTGCCTGGATCTGGCTGCGCCTCGCGCAGCTGCTGAGAGGGGGCCGCCGTGCGCGTCGGGCTTGATGGTCGCACCCTGGCATCGGATGAGAAGTCCGGCGTCGAGCACTACGTTACCAACCTCGTGCATGCTCTCTGCCGTCTGCCAGACGCGCCGGAGATCATCGCCTATACCGACCGCCCCATCGTCGATCCTGAGGTCGCTGGGGCGGCATCGTCCGGGTCCATCCGGACCAGCCTCATTCGAGCCCGGTTCGGGTGGCTGCGCGCCGCTCTCCCTTGGCGGCTGTGGCGGGACAAAGTGGATCTGGTCCACCTCCCCAGCACGATCATCCCCCCCATCCTCCCCTGCCCCGCCGTGGTCACGGTCCACGACCTCGCCTGGGTGCGGTACCCCGAGACCTACGGCAAGGATGACCTGAGGATGCAAGGCCTTGCCGTCTTGCAGGCGGCGACTCGAGCGCGTCATATCATCACGGTCTCGGAGAGCACGGCCTGGGACCTGCGGAAACGCTATCCTATGGCTGAGGGCAGGATCACGGTGGTGCCTCTCGCCGTCTCCAACCGCTTCACACCCGACGGCCCCTCTCTCAGCCCGAGCGCCTTCCTTGGCTCAGAACGCCTGGGGAACGGCTACATTCTCTACACTGGCCGTCTACAGCCTCGGAAGAACCTCCTGCGGCTGCTCGCCGCGTACGCGAAGCTCCGCGCCGAAGAGCGCGCTCCACCGCTGGTGCTTGCTGGGGCGCTGTCACCTCACGCAGAGGAGCTGAGAGCCGCGGCAGGCAGACTGGGAGTCGAGCGGCACGTCATATTCACCGGCTACGTTCCGGATGACCAGCTCCCCGCGTTGTACCGGAGCGCCACCGTTTTCGTCTACCCGTCCCTCTATGAGGGATTCGGCCTGCCTGTGTTGGAGGCGATGGCGTCGGGGGTGCCGGTCGTCACCTCCGATGTCTCAGCCACGGCGGAGGCGGCCGGCGATGCTGCCGTCCTGGTCGATCCTGAGAGCGTAGACAGGCTGGCGTGGGGGATCTCGCTTCTGCTGACGGACCGTGAGCTGAGGGCGACGATGGTCCGGCGCGGTCTGGCTCGCAGCCGCGAATTCACGTGGGAGCAGACCGCGCGCAGGACGCTCGACGTCTACCGTCTCGCCGTCGAGGGCAAATAGCGGCATGGAGCGCGCTCCTGGTGAAACTTTCCAGGCGCCGGCAGCGTATCCAGGAGTGGCGGAGCGGTGAATGACTGGCGCTGAGGTCTCACGAGACGAAGCCGAGCTGATCCGGCTCTGCCTCGATGGCGATAAGGACGCCTTCGACCGGCTGGTTGCACGACACTACCGTGGGATCTACAACATGACCTACCGGATGCTCGGGAACGCCGAAGACGCTTCGGACCTGACTCAGGAGACTTTCCTGAGGGCATACACGCGGCTTGAGACGTTCCATCTCGGGCGCTCGTTCTCAGCCTGGATCCGACGGGTCGCGGCCAACCTCTGCATAGACCACCTGCGAGGGCGAGGGGAGGCGACGGCATCGCTCGACGAACGGTTGGAGGCCGGGATCGAGCAGGCGGACACCCGCGCGGCCGGCTCACCGGAGGCGCAGACGGAGATTGCGGAGGACGCCCGCCGCGTGCTTGCAGCGGTGCAGAAGCTACCACCGAAGCAGCGGGCGGTGTTGATCATGAGACACATCGAGGGGATGACGCTGGAGGAGATGGCGGCCGCTCTGCGGTGGCCGCTTGGCACGGTGAAGGTCAACCTTTTCCGAGGCCGAGAGGCAGTGCGAGAGATGGTGGGTGAGCTATGAAGGCTCGTGGCAAGACGTGTACCCGCGTGAGGGAATCGCTCGAGGCGTACTTCGAGGGCGTGCTGGCCGAGCGGGAATCCGCAATAGTCGCCTCGCACCTCCAGCAGTGCCCGTCCTGCGCTCAGGAGCTGGCGCGGATCGGGAGGATCGCGCTGGCGCTTGAGGCGGTCCCACAGACCGAGCCGCAGGCAGACTTGGCACAGATGATCTCGGCCAGAATCGCTGGATTGCCAGCGCCGGTGAGCGGGCGCCGCCTGGTCGCTGGCTGGCGACGGGTGGAGGTGTTGGCGGCCGCGTCCATCGTCCTGTTAGCCGCCTGGCGCTATGCTCTGCCGCTCCTGCTCTCCAGCGAGGCGGCCGGAGTGCCGGTTATCGGGTGGCTCCACGTCGCTGCGCAGTTCATGATGGCCCGGCTCACGGCACTGTCGATTGCCGGGCACGACCTATGGGTGGCGCTCCAAGGCGTGTCGGGAGCACTGGGCCTGGCGGCGGCGAAAGTGGCCCCTATCCTGGGGCTGTATGCAGCCGGAGAGATGGCCATCATCGCCACGGTCGTGCTACTTGGCCAGCGCGCCCACAAGCCGCGCGCGGCCTCATTGACCATGCTGGTGTGAAGGAGGTGCGTCGTGCGAAGACATGGCGGCAAAGTCGTGAGAACGAGCTTGGTGCTTCGGGCGGCGAAGGCTGGCTTGCTGATCCTCTTCGTCGCATTGCTCGCCGAACCACGAGCGCACGCTGACGATACCATAGACTTGAGCGGCACCTGGAAGTTCCAGGTGGACTGGGCCGAGAACGGACTGGCCGCGGGCTGGCAGAAGCCGGACCTCGACGACTCCACCTGGCGGGACATCCTCGTTCCTGGAGCCTGGGAAGAACAGGGGATCAGGACCCAGAACCCCCGTTGGCCGATCACCTCGCCCGAGGACGGCTACAACGGCTACGCCTGGTACCGCCGCCACTTCCAGGTCCCGCCTGATTGGAAGCAGGCCACAGTCACGCTCCGCATAGGGGCTGTTGATGACATGGACTGGACGTACATCAACGGTCAGCTTGTCGGATCCACCAGCGGCGAGCGAGTGTTCGAGGAGCTGCGCGAGTACGCCGTTCCGTTGGGCGTGCTGAAGCCCGGAGCCGACAATGTGATCGCGGTACGCGTACTCGACATGAAGGGCATCGGCGGCATCGTTGACAAGCCGGTTGAGCTTCAGAGAGAGGCCCCGGAGCCACCGCCTGCCCCTGAGGAGCCTGGAGAGCCCACGCCGCCGGTGCGCGAGACGCGTGGGGACATGATCCAGGTCCTTGGCGGCGTGACCGTTCCCAGGGGGACGAAAGTGGATGGGGAGGCCGTCGCCGTCGGCGGCTCGGTGAACGTGTATGGGTACGTGACCGGTGACGTAGTGGCCGTTGGGGGCTCCGTGCGGCTCATGCCTGGCAGCCGGGTGGACGGCGACGTGACCGCTGTCGGCGGCAGCGTCCACCGAGATGAGAGCGCGATCGTACGAGGCAAGGTGATCCAGGTGACGCTCTTCCCGTGGGCCATGCCCGGCCTGGGCTTCCTGGCGTGGCCATTCTCACTGGGCCACTATTCCGCGGTGAACGATTTCCTCCGGCGACTGATGTCGTGGGGTATCCTCGGGCTGATCCTCGCGCTGCTTCTGCCAAAGCGCCTCGAGGTGATGGCGCGGGCGTTGCCTCTCTATCCCGGGTGGGTTGCCGCGCACGGGGTGGTAGGGGCTGTCATGACCCCAGCAGTCCTGCTCGTCCTGGTCCTCGTCGCTGCCGCGATGTGCGTCGTGCTGGCAGTGACGATCATCGGGATCGCTTTGATCCCGGCGGTAGCGCTGCTTCTGGTGGCCGCGCTCATCGGGATCGTGGTTGTGCTGTGCATGGGATTGGGCGGGGTATGGCTGGGCCTCGGTGAGGTCATCACCGTGCACTTCGCGCTCGGCAGCAAGGGGGTGCTGCCGGCAGTCTTGCTCGGCGTCCTGTTGACAGCGGCGGCCTCGGTCATCCCGTTCATCGGGGCCCTCATGGTGATCACGCTCCTGGTGTTCGCGTACGGGGTTGCGCTCATGACAGGCCTGGGAGCCAGACCTGAATGGTCGCACCGGAGGCTGCACATCCCGGGTGCGCCCGAGATCGCGCCGAGCGGCGAAACCCCGGCGCCGTAGCGTTCCAGCGAAACCGCAGCGCCGGCGGGCGGACCCGCCGGCGCTGTGCTATCGGGACCGAGGTGACAGTCACCTCGACAGTCGCAGCGTTCGCTTTCGCGTTCCGCGCTGGAGCATCACCGAGGCGGGGCCGATGCTGACAACTCGCTGTCCCTCTACAGTGTCCCCCTCGTGCACCATGTACCTGCCTGCGCCACGACGCAGAATCGCGAGTCTCTTGTCCCCGTCCACCACCCCTGTGAGTCGCAGCACTTGCGGTGGGGGTACAGCGACGCTGGCCATGGTCGTACCGTACGGAGGCGGCAGGAGCGGGGGCACTGATCCTGCGCCGGCGGCATCGGCCCGTGTGGCGAAGCGCCTCTGGGGCAGCGGCGGCAGAGGCGGCGAGGCCTGAGGTGTGGGCGCGACTCGCCTGGTTGGTAACCTCGAGTTGCCTTCGGCGGCCGCTGGCTTCGGCTCGGGACTCGTGACGGGCGCGACGGCGTCCCCAACCGCTGCCGGTGGCTGCGCGGGAGCCACCTTCTCGGGGCCGGACCGACCGAGTTGACCTCCGGACCGCGCGGCGTGTGTCGCCTGTGTCGGCAGCGCTCCCCGCAGGCTTCGCGCTTCGGCGACCCGCGACCGAGTCGGGCCGTGCGCAAAGCTCATGATGATGCCGACCATGACGACGGCCGACGCGGCACAGAAGACGATCAGACTGGCCAGATCCTGCTTGCCACGCTTCATCATCTCCCTCCCGCGCTACAT
>Ga0315293_10006960_pt1 | contig 10528 bp, 9 predicted proteins | sample YL17G13_20_MG_FD_203071 | JGI IMG/M metagenome (GOLD analysis project Ga0315293, IMG submission 203071) | Sediment microbial communities from Yellowstone Lake, YNP, Wyoming, USA - YL17G13_20 | ecosystem: Environmental > Aquatic > Freshwater > Lake > Sediment | place: USA: Wyoming | collected... | reverse complement strand
GGCAAAACACCAGCCGAAGTAGACCAGGCGGTCGCGCACAGTGTCCTTGGTGATGATGGCGAAGACAATCGAGGTGAAGAAAGCGAAGATGGCAGCCGCCTCGAGATGATTGAATTGCAGCATAACGTTGCAGAAAGTCCCCGGGAAGCGGAATCCGCGGCTTCCCTACTTCTCAGCGAGCATTACTTCTTCCTCCCGACCCCAAGATCGAACGCATCCATGATGACGAGCATGTTGAGCAGGCCGGCGGTCAGCAGGAACTTGGTGGCGTAATCGGCGGAAGCCGACGAGGGTTCCGGCACCTCGTACCCCAGGAACTTGGCGGCCAGGTAAAGGCCGCCGGCGCCCAGGTCGGCCAACCACCCGGCCAGGTCCACAATGTCGGCGGGGTTGCATGGATAAATCTTGCCGCGGGCGATCAGGCCCAGCACGAACATGGCGACCACGGAAAGCGCCAGCAGGGCGCCGCGGCCCCAGCGCCGCTGCCAGAAATGGCCGGCGCCGGGCACCACCCAGGCCGCCGCCGCCATCAGGTAGGGCATGAAATTCGTCGTTCGTCCCGCTTCCAATAATTCCGTTCTCTTCGCCATAATAGGCTGTGGGCTGTAGGCTGTGGGCCGTAGGCTGTGGATCGACCAGCGCTTACCGAACCGTGCAGCTTGCAGCACGGGTTCTATGAGTCATGACGCGCTGCCCACAGCCCACGGCCTACAGCCCTTTTACCCGATCCGCACGATCTCCCGTTGAATGGCTCCGGTGACCCGCGCCTCGCGTTCGTCCACGTACACGTTGACTTCGCTGCGGACGCCGAACTCCGGCAGGTAAATGCCCGGCTCGATCGAGAAGCAGGTGCCGGGAATAATCTCGCGATCGTCCCTGGTTTCCAGGTTGTCCATGTTGGCGCCGTTGCCATGGACCGCTTGGCCGATCGAATGTCCGGTGCGGTGGGGGAAGAAATCGCCGTAGCCGCCGGCGCGGATGAAGCCGCGAACGGCGTCATCCACCTCCCAGCCGTGCAGCGGCCGGCCGCCGCGCACCGCCTCGCCCACAAAACGCACCCCCGTGTCGCGCGCCTCGCGCACCATCTCGAATATCTCCTGGAGCCTGCCGGGCGGCGCCTGGCCGAGAAAACCAACCCACGTTACATCATAATACACAGTGCCCGGCCGGTTCTTGCGCGCCCACACGTCCAGAAGAACAAAATCTCCCTGCCGAATCGGCGCGGAGGCCCCCGGCCGAGGCCCGTAGTGCGGGTTGCCGCTGTTCTGGTTCACGGCCACGATGGGCAACTCCTCGGTGATCAGCCCGGCGGCGTCGAACTTCTCCAGGATGAATTGCTGCATGGTGAATTCGTCGGTCGGGGCGCGCCGGCCGATTTCGGCAAAGGTCAGGCCGATAATTTCGTCGATTGCCCGCCCGGCTTCCAGGTGCGAGGCCAGCGCCTCGGGCGGCCAGCGCGCTTCAAAGGCCTGCACCAGGTCGGCCGAGGAGACCACCTCGGCGCCCAGACTCCGCACCATCTCGACGGTGCCGGCATCCACCAGGCCGATGTAGGGAATCAGGTTGTTGGGCGAATACTGCATGGCCAGGCGGCGCCGGCCGCGCAGCATTTCTTCCAGCGCGCTGCCGAGCTCCTGCCACGACGAGTACAGCAGCTTGCGCCCCGGCAAGGAATCGAGCTGCGCCTGCTCGATGCGGTGCACCAGCTTCACCGGCTCTCCTTCCGCGGGCAGCAGATAGAACCAGCGCCGGGTAGCCATGGCATTGGGAGCCAGCCCCAGCACGCGGTAGGCGATCGGGTCGCGGTGATGGTGGTCGTAGAAGAGCCAGCCGTCGAGGCCGCGGGCGGCCAGCGCCTGTTGAATTTCCGACAGATCAATCATGCTCAAAGTCCAAAGTCCAAGGTCCAAGGTCCAAAGTCTAAAGCTGACGCTGACTTTACACTTCCTGCCGGCGCGGCGGCGCGGTGGCCAGGCTGACCACCACCAGGCACAGCAGCGAACCAACCAGCGCCGGGAACACGGCATCGACGTTGGAGGCCCGCGCCCCGAGATCCGCCAGCGCGCCGGAAAGCACCTGCCGGGCCGAAAGGATGCCCAGCAGGTTCCAGGCCAGGGTGATACACGTTCCGGCGGCGATGGAAGCAACGGCGCCGGGGCCGTTGGCGCGCTTCCAGAAAAACACCGCCAGCACCACCGGCGTGATACCCGCCCCGTACACCGTGTAGGCATACATGGCCATGGACAGAATCGACGGCAGGAAGCTTTGCAGCGCCAGCGCAAAAACGCCCAGGGCGATGATCACGAAACGCGCCGTCCAGATCAGCCGCCGGTCGCCGGCCTGCGGATTGATGAAGCGGTGGTAGATGTCGTGCACCACGTTGGTGGCCGGTGAAAACAGGTAGTTGTTGGCGGTCGAGATCACCTTGGCAAAAATGCCGCCCAGCAGGAACGCCCCCAGCAGCGGGGGAAGGCCCAGCCGCGCGGTCACCGGCACGATGTCGTGGGGCCGCACGTCGCGGAACAACGCGCTGCCGGCCACAGCAATGGTCACGATGACGGTCTCCAGGATCACCGTCCCGATGATCCAGCCGGCCACGGCCCGCTTGGCGTCACCCTCGCTGCGCGCGGAGAAAAACTTCTGGTACATGCTCTGGTTGCCGAGCAGCAGCAGCATGGTGGGCAGGAACTTGCCGAAGGCGTACCAGGGCGTCACGTCGCCCAGGGGCTGAAAATGGCTGGGCGGCAGCGCGGCCTGCAGGCCGCTCCAGCCGCCCACGCGCCCGAACAGGATGGGCACGGCCACGATGGCCGTAACGCTCACCAGCAGGCCGATCACCAGGTCCAGGTAGGCCACCGACGACATGCCGGCCAGCGCGGTAAACAGAATGACGAAGGCGGCAATGATGTACATGCCCCGGTCGGCCGGCAACTCGGGGAAAATCAGGTGCAGGACGTCTCCGCCGCCGCGGAACTGGTAGCTGGTGATGGCCGTGTAGGCCAGCAGGATGGCGATGGTGGCCAGCACGCGCGCCGCGGCGTTGAAGCGCGCCTCGATAAGTTCGGGAACCGTGAACTGCGCGAAGCGGCGGGCGCGCCCGGCAATCAGCGCGATCACGGCCAGCCCGGCCCAGCCGCCCGCCGGCATCCACAGCGCCGCGAAGCCGTGGTGGAAGGCGAACTCACCGCCGGCGAAGAGGCTGCCCGCCCCAATCCACGACGACAGCAGGGTGAAGACCAGCACCGGCCAGGCCAGCCGCCGCCCCGCCACGGTGAAGTCCGCATGCGTTTTCACCGTCCGCAGGCGCGCCAGGCTCACGCCCAGCAGCGTGGCCACGATGATTGCCAGAACGATGATGTAAAGCAAGGTTAACTTTGGAACATTAAAGCTGTCAGCTATCAGCTTTCAGCTTTTCGCCGCCCAAGCTGATAGCTGAGAGCTGATAGCTTTTACCGTTCCATCTCCGTCTCCAGGAATTGGTGGAACTTCTCTTCGGTAACGCCGTCGATCTCGATGAGCTTGTGCGGTGAGCGCTCGCCGGCCACGATCCGGACCGCCGAACGTGGCACGCCCAGCGACCCGGCAAAAAACTCAACCACGGCGCGGTTCGCTTTGCCCTCCACCGGCGGAGCGGCGACTTCCAGCTTCCACTCCCCGCCGACCTGCCCGGCCAGGCGCGAGCGCCGCGCGCGCGCATGCACCTTGATTTTTACCCGCAACGTTGTGGACCTTGGTGTCTTCCTGTCTTAGTGGTTCAAGAAAGTATTCTAACGTCTTTCGCCGAAGATGGCCGTACCGATCCGCACCAGGGTGGCGCCCTCTTCGATGGCCACCTCGAAGTCGTGGGTCATGCCCATGGAAAGCTGGGGAAGCCCCAGCCGCCCGGCCCATTCGCGCAGCCGGCGATAGTATGGCCGGGCCCCTTCCGGGTCCTCGGTGAAGGGCGGCATGGTCATCAAACCCCGGAGCTGCAGGTGCGGGAACTCTAACACCCGGCGGGCCAACTCCGGCAATTCCTCTTCGCGGCATCCGGTTTTGGCCGGCTCGGCGCTGAGCTTGACTTCCAGAAAAACGGGAAGCCCATGCGGGCCGCGGCCGTCGCGGTCGCCGGCCGACAGCAGCAATTGCTCCTTGGCTTCATCGAGGCGGCGGGCCAGGCGCTCGCTGTCCACCGTTTCGATGACATCGAACAACTGCACGGCCCGGTGCGACTTGTTCGATTGCAGGTGCCCGACCAGATGCCACTCGCTGCCCGGCAATTCCAGGAGCGGGCGCTTCCGCTCGAATTCCTGGATGCGGTTTTCGGCAAAATGGCGCTGGCCGGCGGCGTAAACCTCGCGGACGCGCTCCGGCGGCTGCGTCTTGGTTACGGCCAGCAGCAGCACCGAACCAGGGGCGCGCCCGGCGCGCTCCGCAGCGCGCTCCATCCGGGCCCGCACGTCCGCCAGGTTTTCGGCAATGCTCGGCAAATAACCTCCTGCGCGAACCACCGCAAAAACAGGGCTCAACGCGCCGCCCTGGGGAGATACCACTCGTTTTGAATCAGCCCGTCCTTGATTTCGTAGATCACCAGGCCATACTGCGGCCCATCGCTGCCCGCCGCGCCGGTGATTTTCTCCCTGTCGATGACGAAATCGCCGTGGACCATCCTCTGGACAACGTCCACGCGGACGTTGGGGCTTTTCTCAAAGGCCGTGGCGAACTTCTTGCGGATGTCCGGATGGCCGTGGATATAGGCCTCGCCGCTGGGAAGCCGGCGCGCCATCGAATCGCGGCTGTAGGTCTTGAGGATGGCCTCGACATCGTGGGCGTTGAAGGCCTCGACCAGCGCCTGCGCCACGGCTTCCGGCGGTCCGGCCGTAGCGGCTGGTTTGCTCTGCGCCGCCAAAAACGGGGCGGCCAGCAGCATGATCAAGCCAACCCTGGTCAGCAACATTGCTTTCTCCTGACTGCAACGGTGGTTCAACCGCACAGGTTCGCTTCTTCTCTGCGCTGAGATCTTGGTTGCGGCGATGGCCTCACCGCGGCAGCCCGACGCGACGCTGCAGGTCCTGGAAGCGCGCCTCGGAGCGGAGGCCGTCCAACAGCGCATCCACCTTCAGATAAACCATCTGAAGGCAGCGGGACTCGAACGCTTTCTCCAGCCAGTCGAGGGCGCGGGTCTTGTCTCCCATCCCGGCATAGACCACCGCCATGTCGTAGGGCGACACGTAGCGCTGGGCGGACAGCTTCTGCAACTGGTCCAGCAACTTCACAGCCTCGGCCTTGTTCCCGCAGGCGGCCTGGGCGTGGGCCAGGATGGCCACGGTGTCGGGGCGGTGACCCGAAACCTCCTCCGCCTTCTGCAAGGCGCTGATGGCCTGGCGGCACATTCCTTTTCCCAGGTAGGCGCGCCCCAGCCAAATATGCACGCCGGCGAAATTGGCATCCAGGTCCAGCGTCTTCATGCACTGCTCCAGGGCCGGGTCGTAACGCCGCGCGTAGTAGTAGACGCTGGCAGCGTCGGTGTTGATGGGGAGGGCAAGCGGGTCGAGCTGGCGGGCGCGCCGGACCTCCTGGATGGCTTCCCGCGATCGGCCCATGGCCGCCAGGTGCACGGCGTACCACTGGTGGGCGGTGGCGTAGTCGGGGTCCAGTTCGATGGCCCGCTTGTATTCACTCTCGGCCCCCGCCCAATCCCAGTCGTAAGAACGGCGAATGTGGGCCAGCGAGGTGTGGGCTTCGGCCAGGCCGTCGTCCAGCTCCAGCGCCTTCAGTGCCGCTTGTTTCGCTTTCGGCCCGGCCTCGCTGGCGGGCAGCTCGCGGTAATAGTCGGCCAGGTTGTAGGAATCGGCCAGGCCGCTGTAAGCCAGGGCGTAGCGGGGATCGACGGCGATGGCCGCCGTAAAGCGCTCGATCGCTTTCTGGAGCTCGCCCTTGTTCCTGCGGCTCAGATAGTGGCGGCCTTCCAGGTACAGCCGGTAGGCCTCGGTGTTCTCCGAGTAGCGCCTGGCCACGCGCCGTTCCGCCTCTTCGCTCAGCCGCATTTTCAAGGTGCGGCAGATCTGCTTGGCGATATTGTTCTGGACCGTGAAAATGTCGTCCAGCTTGCGCCGGTATTGCTCGCCCCAGATCTGCGAGCGCCGCCGCACATCGACCAGCTCGACGTGCACCATCAGCATCCCGTCGCGCACCGCCACCCGCCCGGCGACGACCGCGTCGGCGTTGAGTTCGCGCCCGGCCTGGAGCGGATCGACCGCCTGGCCCCGGTAGCGGTACAGCGTGCCCCGCGGAAGAACGTGCAGGCCGGGCACCTGGGACAGCGTGTTGGTGACGCTTTCGGTGATGCCGTCGCTCAGATGAACGACATCGCGGTTCGCCTCGTCGGCGACAAAGGGCAGCACCGCCACCGAGCGCGGGCGCGCGCCGCGATAGATGAGGAGATAAACGGAGGCGCCGCCGGCAACCAGGGCCAGGCCGCCGCCCAGCGCGGCCGCCAGCAGGCGGCGGCGAGTGGGCCGCGATTGCGGCGCGGCGACGACAGCGATGGCCCGTCCCGACTCGCTGTCGCGCCGCAGGCGCGCCAGGTCCGCCAGCAGATCCGACGCGGTCTGGAAGCGCAACGCGCGTTCCTTCTCCAGCGCCTTGCTGATGATGCGCTCCATGTCCGTGGACACAGCGGGGTTGACGCTGGAGGCCGATGCCGGCGCGCGGTTCAGAATGGAGTCGAACAGAAGGGCGGCGCTGGTGCCGCCGGCCGCCTGCCGGCCGGTGGCCATCTCGTAAAGGACTGCGCCGAAGCTGAACAGGTCGGTGCGGGCGTCCAGTTTCTCGCCCCGCGCCTGCTCCGGCGACATGTAGGCCATGGTGCCCACCGTGGTGCCCAGCTTGGTCAGGACGTCGCCGGTGAGCGTGACGGAAGCGCCTCCCGCAAGCAGTCCCTCCCGCGGCAGCAGCTTGGCCAACCCGAAGTCCAACACCTTGACCTGGCCGCTGTCGGTCACGAAGATGTTCTCCGGCTTGATGTCGCGATGGATGATGGCGCGGCCGTGCGCCGCTTCCAGGGCCCTGGCCACCTGTGTGGCTACCTCCGACAGCTTGGTGGCGGACAGCGGCTTGCCGCCGATGGTGTCCTTCAGCGTCCGGCCTTCCAGATACTCCATGGCGATGAAGGGGCGGCCGTCGGCTTCATCGATGTCGTAAATGGTGCAGATATTGGGGTGGTTCAGCGCCGAAGCGGCGCGCGCCTCCCGCCGGAATCGTTCCAGCGCGTTCTTGTCGCGGGTCAGTTCTTCCGGGAGAAACTTGAGGGCCACCAGGCGGCCCAGGCGGCGGTCTTCGGCCTTGTAGACGACACCCATGCCCCCGCCCCCGATTCGTCCCAGGACGAGATAATGCGAGATGGTCTGACCAACGATGCCGCGCACCTCCCGACTTGCGCCACAGATGTTAGGCGCTGGCCGCCCTCAAGTCAACCTGCCTGTGGGCGGTGGTGACTTCACAGTCACGTTCCGCCCGCGTTTTGGAATAAACTACTGGCCGCGGCGGACGGCTCGGTTGCCGCAACTTCACATTCGGGGGAGAACGCGATGAGCGAACATTCCACTGACAAGCTGGGCCGGCGGGACTTTTTGGGGGCGGCGGCCACGGCCGGCCTCCTGATCCTCAAGCCGGAGCTGGTACGCGGCACGGCGGCCAATTCCGACGTGCGGCTGGGCCTGCTGGGTTGCGGCGGCCGGGGCATGGCCGACGTTACCTCCCTGATCAGCAACGGCCCGGCGCGCGTCGTGGCGCTGGCCGACATGTTCGACGACCAGTTGCAGGCCGCCAGGAAGCGCCTGGACAAGGTCGCCGAATCCAAGGGGCGCGCCGGCATCAATGCCTCCCTGATGTTTCGCGGGCCCAAGGCGTTCCAGCAGATTGCCGGATGTCCGGAAGTGGACGCTATCGTGGTGGCCACTCCGCCGTACTACCATCCCGAGCATTTCGAGGCGGCGGTGGCCGGCGGCAAGCATGTCTACCTGGAGAAGCCGGTGGCCGTCGATGTCCGCGGCTGCCAGCGCGTCGTACGCGCCGGCAAGAAGGCCGAAGGGCGCGTCAGCGTCGATGTGGGCTTCCAGATCCGCAACGCTCCTCCCTTCGTGGAGATGGTGAGGCGCATCCACGCCGGCGCGCTGGGCCAGATCGGCTGCGGCCAGGCTTACTACTACGCGGGCCTCATCCAGCGCCCCGACTGGGCCAACGTCTCGGCGGCCGAGCGCCGGCTGCGCAACTGGGCCTACGACCGGGTGCTGTCCGGCGACATCCTGGTCGAGCAGGGCATCCACGTCGTCGATATCTGCAACTGGGTGCTGAAGGCCCACCCGCTGAAGGCCATCGGCGCCGGCGGCCGCAACATCCGCTCCGATCACGGCGACAACTGGGACCATTACAACGTCACCTACTTCTATCCCAACAACGTCCACGTCAGCTTTACGTCCACCCAGTTCATCAAGGGCTGGTTCGACGTTTGCGAGCGGTTCTTCGGGAGTAAGGGCACTTCGGAATCGCACTACGAGGGCGGCGTGAAGATTCTGGGCGACGAGCCCTGGGACGCCTTTCCCAACCCCGCCGCGTCTCAAGGCGCGGGCTTCTCGGCCACCGGGACCTTTACCGGGGCCTTGAAAGACGCCGACCCGGAAAAGCACAAAGCATTCATCGCCAGCATCACCGGCGACCAGTTGCACAGCCAGGCCGAGCAGGGCGCGGAGTCGGCGCTCAGCGCCATCCTGGGGCGAACCGCGGCCGAAACGGGAAGGGAAGTGAGCTGGGACGCGCTGCTCGGATCCGACGCTGCCGTGGACGCGAAGCTGGATTTGAACAAGCTTTCTTGAAGAGCGAACTGTAGCCTGCGGGAGATGAAGATGCTTATCACGCTGTTCGCCGTGATCGCCGTCGTGCTGCTTGCCGCGGTTGTCGGCTGGATTCTGGCCGAGCGAGGAAGCCTGCTGCGCCCCTCCACCAGGCGCTTCTTGAAGGAATCAGGGTGGGGATGGAATGCGCTGCACGGTTACATTTACGGGCGCTGGACCAGGCAATACATCCGCTTGCTTCTGAACCCGCCCGCCCAGCCCAAGCCGGGCATGCTGAACTGGCTGGCGAACCATTACCACGCCAAGGTATTGACCCACGAGCACGCCCAGGCCATCGTCTCCAATGATCGGAACATCCCGCTGCAGGATCTGGAGCAGATCATTCCTTACCCCGTGGCCCGCAACCTGGTTTTGAACAGTCCGCCCGCCGTTGCCGCGTTCGAGTGCGTGTGCCGGCATGCCCGGGCGCAACATTGCGAGCCTACCCAGGTCTGCATGGTGATCGGCCAGCCGATCGTGGATTTCATTCTGGAACACCAACCCAAGACCAGCCGCCTGCTGACGCGCGACGAGGCCCTGGAATTGCTGCAGGCCGAGCACGAGCGCGGCCACCTGCATTCAGCCTGGTTCAAGGACGCGATGCTCGACCGCTTCTACGCCATCTGCAACTGCTGCAAGTGCTGTTGCGGCGGCGTCCAGGCCATGACCCAGTGGGGCGCGCGCATGATGGCTCCCTCCGGCTACGTGGCCGCCGTGAACCAAGAAGAGTGCGCGGCCTGCGGCACCTGCGTGGAAATCTGCGCCTTCAACGCTATGTCGCTCAATGAAACCAGCTCGGTGCTCGACTGGGAGCGCTGCATGGGATGCGGGGCCTGTGAGGTCAAATGTCCCTCCCAGGCCATCACGCTGGTCCGTGACGAGCGCAAGGGCATCCCGCTGGATGTCCGCTGTCTCGCCTGACCATTCATAAGTGGCGAGAGAAAAATAACCGCCTTGGACATGGAATGGTGGCAGCGTGAGGCCCCACCGGAGGATCCAGTCGGCCTCCCGCCCCGTCATTGCTACCGCCGATTCGGAAATTCGTCCAGCGCGTCTGGTCCGGATTATTCACGAAATGTGAAGCATTTCGCCCTCCACGAGCGGAGAGCCCGCTCTTAGCGGGCGAAAGATGAAAGCCCACGGTCCCGCCCTGCGGGATGGGATCAATCGTCAGCGTGGTGAAGCCCGCGAAGCGGGCGAAAGATGAAAGCCCACGGCGTAAGGGAAGCAAGCGGTTAAGGGAATGAAGCCCGCGAAGCGGGCGGAAGATGAAAGCCCACGGCGTAAGCCGTGGGAAGCAAGCGGTTAAGGGAATGAAGCCCGCGAAGCGGGCGAAAGATGAAAGCCCACGGCGTAAGCCGTGGGAAGGAAGCGGTTAAGGGAATGAAGCCCGCGAAGCGGGCGAAAGAGCGCTAAAGTAAGCCGGTGCATCCCCGGAGGAAGCGCATGCCACACAGTTTCACCAACATTCTCGTTCACTCGGTTTTCGGGACGAAAGACCGTTGTCGGTTCATCGACGAGGAGCTCAAAGCTCGCCTCCTTCCATATCTCGCTGGCATTGCCAGGGAACTCGATGCGAGCATCCTGACCGGCAATGCTATGCCGGATCATGTACACCTGCTTCTTCGACTGCCTCCGAACGCGAATGTGGCTGACGT
>Ga0315293_10006957_pt1 | contig 10531 bp, 8 predicted proteins | sample YL17G13_20_MG_FD_203071 | JGI IMG/M metagenome (GOLD analysis project Ga0315293, IMG submission 203071) | Sediment microbial communities from Yellowstone Lake, YNP, Wyoming, USA - YL17G13_20 | ecosystem: Environmental > Aquatic > Freshwater > Lake > Sediment | place: USA: Wyoming | collected... | reverse complement strand
TGCCCGCTTGATGCGGCCATTAAGATAATGTACGGGAAACCAGGGTATATCCAGCAGGATATACCGTGCTATATACCGAAGGTAGCCACTGTCTATACGCAAGACATTTATCTTGAAAAAGGAAAAGTTGAGACAAAAAAGCCGAAAGAAACGAAAAAAGAGACAATGGGGGAGAAGTCCGATCTCGGGACCACCCAAAGAGCGCTTACCGTCCTTAATGCCGACATAACTGTAATCAGCTTTACTGTTGACGGCCAATTTGTGAACATGAGCCCGACGCTGCCGATAGGCGACGGGATGCATGATTTATCCGTTGTAATGAGGAATATGGGCCCCGAAGATATAACCGGCGAAGTAACGCTTACAATAACAAAAGATGGCACTTCGATTTCCACCGCTCCGGTGACTTTTGAAACGACAGGCAGGGATGTTCCGGTCAGTACCCGGCAGCCTTTTACTCCCGGCTACTACGAATTAGATGCTGTACTGACGCTGCCGGAAGACACCGCAGACACATATGAGTTTAATAATCATCTCACCGGCTGGGTGACATTTAAAGCAGAAGATCCCGTTCCACCCCCGCCCGTAGAGCCGCATAATGTTGACATCGAAATGATAGATTTTACCATAGACGGCCAGTCCGTAGAGGGAAATCCCACCATACTTAAACGCGACGGCCCGCACGAGCTGATAGCGACTATCAGGAATAACGGCCCCGACGCGACTACGGATTTATCGTATGCATCGCTCGCGGTGGACGGCATCCAGCAGGGCCCGTCGGTGAGGTGCGATACCGAGGCGAATGAGAGTAGGACCGCGACGGTGACCTGGCAACAGCCTTTGGACCTTGGCGAGCACGAACTATGGGCACATTCAATCGCGCCTGCGATGGACCGCGACGACAATTTTGATAATAACGGAAAACGCGGCACAGTTAAAATTGTAGAATCGCTGCCGCCGCCCGACGGAGGCGAGGAAGCACGACAGATTGACCTGGGGTTGCTTAATTTTACCGCAAATGGCCAGGTCGTAAATACAAATCCTGTTGTGCGATTACTACCCGGCAACCGTGTTGACTATGCCATGGACATGATAAATTATGGGCCGAATACGCCGCGCGTGCAGGGCATAATAGACCTTAGGAAGATAAGGGTTGACAACGGTGCCGGCAGCGGAGAGCTTGGCTTTGCGAACATTCAGGGATCGCTGAATGTCATGTTTCCCTACAGGAAGTCGGAAAATGTTACGCCCGGAGTCTATGATGTTACAGCTGAATTGAAACCGGGCCCGGGAGACAGCGACAATGTTCCCGGAAATAACACTATTTCCGGCAGAGTCACTTTTGTAGCCGAAGACGCCGGCGTCGGCCCAGAAGGTCATACAGATGTGCAATTGATAGATTTTCTTGTGGACGGCAGATCCATAACTACGAATCCTGCAATACAGTTAGTCGATAATGTTCCTGTTGTTTTATCATGGACGGCGAGAAATAACGGACCGGATGATGCAAGCGGAGTATGTAATATTAGTTTAACAGCCATCGGCGTGAACGAAACGTATGACTCGGGTTTACGCGATGGAATCGGCGTGGCTACCATTTCTTCATCGGTGCGTCCCTTTATACCTGGCGGCTATAACCTTAGGGCAACATTAAACCCTGCCGCAGGGGACACCGACGATAATATGGACAATAACACCGTTCAGGGTCTGGTCAATTTTGCAGCGCCGGCCGGCGGCGGCCCCGCCGGCGAGCGGAAAATAGATTTAGAAGTGACAAGTTTTACGGTAGAAGGTCAGCCGGTGCATGATAATCCGCGTATAGAATTGCCGGCCGATAGCAATATAGACATAAAAGTGGAAGGAAAAAATAACGGCAGAGACGAGACAATGGGGCCGTCGGAATTACATTTTGCCATTATAGACCAGGGCGTGGTAATTCCTGCCGAAGGGGATATTCCTTTTGACCTGCAGGGTGAGCCGGGCAGAATAGTTGGATATGCGAATAGAGAGCAGGCAGAGCCGGGAGTTTATACAATAATAGCCGCAATAGGGCCGGGTCCAAATGAGCGTGGTGTCGATTCTGATCTTGGGAACAATGGTATTTTGGGCACGATTACGCTTGTAGCGCATGAAGAAGATGCTGACGCAGGCCCCCCCGACGGCGGTCAGCCCGATGGAGGCCAGCCTGACGGCGGGCAGCCCGACGGTGGTCAACCTGATGGAGGCCAACCCGGCGGATGGAACCTCCCTGGTGGTGTAGTAGCGGGACCGGGAGGCGCAGGACCTATACAACTTGACGCAGGCCTCTTCGGCGGCGGCGCGCCTCAGCAAATGGCAGCGCCCGCTGCGATTGCGGAAGCACCTGTTATGGAGGTTGGTCAGCCGTCCCCGGTAGTGCATCCAGAAATGGGCCGCGGCCCTGAATTTGTAAAAGACTTTATCGGACAGGTCATGGCCGGAAAAATGCCGGAGGCAAAAGAAGAAGAAAAAGAGGAAGAAGAGTCGGCCGTCGGAAAAGAGAAAAATAAAATATTATGGTTGATAGCTTTATTGTCGGGCATAGGTTTGTTTATAATATTAGCCGTAATTGCGAGGAAGAAGAAAAAAAGGAACGAGGTATGATATGTTTGACGAAGAGAAGGGACTGGCAGTAAGCGTAGAAAAGAAACTGGAAGGCGTTTATCTGATCAAAGCAAAAGGCCGCATAGATTCAGACACGCACCTGATTTTTGATAGGAAGATAAAACCGATTTTGCTCTCGTCGACCAAGCTCATAATCCTTGATATGGAATATGTGGATTATATAAGCAGCGCGGGATTATCTATTATATTCCAGGCAAAGAAGATCGTCGAATCAAATAATGGTTCGCTGATCATAGTGAGCTTACGGCCGCAGATCAAGAAGGTCTTTGAAGTCATAAAGGCACTGCCGCCGCATAGCATATTTGAAAATATGGCTGAAGTAGACGCCTATTTGGATATGGTCCAGAGAAAAGAGATTAAAAAGCAGAAGGGTGAGGCCGATTAGCCCCTCCTTGAAAGGTATGCGGAAGGGCTACCCTTCTGGGTTAAAACCTGCAGTATACGCCGCTTGATATGATGTAGTCGTGGTAATTATTGACGCCCTCGTTTGAGAAGCTCTTCCTGTAAGTAAAGTTGGTGCCTACCGTCAGATTAGAAGTAAAGTCATAAAAGACAGAACCCCCGAACGTAAAGACGTTATCGCGCTGTTTTTCCTGCTGATCAGAAATGCTGCGTTTGTCGTAAGGGATGTATTGATAGGAAAAATTTGCCACCTCGTACAGTTTTTTCGTCATGAAATGGATAAGCGTCGTTCTGGTGATATATGAGCTGTAGTCGTAGTATTCCTGATACTGCTCGTTCGAATAATTATAGTAGAACTCATTCTCTTCCTTCAGAAAGATATTGTCCGTAAGATAAAGGCCCAACCTGTGGGTGACGGCATTCCTCAAGTCGTTTCTCTTGCCGAATTTAAATACTCCGCCGTTATTTCTTATCGGCCATTTAGGATAATGCCTTGTAGAAAGCCCGTAAGTTATTTTTTGGTATATACGTTTAGATATGTCGTGCCTTAAAGAAGTTTCAAACCGCTGCTCTGTATATTTGCCAAATTCGTCGTGGGGCAGATCCACGATATCCGGCCGGTAATCGAAGGACCAGGTGATATTGTCGGCTATTTTTTTGTCCATGCCGATATCAAAGAGATTATCGACGAGGTTCGGATCGGAAGTCCTTAGATAATTTATGCACGTAAGATCGTAAGACCCCCTTATGGCGAGGGTATCGTTTACGGGATATTTGCCGCTTATCCCCACTGCTTCCTGGAAGAACATGCTTCCAACGCCGTCGTAATGGTCCAGTCTCGCATTATCGTCGTAACCGAATAGAAGAGAAGCAGACATATTGATGCTGGGTTTTTGGGTTGTTTTTTGGACGATCTTTCGCGCCGCTTCGGTTTTTGTAACTTCAACAGTAGGATATCGCAGCTCCACATCGGTCAAGGCAAAAATAGAGGGGCCGTAACAGATTATGCTTATAAACGTAATCGCTGATAGTAGCCTCAAGACCGATATGTTTTTTTTCATAAGTATATATTAGTTATTACGGGGTGATCTCGCCGCCGGAACTTGGTATTGTCACGGGTTCGAGTCTCCTATCGATATCCCTTTCGTCATTTACATCAGACACAGCCGGCTTGACTTTGTCCATTCCTCCTTCAGTGGCCGCCTGCTGGTCAAGAGCGGCGCCGGCGCGGTCTTGCGGTGATGGGCCAACCTCAGCATTTCTTCTTTCCGTAAAATCTTCCTTCCATTTGTTCCAGTTATTCATCCTATCTATAGGCAGGTCCTCTATGGAAATTAATCCTGCCTGATCAAGGAGTCCTCTTTTGCCGGGATCTATTGTGCTGCCCTGGCCTGATAATCCCGAGAAAAATACGCTGTTTTCATATACGTCCGTCTCAGCGGTTTTACCGTCCGTTATCGTGTCCCAACCTGTTCCCCTTACGCCGCAGACAGAGACAGGCGTCTTAATCTCAAATAGGGTGTTTTTGCTCAGTTTTTCTACCAAAGAACGGAGTTCGCCCTGAATCAGGTTTATCTTTATTGCACCTAAATCAGTAAGAATAACATGGCTATTTTCCTGAATTCTTACGGAATTTTTAAAATCTTTACCAAAACCCAGTTCAGCCCATGAGTTGGCGCCTGTTTTTATGTTGTCTCCGTTGGTCAGAACCATACCCTTTTGGCCATTCATCCAGGCATCGGATTTTGAGGATTTTACTTTTACATCTCCCTGCATAAAGAGTATAATACCGTTATCAGCGGATGCAGGGCCTTCCTGAGCGCATGTACTGGCAGGGAATAACAAAGCCGCCATAATGGACAGGCCAAAAAGCGCAATCAGATATCTTTTCATGTACAGCTCCTTTTTAAGGTATTTTTTTATAAAGTCTCTTAATAAGATTATACTATATGTGCCGTTAAAAGCCAAATTAAAATATAAATGAGCGCATAACTTATGGGATTGTAGTTTATTGTTACGTGACATAAGTTATGAGCGCGAATTTATCCCGAGCGCAGCGAGGGATCTCAAAGGAGCAAGGCTATGATAAAGGAGATAGAGACGAAGGTCAAAGAGATAATTTCAAGGACGCATAACGTAAAAAGCGTGCGCCTGGAAGCTGATGATATAGATTTTAAAGCGGGCCAGTTCATGATGGTCATGCTCAGGGGAAATTCTCAGCTAAAAAGATACCTCTCCATATCAAGTTCACCCACGGAAAAAGGGTATATTGAGTTCACTAAAAAGTTAACCTCAAGCGATTTTTCGGAAGAATTGAATACCCTGCAGCCGGGCGACAAAGTTAAACTGCAATATCCGTTTGGGAGTTTTACACTTCAAAACTCCAAAGACAAGATAGCGTTTCTTTCCGGAGGTATAGGGATTACGCCCATAAGAAGTATATGCAAATACGCCCTTGATACTAAATTAGGCGCGGACATAGTGCTTTTGTACGGTAATCAATCCGCGCGCGATATCGCGTTTAAAACGGATTTTGACGAGATGCAGAAGCAGTATCCGAAGCTGAAGGTCGTGCATGTATTATGCGAGCCGTCGCCGGGAATGGACTATCAGATCGGGCTGATAAATAAGGATATAATCAAAAAAGAGATCCCGGATTATGAAGAGAGAAAATTCTACATCTGCGGCCCGCCGGTAATGGTGGAAGCAATGAAAAAGATACTTACCGAAGAACTGCTCATAGATAAGGAGCATATAATCACTGAAAATTTCCAGGGCTATTGAAAAGACGCACCACCAGCTATTGTAGTGGCCCAAAAGACTAAGGAAGTCGGTAAAGACGGGACGGGGTCAGACCCTTGCTCGTGCGTAGTTAACATAAGGAGGGTCTGACCCCGTCGAAAAGGAGTTTACCATGAAGAAGAAAGTAGCAGTTTTGCTTGCAGACGGCTTTGAAGAGATTGAAGCTGTCACATGCATAGATATAATAAGAAGGGCTGACCAGGACGTTAAGATAGTCGGTATAGGCGGAACAGTTATAAAAGGTTCTCACGGCATCAGAATAAATACCGATATCGAAATAGATTCCTATAACGATTTGCCGGACGCCGTAATTCTTCCGGGCGGCATGCCGGGAGTGCAGAATCTATTTAAGGCGGCCGCGGTGATTTCTCTAGTTAAAGAGGTCCATAAGAAAGGCAATATCGTTGCCGCTATATGCGCTGCTCCGGCTTACGTGCTTGCGCCGATGGGAATACTCGAAGGTAAAAAAGCGACATGTTACTTAGGATGCGAAGAGATGCTCGGTAAGAAGGCCACTTATGTCGACCGGGACGTTGTTGTAGACGGTAACATCATTACCAGTAAAGGGCCTGCGACCGCCATGGCATTTGCTCTGAGAATAATAGATTTGTTATGCAGCAAGAAAGTTACGGATCCAATCAGAGAAAAGCTTCTGTATGAGAAATGATTTTCAGGCAATAGTGGTAGGCGGCGGCCATGCCGGATGCGAAGCAGCCTTGGCGGCGGCGAGGATGGGGCTTAAGACGCTGCTTATTACTATGCATATTGATAAGATAGGATTCATGTCCTGCAATCCCGCCATAGGCGGGGTCGGTAAGGGGCAGTTGGTAAAAGAGATAGATGCCCTCGGCGGAGAGATGGCCAAGGCCGCCGACCATAGCGCCATCCAATTCCGCATGCTTAATTCCTCCAAAGGCTATGCAGCGCGCTCGTCGAGGATACAGGCTGACAGAGCGGTATATAACCGCTATATGAGAAGCTGCATTTTGAACGAAGCCCGCCTTGAAGTATCGGAAGACGAAGCCGTAGATATAATCGTAAGAAACGGTGCCTCCGGAGGAGTCGTCACCAAAAGCGGCAAAAAGATATATTCATCCGCCGTAGTCATCACAACAGGGACATTTCTTAACGGCCTGATACATATAGGACTGAAGCATCTTCCGGGAGGAAGGATAGGCGAAGAAGCGTGCGTTGGGCTTTCGGAGGGGCTGAAAAAACTCGGGTTCATGGTAGGAAGATTAAAAACAGGAACGACGCCGCGCCTTGACGGCAGGACGATAGATTTTTCGCTTTTAAAAGTACAGCACGGTGATAAGGAGATAGTGCCATTTTCTTTTTCTACAAAAACCATAAAATGTAAACAATTGCCGTGCTACATAACCAATACAAATAAAAAGACGCACAAGATCATCCGCGATAATCTTGACAGATCGCCGCTTTATACGGGAAAGATCAAAGCAACGGGAGTAAGATACTGCCCCTCGATTGAGGATAAGATAGTCCGCTTCTCCGACAAGGATTCTCATACGATATTTCTGGAGCCGGAAGGGTTGAAGACTAATGAATATTATCCGAACGGTATTTCTACAAGCCTGCCGGCGGATGTCCAGGAAGATATCGTCCACAGCATAAAAGGGCTTAAAAATGCAAAGATAGATATTCCGGGTTATGGGATAGAATATGACTTTGTAGATCCGACAGAACTTTATTCTACGCTTGAAACCAAAAAAATAAGAGGCCTCTATCTGGCCGGCCAGATAAACGGTACTACGGGTTACGAAGAAGCTGCCTCACTCGGCCTTATGGCGGGAATAAACGCGGCGCTTAAGATACAAAAGAAAGGACCTCTCGTTTTAAAGAGATCAGAGGCTTATATAGGAGTGCTTATAGACGACTTAACGACTAAGGGTACTAACGAACCGTATAGGATGTTTACCTCAAGAGTGGAACACCGCCTTATTGTAAGGGAAGACAATGCCGATACGCGGCTCATGGAGACAGGAAAGAAACTGGGCCTGGTAGACAAAAAAGCGTATCGGGCCATGAAAGAAAAGACGCGCAATGTCACCGCCGCGGAAAAAATGCTTGATGCCGTGAAACTAAGCCGCGTCTTAAAACAGAGCCATGTAGGGTATAATGATGTGTTAAAAATGGATAAAAGGCTGCCGCCGCTTTCTTATTATGAAAAAGTCCAGGTGGAAGTGGATATGAAGTACAGCGGATATATCAAGCGGGAGATCGCAATTGTAAGAAAATTCGGCAGGCTTGACCACATAAAGATATCAGAGGGGTTCGATTATTCGTCGGTCCGCGGCCTTTCAAACGAGATAAAAGAAAAACTTGAGAAAATGCGTCCCTATTCACTGGGCCAGGCGTCCAGAATATCCGGGGTTACGCCGGTGGCGATTTCACTTTTAATGGTAAGGCTACACTGTTAGGGGTCAGACCCTTGACAGTGTATTAATAATGGTTAGGGTCTGACCCCTATGGAACAATATTACTATTCCTTTAACGATTACTTACAAGCGAAATACGGCACGCGCGTACAGCGCCTGAGTCTTAACGCCGGCTTTACCTGCCCCACGCGCGACGGGAAAAAGGATACTGAAGGCTGCATATACTGCAACGAAAAAGGTTTTTCGCCCATGAGCGGCACGCGGCTTACGCTCGCGAAACAGATAGAGAAAGCCATTGATTACGCCAAAAAACGTTACGGCGCCGGAAGGTTTGTCGCGTATTTTCAGAATGCTACCAATACCTATGCTCCGTGCACGAAACTGAAAAAGGCGTATGATGCAATAAGGCATTACCCTGATATAGTGGGCCTGTATATATCCACACGCCCTGACTGTGTAGATGAGAAAAAACTGGACCTGATTGAATCATATTCCAGCGACTATGATGTCTGGATAGAATACGGCCTGCAGACGAGCCACGACAGAACGCTCAAATTCATAAACAGGCACCACACTTTTCACGATTTTGCGGAAGCAGCCGCGATGACGGCAAAGAGGAAGATAAAAGTCGGCGCTCACGTTATACTCGGCCTGCCCGGCGAAACGAAAGATGATATGCTTAAGACTGCGGAAAAAATAGCTGCATTGCCTGTCTCGGGCATAAAACTGCACGTCCTGCATGTCCTGAAAGGGACTCGGCTCGAAAAATATTATAATAAAGGCGATATCAGCCTCCTTTCTTTTAATGAATACGTGAAGACGGCGTGCGACTTTCTGGAAATCATGAACCCGAATTGCGTTGTATTCAGGTTGGTATCCGATGCCAATCCGGATTTTCTTATTGCGCCCAAGTGGATTAACAGAAAGTCCGAAGTAATAAGCGCAATAAAAAAAGAATTTGAGGGAAGGCGCACAAAGCAGGGATCCTTATGGAGAAAGTAGCTGCGAAATGTCAATGACGATACCGGTAATAATTTTTACCTTCTTATTTAGTACGGCATCCGCCGGCAACAAACTCAATATTATAGTGACAATAGCGCCGCAGGCTGAATTTGTCGAAAAAATAGGCGGTGAATATGTAAATGTATCCGTAATGGTACCGGCCGCGGGCAATCCCCACACCTATGAACTTACGCCGTCTCAGCTTAAAGATGTGCGCAATGCCGATTTATATTTTAAGCTCGGCTCCGGTATAGAATTTGAACTTATGTGGATGGATAAGATAGCGTCTATTAACAAGGGCCTGACTATTATAGATAATTCCGCAGGTATTACTTTGATTGACAACGAAGATAAAGAAGGCGGCCATTTACCGGGCACCGGCCATTATCATGGGCCGAAAGATCCTCATATATGGCTGTCGCCGAAAAATGCCGTAATAATGATAGGCAGTATAAAGAATGCCCTTATAGCCAGAGATCCGGGGCGTGCTGATGTATATCAGAAAAATGCCGAGGTATACATAAATGAATTAAACAGCCTTGACAGAGAGATAAGAGATAAATTAAAGGATAAGAAAAAGCGGGTTTTTATGGTCTTTCATCCGGCATGGGCTTATTTTGCCCGTGATTACGGCCTCAAAGAAATTGCTATTGAATCAGAAGGAAAAGAGCCCACGATAGCGGGTTTAAAGAGTATAATAGATACGGCAAAAGAAAGCGGCATCAAGGTCATATTTATTTCTCCGCAATTCAGCACAAGAAGCGCGGAGGTTGTGGCAAAGGAGACCGGCTGCAAAATTGTAGCGGTAGATGACCTTAGCAAGGATTATACCGGCAACATGAGGCGTGTTGCCGGCGTTCTGAAAGAAGGCATTGACTGACGGCTATGGAAAAAGAAATTATATCAATAAAGAATTTGTCCGTTGACTACGGCGATTTCCCGGCCCTTGACGGGATAAACCTCTCCGTAAATGAAAATGACTTTTTGGGGGTCATAGGCCCGAACGGCGGGGGAAAAACCACGCTTTTAAAAGTTTTGTTGGGGCTTATTAAACCTACCGCAGGTTATGTGAAAGTTAAAGGCCTTGAACCGGCCGAGGCAAGGAAATATATCGGCTATGTCCCGCAGATCAGTATGCACGAATATGATTTTCCCATAAATGTGTGGGACGTTGCTATTATGGGCCGCCTTTCACATAAGAAATGGTTTCAGGGTTTTGACAGGGAGGATATTGAAGCGGCCGGTAAGGCGCTGGAAGTAGTAAATATGCTTAGATTAAAAGACCG
>Ga0315293_10006956_pt1 | contig 10531 bp, 15 predicted proteins | sample YL17G13_20_MG_FD_203071 | JGI IMG/M metagenome (GOLD analysis project Ga0315293, IMG submission 203071) | Sediment microbial communities from Yellowstone Lake, YNP, Wyoming, USA - YL17G13_20 | ecosystem: Environmental > Aquatic > Freshwater > Lake > Sediment | place: USA: Wyoming | collected... | reverse complement strand
ACCGCCGGGAAATTCTCTCGGCCAAACGGAAAAAGAAGAGCTCTACCGCCGGCTGGAAGCGAAATTCCGGCCGAAACAGATTCATCCCCGACTGAGGACGCTCATCGTGATCCTGGAAGTGGCCTTTGTCCTGGGCTTGCTCATCTGGTGGCTGAGCTCTAAATCCCTCCAGCAGAGCAGGAGCCTGTGGGTCCTGTTCCTGTATTGTTTTCCGGCCGAGTTTATCATCACCACCGTTCCGCATGAGCCGATCATCCTATTCTTCAGCAAGTTTTACCCTCCCCTGACCATCACCGTCGTTTCGACGGCGGGGCTGATCCTGATCGAAATCATCAACTACACCGCCTTCCAGTACGTGGCCGACCTGCGCATGTTCCGCCGAACGCTGGAGAGCCGCCTCGTCCAGAAGGCCGTGGCCCTCTTCAACAAAGCGCCCTTCCTGACGCTCTGGCTGTGCGGCCTCACCCCTCTCCCCTTTTTCCCCCTCCGCTTTCTGGTGGTTCTAGCCCGCTATCCTCTGAGCAAGTACCTCCTGGCCGTCTTGACCTCCCGCTTTCCGCAGATCTATATCGTCGCCCTGGTGGGAGTGATCTTCAAGATACCCAATGAATGGATCATAGCCCTGTTCCTCCTGCTCTTGGCCGCGGGCCTGGCGCCCATTATCTGGCAGGTCCTGAGAGAAAAAAGCCGGAATAAGCCGGAGGACCCCGGAACGCGCTGAAAAGCCTCCTCATTCCCTTTTGACAGAGCCTATCTCTCATGCTATAAATACGCTCTCCTTTGAAGAAACAACATGCCTGAGCGCTCCGATTTTTTGAGTAGCGTCCCCTGCATCATTAACCCGCGGTCGGCCAGCCATAAATGGCAGAGAGACATACGGTTGCGCCATTATCTCCAGAGCCGGCTGAAGGGCCCAGCGGCCCGGCCGACCCGGAGCAAAGAGGAGAGCATCGGCCGGGCCGTTGAGCTGAGCAAGACCAACAACTTCTTGGTCATCGTCGGCGGTGACGGCACCATTTCGGACGTCATCCAGGGAATCATCCAGGCCGGGACCAACGACCGGGTGCGCCTGGGCATCATCCCCCTGGGCAGCGGCAACGCCTTCCAGTGGTCCCTGGGCCTTCCCAAGCGGGCCAAGAACGCCCTGCGCCTGCTGATCGAGGGCCGGGAAAAGCTCCTGGATGTCATCCGGGTGAACGGTCGCATCGGGTCCTTCATCAACATCGGCGGAACGGCCGAGTGCGGCTACTACGCCCACAAGAACTTCGCTCCGGGATGGCTGGGCCACTTCCTGTCCGTCTGGCCGAACATTTTTCACCCGCGGCATGAGGTGGAAGTCGACCTCCTGGAGGGCCTGGAAGACGGCGGCCGGCCCTTCGACCATAAGAACTTACATTTGAAGATCGTGGATTGTATCGTCACCAAGACGAAATATTTCGGCTACGGCTGGAAGATTGCGCCCTACGCTGTTATCGACGACGGCTATCTGGATATCACCTTCTACGAGATGGCCGCGCCGGTTTATGTCTCCCTGGGCGCGTTCCTCTATTTGGGGCTGTTGCAGCGGAAGCTGCGGCATTACAAGGCCAAGCGGGTGATCATCCAGGGGAAGAGACTTCCGGTCCAATACAACGGCGAAGACCTCCCTTACCAGGACAGGATCGAGATGGAGGTCATGCCCAAAGCCATCCGAGTCGTGGTCCCGGCCTGAAGCCGGGCCGCCCAGGAGAACGCCCATGAGAAAAGCCGTCCCCTTCCTCGCGGCCGCCCTGCTGCTGGTGACTTTGTCCGGCTGCGCCGTCCATCTCCATTTCGACTTGCTGGGTGAGGACACCCTCCAAGAGGTCGTCCTGCAGCAGAGCGAAGCCCGGGAAAAAATCCTTCTCCTCGACATTGAGGGTGTCCTTGTCTCCGGGAGCGAACCGGGCTCTCTGAGCCGGGAGAGAGACCTGTTGTCCTCGGTCTTCGCCAAGCTCGAGCGGGCCGCCCAAGACCCGGATATCCGGGCCGTCATTCTCCGCCTGGACACGCCGGGCGGAGAAGTCACCGCCAGCGACCTGCTTCATCATGAAATCCTCCGCTTTAAGAAGCGCACCGGCCGTCCGGTGGCGGCCCTGATGATGGGCCTGGCCGCTTCGGGAGGATATTATTTGGCCTGCGCCTGCGACCGAATCATCGCCCATCCCACGACGCTCACCGGCAGTATCGGCGTCATCGCCCTCTTCCCCGAGACGGGCGAACTGCTGGGCAAATTGGGCTTGCGGGTGAACGTCATCAAGTCGGGAGCTCTCAAGGATGCGGGCAGCCTGTTCCGGGGGATGACCGACGAAGAACGAACGCTTTTCCAAGGAATGATCGACGAGGACTATCGGGCTTTTGTCGAGGTCGTGGCCGCCAATCGTTCGGGCCGGTTGTCGAGGGAGGAAATCGTGCGCCTGGCCGACGGCCGTGTCTATACGGCCAAACAGGCGCTGGAAGCGAAGCTCATCGACGAGATAGGCTATTTCGACTCGACCTTGGACACCGTGCTGAAAATGGCCGGCCTGCCTCGGGCCAAGGTCGTGGCCTACACCTATTATCCCAAGACCCGAACGAACATCTATGCCCAGGCCCCGGCCGGACAGCCGATGGCCGCCGAACAGGTCTGGTCACGCCTGTTGGCCCATCTGAAAAGCGGATTCTATTATCTCTGGCTTCCTCAGGCCGCCGGCCAATAAGGCAAGCTTATGGCCCTAATCCGCCTTCCGGGCGACGACGTTGATGGCGGGGGGCTTGAGGAGATGGGCTTTGACCGTGCAGGCGTCGACGGCCTTGAGCACGGCCGACGTGTAATGTTCGGGAAAGCCGGGTGGAAGCTGGAGTGTGATTTCGATGCGGTCGATCATTTTTGTCTGAGGATTGTGCTGGCAGATCATGGTCGCTCCCCCTCCTTGAGTGGTCAGACCCCGCGCCACGCAGAAAGCCAATAAGTAGTAGCCGGCGCAGGCGGCCAGCGAGGCCAGGAACAGGTCGAAGGGTGAAGGCGCCGTCCCTCCGCCTCCGGCGTAAGTGGGCTGGTCGGTACGGATCAGATGGCCTTTGAAAGCCACCTCCACCCTGGCTCCCCCGGGAAAACTCACCCTAAGCTCCTCCATGTTCGCTCCTCCCTTTTTTTGATGGACGCAACCCCTTGGAAAATACGGCCAGCAGCAAGGCCTTATCCTCGGCGGCCAGGGCCATCCGGCCGAACAGGCCATGAATCCGGTCCGTCAATTGCTGACGGTTGGTGTCGTGGATGAATCCCGCCTCTTCCAGCTTTAGACAAATCCGGCCGATGCATTCCTCCTGGTCCGGACGCGGCAAGGGACGCCTGAAGACAATAGGGTCCGGCTCGCGGCCATGATCAAAGACGGCAAAGAGGGTCAGCAGCACGGCCGCCGCCAGGTTATAAGAAGGCTGGCTGACAGCCTGGGGAATGACGAAGCAGGCATTCGCCCGCCGGAGCTCATCACGGCTCAACCCGGTGCGTTCGTTGCCGAAGAGGAGGCCCATCCGGGTGGAAACCGGAAAACGAAACATGCTCCGGACTGCCTCCCCCAGGGACAGGGAGACGAAATCCTTTCTGAAGCGGACCGTTCCGGCCAAGACAAGGTCCAAATCGGCCGTGGCTTCGGCTAAGCTGGGGGAGAGCTTCGCCCCACGGAGGATATCTTCGGAATGGACGGCGACGCTGAAGGCCTTTTCGGGCACGGACGGGAGGCCGACCAGCCGCAGGTCGTGGAATCCGGTGTTCTTCATGGCCCGGGCGACCAGGCCCAGGTTGTCGGGCTGTTCCGGGTTGGACAGAATGACGGAGATGGGGCGGCGGACAGGGAGCCGGGATTCGCGAATCATGGCCGCTGCATAGTATAGAACAGTTTCCTGTTTTTTTGATATGATGTCATTTTCTTAAATCATCTCGAGAGGCAGACGTCATGAACCGCCAAGACGTGGAGCAACTCATTCGGTCTTTCGGGTTTAAGGATTTCCGGTGGGCCGACCCCCGCCGGTTCGTGGTGGCCGACTGGGTACGCATGAAATGCCGGTTCGGCTGTCCGGAGTACGGCCGGACCGCTTCCTGTCCGCCACACCTGCCCAGCGTCGATGAATGCCGCCGGTTCTTCCGGGATTATCGGGAAGCCATCGTCTTCCATTTCCAAAAGCAGGTGGCCAAGCCCGAGGACCGCTTGGAGTGGACCCGGAGCGTCAACCGTGAACTCCTCAAGCTGGAACGGGAGGTTTTCCTGCGCGGCAGGGAAAAAGCTTTTCTCCTCTTCCTGGACAGCTGCAACCTGTGCCCCGAATGTTCAGCAGACCGCCGGACCTGCAAGCTGCCCAAGATGGCCAGGCCCACGCCCGAGGCTCTGGCCGTGGATGTTTACGCCTCGGTCCGCCGATTGGGCTATCCCATCCAGGTGCTGTCCGACCATTCCCAAACCATGAACCGCTACGCCTTTCTGCTCCTCCGCTGAGGACAACCCGAACCGGATCACGCCCTTTGATGATGTCCGGAATTCCGCCTCGCTATCCAGTGACAATTTCAGGACAAAATTTTGCTTGACGGATAAAACAATTTTAAATAAAATTCTAACTTTGAGAGGCGGATATCTTAGGCGGTATTACCCTTAATATTTCCGTTTACGCACTTATGAGAAAGGTATGGATACATGAAGAAATGGTTTGTACTGCTCACGCTGTTCGGGGCATTGGCCGCCGCTCCCCAAACTTTCGGCCAGGTTTCCTTTCTTACTGCCCCGATCGATTACGGCCTCACCACCGACCTTCTCTGGCTGGCCAATAAGGACTTCCAGCTCGAGCTGGCCAGCACCCTGTCCGCAAGGTCGGTATGGACCGCCCGCTTCGGCTATACCACTCATCGAGCCGGGCAAGGCGGGATCGGTGAAAAGTACGGCAACAACAAAGGCCGCTGGTATCTCGGCTTTCGTTGGCGCGGCTATCTCCTGGCCCGCGCTCCCCATTTGTTTTTCATCGGCGCCGGATGGGACAATCGTCCCCAGGATTCCATGATCGCGCCCATGGCTGAGATGGGGGCAACCGTCAGTCTCAAACCCGCGACCATCACTCTTCTCTACTGCGCCGGATACGAGTTCTACATCAAACACGCCGGCTACGACAGCCGCTTCATCCACGGGCCGGAACTGCGCATCGGCTTCTGCTTCTAAGCCGCGACTTCAAATTCTCCCGGGAAGGTCCGTTTGGGCCCTACGCTCAGGTTGCTGTATTCGAACGTCGTGTAGGAAAGCCCGAAGCCGAATGAAAAGAGCGGCGCGGTCTTATTCCGGTCGAAGTGGCGATAGCCAAGGAAGATACCCTCCCTGTATCTCACCCGATTGTCCTGGTCATCGTCGTAAGTAATAGGAATCGTGCGTGGCGTTGTCTTCCCACCGGCTCTCGGCGCTGAGCTGCGGGCCAGGAGCCGGAACTTTGCGAAGCGAACCCGTCCGACATCTTGATCTTGGGAATCCCGAGCCGCGCTTTGGGGCGGATATAAAAGCCCTCGACGCCGCCCAGCATGTCGATCTTTTCCTCACTGAAGGCTATCTGTATCAGGCTCATATCCAGCTGCCAAATTTCACCCGCTTTTGAGAGCGCTCCCCCTTGCCCATCGTCTATTATGATGATTGCATGAATTTCAAGATGATGATCGTCAATGAAGGGCAGGATGAACGATCTTGACATATATGTATAAAAAAGGCATACTTATGCATATGAGAACGACGATCAACATCGATGACCAGGTCTTAAAAAAAGCCGCGGCGTTAACCGGCCTCAAAGAAAAAACCGCGCTGGTCAGACGGGGGCTGGAAGCCTTGATTGCCCTTGAAAGCAGCCGAAGGTTAGCCCGGCTGGGCGGCACGGAGAAAACCCTTCGACCTATTCCCCGAAGACGGCTCCCTGAATAAACCGCATGGTTCTAGTTGATACATCGGTCTGGGTGTGTCATTTAAAGACCGGCCATACCCACCTCGAAGATCTGCTTGGCCGTGCCGAGGTATCCTCCCATCCTTTCATAATCGGTGAGCTGGCTTGCGGCCAAATCAATAACAGGAAAGAAATCCTCTCACTTCTTAAAACTTTGCCCATGGCCCAGGAAGCCACTCATGATGAGGTTATACGGCTTATAGAAGACCGCAGGCTCATGGCGTGCGGCCTGGGCTATGTGGATGTCCATCTCCTGGCCTCAGCGCTGCTGAGTGCCTCGCCGCTTTGGACTCTCGATGAGATGCTTAAAAAAGCAGCTCTTAAGCTTGGAATTGGCTATCGGAACGCTTAAGTAACGCTTATCAGTACCTACCCGTGCTGCCGAAGCCACCCCGGCCCCGGGAGGTCGCCTCCAGCGTCTCAGCCTCAACCACTGTCACGGACTGCACGGGCTGGACGAGCATCTGGGCGATCTTCATTCCCAGGCTGATCTTAAACGGCCGGCGGCCGAGGTTGGCCAGCACGACCCTGACCTCCCCCCGGTAGCCCGCATCCACCACTCCGGCCAGCCGGTGGACGGCCTCCAGCGACAAACCGCTCTTGTCCCAGACCAGGCCGACGTGGCCGGGGGGGATGGCCATTTCCAGGCCGGTGGGTATGGCCTTGACCTCCCCCGGAGCCAGCTCTGACTCCCCGCAAGAAAACAGGTCCAGGCCCGCATCGCCCGGATGCCCATAGGCCGGAAGCTTGGCGGCCGGGTGAATTTTTTTGACTTTGAGCTCCATGGTTAAATTCCTTCCACCCGAACCTCTTGGACATAGGACCGGGCCAGGTCGGCCATGTCCAGCAACTCCTGGCGGCTGAAAGGCCGGACCTCGAGATATCGGCTGTCGAGCGTATTGTTCGGAAAAAATTGCTGGATCTGGTAGAGTCGGGCGCCCCGGATCATCTGGGCGATGGCCCGGACGTCCTCCGGCCCCACCAGTTCCGGAACGGCCGTGGTCCGGAAGGTGCACTCCAGCCCCGAGTTGCGGACCAGGTCGAGACTCTCCGAGACGGCCGCAGGGTCCACGGTCGAGCGGGTCACTTCCCGGTACCGTTCCAGGGGTGCCTTGACATCCAGAGCCACCTGGTCCACCAGGCCGGCCCGGATGAGCTCCCCCAGCCGTCCGGGCAAGGAACCGTTGGTGTCCAGCTTGACCAGGAGGTTGCGCTCCTTGATGACTAGCAGCAGCTCCTCCAAGTGCGGGGCGAGGAGCGGCTCCCCGCCCGAAACGCAGACACCCTCCAGCCAGCCCTGCCTCATGTCCAGATAGCAGATGAACGTGTCGAGCAGAGTGGTGGGCAGGCTCTCCGGACGGAGCACCAAGTCGGCGTTGTGGCAATAAGGGCAGCGGAAATTGCAGCCGCCCAAAAAAACGGTCGAGGAAATGTGGCCGGGGAAATCGCGGGAGGCGAACTTCTCTAGGCCTTTGAGCTCAACCATGCCTCCAACTCCTCCCGGCTGAAGAGCACGGCCTTCACTCCGGCCTCGTCCTTGAGGACGAGGATGGGCAGGATCAGGCTGCCCTTTTCGTCGCGCTTGAGGAGCGCCAGGTAATCCCGGACCTTGAGCCTGCTGTCTTTTTGGGCCAGGTCGAATTCCTGGCCCCGAAGGTCTGATCCCCGCAGGAAAGTTTTGAGGTCTTCGCACTTCCGGCAATCAGGGTAGGTGAATAACGCGTAGGTCATAGTCAGAGGAGCTTGGAGTAGGGCGTCCGCTCCTTGAACTCCTGCTGCTTGCCGTCGTTCCAGGTCTTGACCGGACGGAGATAACCCACGATTCGGGAATAGACCTCGGTCTCCGAGCCGCATTCCGGACAGGCCTTCTTTTCCCCGGGCAGGTAGCCGTGGTTGATGCACACCGAGAACGTGGGGGTGATGCTGAAGTAAGGGATGCGGGTCTGGGCGATCTTCTGGACTAACTTACGGCAGGTTTGAGCGTCGATCGATTCTGGCAAAAACGTGTGGAAGATCGTCCCGCCGGTGTACAGATGCTGGATGTCGGCCTGGTGCTGCAGCGCCTCGAACACGTCACGGGTGGCGTCCACGTTGAGCTGGGTGGAGTTGGTCAGGAAAGGGTATTTCTCCGAGCCCGAGGTTTTGATGTTGTTGAACTTCTGTTTGTCCAGGCGGGCCAGGCGGTAGGAAGTGGACTCGGCCGGGGTGGCCTCCAGGTTGTAGAGGTTGCCGGTCTCTTCCTGGAACTGGCGCAGCACCTCCCGCATGAAGTTCAAGACCTTGATCACGAAGGCCCGGCCTTCCGGCGTGCCGATCCCCCGGCCCAGGAAGTTGAGGCAGGATTCGTGCATGCCGCACAATCCGATGGTGGAGAAGTGATTGTTGAAATGGCCGAGATAAACCTTGGTGTAGGGGATGATGCCCCGGGCCAGCATGTTGTTGACCATCTCCCGTTTGGTCTCCAGCGATTCCTTGGCCAGGGTCATCAGTTCTTTTAATCGGGAGAAATACTCGTCCTCGGTCTTGGAGGTGTAGCCGATGCGGTTGAGGTTGATGGTCACCACGCCGATGGAGCCGGTCGAATCGCCCGGCCCCCAGATGTTGCCCGGACGCCGGAGGAGCTCCCGCTGGTCCAAGTTGAGGCGGCAGCACATGGCCCGGACGTCGCCCGGGTTCATGTCCGTGCCGATGTAGTTCTGGAAGTAAGGGATGCCGTACTTGGCCGTGGCTTCGAATAGGAGCTTGGCGTTGGGGGAATCCCAGTCGAAATCCTCGGTCAGGTTGTAGGTGGGGATGGGGAAGGTGAACACCCGGCCGCGGTAGTCGCCCTCCACCATCAGCTCCAGGAAAGCCCGGTTGATCATGTCCATCTCGACCTGGTATTGGCCGTAGGTCGAAGCGAGCTCTTCGCCGCCCACCACCACCCTCTTGTCCTTCAGGTCTTCGGGCACGGTCCAATCGAAAGTCAGGTTGGAGAAAGGAGTCTGCCATCCCCAGCGCGACGGCACGTTCAACCCGAAGATGAGCTTCTGGACGTCCTGCTTGACGTGTTCGTAGTCCAAGCGGTCGGAGCGAACAAAGGGCGCCAGGAGCGTGTCCACCGAGGAGAAGGCCTGGGCTCCGGCGAACTCGCCCTGCATGGTGCCGATGAAATTGACCATGTGCAGGGTGGCTGTCTCCAGGTGGCGGGCCGGGCAGGAGTGGACTTGGGCCGGCACGTGGCCGAAGCCCTTGCGCAGGAGCTTTTCCAGGGACCAGCCGGCGCAGTAGCCGACGATGGGATAAGACAGGTCGTGGAGGTGAAAATCGCCCTCCTGGTGGGCTTTATTGATTTTATCCGAATAGATCTGGTTAAGGGCGTAGCTCGACAGGACCTCGCCCGAGATGCGGGCATTGAGCCCGGAGAAGCTCATGGTGCCCTCGTTGGAGTTCTCCCGGATCTTCCAGTCCTTGTCGTCGATGTAGTCGCGGATCAGGCGCTCCAGGTTGAGGCCGGTCTGCCGCGCTTCGCGGATATCCTTGTGCCGCGCCCGGTAGAGAATGTAGGACTTGGCCACATCATGGAAGCCCTGCTTCATGAGCACCATTTCCACGATGTCCTGGATTTGCTCCACGGAGGGGATCGTGTATCCGCCGAACTTTTCTTCCAGGACAAAGGTGGCGATGTCGGATACGGTCTTGGCCGCGCCGCCGTTGGAGATGCCCTGGGATTCCATGGCCTTGGCTACGGCGGTGGTGATCTTTTCCTGGAAGAAGTCCGCGACGGATCCATCCCTTTTTTTGATGCGCGTGATGACCCTGGGCATGGCTCCCCCTTTCAGCTTATTGATTTTGAAAAAGATCGACGAAAATGGCACTCACGGGACATTCCCTCAGCCCAAGAAGGCCGCTAGGATATACCCAGATTTGGCATATATCTTGTATATCCTTTGGCTGGGAAATACTACATATTGTATTTCCGCACTTATTTATACACCCGGTTTTTTGTTTGTCAAGCACTTTTTTCTATCTTTCCCAAAGCGCTTGTTTGCATCATACTGTGGGCGAATAAATGGACTTCGGGAACTTTGAAGGAGCGCTGGATGAAGGTTATCGACATCGCCACCAAAACCAGAGAAGAGATCGTGGACATCACAGGGGAAGTGGCCGCGGTCGTGGCCCAGGCAGGCCTCCAGGACGGGCTGTGCTTGGTCTTTGTCCCCCACACAACGGCAGGAGTTACGGTGAACGAGAACGCCGACCCGACGGTCAAGTCGGATGTGCTCATGACCCTGAAGCATGTTGTCCCCGACGCCCTTCCTTATCGCCACAGCGAGGGCAATTCCCCGGCCCACGTCAAGGCCGCCCTGGCCGGCTCAAGCGTCACGCTCATCGTCGAGGACAGCCGATTGCAGCTCGGCAGGTGGCAGGGTGTTTACTTCTGCGAATTCGACGGTCCCCGCCGCCGACAGGTGTGGATCAAATTCAGCCGGCCTGCCGCTCCCGGAGCAGGGGGATAACCTCCTCGCTCAAAAGAAAGATTTCGATTTTCTTAGTTATGTCCCCGAACCTGAGCTCCGGCTTGAAGAGC